>Ga0194132_10001758_pt1 | contig 43010 bp, 30 predicted proteins | sample TA2KigOf80mmetaG_FD_148612 | JGI IMG/M metagenome (GOLD analysis project Ga0194132, IMG submission 148612) | Freshwater microbial communities from Lake Tanganyika, Tanzania - TA2015054 Kigoma Offshore 80m | ecosystem: Environmental > Aquatic > Freshwater > Lake | place: Tanzania: Lake... | reverse complement strand
CTTCTTCTTCGCCTCCGGTGTCGCGCGGCCCAGCATGGCGATCGTGGCGTAGTGCAGAGCTTCTTTCGCGCGCTTGCGTTTCTCTGCGATCGACGCCAAGCCGAGTGCAGCGGCGCCATTCGAGGAGTCGAGTTGCAGGGCGGCTTTGAGCGAGTTCGCGGCCGCCCTGTGCTTACCAGCTTTGAGCAAAGCCTGCCCCTGGGCCTCCAGCAAGCCGACCCGGTAAAGCTGGTGGCGTGCCCGGATCGTCTCGCCGGTTGGGTCGGGGCGCTTGTTCGCCTTGGCAGTCGCTTTCAACGCGGCACCGAATACTTCCAAGCTATCCAACGCGACTGCGCGGTTCGCGGCCTTGATGGCTTCGTCCAGGAAGAGACCCTTGCCCGTCAATTCGGTCGCCAGCGTGCGATGCAGGTCAATCTGGTCGATCGTTTTTGGCGTGGCTGCGAGTTGCTTCCGGAATTCAGCCAGCAAGGCTGGCTTGTCTTTGGCGTACAGGGCAACTGCGGTCGTAACGGAACTGCCCCGCGCCCTGGAGGTGAATTTGTCTGGATACTCTCCCAGGAACACCGCAAGCGCTTCCAGGCGCTTGGCCGGATCCTTGATCTTGAGGGCGGCGGTCAGCGCCGCCTGTTCCGGAGGTGTCGCCGGCTTCTTCGTCTCCTGCGCTGTCCCTGGATGGATTCCTGCGAGCGCGAGAAAGCCGACGGTTGTCAAGATACGCCAATTCGTCATGTCTACTTCTCCACTTCAATCTCCGGATCTTAACCGGGATTTCCATTTTGGGTTTCCCTGACGCGCATGGTATACACCAGACGCCTGACTTCCATGCCGGAGTTGATCAGCCCCCTCTTTCCGAGGGCGGGCCAGTGCCTGCGGATGGCTTCTTCAGACCAGCCGGTAGCGCTTCGATCCGCCGCACCAGTCTGCCGCCGGTCTCCAGGCTTGTCAAAATGAATCCCACCCGCGGGCCAGCCGCGCAACGGTAAAATGCTCATTGCTGATGTTGCGCGCCGCTGCCGCCCTTGTGACCTGCGCCGGACTGCTGGCTCAGAACGACGCTCCGGGTTTGATCCTTCAGGCACGGGACGCACGGACGGAACGGACGTGGGTGGTTCCCCGCCCGGACTTCCACCTCGACTCGCGGGAGTCGCTTCATCCGGCTTTGGGTGCGCGGTTCCAAGCCGTATGGTCGGGCTTCCTCACGGTGCTGGAAGCTGGCGAGTACGAATTCGACGCCGGAAAGGCGGAGCTGCGGATCGACGCTTCGGAGGGCCGGCAGCCAGTGCTCTTGGCAGCCGGGCGGCATGCGATTCAACTCCGCTTTCAGCGGACCGACGGACCGGCAGCCGTGCAGTTCCGCTGGAAAGGGGCGCGCTTTCCGTGGGAGCCGGTTCCGGGCGCGGTGCTGTCGCATCGAGGAGGTCCGGCCGCGGACGCGGGACGGAAGCTTGTCCGTGAATATGGCTGCGCGAACTGCCATGCTGCACCCGGGCTGGCTAGACCCGCGCCCGTACTCGATGGAGTCGGTACGCGAACCAACGCCAAGTGGCTCCACGCCTGGCTCGCCGCTCCACAGTCGTTCCGGAATGGCGCTACGATGCCCGTGTCGCTCAACGCGGGTGAGCGCGCCGATGTGGCCGCCTATCTCGCCACGCTCCAGGATCCGGCGCCGGCCAGGACCAGCAAACGCGTCAATGAAGTGCTGGTCGGCAAGGGAAACGAGCTGTTCGGGACGATCGGGTGTATCGCGTGCCATCAGCAGCCTGGGCTGGGCCTGGATGGATTGGGGTCGAAGTACAGCCTGGCGTCGTTAACGGCTTTCCTGCGGGATCCAGCGAAGGTCGAACCCACAGGGCGGATGCCGTCGATGCTGCTGGACGAGGATGACGCGGTGGCGATCGCGGCACACCTGTTGAATTCGCGGAATCCCCAATTCGAAGCGGACGCGCCATCAGGAGACGCCGCCAACGGGAAGGCAGTGTTTGAGTCCACCGGGTGCGCCGCGTGCCATGCGGTTCAGGGCGTGAAACCGGCATTGAAGGCGAAGCCCTTGTCGCAGTTGAGTGCGGAGAATGGCTGCCTGGCGGCGGCACCCGCGGCGGGACTGCCGCGGTACACTCTCAGCGCGGGGGACCGGCGCGCGATTTCCAGTTTCCTCCGGGAGTACGCTGCCGCGCCTGACTCCTCGCCCGCGGCGGTGTTCGAGCTGAGCCTGAGGCTCGAAGAACTGCGTTGCGCGGCCTGCCACAAGATCGAATCCACCGGTCCGCTGGCCTCGCTCGCCGAGCCGGTCCCGGTGTTGACCGGGGTTGGCGCCAAGCTCAAGACCGCCTGGATCGAGCGGGTGCTGACAGCGAAGGAACGGATCCGTTCCTCGCACGAGATCCGGATGCCCCACTACTCCGTAGCCCAGGTGCGGGAGATTGCTCCGGCACTCGCGAAGCTCGAGGGAATCGCGCCGGGAGATGGCCCGAGTCCGCCGAAGCCCGTTGAAGCGCGGCAGACCACCGGCAACGGATTGTTGGGCACCAATCCTCGCAAGCAAGGGATGGCCTGCATCGGCTGCCACGACTGGGGATCAAACAAGTCGCTTGGGGAAGAGGGTCCGCAGCTCATCAACCTTACGGCCCGCATGCGCTGGGACTGGTATGAGCGCTGGATGCTGAACCCGGCACGGATCCTGTCGGGGACTTCGATGCCGAACTACTTCCCGTCGCAGCCGAGGGAGAAAGCGCTTGATACGATCGCGCTGTTATGGGCGGGAATGGAGCTGGGCCGGAAGGCTCCGCTGCCGGATGGCTACCGGGTGGCCGAATCGGCGGAATCCAAGCCCGCACCCGGCAAGCACGCCGTGGTGGTCCGGTGGGATATGCCGGAAGCGACACCGGCGGCGATCGCGGTGGGGCTGCCCGGCGGCTTGTCGTATTGCTTTGACGCGGGAACGGTGAACTTGCTCTACGCCTGGTCCGGCGGGTTTCTGGATATGTCCGGAACGCTGCTCCGCAAGACCGACGAGAAGAAGCTGACACCGGTGGCAGCGCTGATCGGCAATGTGTTCTGGCGCGCAAACGGAGTGCCGTTCCGGGCGGGAGCGCCCGGCCAGATCCCACAGCGGCGCTTCCGCGGCTACCGGATGGTGGAGGGCCGCCCGGTGTTCCATTACGATCTGGACGGCATTCGTGTCGAGGAGACGCTGGTCCCGGAAGCGGGCGCGCTGCGAAGAGAGATTGTGGTGTCGAGAGTGGAAGGTCCGTTGTGGTTCGACGGGGAGGCCGTGCCTGCGGGATCGGCCGTGAAGATCGTACGGCGGTTGGAGGTGCCGCAATGAGACTGAGCTTCGCACTGGTGGCTGCGGAGATCGCCATGGCACAAGTTCCATCGTCCTCTTATCGCGTGGAGAACGTTCCCCTGCCCCGTGAAATCGCGCCTGAGGTTTCCTCGATCGCCTTTGGCAAGGACGGGATGCTGGCGGCCGCGTTCCGCCGGGGCTATGTGTACCTGATGGATCCGGCAACCCAGCGCTGGCGCAAGTTTGCGGAAGGGTTTCAGACTCCGCTCGGAATCATCGCGGCGGACAAGCCTGGCGAGTACTACGTCACCCACTTGCCCGAACTGACGCGCGTCGCGGATGAGGACGGCGACGGAGTCGCGGACACCTACGAGACAATCGCCGACGGTTGGGGAATGTCGGGCAACTACCACGAGTTCATCGGAGGGCCCGTGCGCGACCGGGAAGGAAACTTCTATGTGTCGCTGGGGCTCTCGTCGGGTGCGGCGGATCCACGGCCGCCGGTGCGTGGAGAGCTGACTGTCAGGGGACGCACGTCGAAGTCAGCCAAACCTGGGACGGTTGGGCGCGTCAGCCACTATTCGCCCACCTACGGACGGGGTTGCTCGTTCAAGATCACGCCGCAAGGCAAGTTGACGCTTCTCTCCTGCGGATTCCGGCAGCCGAACGGGCTCGGATTCAACGCCGATGGCGACCTGTTCGCCGCTGACAATCAGGGCGACTGGGTGGGCACCTCGCCACTGCACCACATCACGCCGGGTGCATTCCACGGGCATCCAGCAGGGCTCAACTGGGCGCCCTGGTTCGGAGGCAAGGATCCGGTTGAGGCCGAAGTCGCTGATCTCGAAAAGATGCGCAAGCTGCCCGCGATTCAATTTCCGCAGAACGACATGGGCGGGTCCGTGTGCCAGCCGCTGCTCGATTCGACCAACGGCGCGTTCGGGCCCTATGCGGGACAGATGCTCGTGCCCGAGTGGACCTATCCCCGGATTCTGCGCGCGGACCTCGAGAAAATCGGCGGCCAGTATCAGGGCGCCGCGTTCATCCTGGTGGAAGGCAACGGACTCCGCGCGGGCAACAACCGCGTGGCGCTGTCTCCGGACGGCAAGAGCTTGTACACTGCCCAGACGTCGCGCATCTGGGGCACAAGCGAGGGGCTCCAGCGGATCACGTTCACCGGCCGGACTCCGATGGACATCCAGCACATGCGGCTGACCAGGACCGGATTCTCACTGGTATTTACCAAGCCCGTGGACGCGGCCACGGCTTCAAATCCAGCGAATTATTCGATGATTCACTACTATTACAAGTACCACGCGGTGTACGGATCGCCGAAGACCGGCATCACGCCAGTGAAAGTGATGTCGGCGGTTGTAGCCGACGGAGGCCGGCGGGTGGAACTGGCCGTCGACAAGCTGGTCGCGCGGCGTGTGTACGAATTGCGTCCCGCAAATCTGAAGGGGCTCGACGGGGATCCGCTGGCCACCAAGGAAGCCGCGTATACGTTGAACCAGTTGAGGGACGAGTGAGGCTGGCGCTCCTGTTGATGTCAGCCGCGGCAGCACGGGCGGCCGAGGTGTGGCCCATTGAGAAGCTGTACACACGCCCGTGGGTGTGGGGGACATCGCCCGAGTCGCTCACATGGTCCAAGAACGGCAAGGTGCTCGTGTTTGCCTGGAACGCGGAGGGTAACCGATTCCTCGACCTGTATGCGTACCACCCGGATCTGAAGAAGCGCCTGCGGTTGACCAACCTCGATCCGTTTCAGGATGACCTTCTGCTCTCGGCGGAAGAGAAGGACGATGTCCGCAAGCGGTACATCGCGCCCGCCGCGGGACTGACGCGGTTCTCGGTCTCAAACGATGGTGCGCTCGTCGCGTTCGGATTCAAGGGAGACCTGTGGACGGTCCCGGCTGACGGCAGCAAGCCTCCGTTGCGGCTGACGCGGACACAAGCGGCGGAGTCGGCACCGAAGCTGTCGCCCGATGGCGGGCGGCTCGCGTCGGTGCGCGGCGGACAGGTGGTCGTGCAGGACCTCAAGACAGGCCAGATCTGGCAGGTGACGGCGATTGAGTCTCCCGGTTCGTTGAACGCGTATGACTGGTCGCCAGACGGAACCCGGTTCTGGTACACGGTTCACAAAGGCGCGGCGCGGCAGATGCCGCTGCCGAACTACTCGGGCCGCTTCGTCACCGCGAACAGCTTCCCGCGCAGCGTGGCGGGCGAGGATCCGCTCGAAGAGTCCGTGTTCACCATTGCGGCGGAAGGCGGCAAGCCGGTGGCGATGAAGCTCGCGCCATGGGGCGGCAAGACGTACGCGGATGATCCGGTGTGGTCCCCGGATTCGAAGAAACTGCTCTACCGCACTACCGAATTGACGATGCAGAAGCAGCAGATCCTGGTGATGGACGCGGGTACCGGAGTGTCCGTGGCCGTGGCGGAGGATACGGATCCGGCGTGGGTGTTCACGTCAGAATCCGGCTGGTCGCCCGACTCCTCGCGCGTCTGGTTCACGAGCGAGCGCGATGGCTTCGCGCATCTTTACACTGTGCCGGCGGCGGGCGGCAAGGCGGACCAAGTCACGCGGGGGAAGTTCGAGGTGCGGGGCGAGCGGTTCTCTCATCCTCCGCAGTGGGCCGGGGACTGGCTCTATTTCAGCTCGACCGAGGACGGCCCGTCAGAGCGCCACTTCTACCGGATCCGCCCGGATGGATCGGCTAAGGAAAAACTGTCGCGGCAGGAAGGGATCAACGACGGACTGGCGAGCGAAGACGGGCGTCACATCGCCTGGAGCCTGGCGAGTCTGAACCAGCCGCTCGACCTGTGGGTGGACTCGCACCGCGTCACGGAATCTCCGCGTCCGGAGTTCCGTTCGGTCGCCTGGCCGCGGACCCGGTTCGTGGAGTTCCCCTCACGCGTGGACCGGCAGACGGTGCGGGCGAAGATCCTGCTGCCGCCGGGCTACGATCCGGCCGCACGCAATGGACGCAAGTGGCCGTGCGTGTTCTTCATCCATGGGGCTGGCTACGCGACGAGTGTGCTCAAACAGTGGGGCAGCTACGTCGACCAGAGATTCGTGTTCAACGCGCACCTGGCAAGCCGCGGCTACGTGATCATGGACCTCGACTACCGCGGGTCGTCCGGCTATGGACGCGACTGGCGGACGGGCGTCTATCTGCACATGGGCGGCAAGGACCTCGAAGACGTGCTCGGCGCGGTGGATTATCTCGCCGGACTCGGCAATGTCGACATGGCGCGGCTCGGAATCTGGGGGATCAGCTACGGCGGCTTCATGACAAACATGGCGCTGTTCCAGGCGCCGGGTGTGTTCCGCGCCGGATCGAGTTGGGCGGCGGTCAACGACTGGGAGAATTACAACGCCTGGTACACGTCGGAGCGGCTGGGCAAGCCCACGGTGTATCCGGAGGCCTACCGGCGCAGTTCACCGATTTCGTTTTCCGGCTCGCTGCGGGACCAGTTGCTGATCGTCCACGGGATGGTCGATTCGAATGTGCTGTTCCAGGACGCCGTGCAGCTCACCGAGAAGCTGCTGCAAGAGGGCAAGCAGTTCGAGCACTTCTACTATCCGCAGGAGGATCACGGGTTCGTGCGCGACGAAACGTTGATCGACGCCTACCGCCGCACGGCGCAGTTCTTCGACCGGCACCTGAAATGACGCTACCGATTCTTTATCCGATTCTCGACACGGCACTACTCGATTCGCACGGCTGCACGGCGCTGGCGGCGGCGGAGGCGATGCTCGAAGCCGGGGTCCAGATCCTGCAATGGCGCTGCAAGGATCCGATCACACGCGCGCGGTTTGAGGAAGCGGAGGCGATCCGCAAGCTGTGCCAGCGGCATGGCGCGCAGTTCGTCGTCAACGACCGGACCGACATCGCGATCCTGGCAGGCGCGGGTCTGCATATCGGGCAGGAGGACATGCCGGTGGCTCTGGCGCGGGAGATGGTGGGCGAGCACACGCTGCTGGGCGTGTCGACACACAACCGGGCGCAGTTTGAGAAGGCCGTCGAGGGGCCGGTGGATTACGTGGCGTTTGGTCCGGTGTTCCAGACGATGAGCAAGGCAAATCCGGACCCGGTGACTGGGCTGGCAAGGCTCCGCGAGATGCGTGGGCTGACCGCGCTGCCGTTGACCGCGATCGGCGGGATCAACCGCGGGAATGTGCATCAGGTGCTGGATGCGGGGGCGGATTCAGTGGCGGTGATCAGCGACTTGATTCCGGGGATTTGTACGAGGGATACGGTCCGGCAGAGGATCTATGAGTGGTTTGAGATCCTGCATGGGCAGGCGGGGGTGAGGCAGGAGATTTTCGAGGATCCGGTGTGAATTCGATGGCGGCCGTTTGAATCTGGGTCAGGGGATCCAGGATTCATCGCTCAGCCGCTGCCAGGCGATGTGAATCTGGTCCGGCGGAAACATGCGGCGCTTGCGATCGTTCCAGGCATGAACCTGCGCGACAGCTTCGTCCGCGCTCCGTGCTCTATGTTCACGCTTGGCCGCGACCCAGTGCACCGATGAGAGAAGTTCCATGCCATGTGGCGTCTCGAATCCGGTGATGAGATCCGCTACCCGATCGAGCCGTGCCCGGGATTCCGCGTGCTCCCGGAGCACAGAGCCCGCCGCCTCACCCGCCCCTGGGAGCAAATCGACCTCCGTGTCCGGCCTCAAACTGCCGTCGTAGCCCCGGATGACGTGTCCCTCCATGGTCTCCAGGACCTTATTCAGGTTGTCCGCGTACGGTCCGTAAGGTCCAGCCTCGTAACGGAGCCGAAGCGGCTCGCCGGCTTCCTGAAGGAAGTAGGCGAGCTTGTGAATCTCCAGCAGCGTCAGCCTATAGCCGAGCTGCTGATACTGCTCCATCGCTTTGACGACAAGTGCCCGTGCGGGAGTCATGCGGGGAGACGCCGTGCGGACCGGCATCGATTCAGCAGCGGGCGAACCGGCCGGCGGGAAGAGGAGAACATCAACGCCCGAAAGTGGGGCAAGCGCACTCTTGATCATCGGGCCGACGACGTTCCAATCCAACCCGCCGTTGCCGCACCCGAGCGGCGGCACAGCGATTGACCTGATGCCGAGCGCTTGAATCTCTGTTACCAGCGCAGCAAGGCCGGACTGAATGTCTTCAAGCCGGGAATTGCCCCGCCAGTGCCGTTTTGTGGGAAAGTTGACGATCCACTTTGGATTGAGGACGCGGCCGGTCTCGAACACGAACATAGTGCCTGGTTGGACGAGGCTCTCTTTCACCGCTCTTTGATAGGCACGGAAATTCTCCGGATACGCCCGCTTGAACTGGAGTGCAATGCCCTTGCCCATGTACCCGACACAGTTGACCGTGTTGACGAGCGCCTCCACATGCGCAGCCAACAGGTTGCCTTGTCCTTCACGGATCATGAGCTTTCAATAGTACCATCCACGTCTTACCACGACGGGCCGGGAATCGGCGGCAGCGGTTCTGGAAAATACGTCCGCAACGCGCTTCCGCGCCGCTTGATTCAGAACCGCTACGTGCTGAATCACACTCCATGGGCAAAACTGGTGCACGAGGAACTCCGCCTGCTTGCGGCGCTGTCTATCGCCGTCTTCAAGGGTGTCTCTCCAGGTGGCCGCGTAGACGGCTGCCCAGTCGACCTTGTCGAAGTCCCTCAGCGATTCGAACCACGCCGTATGTGGGCGATCCCGTGTCCGTTTGAAAACACAAATTGGAGCAGTGGCGAGCCCAGCATGTGTGAAGCAGATAGAGCATTAGCAATCTGGGACCGAAGTAGAACGAAACGTAGTCGTGAATCACGCCCCGGAGACCACACGGGATCCGGCGCTGCCTGCGCACCCGTTGGATCTCCTCATTGTGAATCACCCGGTACGGAAGGCCGGCATCCGGCTGGTGATTAGGTGCATGAAGGCCTCGCCGCCGCAGGAGAGTCGACAGGTTGTCGACATGAACGATCCGAAACAGCTTTGTTGGCCGCGGGAGGTTGAGCGCCTCACTTGCGGACATAGCCGTAGGCGGCACTCCTCTGGCCGCCCTCCCGGTGCGCCGCATCCGACAGAGCGTGCACACCGGTCGCGTCGACCCATCGGTTGTAGAAATTGAAAAGTGCGCAGACCGTGATCGCGTAGTAGATCTGTTCGTCGGTCCAGCAGTGATCCCGCAAGGGCACGAAGTCCGCCGGACCGATCTGTGGCGAGCCTTGGTTCACCTTGTCCACGAAATGCAGCAGTGCTTTCTCGGCCCCGGTCAGGGGCGAGGAGTCGAGGTCGTTGAGCACCGCGTCAACCAACCCTCCGTCATCCAGCAGAACCGCCGCGACCGCGGCGTGTGCCTTGGTTCAAAACGGACAGTGATTCCTCCGCGACGTATAGGCCGCGATCAGTTCCCGAAAGCCTGGCGTAAGCGGCGCCTCGGCGCGAAGGATGGCCTGGGTGAATCGCGCCAAATGCTCTGTCGCTTCGGGCTTGAAGGCGAAAAGATGCCAGATCTGCGGGTATTCACCGGACCCGCTTTGCTTCAACGACTCAATCGCGCGGGTCCACGGCGAAGGCTGGGGATTCGCCTCCACTCCGGGCAGAAACATCGGCTCCATTGAGCTGCACTGTATCACTTTCCAGACCCGAGAAGCGGCGATGCCATCCCAATCGATCGCGAAGCCGAGCGGGCGCGTGCCGCGGAAGAACTCTTTCAAGCAGGAGTGCGCGTCGAAGGAGAGGATGTCGGGACCGGCTGCGAACAGGCAGGCCGCAGGGCCCGTGCTGCCATGCAGGGCGGTAACGGCCGCATCGATCAACCCTGGCTTGACCTCGTATCCATGGCCCGCTTCGCGCGGCTCGATCAATTCCGACAACAAGCCGAGACCGTGACCAATCATCTGTTCCCGCGGGGACTGTCCGTGACGGCTCCGGTGAAAAGATCCGTCCGGCTGCGAACCACGTTCCATTCTCTCAGCTCGTCCGTAGCCACACCGGTCGTGATAGATTGCTCTAGATGATCCGATCTCTCGCCTTCCTCACCTCCTCCGCCGCCCTTCTCACCGCCGCCACCGTCACGGTCACTCTCGCCGGCAACGGACAGAAGGGATACACCGGCGACGGTGGACCCGCGTCACAGGCCCAAGTCAACAACCCCTACGGCCTGGTGACCGGACCCGACGGCGCCCTCTATGTTTGCGACATCGACAACCACGTGATCCGGCGCATCGACCTGAAGTCCGGCGGCATCTCGACCGTCGCGGGCAACGGCAAGAAGGGCTACTCGGGTGACGGCGGACCCGCGCTCCGGGCTTCGCTCAACCAGCCCTACGAGATCCGGTTCGACAAGCGCGGCAACATGTTCTTCGTTGAGATGCCGAACCACATCGTCCGCATGGTCGAGAAGAAAACCGGCGTGATCAGGACCGTGGCAGGCACTGGCAAACCGGGATTCTCCGGCGACGGCGGACCCGCCACACAGGCGCAGCTCGACAATCCGCACTCGATCCAGTTTGATCCCCAGGGGCGGCTCCTGATCAGCGACATCCGCAACCACCGCGTCCGCCGCGTGGATCTCAAGTCCGGCATCATCGAAACCTGGCTCGGCAACGGCGAGCGCAAACCAACACCGGACGGCGCGCCGCTCGCGGGGACTCCGGTGAACGGTCCGCGCGCAATCGATGTCGACCCCAAGGGAAACCTTTACCTCGCGTTGCGCGAAGGAAACGCAGTGTACAAGATCGACGTCAAAGCTGGTAAGTACGTGCACATCGCGGGAACAGGTGATAAGGGCTACACCGGCGACGGCGGCGACGCCCGCAAGGCGACGCTGTCCGGTCCCAAGGGAATCGCCTGGGCGCCCGACAACAGCGTCTACATCGCCGATACGGAGAGCCACACGATCCGCCGGATCGACCTCAAGTCCGGCGTGATCACAACAATCGTTGGCAACGGCCAGCGCGGCGATGGCCCGGACGGTGATCCGCTCAAGTGCAAGATGAACCGGCCCCACGGGATTTTCGTCGACCGCATGGGCCGCATCTACATCGGCGACTCGGAGGCGCACCGCGTACGCGCGCTTTCCAAGCAATAAGGAGTTCCATGGAACGCAGAACCTTTATCCTGACCAGCGGCGCGACGGCCCTCGCCACACAGACTGCGGCTGGCGCCAACGACCGCGTGAACATGGGGATCATCGGGGTCCGGAGCCGCGGCCGCGAACACACCGACATCTTCGCGCGGCAGCCCGGCTCGGCAGTGGCGGCGCTGTGCGACATCGATCAGGCACAGAGCGAGCGCGCGGTCCCGCTGGTGGAGAAGGCGCAGAACACCAAGCCGCGGATTTACCAGGACATCCGCAAGATGCTCGAGAGCAAAGATGTCGACGCGGTGTCGATCGCCAATTGCAACCACTGGCACGCGCCGAGCGCGATCTGGGCGATGCAGGCAGGAAAGGACGTCTACTGCGAGAAGCCGGCGAGCCATAACGTGTGGGAAGGGCGCAAGATGGTCGAAGCCGCGCGCAAGCACAACCGCATCTGCCAGACGGGAATGCAGAGCCGCAGTATCGAGCACAAGAAGAAGGCGGTCGGGCTGCTGCGGCAAGGAGTGATCGGCAAGGTCTACCTGGCCAAAGGACTGTGCTTCAAGCGCCGCCAGTCGATTGGCAAGACGCCGGAGGAGGCAGTCCCCGCGGGCGTGAACTATGATCTGTGGCTCGGGCCCGCGCCCATGCGGCCGTTCACGCGCAACCGCTTCCATTACAACTGGCATTGGTTCTGGGACACGGGCAACGGCGACATCGGCAACCAAGGCGTGCACGAGATGGACATCGCGCGGTGGGGTCTGGGCAAGTCCGCGCTGCCCGCCAGTGTCTACTCCTCCGGCGGCAAGTTCGCCTACGACGATGACCAGGAGACGCCCAACACCCAGACCGCGGTGTTTGAGTACGGCGATTGCCAGTTGATGTTCGAAGTGCGGGGGTTGAATACCGGCGGCGAGGCGAGCATCGCGTTCGACGGCTCGAACTTTATCGGGAACTTGTTCTTTGGCTCGCTGGGATACATGTCGGTGGACTCACAGGGATTCCAGGTGTACCTCGGCGACAAGCGCGAGCTGGGTCCGTCGATGAAGCCGGCCGAGGCAAAGATCTGGGACACGGCACCGCACATGGCGAACTTTCTCGCCGCGGTCCGCAGCCGGAAGCACACCGACCTGAATTGTGATGTCGAGGAGGGACACTTGTCCGCGGCGCTGTGCCATTTGGCCAACATCAGCTATCGCGTGAACCGCCGCCTCACGTTCGATCCGGTGGGAGAGAACTTCGGCACGGACTACGAAGCCAACCAGCTTCTCTCACGCGACTACCGCAAGCCCTACGTGATCGGAGACCTGCTGTGATCCTACTGCTCGCCGCCGCGCTGCTTCCGCATGTGGAGCAGGTTGCCCCCAATGTGTGGGCCGTGGGTTTCGCGGACAAGCACCAGTCCGCCAACTGCGGCTTCGTGAAGCTCGCCAATGAGACACTGCTGATCGACGTGCCGCGCGGCGTGGCAGGGCGCGAGTACGTTGCCGAAGTTGCGCGCCTGGCGGGCAAGCCGGTGAAATCGATGATCCAGACGCGCCCGGATCCGGTTGGGGATCTCGCGGCCGCGGGAGTCACCGTGGTGGAGCGGCACGCCGCCGCCGAGCGGATTCCGTACACGGACGGGCGGCGGGCGCTGCTGGTGACGGCGGGCAACGTGCTGTTCGCCGGTGCGGCGGTGGTGAACGGTCCGCGCGCCGACCTCACCAAGCACAGCACGCGCGAGTGGATCGGACTGCTGGCGGTGCTCGAGCAACGCCAGCCCAAGGTGGTTGTGCCAGGATTCGGGTCGTGGGGCGGAGCGGGACTGATCGCGCGGCAACGGCGGTTCCTCACCGAGGTCCAGCGCCAGGTGGGATATGGAATTGCGATGGGGCGTCCGCTCGCGGTGATCCAGCGCGATCTCTTGTTGCCCGCGTCCTACTACACCTGGATGCCGTACGATCTGCCGCGGCCCGAGGATGTGGCGCACGTTTACGCGGAGCTGACCGTGCCGCGGGCTCCGTTCGCCAAGCTCGACCGGGCGCTGCCGAGTGCGCTCGTGCTGATCGGCGACCGGTTCCACGAGCCGGAACACCTGGAGGCGGGATTGCGGCCCGCGCTGGAGAACGCGGGAGTCGCGCCGCACTTCACCGTGGATGTCCGCGCACTCACGGCGGAGAATCTCGCCAAGGTGCGGATGCTGGTGGTCCTGCGCGACGGGATGAACTGGCCGGACGGAGTGGATAAGCCGTATCAGATCTGGATGACGCCGGAACAGGAGAAGGCCGTAGTCGATTTCGTGCAAGGCGGCGGAGCGTTCTTGAACCTGCACAACTCGATGGGATTGTATCCCAAGGACGGGCCGTATCTGGATCTCGTGGGAGGCCGTTATATCGGACACGGTCCGCTCGAGCGGTTTCGCGTGGAGGTCACCGATAAGACGCATCCGGTCGCGCGGGGCCTTGAGGACTGGTCGGCCGCGGACGAGCAGCATACGCCGCCGGCGGACGAGTCAAAGGTGAAGGTGTTCCTCCGCAACCGGTCCGATGACGGCCAGACAGCGGCGGCCGGATGGGCGTATCAGCCGGGCAAGGGGCGGCTCGTGCATCTGGCGAGCGGGCACACCCGGGACGCGCTGGAGCATCCGATGTTCCAACGGGCCGTGGGGAACGCGGTGAGGTGGCTGTTGGCGAAGTAATCGTCGCGCGCTTTCCGCGCTTCCCGGAAATAAGGATAAGATGGAGCGGATATGAGAATCCCCCGCCTCGTCCTGCTCCTGCCCGCGCTGGCCCTCGCAGCAAGTGCCGCCAAGCTCCCGTCCGGCAAGCCCGAGGACGTTGGGATGTCGTCCGAACGGCTCCGCCGCGTCCACGCGGTGTTGCAGCGCTACATTGAATCGGGCGAGGTGGCGGGCACGGTTTCGCTGGTCGCACGAAAAGGCCGGGTGGTCCACCTGGAGGCGCAGGGATATGCGGACGCCGCCACCAGGCAGCCGATGCGGACCGATCACATCTTCCGGCTCGCCTCGATGACCAAGCCGGTCACCAGTGTCGCGGCGATGATGCTGCACGAAGAGAGCCGGTTCCTGTTGCATGATCCGGTGTCGAAGTTCCTGCCCGAGTTCAAGTCGCCGAAAGTGGCGGTGGCCAACCGTCCGCACGAGCGGCTGGCGGAGGGCTACGCACTTGTGCCCGCCAACCAGGAGATCACAATCCAACATCTGCTGGCGCACACCGCGGGCCTGGTGAGCGGGAGTTCGGGTGCGACGGCCGAGCTGAGCCGGAATCTGGCCGCGCAGCGCGGTCCAAATGACGTTCTCGGCGACCACATCGCGCGCCTGGCGAAGCTTCCGCTCAACTTCCATCCCGGATCGGCGTGGGAGTATGGTCCGGCGACCGATGTCGTGGGGCGGCTGGTCGAAGTGGTGTCGGGAATGACGCTCGATCAGTTTTTCCGGTCGCGGATTCTGGGTCCGCTCGAGATGAACGACACGCACTTCTATCTGCCGGATGGACATCTGCCGCGCCTGGCTGTGGCATACCGGAAGCACGAGGGCAAGCTCGACAAGCTGACGGAGGCGGGGCCTGCGGCGCGCAATGGGAAGTATTATTCGGGCGGCGGCGGACTGGCTGGGACCGCGGAAGACTACTATCGCTTCACGCAGATGCTCCTCAGCGGCGGACAGGTGAACGGAACACGCCTGCTGAGCCGTAAGACGGTGGAGTTGATGACGGCGAACCACATCGGCAAGCATCCGATGTGGCGCGATTCGTTGCGCGGCTACCGGTTCGGGCTCGGATTCCGGGTGATGGCAGATCCGGGCGAGGCGGCAAAGCTCGTGTCCGTGGGCAGCTATGGATGGGGAGGCGCGTATGGGACGTACTTCTGGGTGGATCCCAAGGAGGACATGATCGGGATCCTGATGCTCCAATTGATGCCGTACGCGCACCTGAACATCCGGTACGATTTCCAGAACGCGGTGACGCAGGCAATTACAGATTGACCGCTACTTCTTCGCCGGGGTCTCGCCCTTGCGCCGTAAAGTCGGCGCCTTCTTCTTCTGTTTCGACTCCTCTTCCGCCGCCCGTTGCGAAGCATCCCGGCGCGCCTTCACATCCACCGGACTCATCAGCGCCTCGCGCGCCTTCTTGTCTTCCGCATCACGGATCTTGGCTTCGCGGGCGCGCTCTCCGGCATCCTTCTCCGCCAGCTCAATGCTGTCACGGGTCGTGTCAATCGCGGTGGTGAGCACGAACTTGTAACGCGCCAGATCGGAGGGAGCCGACTCGTCGATCTTCTCGAGATCTTCGAGCAGTTCCTTGCCCACCTTGGCCACTTCGGGCAGCACCTCGGAGAGATCCTTGCCGCGCTTCAGCGCGTCATCCGTCACGGTGTCGATGGTCTCGATGATCTTGGTGAAATCCTCGATCGTGTCGTGGATAAAGCGCGACCGGCCGGGCTTCTCCTTTTCAAGCGACTGCTTGATCATGTCCATGCGCACGCGTGCGAACATGCAGTAGAGTTTCAGGCGCGCAACGGGATCCTGCGCGGTTTCGCTAATCTGCCCCACTTCATCGGGAGTAAGGAAATCGCGCCCTGCCTGACCCCACAGCAGGACGCCAGCGGCAGCCACCAGCCAGATGCGCTTCATTTCTTCTTCTTGAACACCATCAACATGATCTCGTCCTGCAGCTCGTGAGCGCGCGTGATCAGCTTCTCTACCGGCTCGCGCTCATCGACATGGACTTCGAGCTTGAACGTCTCCAGCCGCCGGATGAGCTTCCGGATCCCAATCTCGGCCTTCTTGAAGTACTTCGGATTCCGGCGGGCATTCTTGCCCGACTGGACCAGCGACTCCTTGCTCAGCACCAGGGACTGGTGGACCTCATCGATCGCCGTCTTTAACTCCGTTTCCTGTCCCTGATCGAGCGCCTTGCGCGCTTCATCGAGCGCCTTGTCGGCGTTGGCCAATGCGAACTCGGACCTCCGCTCCAAGTCGGGCTCTGCCTTTACTCCGGCCAGGTCCGCCGCCGCGAGCCACGCGGCCGTTGAAAGAATCGCAATCGCCAGTCTCATCGCTTGCTCAATTCCTTCTGAATCACCTTAATCCGCTGCCGGGCCTTGAATTCCTCGTCTGGGAAGCGGTCCTTGCAAAGCGACAGGAACTTCTGGTAACTCGCCATCGCCGGCTCGTACTGCTTGGTCTTATCGTACGCGATCGCGCGGAGAAAGTACATCCCAGGGTTGGGCTCGCCGAGCGCCTCCAGGCGGTTGAACGCGGCAATCGCCTGGGGATAGTTTTCGAGCGACAGCATCATCGTTGCCAGCCCGTTCCAGGCGTCGCGCGAATCGGGCCGCGCCTGGGCCACCTGCCAGAACTCCTTGGCCGCGGCGGCAAAGTTGCGCTGATCGCGGAGCAGGCCGGCGTGCGCGAGGCGGAGCTCATTATTCGCCGGATCGGCCGCCAGCGCCTGCCCGATCGACGCGGCCGCGAGGTCCGCACGCTTCGTACGAAGGTAGGCGGTTGCCAGGGCGTACCGGTTGGCGGCGCTCGGTGACTCCTTGACGGCGGCCTCCAGGTGCGGAATCGCCTCCTCCGGCTTGCCTGTTTCGATCAGCAGATTGCCCAGCCTTTCCCGTACCGCGGGAGAAGGCGGCACGGCCTGATAGATGGCGATCGCGCCCGCCTGGTCTTTGTTCTTCTCAAACAGCGCGGCGAGTTCGAGGAGCCCGTCCGTGTCTCCAATCTCCCGCATCAACGGAGCTGCGCCGGTTAGATTCCCCTGGCGCAGGAGAGACCGCGCGAGTCCCGCTTTGGCGGGCGCCGCGGAGGCATCCGCTTCAAGCGCTTTTCGATAGTGGGGCTCGGCCTCGGCAGCCTGGCCGTTGGCGAGATAGGATTCCGCCAGGTAGTAGTTGGGCCGGAACTCGCCCGGCTTTTTCGACACCGCGGACTTGAGCGGATCAATTGCCTCCGCGTGCTGGCGCGTGTCGAGCAGCACCACTCCGAGGTTCAACTCCGCCTCGTAGAGCCCCGGCTTCAGCTCGAGCGTCTTTCGATAGGACGACACGGCAGCGCCGGAGTTCCCCGCGAGACTCTGCGCCAGCCCAAGGTGAAAATGCGCGCCGTAGTCGGAGGCATCGGCCGCGACCGCTTTCTCAAACGCGGCCACAGCGGCCGGATACTGCTTGGCTTCGAGAGCCTTGATCCCGTCCGCCTGGTGGTCAACCGCCTGTAAAAACAGCAGCAGGAACAGCACTGCTCTTATTGTACAAGCGGTGCTCCAGCGGCGGCACGCGAGGTCTGGGGCTTGAGGCTAGCCAGCACACGAAGCAATCCCACCCACCCGGCGACCGCCACAAAGTACCCGGCTCCGAACCGGAGCACCATGCTGGCCGTCTGGGCCGTGAGGCTCGAGAGCGCTGGGATCCACCAGGCGATCCAGTAGGCAAAGGCAAGCCCCGCCAGGAAGAACCCAACCAGAGCCACCGCCTGGAACCAACCCCGGGGAGGAAACTGCCGCAGCCGCTGGACGCCCCGCCACGAGAGAAACGCAAGTCCCGCCAGCGAGGCGAGCAGCAGCATCGACGAGGCGGCCAACTCCCCCACGCTGCCCTCCGGGAGTCCGGTCCAGTAGTACAGCAACCCGAGAATCAAAGCGATTCCCACTGCCTGCTCGGCAAACAAACGGATCATCGGAGCACCTCCAGCGTCTGGCTCCTGCTGGTCGCGAAATACTCGGGCTCGTACATCGCCTCCACCCGCGCGGGACTCACCCGGAACATGCCCGGATTGGACACCTTCATCAGGTACATGAAGTCCCCGCTGGGGCGGCTGAAGTAGGTCTGGAAGAAGGCGACCCGGTCATCTCGCATTTCCCTCCTGGTGAACCAGTAGGTCCACCATGGCGGCTTGGACGCAAACTCGTACAGGTCGTCCCGCTTCACGGTCTCCGCGCCCGGCGGCAATGGATCCTCGACTAAGATGTAACGCCACGGGTCGCCTGAGACGGTGAGCCGGGCCAACAGCAAGTCTCCCTGCTTCACCGGGCCGGACAGCGGCTCAAGCTGATAGACGATCTTTCCTCCGCGGTCGGCGGCGGCCATGCGGAAGTACTCGCGCGTGATACCGAGCTTGCGGTCCGTTCGCGATTCCGGACCATTGGGGTTATGGTAGTTCGCCCGCGCCGACCAGTAGAGGCGGCCTTCCCCGCTGCGGACCACCCGGACCTTGTTCGCGCCTGCCTGCAATTCCCCGCCCCGCAGCCGGATGGTTGCCGGCGCGAGCGAATCGGAAGCCGTGTACTTCCTGGACAAGACCTGGCGGCCATTCACCGTAACCAGCAGCGCGACGTTGGGCTGGAGCTCGCCGGAATGCTTCAAGTAGTCCGTGAGCCCGTGGATGACCATCGCGGTCTGCTTGGTCGAATTCCAGTAGTAACCGCCGGTGCGGTGATTCACCAGCCACAGCGCGGCCTTGGGCAGCAGCGGACTCTTGGGGTTGCGATTCGACAGTAGCTTCACCGCCAACGCGGTCGCTTCCGGCCGGACATCGGCGAAGATGTCGAGCATACCGTCCTTTGAGGCCTCCCACCAGGCTTCCGTCCCGGAGGTCTTCACCAACGCCTCGACCTCGCCGGCCACCGCCGCCACGCGGGGGTCACCCGATTGCATGAGCGCCAGCCCAAGCATTGCCGCGGCATAGGCATCGAGGGACTTCCTTTCGGCGAACAAGTCGTTGTTCAACTCCTTCGAGCTCTTGCCCGCCAGCGCCAGCGCGTACGCGGCGTAGGCTCTCGCCTGGCCCGGACCCCGCTTCAGGAACCCGGAATCCATCAGCCACTTCACTCCGCGGTCGATCCGTGCCTTGTCAACGTCATGACCCGCGGACCGGGCTTGAGACAACCCGGCGACCACGTAGGCGGTCATGAAAGGATCCGAGTCGTCTTCCTTCCACCAGCCCCATCCGCCGTCATCGTGTTGGAATCCGTACAGCCGGTCGAGCCCGGCCTGGACTTTCTTTCCGAGGGCCTTGGTATCCACGGAGGTCTTGAGATTCAGCGAGTGGACGGCCTGCGAGACGATCACGTTGGGCAGAAAACTCGACATGGTCTGCTCGGTGCAGCCATACGGAAACGCGGTCAGGTAGTCCAAAGCGTCGAACATCGTTCCCGCCACCGACGGCGCCACACTGATTTCAAGCTCACGTGAAGACGCCTCGGCGCTGGCTGGGATGTTCAGGTCCGCACCCGCCTCCCCGTTGGTAGTCATCGATCCGCCGTGTGATTCGCTCATCTTGACGCCGAACGGCACCACCGGGATGGTCAGCTCCAGCGCGTCGGACTCCTCATCCGACAGCGCCTTGGCCAGCAGCACGGCTTCGCGTCCCGGGGGAACCTTCAGGCGGTAGTCGACCGCCGCCGTGGCCTTGCTCGGCACTGTGAGGTCCTGCGATGCCGATTGCTGGAGCTCGAGTCCCTTGGCTTCGAGCGAAATGCGGACGCGCTTCTCCGACGTCAGATAATTCTGAGCGATCACGGGGACGGTGATCTCATCCCCCAACCGGAAGAACCGCGGCGCCCCCATCCGGACCATCAGGTACTTGCGCGCGATCACCTTGTTGATGGCGGCGCCAGCCTTATGGTCCGCCGTGATGCCGCGGACCGTGGTACGCCAGGTGGTGAGCGCATCGGGGAAGTTCAGCTTGACCGTGGCCCGTCCATTGGCGTCAGTCCGCACGTCGGCCTGCCAAAAGGCGGTGTCCGGGAACACTTTTCGCACCTTGGGCTGAACCAGGCGTTCCGGCTTCAACTGCGCGCGCGGAGTGAACGGACGCACGCGGGCCAGTTGCATCCGGCGTCTGCCCGCCTCGCCGCTGAAGTGGTAGGTGAGCGAGGTTTCCGTGTTCACGCGGTTGAACTCCCGGCCATAGAAGAACGACAGCGGATCCTTGGTGGTATCGGGCGCAACCGAGTAGATGGCCTCGTCGACCACGCCGACGCTGAACTCGCCTTGCACTGGTTTTCCGGCAGCATCCTTGGCGGTCAACGAATAAGTTCCCGCCTCGCCCGGCTTGAACTCGGGCTTCGACGGCTTGATGTCGATCGACAGCTTTTGCTCGGCTGGCGGCACCTTCACCATCAAAGTCCCCGTCAATACCTTCTGCTCCTTCATCGCCGTGACCTGGACGTAGAAGTTCGGCATGTAATGCCGCTCGACCGGAAGCTCGACCATCACGGTCGAATCCTTGCAAGTGACGAACTTCGAAGAGTGGACGGCGGCGCCCTCCGCCGTCACCCAGAGATGCGTGCCAGCGGCGGCGGCAATGAGCAGCTTCGCCGTTTCTCCAGCCGCGTAGGTCTTCTTGTCCGCGACGATGCGGATCTCCTCCTCGTCCGCTCCTCCCCAGGAGAACGCGCCGCCGGTGACCCAGACGTACGCATCGTCCTGGACAACCCGGCGGTCGGCCGTCGTCGACCGGACCACGGCGCGCAACGATCCCGAACCAACGGGCAACTCCACCGCCGCCTTTCCATCAACTCCCGAGACCGCGTCCCCGCGTCCGAGAACTTCGCCGAACTTGCGCTTGCCGTCACTCCAGGAATAGGATTCCAGCTCCACGTTGAACTTTACGTTGGGCACGGGAGCGCCATCGTAGTCCCGCGCTTCGAGCTTGAAGCGGGCCTTGGCGCCCGGCTCATAAACGTACCGCTCCGGATAGATCGAGACGGCATACTGGGCCACGGTGGCGATGGTGAATCCGGCGCCCGAGATCTCAATCCCGGCTTCGTCCGTGACACGGGCTTCGATGCGGTAGGACAGGTCGTGCGTGGTGCTTTCCGTCGGAATGGTGATGTTCAGCTTCCCGTCCTGGTCGAGGACTCCCTGCTCTTCAAGCACCTGCTCCCGCTGCGCGAAGGGCGAGTCTTCCGAGGCGTTGTCCTCCTCTTCGTCCATGTCGTAATAGGGAGGCCAGTAGCGCGAACGGTGGACAACATAAGTCACTTTGGCGCCCGCCACTGGTTCGCCGAAGAAGTAACGCGCGTCGATGGTGGCCGCAATCCCGGCGCCCTGCAACACGCGGCGCTCCTTGGATGTCACGCGGACCTCGTACTCCGGCTTCCGGTACTCCTCCACCTGGAACATGCCGCCCAGGCTGTTTTCGCCAACCCGCAACGTAATGTAGTAGCGTCCCAGGGGGGCATTGGCCGGGATCTCGAACTTGCCGTTGACGGCTCCGGCCGCCGACATGGAAGGCGAGGCTTGGTGCACCCTCTTGCCGTCCGAATCATCCACTTCGAACCGGACGTCCCCTTTAGGAACGATGAGCCCCTTTGGTGTGCGGCCCCGAATGATCGCCCGGGAGTAGACGGTGTGGCCGGGACGGTAGATGGGACGGTCCGTGTAGATGTAGGCCGCCGTGTCCTCGCTATGGGTCCCGAGCGATCCTCCATACATGGAGACCATCGCGAAGTCGCTGCCCTGCCGCGCCAGTACCAGTGCGGAATCAGGACGCTCGTCCCCAATGGGAGCTTCCACGAATCCGTTGGCGTCGGTCTTGGAGTCGGCGTACCGCTTGGATTTGTCCGAGGCGTACACGATCACCGGAACTCCCGGCTGCGGCGCACCGGTGTCACGGTGCACGACGCGGGCCAGCAGCTTCCCGGGACTTCCCTTGGCGATGATCCCGATATCGGTCACTGAGATGATCGTGTAGGCGAACAGCGGACCATGCATCGCCTCAACGAGGTAGAGTCCTTTTCCTTTGGCCGGAATCGGAACCGAAGCCGACTCCCAACGGTTCTTGGGGTTAAACGGCTGTTCCCAGGTTGCCACGACCTGTTGCTGATTCAACACGGGCAGCTCGGCGTAGGTGACCACTTCCGGAGGAGCCGCGGCTTTGCGTGGCGCCTGGCGGGCGGCGAGAGAGCTCCGCAATTCATCGCGCGCCGGACCCTGGAACTGCGCCTTCATCAGTCCCCGGGTGCGGTCCCGCATCGACACTTTCCAGCGCCGCAGCCGCTCGAGCCGTGTGAGGTGGCGCGATTGATGGGCCATGCGTCCGCCAAAGTTGTGGTCGTCGCGGAGATTCTCAAAGAACTTCACCGGATCCTCGACCCTGTAGAGCCGGAAATTGACCTTGCGGATGCCTTGGCCCCAGAGCTGGATCCTGGGTGTGTCGGCGGGCGCGTAGGTGCGATCGCTTGACAGCGAAAAGAACACGCGTCCTTCCTCCTGCTGCGCGACCGTGGGGAGCGCCACAGCGAGCGCACCCATCCACACCAAGCGCCTGATCATTGCGAGATTAGATTCCATCGGTAGACTCCTCGAAACGAGGGATTGCCCTCGACCGGCCGCCAGCGTGGCTCGGAATGCTTCATCAGTTCCGCGAGCGCGGGGCGCCGGACTTCTCCCGGTTTTCCGTCAATGGGCCCAGTATGGTAGACCACAAACGGACCTGCTTTTTTCTCAAGCATGCTGTCTGCCAAATACACCATCAGGTGATACGGCGACTCCTGGCCGACATGGTAATAGAAAAGAATGTCGCCTGGCTGAGCGCGGCCCATTCCGGCGCTCACCCTGCGCGCGTTGAGCTGCATCAGGGTGCGGGCATCAGCGAATTCGGCCCAGGCGCCGGGTGAGATCCGGAACAACAGCGACTTGGTGGGAGTGAACGGAAAATTGTACTGGCGCACGGTGGGAATCGGCGGGACCTCCGGGAGTCCCAAGTCCGCGGCCCAGCGGCCATCGTGCTTGCGCAACGCCTCGCGGTAAGCGAACCGGACCAGCCCGGCGCAGTCGCCAACATCGCGTGGCAGGGCGGCGGTGTCGCGGAAGAACAGCGACTCAGACAGGAAGGTGAACCATCGGCGGAAGGCGTCCCGGTCGGCCGGGTCGGTCAAGAGGTGGGATGATGCCGCCGCTGGCGCGGCCGCGACCGAAAGCACGAGTGCGGCCCACATCCACCTCAGTATACAAACTGGCGTTGCGGGGCGTACCCTGAAGAAACGGCGATGACACGGCGCGGACTCTTCCTTCTGACAGCGCTTGGGGCGCGCGCCGGCGAGGTTCGCCGGCCAGATGGCGCAACCATCTCGTATTCGGTCCGGAATGGGACCGGGAGGACCACTGCCCCGCTGATCCTGATTCCAGGAAGCTTCGGGGACCGGCATGTGCTCGACTCGCTGACAGCCGGGATCTCGCCCAATGTTCCGGTGATTTGTGTCGAGTTGCGGGGACATGGGAACAGCCAGCCCCCGGCGCCCGGCCCCTCGATGGAGATGTTCGCCGGCGACGTGCTGGCGGCGGCCGGCAAGCTGGGGATCAACCGGTTCTACGTGGGCGGCCATAGCATCGGTGGAATGCTGGCGATCGAGATCGCCGGACGCCGTCCCGGCTCCGTGGCCGGAGCCATTGCAATTGAGGGCTGGACTCATCATGAGGTGCTGCGCGAAGCCTTCGGTACCGGACCCGACACCACTCTCACCCCGGAGCAGGACCGCATCCGGCTGGAGCAGCGGAAGCGGGGGCTTGCAGGGTTTACCGAAGCGGAGAGCAAGGCATTCGCCTCCGTTTGGCGGCAGTGGGACGGGCTGCCAATCCTTCTTGCAACCAAGGTTCCGATCCTGGAGATCTGGGGAGACCGGGGACGCCCGAGGCCGTCCCGCGACGTGATGCGCATCCCGGACCGGCCGAACATCGAGCTCGCCTGGGTGGAAGGCGCGTCACACGCACTGCTCATCCAGCAGCCGGAGGCCGTGGCCGCACTGGTGAACCGCTTCATCGCCCGGACCGAATTAGCAGCCCTTGCCCGCTAGCGCCTGAACCAGGGTGCCGGACTTGAACCGGACATCGTCAATCACCCAGCGGCCTTTTTCGAGAATCACAACCACGTGGTCTGTCCAGGTGACGTTGGCTCCGCGCTCGCGATACGTGAACCGGACCGGAAGCACGCGGCGGTTCCCACCTGCTTCGGCCGGAGCCTGCACCTCGAAGCTGGTGAAGCCTTCGAAGTCCGTGCTGAACATCGATCCCTCGATCCAAGGTGGTTTTTCCGAGGGGTTCTTCTTGATGCAGCGGGCCTGTTCGGCCTGCGCCGTTTTGATCGACTGCTGCAGCCGCGCGCTCAGATGGGGCGCCATTTTGGCAAGCTCGCCGGAGTCCGGGAGGCCGTCGGCCTTGTTCTTTAAGAGGTCCGAATAGAATGTTTTCACCGTCAGCGCGGGATCGTTGCCGGCGTAGGCGAGGAACAGGAAGGCGTAAACGTACAGTGTCCGCATGTCAGGCCACCAGGGTGCTCTGTTCGATGTTGCGCATGCGCCCTTACAGAAGCGGTTCGTTCAGTTCGAGGTCGTTGATCTCCCGCGTCGTCAGCGCAATCTTGCTGAGCCGGGCGTTGCGCTCGGCCCGCATCCGCTCGCTCCCCGAGTGGAGCTGCCGGATCTCGCCTTTGACCGGGTTGCGGATCAGTTTCGACAGTGGAATCAGCGCCTGGGCAGACACAGCACCCAGACCGAAAATCAGGATGGCCGACATCGACAGGACCGGGAGCGTTGCCTTTTGCATGTTGAGTACCTCACTCGAACATGCGCGATCGGCGCCGGAAAATGATCAGCTATTTGTAAAAACCTTGAAATTGTTTGAGGCGGACCCGGACCAGGTCGAGGAACATGTCAACAGAGTCCCCGAACATGCTGACCTTGGTTCCTTCCGCGTGGTTCCACCGGACGGGCACCTCTACGGTCTTATATTTCTTTAGCTTAGCGATGAACAACGCTTCGACGTCGAACCCAAACCGGTCCGTCGTCACGCGGCTGAACACTTCCCGTGCGGCGTCGGCCCGGAACAGCTTGAATCCGCACTGGGTGTCCCAGAACGGCAGCCCGACCAGGATCCGCATCAGCAGGTTGAAGAACCGGCCGGCCGTCTCGCGGAACGCCGACTGGTGCACGCCGATCAGCGACCTGTCCAGCGCGCGGGATCCGATGGCAACCGCGGCGTTCTGCTGTTGGACCGCCTGCTCGAGCTTGGGCAACTCCTCGATCGGAGCCGACAGGTCCGCGTCACTGAACAGGACCCAGTCGCCTTGGGCCTTCAGCATTCCGTTCCGGATCGAATATCCCTTGCCCCGGTTGCCGGGGTTCTGCAGCAGCTTGATTTCGGGCCATTGCGCTCCGGCGCGCCGTGCGACTTCCGCCGTGCCGTCCCTGGATCCGTCGTCCACCACCAGCACCTCGGCGAAGCGGAAGTTGCGTGATTTCAGGTAGTCAACTACCAGCTCGAGCGTCTGGGGAAGACGCTGCTCCTCGTTGTATGCCGGGATGACGATCGAGAGGGACTTCAATGGTCAATTATAATCAAGAGTTTATGGGAGTTTCACTTGTCGCTTGAGACTGAACTGATCCGGCAGCGCCTGGAAAAGGCACGGCAGATCGAGGGTCTGGGCTTCCGGCCGTACGGCCAGCGGTTCGACGCCACTCACCTGATTCCGGACATCGTAGCCGCGTATTCCGCGAAGACTGCTGAAGAATTGGACACTCCGAGGGTCCAGGTGAAGGCCGCCGGACGCATCATGACCATGCGCCGGATGGGCAAGGCGGGATTCGCACACCTGCAGCAGAATGGTTCCAGACTGCAGATCTACGTCCGCAAGGACTCTATCGACGAGGCCGGCTGGAAGCTTTACGAGCTGCTCGACATCGGCGACATCATCGGGTTCGAGGGATACGTGTTCCGGACGCGGGCAGGAGAGCTCAGCATCCACGTGGAGCGGATCTATTTCCTGTCGAAGATCCTGCTGCCGATGCCTGAAAAGTTCCACGGCCTGGAGGACGTCGAGACACGCTACCGGCAACGGTACCTGGACTTGACCGTGAGCCCCCAGTCCAGGGCAGCGTTCATCACCCGGGCCAAGGTAGTTTCGAGCTTCCGGCGGCAGCTCGAGGAGCGGGGCTTCGTCGAGGTGGAGACGCCGATGATGCAGCCGCTCTATGGGGGCGCCGCGGCGCGGCCCTTCGTCACCCACCACAACACGCTCGACATCGACCTGTTCCTGCGCATCGCACCCGAGCTTTACCTCAAGCGGCTGGTGGTGGGCGGGCTCGAGCGCGTCTACGAGATCAACCGGAACTTCCGCAACGAGGGTGTCTCGACCAGGCACAATCCCGAGTTCACGATGCTCGAGTTCTATCAAGCCTACGCCGACTATCAGGTATTGATGGATTTTTCCTGCGAACTGCTCAAGCAGGTTGCCATCGACGCCATCGGAACCACAATCGCCAGCTACGACGGCCATCAGATTGACTTTGGCCACATCCGGCGGTACACGATCCGCGAGGCGGTGGTCGAGTTCTGGGACGGGGATGGACGGCCATCCATGGACAACGTGGCGGACCCCGAGTGGCTCGGACGCCATTCTCACAAGCCGACAGCGGGGGAGCAGCTCCTCGAGATCTTCGAGCGGGCGGCTGAGGCCAAGCTCATCCAGCCCACCATCATTCATCAATATCCGGTGGAGACTTCACCGCTGTCGAAGAACAGCCTCGACGACCCAGCCTTCGTCGACCGGTTCGAGATCTATGCCGCGGGCATGGAGATCGGCAACGCCTACACCGAGTTGAACGATCCCCAGGAGCAGCGGCGGCGCTTCGAGATGCAGCTTGCGATGATCGAGAAGGGCGACGATGAGGCACACCAGATGGACGAGGACTACGTCCGGGCGCTGTGCTACGGACTTCCGCCGACGGGAGGCGAAGGGATTGGCATCGACCGCGTGGCGATGATCCTGACCGGCTGCACCTCGATCCGCGACGTGATTCTGTTCCCGCTGCTGCGCCCCGAAGGTCCCATCGGGATCGCGGAACAACTTCGTGCGTTTGATGCCTAACCGCTTCGAGCTCTTCGTCGCGCTGCGCTATCTCACAGCCAAGCGCAAGCAGGCGGTGATTTCAGTGATCACCGGCATTTCGGTGCTGGGCGTGGCATCCGGCGTCGCGGCGCTGGTGATCGCGCTGGCAATCAATACCGGATTCCGCAATACGCTGCAACGCAATCTTCTCGGCGCGGTGGGGCACGTAACGGTGCTCGAAGCCGTGACCCAGGAGGGCATCGTCAACTGGCGCGAAATCATCCAGAAGATGAAACCGGTGAAGCACGTCACCGACGTCGCGCCGTCGCTCTATGGCACGGTGATCTTCTATGCGAACCAGCCGGTGGGAGGAGTACTCAAAGGGATCCTGCCGCCGGGTGAAGCAAAGCCCCCCGAAGTGCTCAAGAACTTGAAGAAGGGCGGATTCGAGGACTGGAAGGCAGATGCGAACGGGAGGATGCCGTTAATCCTGGGATCCCGGCTGGCGGCGCAACTGGGCGCGACGGTGGGATCTCCGGTCCGCGTGGTCACTCCGCAGATGACGGCCATGGGACAGCGGCTCGATGAGTTTCCGTTCCGTGTCACGGGTGTGTTTGAGTCGGGCTTCTACGAGGTCGACAACTCCTTCGCGTTCACTTCGCTTCAGGCCTCGCAAACCGCGCTGGGGCTGGCCGACGTGGTCAACGCGGTCGAGATGCAGATTGATGACGTGTTTGAGGCGGTCAGTGTGTCGGCCGAGGCCACGAAGCTCCTGCCGCCCAAGCTCACCGTGACCAACTGGCGCGAGCAAAACAAGCCGCTGTTGACGGCGCTGCAGGGCGAGAAGGCGGCGATGGTGGTGATCATCGGGTTGATCCAGGGTGTGGCGGCGCTCAATATTCTCACGTCGCTGATCATGATGGTGATGGAAAAGCATCGCGACATCGCATTGCTGATGTCGTTTGGAGCGAGCCATCAGCAGGTCCGGCTGATCTTCCTGCTTCAGGGCGTGCTGATCGGATTCGCGGGGACCGCGCTTGGGCTGGCGGGAGGGTGGCTCGCCTGCTACCTGGGCAACAAGTTCGAAGTGATCAAGCTCAACGACGCCATCTACTCGCTGAGCTACGTGCCGTTCGAGCCGCACCTGGCCGATGGGCTGGGAGTGGCGGCCGGTGCCATGTTGGTGAGCCTGATCGCAACGCTCTATCCATCAAGGAGCGCGTCCGGGATCGCGCCGGCTGAGGCGCTGCGGTATGAGTGAGCGGTAGGGGATGTGCGGAATCGCCGGGTTCACCCGGCTGGATGGAGGTCCGGAGGATCCGATCGGAGTGGCGGTGGAATCGATCCGCCATCGCGGTCCGGATCAGCAGGGCCGCTACGTGTCGCCAGTGGTGGCGCTCGGCGCGGTGCGGTTGAAGATCCTGGATCTGTCGGGCGGCGATCAGCCGCTGCGGTCCGCGGACGGCAACACCGTCATCGTATTCAACGGAGAGATCTACAATTTCCGTGAACTGCGGCGGGAGCTGGAACAGTTGGGACACCGGTTGGAATCCAACTGCGACACCGAAGTGGTGCTGCAAGCGTGGATGGCGTGGAGGCACGAATGTTTCGCCCGGCTGAACGGTATGTTCGCGGCCGCTATTTGGGAGGAGCGCGAGAAACGGCTGATCCTGGCGCGCGACCGGATGGGCATCAAGCCGCTCTACATCTACAAGCGCGGGCGCGAGTTGCATTTCGGGTCCGAAGTCAAGGCGGTGATTGCGCACCCGGCGGTCGAGCGCCACCTGGATCCGCATGGACTGAGCTGCTTTCTGTCGCTCAACTATATGCCGCGACCGATGACGATGCTTCAAGGCGTCGAGAAGCTGGAGCCTGGTACGTGGCTCGAGTGGACACCAAACGGGATCCAGCGCGGAGCGTACTGGTCGCCAAAGTGTGAGGAGCGGGATTGGAGCCTCGAAGATGCCAAGGCAGAGCTTGATTCCTTGTTGGCGCGCGCGGTGCGGGAACACCTGGTGTCGGATGTGCCTCTGGGCATTTGGCTCAGCGGAGGTGTCGACTCGTCAGCCGTCACGCACTACGCCGCGCAGGCGTTTCCGGGGAAACTGAAGACGTTCTCGGTTTCGTTTCAGGGACGGAGTTTTGATGAGAGTCCGTTCTTCCGTCTGGTATCGAAACACTATGGCACGGACCACCATGAACTGGATCTCGCGCCGGACCTTGATCTGGCGTCGGCGGTCGAGAAGATGAGCTACTATTCCGACGAGCCGAGTGCGGACGCGGGCGCGCTGCCCGTGTGGTACTTGTCCGAGATGACACGGCGTCATGTGACGGTGGCCCTGAGCGGGGAGGGTGCGGATGAGCTGTTTGGCGGCTACACGACGTACCTGGCCGACCACTATGCGCAGTGGATGCGGATGCTGGTTCCGCCGGGCGTCCGCCAGTTTATGCTGTCGGTGGCACGCCGGTTACTGCCGGTGTCCGACGACAAGATCAGCCTGGAATTCAAAGTGAAGCGGTTCCTTGAAGGCTCGCTGATGCCACCGGTGGAAGCGCATATGTTTTGGAATGGCGCGTTCTCGCGGGCGCGGAAGAAAGAGTTGATGACCGATCCCGCCCCGGTGCATCCAGCGGACCTGATTCCGTCGCGCGAAGACGTCAACAGTCTGATCTTTCTCGACCAGCAGCTTTACCTGCCTGAGGACATCCTGTACAAATGCGACCGGATGAGCATGGCGCACTCGATCGAGATCCGGCCGCCGTTCCTCGACCACCGGATCGTAGAGTTCGCGTCCACGCTTCCGTTGTCCTTCAAGATCCGGGGCTCGCGGTTGAAGTACCTGCTCAAGGAAACGATGCGCGGCAAGCTTCCAGGAACGGTGTTAACGCGGCCCAAGGAGGGTTTCGACATTCCCGCGCATCACTGGTTCCGGACCAAGCTCAAGCCGCTGCTGCTCGACACGGTGAACCGGCGGTCGGTGGAACGGTTCGAACTGCTGCGCTGGCCGGCCGTGGAGCGGCTGATGCAGGATCACTTCGACCGGCGGATCAACGCCGGGTACCCGTTGTGGGGTCTGCTAACCTTGTTCCTTTGGCTCCGGCGAACCTCCGCTACGAACTGATTGTGGTCCTGGTGGCGGCCGTCATTTTTGGCGGCTGCGCAATCAGTCCGCCGTCGCTAATGGATGACGTGGATGCGGTGCAGGCGCAGATCGCGCGCAACATGCTCGAGTCCGGCGACTGGGTGACGGCGCGGCTCAATGGGGTGGCCTATCTCGAGAAAGCTCCGCTCAAGTACTGGATGATCGCGGTCTCCTTCGCCGTGTTCGGAGTGCATGACTGGGCCGCGCGGATTCCGCTCGTGCTGGCGATCATCGCGCTGTGCTGGCTGACGGGCCGCATCGGCGCTTGGGCATTCGGGGAACGCGCGGGCCTCTACGCAGGGCTGGTCATGGCGACGTGCGTAGGGATGTTCCTGTTCACGCGGATCCTGATCCCGGACGTGGTGCTCACGCTCACCATCACCCTGTCGCTGTGGGCCTTCCTGCGGGCGATGGAAGAGGGGAAACAATCCTGGGCGCTCGTGTTTTGGGCGGGCCAGGGCGCGGGATTCCTGTTGAAGGGGTTGATCGCGATGTTGTTCCCGTTGGCCGCGGTGATCCTGTACCTGTCGTTCACGCGGACGTGGAGCCAATGGCGATGGTTGCGGCCGTTCTCAGGGATTGTGGTGCTGACTGCGATCGCGGCGCCGTGGGTGGTGTTGGCGACACTCCGGAATCCTCCCTACTTCGACTTCACGATGCGCTCGGCGCCGGGCGAGTACCACGGGTTCTTCTGGTTCTTCTTCTTGAACGAGCACCTGTTCCGGTTCCTGAACATGCGGCATCCGCGCGACTACAACACGGTGCCGCGGCTGCTGTTCTGGGGATTCCACCTGCTGTGGCTGTTCCCGTGGAGCGTCTACCTGCCTTCGATCTTCAACCGGGACGGCTTGAGCGAGCGCGGCGCGCGGCTCAGGCTGCTGTGCTTCTGCTGGGCGGGTTTCCTGCTCGTTTTCTTCACGTTCTCGACGACGCAGGAGTACTATTCGATGCCCTGCTATCCGGCGCTGGCGCTGTTGCTCGGCCGCGCGATCGATCAGGGCAGTCCGTGGATCCGTAAGGGGAGCATCCTCGCCACAGCCGTGGCGGCGCTGCTCACGGTGGTGCTGGCAATCCTGTTCGCTGTGACCGCCGGGATGCCCACGCCGGGTGACATCTCGGTGGCGCTGACGTTGAATCCGGAAGCTTACACGCTGTCGCTCGGGCATATGCGCGACCTGACGCTGGGCGCGTTCGCCTATCTCCGCACGCCTCTGTTGATGGCGGCGGCCGCTTGCGCGGCGGGAGTGCTGGCAGTGCGGCGTCCTGCCGTGGCGCTGGTGGCAATGATGACCGGATTCTTCCATGCCGCGCGGCTGGCAATGGTTGTGTTCGATCCGTACCTAGCGTCGCGTCCGCTCGCCGAAGCGCTGCGGATGGCGCCTCCAGGACAAGTGATTTTCGACAATCAGTACTACACGTTCTCCTCCGTGTTTTTTTACGCGAACACGCGCGGTTGGCTGTTGAACGGCAGGGTGAACAACCTCGAGTACGGCTCGTATGCGCCGGGGGCGCCCGCGGTGTTCCTGGACGACGCCGGGTTCGCGGTCCGCTGGCGGTCCGGCGAGCGCCACTACTTGCTGGTGGAGGGGCCGTCTCGGCCGCGCATCGAGCGGCTGGTGGGCAAGGAGTCCCTGCACCTGGTCAGAGCGAGCGGCGGCAAGTTCCTATTCGCCAACCAGTAAAATAGGATTCCATATGGCGCAGACCTCTTCTCCCAGACGCGAGTTCCTGCTCGGCACGGCGGCAGCGGCGCTTGCACCGGCGCAGCAGCGCGAGATCCGCGTGGCGCACGTCGGCATCGGCAACCGTGGAACCGGGCTGGTGAAGCAGGTGCTCGCGCAGCCGGATGTCCGCGTGACGGCAATGTGCGACACCGACTCCGGCAAGCGCGATGCCGCGCTCAGCATGGCGGCGCGCGACAGTCCGAGGTCGTTCACGGACTACCGGCAGATGCTCGACTTCAAGGAGATCGACGCGGTGGTGATCGCGACGCCGTGCGATCTGCACGCCGAGATGGCCTCGATCGCAATGCAGGCGGGCAAGTATGTCTACTGCGAGAAACCACTCGGCGTCACGCCCGAGCAGGTAGCGATGGCGCTCAAGACGGCGCGGTCGTCGAAGGCGTGGCTCCAGATCGGACAGCAGTTGCGCTACTACCCGACGGTGCGCGAGTCGATCCGGCAGATTCACGAGGTGAAGGCGGTGGGGACGCCGTTTGTCATCAAGGCGCAGCGCCATTCGACCGCCACGGATCCGGCCGCCGGGCAACGGGTGCTTCCGGCCTGGTACGACGACGTGAAGCGCTCCGGCGACTTGATCGTCGAGAACGCGGTGCACAACCTGGATGTGTGCAACTGGGCGGCGGGATCGCGTCCGGTGAGCTGCTTCGGGCACGGCAAGAAGTACCTGCCGCAGACCATCCCGGCGGGCTCGGTAATGATGGACGGGTTCAGCGTGACCTACCTGTACGAGAACGACATGCATCTCGACTACAGCCAGCTCTACTTGCATCCGCGGCAGATGCGGGAGCTGAAGAACGGCCAGTGGTACATCGTGTTCGGATCGGAGGGGTCGCTCGAAATCAACGGCGGGATGCTGTATCCGATGCGCGGTGAGCCTTCGAAGTACTTCACGGAGGAGATCGAGAAGGGACGCGAGAACGCGATGGCTGAGTTCTTCCGCTGCATCCGCGAAGGGCAGCGCCCCTACGCGAGCATCGAGATCGGAGCCACGGCGGCGCTCACGGCGATCATGGGGCGCGAGGCGATTTATCGCAAGAGCATGGTGACGTGGAAGGAACTGGGCGTCAGCGTCTAGCGTCTAGATTCGTTCGCAGCGATATAATCGCGAGTCATGAGACTCGCTTTCTGTCTGCTTCTCGTTTCGACCGTGTCGCTGTCCCAGACCAGCAATGCGACGCTCAGCGGCCGGGTCACCGACTCAAGCGGCGCGGTGCTGCCGGGTGTGAAGATCGCGGTCCGCAATACGGCGACCGCCTTCAGCGCCGATACATCGTCTTCGCCGGAGGGCTTGTACACCCTCGCGCTGCTGCCGCCTGGACGCTACAACCTGAGGGCGGAACGGCAGGGCTTCTCGACGCTCGCAGTCGACCGGATCGTGCTGGAGACGGGCGCACGCGTGGGACTCGACCTTGAGCTGAAGGTCGCGGCGTCGGCGGAGTCCGTCACGGTGACCGCGGATGCGGCACAGCTTCAAGTCCAGAGCGAGTCCGGCGAGCGGAGCGAGCTGATCACCAACCGGCAGATCCGGGACCTCGCACTGAACGGCCGCAACATTCTCGACATGATGAAGATCATTCCGGGCGTCGTGAGCACGGTGAACGGACAGGTGTCGAACGACGGTGGAGTCCGCCTGTTCAGCATCAATGGCGCGCGCGGGACGCAGAAGGAAGTGACGGTGGATGGCGCGTCGAACGTGATCTCGGGCGCCAATCAGCGCGTGCACGTGACGCTGAATCCGGACGCGATTCAAGAGGTCCGCATTCTGACGTCGAACTACCAGGCGGAGTTCGGCAAGACGGCGGGTGGTTTTATCCAGTACACGACGCGGTCCGGCAGCAACCAGTTCCACGGTGGGGCGCGCTATTTCCGGCGGCACGATAGCTTGAACGCGAACAACTTTTTTAGCAACGCGCTGGGCTTGCCGCGACAGATCTACCGGTACGACTACTCGGGGTACGATATCGGCGGTCCGGTGCTGCTTCCCAAGATCGGCTTCAACCGGAATCGTGACAAGCTGTTCTTCTTCTGGAACCAGGAGTTCTACAGGCAGCTCATACCGGCGGGCGCGCGCACGCTGCGCATGCCAACAGAGGCGGAGCGCAACGGTGATTTCTCCGCAACCACGGACGGCAACGGCAATCCGGTGGCGCTACGGGATCCGCTGAACGGGCAGCCGTTCGCGGGCAACGTGATTCCGCGCGCCCGCTTCTACGCCGACGGCCAGGCGATTCTGAACGTGTATCCGGGTGCGAACGACACGCGTGGAGGGGCGCGGTACAACTACAGCTCGCAGCTTTCGACGCAGACGCCGCGGCGCGAGGACATCATCCGGATGGACTACAACATCACGGACAAGACGCGTCTGTTCGGGCGCTTCATCCAGAATACGGAGACGACCGAGCAGCCCTACGGCGGCTGCAACAACATCGCTTTCAACTATCCGTTGTCGCGGCTGAAGTCGACACAGGCGCCGCGCAACGCCGCGTTCAACCTGGTGCACAGTTTCAGTCCGAGCCTGATCAACGAACTTATGGTGGCGCCGAGCCGGAGCAAGACGACGTGCGACGCGCTCGACCAGGGAATGCTGCGGTCGACGCACCGCATCAACAATTTCCCGCTCATCTTCCGGAACCTCGACGGATCTGAAGTGATGCCATCGTTCATGTTCGGAGGGATCGCCAACCAAACCTATCCAACCAACGACATTGGCAAGACGCCGAAGCGGTCGGGCGACGCCAACATCACGATTACGAACAACGTGTCGAAGCTCACCGGCAAACACTCATTCAAAACCGGGTTCTACTTCCAGCAGAACCGCTTCTACTTCACCGGGCGGACTCCGGTGAACGGCGACGCCAACTTCTCGAACGACGTGAACAACCCGCTCAACGCAGGGCATCCCTATGCGAATGCTTTATTGGGCGTGTATTCTCAATTCGCGCAGGCCGATGCCCAGCCCGAGGGGCGTCCCCAGTACCGAACCATCGAAGGCTTCGTGCAGGACACCTGGAAGGTCACCTCGCGGCTGACGCTGGACTACGGGTTGCGCATCTCCTACATCGGACCGTCGATCGATCAGAGCTCGAACAACAACGTTTTCCTGCCGGAGCAATTCAATCCGGCGAGGGCGGTCCGGCTGTACACGCCGGTCCGGGTGGGCACGGCGGCGCGCGCGGTGGATCCGGCGAACCGTCCGCCCACGCTGACGATGGCCAACACGCTGCCCGCGGCGTTTTCGGGGCTGATCGTGCCCGGATCCGGCGACGTACTCAACGGAATCGCGCAAGCGCGGAACGGATACCTGAGGGGTGGATTCGAGGCGCGTGGCTCGCAGTGGGGACCGCGGTTCGGATTCGCCTACAACGCGTCGGGAGACCGTAGCATGGTGGTCCGCGGTGGATTCGGAATCAGTTATGAGCGGGTGCAGGGCAACGTGCTGCTGGGGCAGGTGAACACGCCGCCGACAGTCACCACGCCACGGCTGTTCTACGGCACGGTGGCCGATCTCGCGAACACGTCGTCGGGCACGCTCGCGCCGGTGAACATGAACGGATATCCGCGGGACGGGAAGATCCCGAACGTGTACAGCTACAACCTGGGCATCCAGAAGACGCTGGTGCGGGGGACGGTGCTCGACGTGGCGTACGTGGGAAGCCTGTCACGGCACCTGGTGCAGTCGCGGAACCTGAATGCGATTCCGTACTTCCTGACATTCCAACGGGCGGCGCAGGATCCAAGCCGGTTCGCCGATGGCGTGGTGCCAGCGGTCGAGGCGGGGCTGCCGGCGGTCTACAGCCAGGCCGGGTACTCGTTCTCGGGAAACAATGCCCTGCCGCTGAACTTCCTGCGTCCGTTCCCGGGGTTCGGCGAGATCAACTACCGCGAGTTTGCGGGGTCGGCGAACTACCATGCGCTGCAGGTGTCGGCGAGCCGGAGGCTGGGGACATCGCTGACATTCGACGTCGCCTATACGTGGTCGAAAAACATGAACACGGGCGACGTCGATTTCGAAGGCAACCACCCCTACGATACGCGGCGGTACGATTATTCGCTTGCCGACTTCGACCGGACGCATACGCTGGTGGCGAACTACGTCTACGAAATTCCCACGCTACCGATGGCCCAGAGCGGCAAGGCGAAGCTGGTGTTCGGCGGATGGCAGGTGTCCGGCATCTCGCAGTTCTACACAGGCGCGCCGTTTGAGCTGGGGCTCGGAATCCAGGGGATCAACGCGGCCCAGCGGATGGTCGGATCCTACAACCTGCCGGTCCGTCCGTACCGTCATGGCGGAGCATCGATGCGGGGCAACGGGATCGAGATCAACCCGGATGCGTTCTATGTTCCGGGGATCGCCGATATCGGTCCGTATCCGCGGACGTACTTGCGGCAGCCGTGGTTTATCAATCATGATCTGTCGGTGTTCAAGAACATCCCGCTCGGGGATAACCCGGCGCGGCGGATTCAGATCCGGCTGGAGATGTTCAATTTCCTGAACAGCACCCAGTTCGCTTCGGTGAATTCGGGGACGCAGTTGGTAACACCGGCGGGGGCGATCGGCGCGGCGGTGTTCAATAGCTTCGGCAATCTGAGGATCACCAACAACCTGCGTCCGGCGGGGCACGCGGCCCCGCTCGGACAGTTCTTCGGGGAGTTCAACAGCGCCAGGGATCCGCGGATTATTCAGTTGGCGGCGAAGTTTTATTTTTGAGCAAACCGCAGCCGCTACTTGCCCAGGAAGCCTTTGACCGCGTCGAGTTCGGCTCGCTTGATTTTGTTCCAGCCTTCTTCGATGCAGACCTTTTGCTTCCCGATGAGCTTCCAGGAGAGCGGCGGCTGGACTCCGTTGCAGCCGGGGAAGAACACGGGCCGGTGGATGATTTCCACTCTGCCGGCCCAGGCTTCGGTGAGCAGGCGGAGCTCCTGACCGCCACGGTCGATCTGGGCGCGCTCGCGGACGTTGAGCAGCGTGTCCACGGGGGCGACGAGCTGGTATAGCCAGCTTTCGGGCGCGCCCATGGAAGGTCCACCGGGCTTCTGGAACGAGTGCAGCGTCAGCACCAGGATCCGCTTGACCGGAGCCGATCCGGGATCGGGGATCGCTTCTCGAAGCCAGGCGATGAGGCTCGACGTGCCGAGGTTGTCGTAGTAGCCGCCGTCCACCATGTGCAGCGCGGGCGCCTTGCCGTCGCCGGAATAGGGACGGGCGGCGGGACTCACCACCGGGAATGTCGCAGACAAGCGCACGGCTGTTGATACGGCGATGTCATAGTCGCCGCGCATCACATCGTTGAGCGAGGTGACGGACTTGAGCGCGGTGTTGCTGAAGCCGATTGCGGATCCACGCTCGACGATGGTCGAGTTGAAGATCACGCCGGGCATTTTGCCATCGGCGGCATGCTTTGCCCAGGCGGAGAACATCACCGGGTGGTTGGGCTGGCCGGACCGGGCTTCGAAGGTGGATTCGAGTGCCTGGCCGCGATCTTCGAACCGGTTGCCGAAAATGCGCCACAGCAGGGGAACGGCCGCGCGTTGGAGGTCTGGGTTGGTGAGTCCCCAGGCAACCTCGTCGAGGCTCGACTCCATCGCGTTGCGCCAGGCTTTGTCGAGCGCGGCGGCATCACCGTTGTTCGCGCCGAAGAAAGCGTTCGCGAAGTAGTATCCGCCGACTGCGCCGCCCGAGACGCCGCTGACCACCCGCATGCGATCGGAGAATCCCGGGACCTCAGCGGCGAGTCCGGTGAGCACGCGCGCCGACCACGCGGCAGCCTGGATCCCTCCGCCTTCGGCTGCCGCGACGATCACATCGGGGGTGGAGCCGCGGAGCAGAACCGCGGCGGGCGTGGGCGCCGTGGCAGGACCGGGGCGGACCGGAAAGTAGTGGTCGGTGTCGGTGACCATGGCCGAGATTCCACAGAAGATGGCGGTGACCGTCAGGACCGGGATCCGGTAGCGGTCGCCGAAGAAGGAAAGCGCCGCGAAGACCCAGCTTCCGAGCAGCAGAAGCACCAGAATGTAGGAAAGTGTCGGAATCCGCCGGCCTCCGAAGAGGTAGAACAGAAGCGAGACGAACGCCAAGGTAGTGGCGAAGGCGTGTCCGGCGTACCAGGAGGTGGCAACTCCGCTTTCGTACTTGAAGTATCCGGCACCGATCCAGCGGGGAATCCGCGCGGTGATTTGCTTGACCCAGTCCTGGAGGCTGTTGGCCCAGGGAAGGCTGGCCACTGACAGTTGGTGTTTGTAGAGCCGGTTGAACAGGGGCGTCAACACCGGGAAGTCCGGCAAGAGGATGATGCTGGGCATGTCGGTGTCCGGGTCGGCGACCAGGAGTTGCAAGCTGCGGGCGGCGGTCGCCAGCAGGAACGCGGTGATAACCCCGAGAACGCAGAGACCGGCAGCGGCGGCCGGGCCCCATTTGGAGTACCAGGAGGTGACGCCCAATAGGGGCAGGATCGCGACGATTCCGAGCCGGTAGGCGGGAAAATTCCGGTATTCGTCAAACCAGGAGACGTTGTGGTCGAACCGCTCGTCGCCGTATTGCAGAACGAGATTGATGGAGACAACGGCGGAGAAGGCGGTGAGCGAGGAGGCCACGGCCACGGCGAAGATCTCGAGGCCGTCGAGGTCCATGAGCACGTTGGCCAGCAGGGCACGCGCCGGGCCGAGAGCGATGACGGGAAGTGCGGCCAGAAGGCCGAGAACGAGCACCGGCACGCGGAAAACGTGCAGCGCCGTAAGCAATCTGATCAGAGACCGGAACATAGTTCCTCCTTGGTATAATTCGCAAGTGTGATTCACGGTATTTTACTCGCTTTTGCGGTGGCGGACTGGCCCCAATTCCGGGGTGCCGGATCCACCGGCGTTGTTGCGGATGATCCGCGCCTGCCGGACAAGTGGAGCAAGACTGAAAACGTCCAGTGGAAGAGCCCGGTGCCGGGGACGGGCTGGTCCTCGCCCGTGGTTGCCGGAGGCCGCATCTTTCTGACGTCGGTAGTGTCGTCGGCAGAGAAGGAGCCTCCGAAGAAAGGCCTGTATTTCGGCGGAAATCGCGAGGCTCCCACCGATGAGCACCGGTGGATTGTGCTGGCCTACGATCTCGCGTCAGGCAAGATGCTGTGGGAGCGCGAGGTACACCGGGGAGTGCCGGCGATGGCGCGCCACCTGAAGAACTCCTACGCCTCGGAGACGCCCGCCACAGACGGCGAACGCCTGTACGCCTATTTCGGCAGTGCCGGAATCTACTGCTTCGACTTCAACGGCAAGCTGCTTTGGACCCATCAGGCTCCACTCCATGAAATGCGTTATGGATGGGCCACGGCAGCGTCACCCGTCGTCGATGAAGGACGCGTCTATGTCGTGAACGACAACGACAAAGACTCGTTCCTGCTGGCACTCGACAAGAAGACTGGAAAGGAGATCTGGCGGGTCAAGCGCGATGAGAAGTCGAACTGGGCCACTCCGTTCGTGTGGAACTCCGGCCGGCGCAAGGAGATCATCACGTGCGGCACCAACCGCGTCCGGTCGTACGACACTGACGGGAAGCTGCTGTGGGAGCTTGGCGGAATGTCATCGATCGTGATCCCGACGCCGTTCACCGCGCACGGACTGCTCTACATCACCTCCGGATATGTCGGCGACCAGACCAGGCCAGTGTTCGCGATCCGGCCCGGCGCCTCGGGGGACATTTCGCTCAAGCCGGGCGAAACTTCGAACAGGTCGGTCGCCTGGTTCCATCCGCAGGCGGGTCCGTACAACACCTCGCCAGCCGTCTACCGCGGACTCTACTACACCCTGTTTGACCGCGGGTTCGTAACGGCGCACGATGCCGAGACGGGGAAGGAGGTCTACGGAAAGATGCGGGTCGACGGCGCCTTCACCGCCTCGCCATGGGCTTACAACGGCAAGCTGTTCGCGTTGAACGAAGACGGTGACACCTATGTGATTCAGGCGGGCCAGGAGTTCAAGATTCTGGGGAAGAATTCCCTGGATGAGATGTGCATGGCGACGCCGGCCATCGCGCAGGGGAGCCTGATCATCCGTACCGCGGGACACCTGTACCGCATCGGTGGAAAGCCATGAGCCGTGTTTTTCGCGACGGGCTGTTCGCAGGCAAAGTAGCGTTCTTCACAGGCGGGACAAGCGGCATCGCACTGCGGATCGCCGAGGTGTTCGCGGAGCTGGGCGCAACCGTGGTCCTGAACGGGCGTAAGCAGGACAAGCTCGACGCAGCCGTGGCAGGTATTGCGGCGCGGGGCGGCAAGGCAGCAGGCTTCGCATGCGATGTCCGTGACTACGGGGCAATCGCAGGCGCACTGGCGCGGACCCGGGAAACGTATGGTCCCATCGACTTCCTGTTCTGCGCGGCGGCGGGTAACTTTCCGGCGCCCGTTCTCGGGATGTCGGCCAACGGATTCAAAGCCGTGGTCGACATCGACCTGCTGGGGACGTTCAACACCTGCCGGGCGGCGCATGAGCACTTGAGCAAGCCGGGGGCAGTGGTGATCAACATCTCGGCCAACCACGGGCACCAGGCGTATCCGCTGCAGGCGCACGTTTGCGCGGCCAAGGCCGGAGTCGACCTTCTGACCAAGACGCTGGCCATGGAGTGGGGACCGCACGGGATCCGCGTCAACGGAATCGCGCCGGGACCGATAGACGATACGGAGGGGATGAGGCGGCTGGCTCCGACCGGGGCCGACCGGCAGCGGGTGATCGGAATGATCCCCGCCGGGCGCATGGGGACGCGCGACGACGTCGCCCAACTCGCGGTGTTCCTGTGTTCGGACGCGGCCAGTTTTCTCACTGGCGCGATCTATCGGTGTGACGGTGGCCAGGCGTTGACTGGTCCGCGTGCGTTGGCTCAGTTGGAACATACATCCTCCTGAGCGTATTGGGCCACGGGGTCAAGCGGGAGGGGTGGATTTGGCAGCACCCGGAATCCGCGTAACCCGAGGAGGATCCGGCAGATGCGGGGAATCAAAAATATTTTCGCTGCGCGTGAACGGGATCAGAACAGCAACTTTAGCCCGGCCTGGACAGTCCGGCGGTCGTTGAAGCGGGTGCCGTTGACCTGGCCGAAGTCTGCTGCCCCGACGGTGATTCCCGGGACGGCGAACTGTGGTGTGTTCGTAATGTTGTAGAACTCGCCGCGGAGTTGGGCGCGCAGACGTTCGAGGATCCGGAAGTTCTTGGCGATATTGATGTCGGCGTGATGCGTACCATCGGCACGGACGTTGGGTGAAAAGCGGGGCGCGTTGCCGAGAGTGAAGGGCGCGGGCGCGGAGGCGCCGGCGGCATTGAACCAGCGCTCGGGACGGCGCTCGTCGACGTTGAGGTCCTTCAGATTCCCGACACGGGCATTGAGGATGTTGAACCCGTAGGCGCTCAAGCCGTTCGGGGCCACCAGGCGCAGCGGCAGGCCGCTGGTGAACCGGAAGATTCCGGAGGTCTCCCAGCCCCCGACCACGGCATCCAACGACCGGGGCAGGTTCGCGCCGTGCTTGCGGCCCTTGCCAACCGGCACCTCGTAGACCAGGGCGGTGACGAAGCTCTGCGGAACGTCATGGCCGGAGACCGAGCGTTCGAGGCTGCGGTTATAGTAGTCGCGCGCCGTCTCGGTGATGAGCCAGCCCTGGTTCTCGGAGGCGTTGTCGATCGCCTTGGAGAACTGGTAGCTGGACATGACCGCCAGTCCGCTTGCGAAGCGCTTGTTGAACTTGATGTAGAGCGCGTTGAAGCTCGACGATGCCCCCGGAGTGTCTCCGGACATTTCGACGTTGCCAAACTGCGGATAGGGTCGCAGCAGGCGGTGGCGCGGCACGGTGCGTCCCGACAGAATCCCGGCCGGAAACACGCCGAAAAAGGGATTCGTGACCTGCTCGTTCAGCGCCGCGCCAAGGGACAGCAACTGTGTGGGCAATTGGTTGGCGTTCGGGGTGGCGCCAAAGTTCAGTTTGCGTCCGACATTGCCGGAGTAGCCGACTTCGAGGACTGAAGAGCGGCCGAGCTCGAACTGAAGGTCGAACGAGTAGTTCTGCATGTAGCCGGTGGGGTGGCTCCGCTGGAAGGCGATCACATCGGATCCGGTTTGCGTGAGGAGCCCGAGTGAGCTGCCAACGGCGCGGTTGAGGCCGTTCGGATAGGGATTGGCGAGCAGGTCCTGGGGAGTGATTCCGTCGCCGCCCCGGGTGTTGACCCAGTTGGTGGTCACAGTGAAACCATCAGTGCCCGCGGCCGGACCTCCCTGGGTGGCCGTGCCGAATCCCATCAGGTAGAAGATTCCGTAGCCTGTGCGCGCGACAATGCGGTCCGTCAGCTTGTAGGCGATCCCGATGCGCGGCGCGAAGTCCACGTTGTCGGGCTGAGTCTGATAGCGGTTCTTGCTGTCGACAAAGACGAGGCCGCCGGTGAGAGGAAGTCCGACACGCTGGCTGAGGGGGTTCGGCGCGTTGAAGTCGAAATAGTTGTAGCGGTTGAAGCGCTCGGTGCTCGGCCGCTGGGTCTCATACCGCAGGCCGGCGTTGACGGTGAGCTTCTGGTTGACGCGCCAGATGTCCTGAACGTAGAGGCCGTAGTAGCGGCGCTGGGTGGCGGGAACCACGCTGTTGCGGACTGCGTTGTTCACGGAAGTGACTCCACCCGCGGCGCCGGAAGGAACTCCGGTTCCGAGCAGCATCGACGCGACCGCGTTTCCGGAATCGGCGGAGGAGATCTGGGCGGTTGGGCCGGAGGTCATGCCGCGGTCAAACGCGAAGTCCGTCGAGCGCACGTCGATTGAGTTCAGCCTCATGATCTCGCCGGTGAAGCCGAACTTGAGTGAATGTTTGCCGAGCTCGCGCGTCGCGTTGACCTGAAGGTTGTCGGTCTGCCGCGGGAAGTTGAGCAGGCGTCCGTTGGACAGGCCCGCGTAGCCGAACAGGCTGATCTGAGGGAAGTGGGGCGA
>Ga0194132_10001756_pt1 | contig 43037 bp, 40 predicted proteins | sample TA2KigOf80mmetaG_FD_148612 | JGI IMG/M metagenome (GOLD analysis project Ga0194132, IMG submission 148612) | Freshwater microbial communities from Lake Tanganyika, Tanzania - TA2015054 Kigoma Offshore 80m | ecosystem: Environmental > Aquatic > Freshwater > Lake | place: Tanzania: Lake... | reverse complement strand
AGGGCAGCGGCAGCACCCGATCGACCAAATTGAGATCGCGGAGCACCTCGCGGGCCGCCCGCGATCCCAGGAGGTCGATGGTTGCCTCGGGGAGCGCGTCTCGTAGTGCCCGAAGCGCGGGGAGCGTGAGGAGAAGGTCGCCAAGATCGCCCCGCTTGACGACCGCGATGCGTCTCATCGGTTACCCGTCTCTTCGAAAATGCGCCCCATCTCGGCGACGACCGCGTCCGCCTTGATGGCCAGCATCGAAGGGTGAATTGTGTCGGCGGCATCGAACCAGGCATCGTCCGGGCGCGTTCCGGCTGCCCGAAGAGCGCGATGACGACGCGGATCGCCCCACGGACCGAACCGGGCTTCGTCGGTGGGCCCGAAGAGCCTGACGCCGGGCGTATCGACCGCCGCGGCGACATGCATTGCCAGACTATCCAGACCGATAGCCGCACGCGCCGCGCGAATCAACTCGGCGAGGACGCCGATCGCCCCGATCGTGCCGAGGTTGACCAGCGCCGGCGCGTTCGCGCAGAGGCGGACGATGTCATCCAGGAGCCCTTGCTCTCCAGGACCGCAGAGGAGTGCGACGCGCCATTCCTCCGCGACGTCGTCTAGTACCCTGGCCCAGCGCTCGGCCGGCCAACGCTTTACGGGGCGGCTCGCCCCTGGGTGAAGCGCGACGAAGCACCCCCGTTCCAGTCCGGTCGCCCGCAGGATTCGTTTGACGTGCGCCCGATCGGCGTCCGACCCGCTGAGTCGGAGCGGCGGTGACCCTGCGTGTTCGTATCGGTGTCCGACGATCGCCAGTGCTTCACGAGTGCGGTGCGGACCAGATGGTCGCGGTGCCGGGTCGGTCAGGAATGGGTCCACGCGCGCGTCCGGTCCGCCGTAACGGCGGGGGATGCCGGCAAGGGCGACCGCGACGGCGCCCCATCGATGGTCGGCTCGGAGCAGGTAAGCCCGCTCGAATCCAAAGGCGCGCAGTCGCGTGGCCAGCGCCGGCGCGGCGAGCCATCGCTTATGTGCCGGGACATCGGCGCGCCGATCGAACCACGGGAATGGGAACTCCAACACGCGATCGACATCAGTGTTGTTCGTCAGGATCGGCGATGCCCACGGACCGACGATCGCCCAGATCTCGGCCTCCGGACTCGACGATCGCAGCGCGGAAAGAGCCGGCGTGGCGAGGAGCAGATCTCCGAGGTGGTCCGGCTGGACCACGAGGATGCGCTCCTGAACGACGAACGGGAGCGATTCCGGCACCCATCGGACGGCCCACGAGAGCCCGTCGAGCGCGACCTCACGGAGCAGCGCGCGCACCCGGCGTCTCCGGCGTTCTGGCCAACTCTGCCTCGACCGCCCCCCAGACCTGGTCCACGGACACGGCGAGCGTTGACCGATTCAGCCAGGCGGGCGCGGAGTCCGCCATCGCGAGCAGAGGCTCCGCGATGGCTACCGCCGGCCCCGCGGCCGATCCCAGTGGGCGCCAGGGACCGTATCGTCGCTCGTCGCTCGGCCCGAAGATGACGAACGTTGGCGCTCCGACCGCGGTGGCAACGTGGGTCGGGCCGGTATCGTTGCCCAGGTAGAGCCGAGCCCGCGTGGCGAGCGCCCCCAGCGTGGCGATGTCCCGCAGCGGCCCGCAAGATCGTGCCGCCGGGCAGCTGGCCAGAACGGCATCGGCCGCATCGCGGTCGAGGTCTGACCACGCAACGACGGGCACGATGTCGTGCTGAATGAGGCGCCGCGCGATTTCGGCGAACCGATCGGCGGGCCAGCGCTTCGTCAGCAGGCGCATGCCAGGGTTCGTGCCGCCGCCGGGATGGAGCACCGCGTACGGACCCTCGATTCCCCGAGCGCGGAGATCCTGAGCCATCGCCTCGGACGCGCCGGGTCTCACGGCGAACTCCATCGGGCGGGGATCCCCCGCCGCTCCGGCACCGTTCGCGAGGCGCAGATAGAGATCGGCCTCGTGGGCGATTGGCGGGACCGGCACTCGATCGGTGTGGGGCAGCCCGCGTCCACCGGAGTCGAAGCCCACACGCCGGCCGATCCCGGTGGCAGCGACCAACGCGGCGACGATGAACGAGCGTTCCATGACGACGGCCAGGTCGTATCGGCCGCGAGCCAGGCGCCGTACGAACGCCAGAGCATCGATCGGGTTGGGAGCACGCCCGCTGAGAATCGGGTCGGTGCAGACGATGCGCTGGACGCGCGGATTGCCCTCGAAAGCCGGCCGCGTCCACGCGCCGGTGGCGACTTCGATCGTGGCGTTGGGATAACGCTCCCCGATTGCCGCGATCGCCGGAGTCGACATAAGGGCATCGCCCAGGCAGCAGAGCTTGACGACGAGGATCCGGCGGGGCTCGCCCGCACGACCGCTCACCACCGCGCCCGCTGTCGCCAGGATCAAACGCCGAGGCGGGAGCGGTCGGCTATCGCGAAAGTGATCTCGCCTTCTGCGACCAGTTCCGTTCCGACCAGCGCTCGCCCGGTCACTTTCCCGATCGGGCCGCGGAGACGGGTAAGCGTCACCTCCAGACGCAGGACATCGCCCGGGACGACCGGGCGTCGAAAGCGGAAGCCGTCCACACCCGCCAGCATCGCCAGCTTCCCCTCCATGTCCTTTCCGCCGAGGAGGCCGGCACCGGCGCACTGGGCGAGCGCCTCCACGATGAGCACGCCGGGAACGATCGGCAGATCGGGGAAGTGGCCCTGAAGCCAGGGTTCGTTCGAAGAGACGCACTTGATGCCGACCGCGTGCGTTCCATCGGCCGAAACCTCTTCGATTCGGTCGATCATCACGATCGGGTAGCGATGAGGAAGAACCCTCCGAATGCTCACCTGCGATGTCATCGATCCTCCCGCGCGCGCAGTCGGTACAGGATGTCCTCGATCAGCCGCCTATTGGCCGCGATCACATCGGCGAGCAGTCCATTGAGCGCGATCTGCAGGCCGAGCGCGGCGAGTGTGGCTCCCAAGACGAGGCTCTGCACGTGTCCGGGCGAGCCCCCCACGTAGAAGTACAGGAAGCGCACGCAGAGGAATGCGCCCATCAGGAACACCGCCGCGCCGACCAGCGAGAAGATGCGGAGCGGCTCGTACATCGTGTACGTGCGCACGATGGTCGCGGTCTGGTGTGCGATGTATGTGAGGGTGCTGCCCATCAGACGTGAAGGCCGGGTCGGATTCACCGTTACCGGAACGACGGCTATGGCGGTCCGGCGTACGCCCGCCTGGATGAGCGTCTCCAGCGTGTAGGAGTACGCCGAGACGATGTTGAGGCGCAGCGCGGCCTCGCGGCTGTACGCCCTGAAGCCGCTGGGCGCATCCGGGACCGAGGTTCGGGAGACCTGGCGCACCACCCAACTCCCGACCGCCTGGAGCGTCTTCTTCAGCGGAGAGAAGTGGGCGATCCGCTCGATCTGGCGGTTCGCGATGACCATCTCAGCGTGGCCGGCCAGAATGGGTGCCACCAGGCGGGAGATGTCCGACTGCGGATACTGGTTGTCACCGTCGGTGTTGACGATGATGTCGGCGCCGCGGCTCAGGCAGGCGTCAACCCCCGTCCGGAAAGCCGCGGCGAGCCCCCGGTTGCGGGGATGTCGCACAATGTGATGGGCACCGGCGCGCCGTGCGATTTCCGCTGTACCGTCGGTGGAACCATCGTCGATCACCAGGATCTCCACCTCGTCGATCCCCGCGATGATCCGGGGAATGGAGGCAATGACGTCCGGAAGCGTGTCCGCTTCATTGAAACAGGGGATCTGAACCAGGAGTTTCACGTGGGCGATCTCCGGCGGGCGCGACCTGAAGCGCCCGCCCTCACACGTGCGAGATCAGTTGTTGGCGCAGGCGTACGCGAACAACTGATCCCCGGATTCGGAGCCAGTGCCGTATAGCTCATTGACGATGGCGATGATGGGTGATCCGCTGGATGTCACGACAGCCGCGCCGAGGAATCCCACGGGAATGCCATCATTCGGGTTCCAGCGGACGTGGCTGCTGTTCGGCTGTAGATTCGTCACGTTCTGCGTCGAAACGACCGTCCCCGACGAATTGATGAAGTGGATTGTCAGGTTCGTTGCAGCACTGCCCACATTCATGACGGTCAGGGCGGTGTTGTAGTTGTAGTAGTTGTTCATGATCGCAGCGCAACTGACGCGGGTCGTCGCGGAGGACGTCAGGAAGCCGTTATAGCTCTCCAGATAATTCTGCGCGGGGTACTGGATGTTCGTGAACGCGATCACGTTCTCAGGAACGGACGTCACGACCGCGGATCCGGCCTGCCCTGGCCGCAGGATCGCGGTCCGATCGGTGCCATCGAACTGCAGGAAGATCGCCGAGGCGCCCGCAGCGACCGACTTGGATTCAGTGCCAAGGGATGCACCGGTCGTCGAACTGAAGTACTCAACCCTGACGTTGGTGGAGGCTGAGCCGATGTTCTGCACGGTCACGGCCGAGTTGTACCCAGCGTACTGGTTGTACACGCTCGGGAGATTGACTGTCGTAGCCCCGGTCCTGGCGCCCCGTGCGCTCGATAGCTGACCCGAGGCTGAGACGAGGAAGATTGCCGCGACCGATTGATCGCTGGAGATCGTCGCCGATCCACCAAACCCGTCCGGAAGTCCGCTGGTCAAAGACTGATCTACTGTTACCGAGGCGTTCGATGCGATCTGCCGCGTCTCAGTCGTCACGACGCCACTCGACGTCCGGTAGGTGATCGTCACGTTCGCAGTGGCCGAACCGGCGTTCTGAATCACGTAGCTGGATGAGAATCCGTAGTAGTTCTTGTACGCCGCGGGCATGTTGAAGCTCGTCCCGACCTCACTCTGGGCGATGCCGTTGTATGCGGTGGAGGTCGTCGGGTTATCCGAGGTGAGGTTGGCGATCGCGACGACGGCTTGATCCGAATCGATCACGACCGAGTAGCGCCCATCGGCGAGGCCCGCGATTCCCGGCACGTAGCGGTTGACGCTGGAGTTGGAAGCCACAGTGAATGCGAGCGGTGTGATCGCCTGCGTGCCGTCGGCTTTGACAAAGGACATCGTGACATTCGCGGTGGTCGTGCCAGGGTTCGCGACGACGATTGAACTCCGAAAGGTGCCCGGGATAGCGGCGGCCTCGCGAGCCGATGCGCCGGTCAGCGAGCCAGCGATGCCGAGCGACAGGACGAGTCCCGCGGCGGCACCCAGGCGAACGATCTTCCTCGCAAGCATTTCGGGCGGACTCCTTGCTCTGAAGGCATGCTACCAACGACCACACGACGCGGCAATAGCCAAACCGGGCCGTGCAGGGTGCCCGGAGTCAACTTTCGGTGTTTTCCGACGGATCTGCACGGAAGATGGTCGTGCCAAAACGGTCCAGCGCCTCGCTCAGGGACCGCGGTGTTCCCACGTCGAAGTAGCCGCCCTGAGCGAAGAGATGAGCCCGGACATTCAGGCCGCACTGAATCGCCGCGACGAAAAGGTCCGCCGGAACCAGTTCGCTCCCGCCCGGGGCGCCCTCGATCACGACCTTTTGCAGCGCCGTGACGCTTGGGCCCCAGCACGCGATTCCCCACGTGTTGCGGAGCGAGGTATGCGTCGGCTTGTCGTAGATGGCGACCGCGCGATCGCCGTCGATCGCCACGGGGCTCAGGGTCTCGGGGTGGTCAGTGGGGAAGACGCCCAGGGAGAGATCGGCGCCCGTCGCGCGATGGGTGCCCAGAAGGTCCGCAAAAGCACTTGCCGGCTCGACGATCGTATCCGGGAAGCCGAAGAGGACCGTATGCCGCGCGGGTAACCACGGACGGGCGAGGTCGATCGCGTACGCGCCTCCCCGCGGTTCGGATTGGCAGAGGTAGGCAATAGGGGTCCCACGCCGCTCCGCGCCGAAGTACCGCATGGGATCGTTCGCCTCGTTGACGATCAGGTAGATGCCGCGGACCCCGGCATCGATCATGCCATCCATCACCCGCGCGCCCACGACGCGTGGGCGGCGCACGGTCGTGCCGCCGAGGTGGGTTTCTTCCCAGCCCACTGGGTACAGGTACTTGGGCCAGCGCAGTCCGAGGACGCGCTGCGCGCGCCCCGCCGCGGGCACGATCCCTACCAGAGCTTCGGCACCATCTCCGCTCACTGCCCGGACCCACCACCGGCCGTCACGCGCGCCGCCGTCAGGCGCAGGATCACGAATGCCCACAGCAGATCGAGAGTCGTGGTGATGATCCGGAATGCGATGGCGAGAGCGATACCGATCGGCGGCGGGATGAAACTCGCCATCAATGCGGTCAATCCTAGTTCCCGGAGTCCCAGGCCTCCGGGAAGGACCCAGGCTAGCCCTCCGATCAAGACGCTGGCGAGCACCGCCACGCTGAGCGGAAGAAAGGAATCCTCCGGCAGCGGATAGAGCGCCCCGTAGAGCAGGTACACGCCTGAGCAGCCGGCACTCCAGGAGAGCGCCCCGCATAGCAGCCACAGCGCCACGCGCGGGCGAGGCAGCGGAACTCTCGCGCGAACGATGCGGGCGGCACGGGGTGCGACCGCAAGGGAGATCGACGCCGCGACGACGCCGATCAACGGTCCCCAGATCTCGCTGCCCGGAAGCACCGCCAGGAGAATGATGACTCCGACGATCAGAATGCCCCCGGCTTCCAGGGCAGACGCGGTCATCGCGATGCGAACGCCACCCGCATCGGCACCGTAGAATGCGGCACGACCGGCAAGATGCCAGAGTCCGCCCGGAAGGCGGCGGGCCAGCAGCGACTGCGCGTGCGCCCGCGCGTGCCGTCCGCGCGAACCAGTTCCCCCCAGTGCGAGCACAATGTCTCCCCAGACGAACGCGGCCATCAGGGGTGGAACGCTGAGCACTCCCAGCGCGATCACCAGGCGACCGGGGATCACGTGCCACTGAGCGCCGGCGAGCACATCGAGCGAGGTCCCGACCATGTAGAGGAGCAGTCCGAGCATTCCAAGTGCCGAAGCGGCCGTGGCCGCTCGACGCGCGTAGGGCCGCGCGCCGATGTCGCGCATCCATCGCAAGACGAACTCGGCCCGACGCAATCTCACCATCCCCGGGCTATTCACCGTCCGGTGCATCCCTACCGGCGACCCGGGTCACCGCGACCTCATCGATGTATCGGCTCCAGCGTCTGGCGATGGCCGCCCACGCATGATGTTGGGCGGCATACGCGGCCGCGGTTTCGCAGAGCGCGCGACGACGCTCGCGATCGTCAAGGAGTGACGCGATAGCGGTCACCAGAGCATCCGGCCCTTCGGCTTTAGCCAGGTCGCCGGTGATGCCGGGCACGATTGCCTCGGCCAGTCCGCCCACGGCGACCCCCACCGACGGAAGCGCCGCTGCGGCGGCCTCCATGGCCACCAACCCGAAACCTTCCGGATCAGTGGGGATCGATCGCATCGGCGCGATGAAGAGATCGGCTGCCGAGAACAGCATGTCGCGCTCGCGCGTGGCGCATCGTCCGAGCAGGAGGATCGCGCGGGGCAAGTCCCGAGCGACAGTCGTGATCTCTGAGCTCTCGGGGCCGTCCCCCGCGACCGCGACCAGACATTCGGGGAATCGCTCGAGCAGTTGAGGAAGGCAGGTCCTCAGGAACCACGCCGTCCCCTTGCGCGGGACGAGTCGTCCCACCATTGCCAGTACAGGTCGGTCGTTCAGCGGTCCCCCCGCACGTCGGGCCAGCCAGGCGCGCGCGAGGACACGGTCGAAACGCTCGGGTGGTGTGATCCCCGGGGGGATGACCGCGATTCGGTCGCGGGTAACCCCGGAGCGAGCCACGAGTTCGGCTGTTGCGGCGCTGATCGCGACGATGCCCGTGGCCCGGCGTAACCCCCACGCCGCATAGCGCGGATAAAGCGGAAGCCCGGCCGTCACATCCAGTCCGTGTGCGACCACAATCAACGGCCGCCGCGAGAGACGAGCGAGCGCCCAGCCCACGGGTGCCAGAGCGACATCGCCCGCAACAATGACGTCGATCCGGTCGAACTCCGGCCGAGCCGCGATCAGCCCGGCGGCGAGCGACAGGAAGCCGGGAAGCCATGCCTGGCCGCCCCCCCAGGTCATCGCGCGCAGCGAGCGCGTACCGCCAAGCGCCGTGACGAGATCTCGACTCAGGCGCTGCATCCCTCCGAGGGACGGGGGGTGCCGACGGCTCAGGTAGAAGGTGGTTCCCGCGCTCTACACCGCAGAGGGCGAGATCGTCAGCCCGAACCGGGTCAGCCAGACGCGGAAGAGCATCAAGAGCGCGGGAAACCCGTCTGTCCAGCGGATCTTCTTGCCTGCCTCGGCGTCTCGCCCCTCGTAGGAGATCGGCACCTCGACGATACGCAAGCCTCGCTGAAGCAACTTGGCCGTGATCTCCGGTTCGACATCGTACCGTCGCGCCTCGAGGCTGAGCGACCGCGCGATGTGGGTCGGGATGAGCTTGTAGCACGTCTCCATATCGGTGAGGTTCGCACCGAATAGCGCGTTCGTGACGAAGGTCAGCCCGCGATTGCCGAGCCACTGGGTGAAGGTCATCTTGCGGGGACGCCCAAGAAAGCGCGATCCATAGATGACGTCGCCCGCGCCGCCCTGCAAAGGCGCGATCAGCCGCTCGTAGTCACGAGGGTCGTACTCGAGGTCGGCATCCTGGATGATGATCGCGTCGCCCGTCACCGCCGCCAGGGCAGTGACGATCGCGGCGCCCTTCCCCTGGTTGGCCTCGTGGTGGATGACCGTCAGTTCCGGCCATTCGAGCCGCCGAAGGATATCGCCAGTCCCGTCGGTGGAACAGTCGTTGACAACGACGATCTCACTTACGCCGGGTGCCGCGCGCACCCGGCCGAGGATCTCCTCGATCGTCTCAGACTCGTTATACGCCGGGACAACCACCGAGAGCCGCACTGACGCCAGTATACTCGCCACAGTTATGGCATGTCCCTCCTCCTAGATGCGTTGGACACGCAGTTGCGCGCGCGCGCCCCGCTCATCGCCCCGGTCTCAGATCTGTGGCGATCGCGCGAACTTCTCCGATCGTTTGTCGCCCGCGATCTGAAGGCTCGTTATCGGAACTCCACGCTCGGGTTCCTCTGGTCGTTCGGGAACCCTCTTCTGCTCACCGTTGTTTTTACGATCGTGTTTACGACGCTTCTGCCTCAGAACGTGCCGAACTACCACGTCTTCGTGCTGATCGGTCTCGTCACGTGGAACTGGTTTGCGGCGACCGTATCGGGTGGCGTCCACTCCGTGACGGGTGCATCGCACCTCATTCGCAAGGTCGCTTTCACACGAGAGACCTTGCCCGTGTCGCTCGTGCTCTCGAGCGGAGTCCATATGGTCCTTGCCTTCATTCCTGTTCTGCTCATCGCCGTGGGGAGCGGTGTCCGGCCGTCGGGATTGCTCCTTCTGTTTCCGCTCGTTGTTGCTATCCAGGCGGTCTTTCTCTCCGGCGTCGCGCTACTCCTTGCCTGCGCGAACGTCTACTTCCGCGATATCGAGTCGATCGTGGATGTCGCGCTGCTGGCGTGCTTCTTCCTGACGCCCGTCTTCTACGCCGTGGAAAGCCTCACGACGGAGAACACGCGGTTGATGTACATCCTGAATCCGATGGCATCGTTCATTTCGACCTATCGGCTCCTCATCTATCACGACGCGCCGCCCGCGCCGGAGTTCATCCTGCGTATGGCGGTGCAGTCCCTCCTGATGTTCGCTATCGGACTGGCCGTGTTTCGCTGGCGTTCGGGCGATCTCGTGGAGGCGGTGTGACCGACGTCGCGGTCAGCCTCAGGGCCGTCTCCAAGCGGTTCACGCTCCGGCACGAGGGCCAGTCCACCCTGCGTGATTTCGTCCTGCGGGGGTTTCGTAACCCCCGAACCCGGGAGGCATTCTGGGCCGTTCGGGATGTCGATCTAGAGATCCCGCGCGGTGTGCCCTACGGCATCATCGGTGCGAACGGGTCGGGCAAGAGCACGCTTCTGAAACTGATCGCGGGGATCCTGCGGCCGACCACCGGGACCGTTCGGACCCGCGGGCGGGTCGCCGCGCTCCTGGAACTGGGGGCGGGGTTCCACCCGGATCTCAGCGGGCGAGAGAACATCCACCTCAACGGCTCTCTCCTCGGTATGGATCGCCGGTCGATCGCACGGCAACTCGAGAGCATCGTCGCTTTCGCTGAACTCGAGCGCTTCGTCGATATGCCCCTGAGGCACTTCTCATCGGGAATGACCGTGCGCCTGGGTTTCGCTATCGCGATTCACGCGCAACCCGACATCCTCATCGCCGATGAAGTCCTGTCGGTAGGGGATGAGTCCTTTCAGCGGCGTTGTATCGATTGGGTCCACCAGTACGTAGCAGATGGCCATTCGCTCATCCTGGTGTCCCACAGTCTCAGCCTTATCGAGGCGGTCTGCCGGCAGGCGATCTGGATGCGGGGAGGCCGCGTAGCCGCCTCGGGCGACGCGGCCGCGGTGATCGATCGCTACCACCGATCGTCGCTGCCTCAGGGTGAGGGTGGCGACTCCGCGGGTCCGCGTCGGTGGGGGACCGGCGAGGCCGTGATTACCTCGGTTCGTCCCATTGACGACGAAGGCGAGACGATCGAACATGCCGTGACCGGCGAGTCGCTGCGAATCAGGATCGGCTATCTCGCGTCGCGGCGTGTCGAGTCACCGCAATTCGGTCTCGCCCTCCATGCTTCCGACGGGACCCATCTCGCCGGACCGAACTCGGATCTCTGCAATGCACCGATCGCAGAGATCGATGGGGTGGGCTCCGTCGATGTGGTGCTTCCCCGACTTCCTCTTCTCGCAGGGCTGTATCGCCTTACGGTGGCGATCTACGATCGACACGCGACCGTCGCCTACGATCACCACGATCGAGCGTACGAGTTGCGGGTCGAAAACGGCGCGATACGCGAGATCTATGGCTCGGTATGGCTTGGCGCAATGTGGGAGCACCGCCCCGCCCGGCGCAGGGTGCAGTCGCATCCCATGCGGACGGCTCCATCATCCGGGTCGTGACGGCCGATACTCCCTCTGCGCCGTGCGGTGTGTGCGGCGCCACGCGGTGGCGCACGATCGCCCGAACCATCGACGACCAGCACGGTACCCCGGGCTCGTTCGCCTTCGCGCAGTGCCTGGTCTGCTCGCACGTGCAGAGTGCAGCCGACCCCGAGATTGCTCTTGCTGCGTATCCGGCGGACTACGCCGCGCACGAGATCGAGATCGGCCGTGAACCGAACCGGCTCCTTCGCTGGAATCGGAGATTGGGCCTGTCGCGGCGGTGCGCGCTGGTCGAATCCCGAGTGCGCGCGGGGCGAATACTCGACGTAGGCTGCGGACGAGGTCACTTCCTCGCGGCCATGAGTCGGCGGGGTTGGTCGGTCCTGGGGGTCGAGCCATCGGCGCGCGCAGCGGCTCGTGCGCGCGAGGAGTACGGCTTGCCGATTCACGCTGGCACCCTGCGCGACATGGGCCGTTCCGCGGAGTTTGACGTGGTGACGCTCTGGCACGTTCTCGAGCATGTGACCGACCCGGCCACACTTCTGGACGATGCGTGGCATGTCTTGCGGCCGGACGGGCTCGTCGTGATCGAGACGCCCAACGTGGACAGCGTCGATCGCAGGTTGTTCGGTCGTCACTGGACGGGTTGGGATCCTCCGCGCCATCTCCACCTGTTCGGGCCGCGCATCCTTGCCCAGATCCTGGTGCGCCATGGATTCACCGAGGTGGACGTCCAGTGTCGATCCGGCTCGTGGATGGGACTCTCGATGAGTCTCCGGAACCTCGCGCGATCCCGCGGCCTGTCCACCTCGGGCATGACCGGGGATGGGGCGCTGCACCTCCAGGCCGCGCGCGCCCTGGCCACCCCGTATCTGACCCTCATCGATCGCCTGCGCCTTGGATCGGTCATCACCGCGATGGCTCGGAGCAGCGCGCGAGCGTCGTAGGGAGGTGACGAATCTTCCTGGGTGCGTACCTATAATGAGTTCACCCACCACGGGGAGTGGCGCAGTCTGGTAGCGCACCACGTTTGGGACGTGGGGGTCGCAGGTTCAAATCCTGTCTCCCCGACCACGGCTGTCCCGGGCCCGTAGCTCAGCGGTCAGAGCAAGCGGCTCATAACCGCCAGGTCGCAGGTTCGATCCCTGCCGGGCCCACCCGCGTGGGCCACACGCCCGTCATTCACGCCCGTGTTTCCAGGGACTGGTATGCGGGACGTGCTCTACGATGGTCGAGGTGCGGTGGGGGACGGTCCGAGCGTCGGCGCGATGGCTGCGCCTGATACCGCTCCTTCTACTCGTGGGAGTCCTGTACTCTGGCGGTGGCGTGGATGTGGCGCGCTCGGCGGAACGGCCGATTCTGCCCTATCCGCGATGGCCCGCTCGGGGCGTGCTGCCGGAGGTGCTTCCGACCGCTGGCGCTGGCGCGGTCGCAGTAGTCCGGGACGATGATTCGACCCGTACTCCGTTCGCCGAGATACCGTTCGCGGCGTCACAGCACCGGATCCGCCTGCCGACCTCGCCTCGTCAGGTGCCGCTTGTGGGGGATCGGAGGTTCGGGATCGCCGCCACCGGGCGCACGACAAGCGCATCGGTGGAGAACGCGCTGGCACTGACCGGAGCGCGCTCCTGGTACAGGTACGTGGGCGTTCCGTCCACCGATGGGCCGGAAGGGCAAGTGTTCCTACTGCGGACCGGCTCCCACGCGGTTTCCAGCGCCCATCACGGCACAATCCAGTCGGTCGCCGCGGCTCGTCCTGGAAGTTACTGGCTCGTCGGCAACGAGCCGAATGTGGGTGGCCAGGATTACGATACAACGAAGGACCTGCGGGCGAACGCGGCCGAGTACGCTACGACCTACAAGCGTTATCGCGACGTCATCCTGGCGGTCGACCCCACAGCCAGCTTCGTGGTGGGCAACATGCTCAACCACACCACCACGTGTACGAACTGCATAGGCATCCCATCGGGTCGAAGTTTCCTTGACGCATTCCGATCCGAGTACATCCAGCGTTTCGGCACGCCAGCGCCAGTCGATGTGTGGGGCTTACATGTCTACGTGATCGACTGGGACCGGCCGCCGATGACTGACACCGTTGAGCCACTCGGCAACATCGCCGACTTTCGCCAGTACGTGTCCAGCATCGCCGGCGAGAGTGCGAAGCCCATATGGATCACCGAGATGGGGATCATCTGGGGATTTCAGGATTGGTGCTTCCGCATTCCCCTCACCGGTGCGATCACGCGCAATTGTTCCGGTGGCGACGGACAGGTGCATCCACGCTACCCCGGCCAGCCGGCGATCGTGTTCCCGTTCGCGCAGGCTCAGGCAGAGCTGTGGTTGACGACAATGCTCGATTACTTTCTGTCCAACGCAGCCTCTCTGAGATTGGATCGGTGGTTTCTCTATACTGCGTACGGTTTTCCCGATCCCTATACCAATGTTTACGCGGGAGTCCAGGTTCTGGAAAGCGACGCGATCGATGCGCCGCTGACCCGCATCGGTCAACTGTTCCGCGGGCGTATCGGGCGATGACGCCCCGCCGACTGAGTTTAACATCGGCCTGGGGAGCTGAGCCGCCAGTGGCGCCCTGATCCGGGCGCGCGGTGGGCTGATTCATATGGACATGGCGACCCAGCCACGCTAACGTACAGGGCGCTCGCGCCGACGCGGGTACGGCAATGGCGTACGCATTCGGTTACACTGCCACTCACGCGGAGGTAATAGATGTCCAGGAGCCACACCGTGCCGAGGACCGACGCCCGGCCCCGGTTCGCCAGACTGAGCTTCGCCCTGCTCGTGACTCTTGGCGCGATGGCTGTTTCGGTCACGTCCGCCTTCGCACAGACGGCTGTCGCCACGGAGACGGCTGTCAGCACGGCTGTCAGCACGGCTGTCAGCACGGCTGTCGCCACGGAGACGGCTGTCAGCACGGCTGTCAGCACGGCTGTCAGCACGGCTGTCGCCACGGAGACGGCTGTCAGCACGGCTGTCAGCACGGCTGTCAGCACGGCTGTCAGCACGGCTGTCGCCACGGAGACGGCTGTCAGCACGGCTGTCAGCACTGCCGTTGCGACACCCACGCCGACTGTCACGCCGACTGTCACACCGACGCCAACTGTCACGCCGACTGCGATCGTTCTGCCGACGGCGACGACCGCACCCGCGACGGCAACGCCGCTCGCCACGGCGACTTCCCTGGTCCCTCTTCAACCCACGGTAACCGCCGGGCCGACATTCACTCCGGTTCCGACCACGGCGGCCACGGCCACGCTCATTGCGGCTTCTCAGCCGACGGTCGCGGTTGCGACGGCGGCGTCGATCCCGACCTCCGCTCCGACGCTGGTTCCCACGTTCGCCGCGACCGTGGTGGTGAACGGGACGCCCGTGACGTTTACTGCGGCGCCGCGCGTTCTGGCGATCCCAACTGCCGCCGCTAACCAGACGGACGCAGTCGCGGTGATCCCGCCGCCGGTCGGGTTGGAAAGGGTAGTGCCGGCGATTGTCTTCCCGGCACCTGCTGCCGGCGAGGTGGCACAGGCTCTTGTCGTTCAGCCGGTGCCCCCGGCGGTCCGCTCCACGGTCCAGACGCAGATCCAGGCGATTGCGACGGGCGTGACCGCGCAGAAACTGATCAGCATCGATGTCTTCGCGGGTACCGATCTGGTCACGACGCACGCCCGGCCGATCGTGCTCGTATTCCCCATTACCGATGAGGATTTGCTAGCCGCGGGAAACGATCCGTCCCGTATCGGAGGGTTCCGGATCGGGAATGACGGCACCGTTGAGGCGCTGTCGACCGTAGTCGATCTGGCCGTCAGAGTGATGAGGGTTGAGACCTACAGGACTTCATCGTTCGTGATGGCAATCAAGCCGGCGAACACGATTGTCACCTACCGCTCGTTCGTGACGGGCCTGGCGAACAACGGCAGTCTCGTGCCGGCGGCGTCGTATGGCTCAGGCGCGAACTCGGCAATCCGGATTCAGAACCCGAACAGCGCGACGGCAAACGTCGGTCTCAATTTCTACAGCACCAGCGGAGCCGCGGCGCTCTCGAGCGCCTATCAGACGACCGTTTCAGCAAACGGTTCCAAGATCGTCTATCTGCCGAACGTCACCGGCCTGGCAGCCGGCAACTACACCGCGCGCGTCGACTCCGATCAACTGGTGCGGACGTCCGCGAGCACTGCAGCCGCGACGGGATCCGTCGCCTCGGTGCAAATGGACGGGTTTGCCGCCTCGGATATGACCCAGAGCGTATTCATCCCGACGGCGATGAAGTCGTACTACGGGTTCACCTCGGCGCTCTCCATCATCAATGGCAGCGGTTCCCTCCCGGCGCGTGTCACCATCGACATGTACTCACGGGCGGGTGGCTTAGCGACGGACACGATCCAGCAGGAGATCGCGGTCGGCGGCACGTACAACCTGTCGCTCGGATCGCGGAACGCGATCGCCGACGGGTTCATCGGTGCGATCAGCGTGAACGCCGACCGCGATATCGGTGTGATCTACAACGTGATCGACGCCAACAACGGGGGTGTCTCCGGCGGCGGGGCACTTCGCACTGGGGCCACGACGCTCTATGTTCCGGCCCTTTACAACAACTACTACGGGTACAACTCCGGGCTCACGCTGCAGAACACGCAGGGTACACCGGCGCAGTACACGATCACGTATTCGGGCGGCAGTACCGAGAGTGGGACCGTTCCCGCCTTCGGCACGGCGGTGCTGTACACCCCGAACTCAGCCGGGGTGGCGTCGGAGACGACCGTCGGCGCGAAGATCGTGTCGAGAAACGGCATCCGTTTGTCGGCGTCGATGAACGTGCTGTCCGGACGCGATCTAGACGGGCATCGGGCCGCCAGCACGGGAGCCGCGACCGTGCAGGTGCCGTCTGTGTACAAGAGCTACGCGACGGAGGGATTCGTCAGCGCGTTCGTAATTCAGAACATCGGGGTAGTCGAGACCAACGTGACGATCACCTACGCGGGGGTCGGCACGCCGCAGACGATCACCGGCCTCGCCGTGGGTGGGGTCACCGTGGTATATGTTCCGAACGTGAGCCAGGTACCCTCAGGCTACTCCGGAAGCGCGACGATCACGTCGAGCAACGGGGCGGCGCTCGTCGTCGTAGCGAACGTCACACAGCTCAATCCCGCCGCGACGGGCGATCACCTGATGACGAGCCTGGGTATCGCCAGCTAGAGCGCGGCAACTAACCAGGTCTCTCGCTCTGCGCGAAGAGGGGCGGTTCCTTCGGGAGCCGCCCCTTCTTGTTGCGTGCTGGATGACGCTGTCGAACATAGCGCGGGGGGAGGTGCGCCATGGACGGACTGGGCGGATTGCGCATTGCACTCGTGCACGACTACCTGAATCAGTATGGCGGCGCGGAGCGCGTTCTCGAAGTGCTCGCCGAGATTTTCCCTGGCGCACCGGTCTTCACGTCGTTGTACGTGCCGGATCGAATGTCAAATGCAATTCGCGGTCTCGATGTCCGAGTCACTCCGCTCGATCGACTGCCCGGCGCGCGTGCGCGTCACCAGGCGGCGCTTCTCCTCTACCCACCAGCGTTCGAAGCTCTGGACCTCTCCTATTTCGATCTGATCGTGTCAAACAGTTCGGCTTTCGCCGGTGCAGCGATCGTGCGCCCAGATGCGGCCCACCTCTGCTATTGCCTCACGCCCATGCGCTGGGTTTGGGATCTCGATAGCTATCTTGCGCGGGAGGGACGCGGCGGCGCTTTCCGCGCGATGCTGCGGCCAGTCGTCGATCAGATGGCGGAGTGGGATGCAGTTGCCTCCAGCCGCGTCGATCGATATCTGGCTATCTCTCGGACGATCGCCGATCGGATCCGCCGGCGTTACGACCGCTGTTCAAAAGTCATCTTCCCTCCGGTGGATGTCGATCGCCTGCGCGGAGCGCTCGGCACTTCTGACGCGCCGCACGGATTGGCATCGGCGGAGCCGTACTACCTGGTGCTGTCACGACTGGTGCCGTACAAGCGGATCGATCTGGCGATCGAAGCGTGCAATCGGCATCGTCTGCGTCTGATCGTGGCCGGTTCGGGGCGTGATGAGGCGCGCTTGCGCGGACTGGCGGGGTCGACGATCGAGTTCGTGGGCCAGGTAACCGATGGACAGGCGGCACGACTGCTCGCCGGCTGCGAGGCACTGCTGTTTCCCGGTGAGGAGGACTTCGGGATCACGCCTCTCGAGGCGAACGCCCTCGGTCGCCCTGTGATCGCGTTCGGCGCCGGTGGCGCGTGCGATACCGTTGTCGAGGGCGTGACCGGGCGCCTCTTCCCTGAACCGACGGCGGATTCGCTCGGCCAGGCGATTGTGGCGCTGCGGGCCGATACCATCGATCCGGATTCGGTGCGCGCCCACGCCGAACGCTTCCGCACCTCACGGTTCAAGGAGCAGTTCCTCACCGAAGTCGACGATCTGCTGAGGGCTCGGCGTCTATCCCGGCCCGGTCGGCTTCGGCTCTAACTCTCCGCAGCTTTCCTGATTGCCCGCTGAACCAGATCCAGGAGTAGGTCCGGATCGGCTGGCTTCTCGAACACGCCCTCCACACGCTCGAAATTCGCGCGATTCAGGCGGTTCGGATATCCGGAGTGGATGACGATCGGGATCTTCTTGACCTCCCAGTCGTCCTTGATCTGGCGGATCAGCGGACCGCCGTCGCGATCCGCCAGAGAGATATCCATTATCACCGCCGCGGGCTTCTGGCTGCGCAACGTACTGATCATCTGGGCCCCGCGACGGATCGCCAGGGGCCGGTATCCGCGATCGCGTATCGCTCGATCGAGAATCTCGATCGTATCGCCATCGGAATCGACGATGAGAATCGCCTTCGGTTGCTCTGGCATATACCCCTCACTCCTGGAAGACCTGTTGCCATCTGGCTCGTGGAGTCATTATCGCAAAGCGATGGGCTGACGAGTGCTCGCGCCGCGGGGCAAGAATCCGGTCACCTCGCTCGGCGGTCGATGCGGAGCGCGTTCCGGTCGCCGTATTCGCCGGCCGGCGGCGCCATTCGTGCACTTCGCACAGCCGAGTGCGTGCCCGGGTTGGGCGTCCCTCCGGTTCCCCGGGGACGACGGCCCGGCGTACCCTTTCTCTCGATCAAATCGCAGGGAGAATTCAGAATGTTGGAAGTTGCGCTTCTCGCCTTCGGCGGCATCCTCGTCGCGTGGACCTTTGCTCCCGAGACACCTCGCGTGCAGGCGAAGGCCGTCGCAGCCAAGCCCGTGGCGCGCGCCGCGCCTGCCTGAGTACGCGACTGAGCTAGTTCGGCGAGGAGGGCCGTGCGCGGGGAGCGCGCGGCCCTCTTGTTGTTTTTCCGCCCATTCCGCGAGTCCTTCACGAGCGGGCCTCGCGGTGACGTTCCCGCGGAGGGTTTCCGGTACCTCCCACGTCGGGCGCGGTTGCCGAATCGTCAGTCCGGGGTGCGTGTTGTGCGCACAGCACATAGCTGTCGGGGAACGGTCTGGCATGGCAGACACTGACACCGTAGAAGTTGGGCGGGTAGCCTAGTGCCAGCACATTCGGAGGAGGAAGGCGCACATCGTGGCTGAGATCAACACCGGCGATACGGCTTGGGTTCTGGTGGCCGCGGCCCTGGTCATGCTCATGACGCCAGGGCTCGGTTTCTTTTACGCCGGGCTCGTGCGTCGCAAGAACGTTCTAGCGACCATCATGCACAGTTTCTTCATCCTGTGTCTCATCAGCGTGCAATGGGTTCTGTTTGGCTACTCCCTCGCGTTCGGGCCATCGATGGGCGGGATTATCGGCTCACTCGACTGGGTCGGACTCAACGGGGTGACACTCCAACCAAATGCCGATTACGCGGGAACCATTCCCCACCAACTGTTCATGGCATTCCAGATGATGTTCGCCATCATCACCCCGGCGTTGATCACAGGTGCGTTCGCCGAGCGCAAGCGGTTCAAGGCGTTTGCCATCTTCTCAGTTCTCTGGGCAACGTTGGTATATGCGCCGGTCGCGCACTGGGTGTGGGGCGGCACCGGGCAGCCGGGCTGGCTCAAGGCGCTCGGCGCACTGGACTTCGCAGGTGGGACGGTCGTTCACATCACGGCGGGCATGTCCGCTCTCGTGGCGGCGATGGTCATCGGTAAGCGCCTTGGCTCGGACGATGGGATCGAGCCGCACGATGCGACGATGACGATCCTCGGCGCGGCACTTCTCTGGTTCGGCTGGTTCGGTTTCAACGCCGGCTCGGCGCTCGTAGCCGGCCCTCTGGCGGTGAGCGCGTTCGTGAACACGAACACGGCCGCGGCGATGGCGGCGCTGACCTGGATGACCGTGGGCTGGCTCCACAAGGGCGTTCCCAGTCCGCTCGGCGCGGCGATTGGCGCGGTCGCCGGCCTGGTCGCGATCACCCCGGCCGCGGGCTTCGTGACGCCGATCGCATCGATTCTGATCGGTTTCGGCGCGGGTGCTCTGTGCTACGGCGCGGTGCAGTTGAAGAGCGCGTTCGGCGTGGACGACGCGCTCGACGTGTGGGCCTGCCACGGCGTGGGCGGCGTTTGGGGCGCATTCGCGACCGGTCTCTTTGCCACCAAGAGCGTCAATGAACTAGGAAACGATGGCCTGTTCTACGGCAATCCCGCTCTGCTGATGAATCAGATCATCGCGATCGTCGTGGTCAGCGTGTTTTCCATCGTGATGACCTGGGTAATTCTCAAGATCATCGACGCGACGATCGGTCTGCGGGTCGGCGAGGACGAGGAGCGCCGCGGGTTGGACGAAACCCAGCACGGCGAACTCGCCTATCAGATCTAGGAGACATCGTCCCTGGCGACGAGCGGCGGCACGAAGGTGCCGCCGCTCGTTCTCATCTCAGGCGGTCGCCAGTCCCAAGGTAGAACGTCGCGCCTCGTCGTCGCTGAGATCGTCCAGGGGAAAGATCGGACGGCGCAGTCGGTGGTACATGAATGCGCGCGCGTCGGGATTCGTGATCCCGGGACTGTCGACCTCGATGATGGTGCGACCGATGGGCTCTCGGAACTGGAACTGATCGCGGAACAGGTGCGCTGATTGGACGACGATGATGCGGCGCGTCTTTGGCTCGATCCCTACTACGCGGAAGTACTGGGGGTGGATCTGGCTCGATGGTCGCTCCGTCAGGATCACGTCGGTCGCTCCGCACCGGATAACGGCGGCCAGTCCCAGTCGCGTCGGCAGACTGAAGTGTGGGTCGATGAAGGAACCGTCGAACAACAGGCGGACCGTCCCCTCGATCGATACAGGATCCCCGTTGAGCGGTTCGAGTTTGCCGCCGATTTCGCCGGCGAAGGTTCCGCCAATCCCGAGGCGGGCCGCCTCTCGCACCGCATCGCCATCGCAAATAAACAGCGCTGCGTCTGGCCAGCCGGCGCGCTTCAAAGCGGCGAGGATGGCGGTTCCGTCGCCCGGCGAGCCACCCGCGCTGTTGTTCCCCTGATCCGCCAGGATCACCGGCCACTCCGCGGTCTCGATCGCGCGGCGGACCGCCGTCTCCACCGGAGTGAGCACCAGATCGGTCCGGAATCCGGATCGCAGCGACCAGGCCAACTGTGCGAGTTCGGCTACGATCCGGTCGCCCAGCGCCCGATCGCCATCCGTGGTCGCGAGCATAGTCATGCCCGATTCCGGCACATCGGCATCGCCGAATCCCGCCGCGACTGTCACGTCCAGTACCCCGGGTTCGCGCGCCAGTTCCGCGGCACGCTGGACGAGCCAGTACATCGGAGGCTTCATGAGGGCCTGGCTGCCCGCGCTCATGCTCATCAGGCCGCTCTTCACCAGGATAGGGGGCTTGGCGAGCCGGCACACTGGCCTTACCCCGCTCCGCAGTGCCCGCGCGATCAACGTCGCGCCCTGCTGCCCGAGCTCATACGTGTCGATGTGGGGAGCCGTCTTGTAGCCGATGATCGCGTCGGCGTACTCCGCCCAGCCGAGCCCGATGTTCGCGTGGAGGTCGAAAACGACCACGAGCGGGATCCTCGACCCCACGGCCTGGCGGATCGCACGGAGGATGTGGAGTTCCGGGTCGTCGATCTCCTTGCCCGCAGCCGCGCCGTGCAGGTGAAGGAGAATGCCGGCCGGGGCGGCATCGGCAATGCCGCGCGCGAGTCGATTCGCCGCGTCGTGAATCACGTCCGACTCGATCGCTCCGGTGGAAGGGCCGTGTGTCGCGAAGAAGATCGGGACCATGTCCAGCCCCTCGCGATCGCAGCCATCGATGATGCCCCCCATCGTGCTGCCCGTTCCCCGGTAGTACGTCAAGACCTCATCGCCGACTACATAGACACCATCGCGCCGTACGCGCTCCAGAGTCGTCGGGGTGGGATTGAAGGTGTTGGTCTCGTGGGAAAATCCACCGATCGCGACGCGCATCTCGCCTCTCTCTCCTGTCCGTATACTGCGCTACGGGAGGTCCCATGATCTACGAACTGCGGGTCTACATATGCGCTCCCGGCCGGATCGCCGCACTCCACAACCGATTCCGGACTGTCACCACCCGGAAGTTCAGGGAGCATGGCATCGACGTCGTCGGGTACTGGACCGATCGGTACGGCGAGTCGAATCGCCTGACCTACATCGTGCGCTGGCAGGATGAGGACGAACGCAACCGCAAGTGGGGCGCGTTCGCGACCGATCCAGAGTGGGTCGCTGCACGCACCGCGTCCGAGGCTCCCGAGAATGGCGGGCCGATCGTCGCGAACGTCATCAACAGCCTCATGACGCCCACCGACTACTCCGCGATGACCTGACCACACCGAGAGTCCGCATCTGCGGGAGCGCGTTCGAAGGCCCGCGGGTACGTCCCTTACGGCATCCTTACCTTTCTTTTGGCACGTTTTGTGGGATGGAGCGGCGTCGGGGGGCGATCATCTTGACCGAAGATGACATCGGCGCCCACGTTCTGCGGGGCGTTGCCGGGGCCACCGGGTTCGTGAGTCGGGTGGTCCGGATGCGCGAGATAGGGGCTGTGCCGGCTGAGGACGTCGCCCTGATCATCATCGGCCGCGATGCGCCCGGGGCCGCGGCGCTCGCGCTGATCGATACGCTTGCGACGCGTTGCGCGCGCGATCCCTTCCCGCTAGTCCGGATGTGCGATGAACCGCCGTTCGGACGGATCAACGCGCGGGAGTGGCGGTTGCCCGCCAGCGCTCCCCTTGCCGACCTCGTTCAGGCGGTCCTCGGTGTGACCCGCGGCGAGACTCAGGCACCCATGACAGCCCCGCCCACCGCGTGGCTGGATGGCGCCCGACGAGTGCTGGGTTGGGCCGGCATCGCCGCGTCGATCGCGCTTGTCGCCTGAGTCAAGACGAAGCGTCAGGTTCGCCTGCGAGCCACCCATAGTGATCCCGCGCGTGCGCGACGGTGATCAGGCCATCCGCGAGGTCCCGTGCGACCGACCGCCGATCTCGATCGCGGGGATCTCCGTAGCCGCCGCCACCCGGCAGCGCGATGACCGCCCGTGCGCCAGGCGGTAGCTCGACCGTCGCCTTGGGGTGCTGCACCGCGCCATCGATCGTGAAGCGGCCCGGAGCACCGTTGCCGCCACCAAACAGACCGCGGGCGGGGTGAGCGGTACGATCGAAGAAGGGTGACAACAGCGCGCGCACACCCGGTGGTGACCGCACGACGATCTCGTGCCCGAGCCCCCCGCGCCACTGGCCGGGACCCCCGGAATCGACGCGCAGTCTCCGCGCCTCGTAGATCAGCGGGACGTGCGTCTCGATCGCCTCAACGGGGAAGCCGTGCACTCCGGAGGGAAAGGATGTCGCGCTGAACCCGTCTGCTCCGCGTCGCGCACCCATTCCCCCCGCATTGAAAACCACGAGCACGAAATGCCGCCCGGAACTATCGCGCCCGTGCCACTGCGTGTTCCAGAGAGCGTCGTAACTCTCGGCGAGGACCGCATCGGGGACGACCGGCGCGAGGGCGCGAAAGATCAGGCCGGGAATGAAGTGGCCGATGATGTGCCGCGCTGCGACCGCGGCCGGCCGGCGACAGTTGAGGATCGATCCTTCCGGAGCCGAGACCGCGATCGGGCGAAACGAGCCGTCGTTGTTCGGGATTTCCGGGGTCAGCGCCGCCTTCAACGCGTACGTCGTATAGGCGTGCGTGTAGTTGAGTACCACGTTGATGCCGCGTTCGCTCTCCGGTGACGTTCCGGCGAAGTCGACCGAGATGGTCTCGCCCCGCACGCGCACCTGAACCGCGAGGTGAACCTCCCGATCGAAGCCGTCATACTCGCCGCTCGCGCTGTAGTCGCCATCCGGCACCGCGGCGATCGCACGGCGCATCCCTTGCTCCGACCGATCGAGGATGATGTGGCCCAGACCATCCAGATCGGGCAGGTCGAACTGTTCGAGGGTCTCGATGATTCGACGACACCCGACGTCGTTGCCGGCGGCCTGAGCGTACAGATCGCCGATCACCAGATCGGGGACACGGACGTTTGCCTCGACGATGCGCAGGACGTCCTCGTTGGGTTCCCCGGCGCGCAGGAGTTTGACGATGGGGATACAAAGACCCTCTTCGTAGACCTGATGCGCGTCGGCCGAGAAGACCCGCCCGCCGATATCCGCCGTATGGCAGATGTTGCCGAAGTACCCGATCGCACGGTCGCGATGGAAGATCGGCGTCACGATGGTGATATCGTGGTAGTGGCCGGACGTAAGCCACGGATCGTTCGTCATCAACACATCGCCGGGGCGGAGTGTCGCGGCCGGGCACGCTGCGAGAAAGTGGCGCATCGCCGATGCGAGCGAGTTGATGTGACCGGGCGTTCCGGTGACGGCCTGGGCGAGCATTCTCCCCCGTGCATCGAAGACGGCTGCAGAGAGGTCCCCCGCTTCGCTCACCGCGGGCGTGAGAGCGGTGCGGATCAGCGTGGCCGCCTGTTCCTCGGCGATCGCGATCAGCCGGTTCCAGAGGACATCCCAGTGACGATCGAGGATCACCGGCGCAGCACCAGTTCCAAATGGCCCGACGACAGGGCGGTTGCGCCCCAGTCCGGATGGACCACTGTCGTCGTCGCTTCTTCCTGGATTAGCGCAGGCCCTTCGACAGTGATGCCGATCGCCAGCGAGCTCCGATCGATCGATCGCGCCGGTCGCCTTTCGCCATCGAACCAGGCATCGCGTCGACATTCCTTCTCGGAACCACCCGCAATAGAGAAGCGAGGGATCGGTGGTGTCGGCCCGGTGGCCGTGAGCCGCCACTGCATCGCCTCAATCCCTACTCGAGGCGGCACCCGCCCGTAGACGCGCCCGTACTCCCCCTCAAATGTGGCGCGGAGCGCTGCCGAACGTACTCTGGCCGGCGACCCGCGATCCAGCGCTGCCCGAGGAACAGCTGTCGTCAGCTGGTGCGCCTGGCCAGTGAACCTGAGGTCTGCCGCGACCGTCCAGGTCATTCGTTCTCGCGGAACCAGCGAGGAGAGCTCCTTGGACGCGCGTGCCCGCATCGCCTCGAGCTCACGATCGATCTCGTCCCATGGCGTCGCGTCGTGCACCGGGCAGACGAGCGTCCGCACGAGATCGACCCGCGGCGGCGCGCCAACGAGGCCGATCGCGGAGCCGACTCCAGCGGCTGCCGGCACCCAGATGCGGCTGATCCCGAGGCGCCGAGCGACGCCGCAGGCGTGCACGGGGCCGGCCCCGCCGAAGGCGTAGAGGGGGAGCGACGTGGGGTCGTGCCCGCGTTCGGCGCAATGGCGGCGGAACGCCAGCGCCATCTCTTCGTCGACGGTATCGCGGACCCGCTGCGCGGATGCGATCGGATCACCACCGAACGCATCGACGAGCGCGCGGAAGGCCGCATCGCGATCGAGTCGGAGCCGGCCGCCAAGGAATCCATCCGGATCGATATATCCCAGGACGACGTCAGCATCGGTCACGGTCGGGTCGCTAGATTCGCGCGGTACGCCCTCGGGGGACGGATAGCAGGCCGGCCCGGGGACCGCGCCGGCGCTATCCGGTCCCACCCGCATCCGTCCCAATCGGTCGACGCGTGCGATGGAACCGCCGCCAGCCCCGATCTCAATCAGCTCCACGCTGGGAACCTGCAGGGGCAGGCCGGAGCCGCGGATGAATCGATACTCCCGCGCTACCTCTACTTCGCCGTGGACCATTGGCCAGGGCCTCTGGCCGCCCCGTCGAGTGATCAAACATGCCTTGGCGGTGGTGCCGCCCATGTCGAACGACAGCACCCCTTCGAGATCCAGAGCAGCGCAATCGTTCGCCGCAGCGATCGCGCCTGCGGCGGGACCGGACTCGATGAGACGCACGGGAAGCTGCTGCGCGGCTTCGACGCCGACGATGCCGCCGTTGGAAGTCATGATCTGGAGGGTCGCCCGAGGCAACCGGCTGTCCAGCCCGTCCTCGATCGCTCCCAGATAGCGCGCGGCGATCGGCTGGACGTAGGCATTCGCCGTGGTGGTCACCATCCTCTCGTACTCACGGAACTGACCGGAGACGAAGTGAGAGAGGGCGACTGGCAGGTTGGGCGCCGCGGCAGCGACGGCTTCCGCCGTTTGGAGTTCGTGCAGCGGATTGCGATACGCGTGGAGATAGACGATCGCGACCGCCTCAACCCCCGCGGCGCACAGATCCTCAATCGCGTCGCGCACGCAGTTGAGATCCAGCGCGACCTCGATGCTGCCATCCACAAGGATGCGTTCGGTGATCTCGCGGCGGTCGCCACGGCCGACCAGTGGGCCGGGCCGCGTGATGCTCAGGTCGTACATGTCGAATCGGTGCTGGCGCGCGATCTCGAGCGTATCCCGGTAGCCTCTGGTCACGAGCAGGCCGACCCGCGCGCCGCGCCGCTCCACGATTGCGTTCGTCATCAAGGTCGTCGCGTGGATCAGCGCGTCCGTCTCCCTCACGGTGGACACGGCCAAAACCCGATCGACGCCGTCCAGCACTGCGGCCTCGGGATTCCGAGGCGTCGTACGCACCTTCGCCGTGGCGATCACCTGACCGTCCTCTGCGACCGCGACCACGTCGGTGAAGGTGCCACCGATGTCCGCTCCGATTCTGAGCACCATCCGGGGGGCGAGTGTAACCGGCCTCGCGCGCCGTCAGACACGACTACACTCGCCGCGAGGCTCCTCCTGTTTCCCACCTCACGTTCAATCCCCATCTGGTTTTATGCGGGCGGAGCGTTGGGGCCGTTCGCAGGTGGCGTTATCGGCGCGATCTTGCCGGCCGTGCGCGAATCGCTGTCGGCCGATCTCGGTGCCATCTCGTGGGCGGTCCCCGCCTACATGATTCCCTTCGCGGCGTTCCAGTTGATCTCCGGGTCGATCTCGGATCGGACGTCCCGGCGGTTCGCGCTGGGGATCGGGTTCACCCTGTTCGTTGTCGCATCCGTGTGCTGCGCGGCAGCACTGTCAATCGAGTGGTTCCTTCTCGGCCGTTTCCTCCAGGGTGCTGCGAACGCCTTCACCACACCAATTTTGGTTGCGGCGACGGCGGACCTCGTTCCGCGCGAGCGCCTGGGCCGTACGATGGGGTCGTTCGTCAGCGTGAACATGGTCGGCGGGTTCGCCGCGCCGCTTGTGGGCGGAGCGTTCGCACAGTTCGACTGGCGCCTCGTCTACGTCCTTACGGCCGGCGTTGCCCTGGTCCTTGGCGTGCTGTACGACCGCGTCCTGCGCCACGCTTCGCCGCGGAACTCCTCTTCGTCGCCCGGGTTCCAGGAGATCGCGCGCGTGCTCGCCTCTCGCGGCGGAATCATCGCCGGGACGGCCGCCTTCTCGGCGCAGCTGGCCACCTTCGGTTCCTCTTACCTGTGGTCCACCTACCTGGTCGAGCGCTGGCATCTCAGTCTCGTGGCTGCCGGCGCGGTTTCATCGTTGCTCGGACTGCTCGGGATCGTCGCTGCGCCGTATGCGGGCAGGCGCGTCGAGGCGGTCGGTCCGGCTCGGGTGCTCACCGAAGGTAGCGTTCTGGCGTTTCTCGGCGGCATCGCGATAGCTCTGGCGCCGGCGCCAGAGCTATTCGTCCTGGGCGTGATACCCCTCGGGATCGCATACGGATCGCTCTGGGCAGCGATGCCCAGCCTGGTCTTGATGCTCCTGACCGATCAGCGTCTGCGCGGGACGGCGGTATCGATCAACGCGACCTTTCGCTTCGGCGCATCGGCAGTTGCGCCGGCGATGTTCACGCCCATCTACGGCGCGCTCGGCGGCGCGACCTTTCTCGTCGGTTGTGCCGCCGCGGCCGTGCTCCCCGCCGTCGCGGCCGCCGCTGGTCGAACCTTGCGCGACAACGACCGCGCCGAGCGAAGCGCCGGCGAGCGGACATGACGGGACTGGTACGGGTCTGGCAGACCGACTAGCATCTGTTCGACCGACCGGTCGGTCGGTTTTGAGAGGCACGCAGACTTCCGGTGAGATCTCAGACTCGAACGATCGAGCGCCACGAACGCATCCTTGAGGCCGCGCTCGATGTCTTCACCCGTAGCGGCTTTCAGGACGCGGTTGTCGACGACATCGCCGACGCCGCGTCAACCTCGAAGGGCGGCCTCTACTTTCATTTCCCTGGCAAAGACGCCCTGTTTCTGGCGGTGCTCGATCGGACGGCGATGCTCCTGCGCTCGCGACTCGAGTTGGCGCTGGCGATGGAGGCCGAACCGTTGGCGCGACTCGAGACGACGCTCCGTGCACTCCTTCAGACCTTCGGCGCGCACCGCAAGGCCGCGCGTCTCTTCCTGATCGATACGCCGGGCGCCGGACCGCGGTTCCATCGGCGTATGATGACGCTGCGCGCGGAGTTCACCGGCCTGATCGTCGCCGAACTCGAGAACGCGGTCGCGGCGGGCGTGATCGCCCCTGTCGATTGCCGGGTCGCCGCCCAGGTCTGGTTTGGTGGCATCCACGAGATCGTCAGCCAGTGGGCACTTGCCGAGGATCCAGAGGATCTCCTCGCTCGACTTCCCGCGCTGCGCGCCCTGTTACTTCGCAGCGTCGGGACTGCCGCGTGATTCCTGCGCCAACGGTCGTGCCGGACCTCCTCGATCCAGACGGGCGCGATGCGCGATCGGCTCCAGATGGTGACCCGCTCGCAGACTTCGCGATGGCGTGTCGCCTCGGCGAGGATGCCTTCTACTGGGCAAGGCCGGACGGTCAGATCTCGCTCTGTGCGACTGGTAGTTTCGACAGTATCGACATCCGGGGCGAGCATCGATTCCAAGAGGCTTCTGCCTGGTGGAGCGCGCGGCGGGTGGACTGGCCTGTACCTTTCGCCGTGGGCGGCTTCTCTTTCGAAGACCACCCTACGGATGGCGGCTGGAGCCAATTCGGTGCCGGTCGTCTGACGGTTCCGCGCAACCTCTGCATCAGACGCGGCGATCGGTGCTGGCGCATCCAGCCCGCCGCGATGTCCGTCTCGCACTCGTCGCAGCACGCTGAGGCGAGGGAGGACCCTCCCACGATCGCGTCCGTGATGGAGCGTAACGGCAGTCTGGCCCAAGCCTTTCTTGGCAACGTGCGCGATGCGACGGCGAAGATCGCGTCTGGCGAACTGGAGAAGGTCGCAATTGCCCGCTCCGAGACGCATTTCACCGCGCAGGCGGCCGAGCCGGCGGTGGCGATGGTGCGGCTCGCCCACCAGTATCCCACGTGCGCCGTTTTCGCGGTCCGGAGGTCAGGACAGACCTTCATCGGCGCGACTCCGGAGCGCCTCGTACAGGTGGCCGGCGGCGTCGTATCCGTCAGCGCTCTTGCCGGAACTGCGCCGCGCGCCACCGACTCGGCCGCCGACCAGGCGATCGCCGAGGCGCTGCTCGCGAACCGAAAGAACCTCCACGAACATCGGGTTGTCGTGGCCACCATTCTTGAGCGACTCGCCCGCGTGTGCACCGAGATCAGGGGCGCGGAGTTGCCACGGATCCTCTCACTGCCAAACGTCCATCACCTGTTCACGCCGATCCAGGCTCTTCCGCTCAGCACTACCAACCTGATCGACCTGATCGAGGCTCTGCACCCGACTCCCGCGGTCGGCGGGACTCCGGCGATCGCGGCGCGCCGCTTCATCCGCGAGCGCGAGGGCTCTCCGCGTGGCTGGTACGCCGGACCGGTCGGATGGATCGATGCGTCCGGAGAGGGTGAGTTCGTCGTCGCGCTGCGTTCGGCTCTCCTGGACGATCGGGGCTGGGCGACTCTCTACGCGGGCAATGGTATTGTCGATGGTTCCGATCCCCTTGAGGAGTTGGAGGAGACGCGGCTAAAGCTGCGGCCAATGAAGATGGCGCTCGGCATCGCGTCGTGAGCCCGGCATCGACGGATGCGGCCTACACGGGCGCGCGCTGGCTCGTTGACGAACTGGTCGCCGCGGGAGTGCGTTGGGCGTGCATTTCGCCCGGGTCGCGATCCACCGCTCTGGCACTGGCGCTGAGCGCTCGGTCCGACATGCGGACCTGGGTGCTGTACGACGAGCGCTCGGCCGCGTACTTCGCCCTCGGGCTGGCGCGCGCGCGTGTCGAGCCAGTCGCCCTGCTGTGCACCTCCGGAACCGCGGTGGCGAACTACCTGCCCGGGGTTGTGGAAGCCTCATTGAGTCGTGTACCGCTGATCCTGCTCACGGCCGATCGCCCGCCCGAGGCGCGTGACGTCGGGGCCGCGCAGGCGATCGATCAGGTCGGCATTTTTGGCACCGCGGTCCGGTTCTCGATCGATCTTCCCGTGGCCGATAGCGTTCCTCAGACGCTAAGGCACTGGCGATCCACGCTCTGCCGGGCGGTGGCGATGGCCCGTGCCGCGCCCGCCGGGCCCGTGCATCTCAACATCCCGTTTCGCGAACCGCTTGTCGCGCGGACGTCACCGCAGGATGCGCCCATCGATGGCGACGAACCGGGCGAGGATCGGCCGGCACCGTTCTCCCGCGCGATGATCGGGCGCCGAACGCTCCCGCCCGCGGAAGCCGGCGAGGTTGCTGAGATCGTGGAGCGGGCCGAACGCCCGCTCCTTGTGGCAGGCCCGATGGAGGATCGCCGCGCCGCGGACGCGTTGCTGGCCCTGGCGCGGCGGTGCGACGCCCCCATCCTGGCCGACCCCCTCTCCGGGTTGCGCGATCGCGACTCCGATGTCCGCATCGTCGATAGCGCCGACATCTTCCTGCGCGATCTTACGGTGCAGCGCGCGCTCGAACCGGACCTGATCCTGCGTATCGGCGCTCCGCCAACCTCTCGGCCGGTGTTCGAATTCCTCGACCGCACGCGAAACAGCGCGCATCTCTTCGTGGACGATGGCGCGGCGTGGCGCGATGCGACCCTCGTCGGCGCAACTCACATCTGGGCCGATCCCGCGGAAGTCCTCGCGCGCGTTCCTGGGCGCGCTGCGAGCGGGCGTGGCTGGACCTCGCTCTGGACGAGTGTGGCGTGCGCCACGCGACAGGCGCTGGATTCCGCGCTGGCCCGGATCGACGAACCGTTCGAGGGACGAGCCTTTCGCGAGCTCGCCGAGGCGCTCCCCGAGGGTTCCGTCGTCCTCGTCGGCAACAGCATGCCCGTCCGCGACCTGGACGCTTTCTACCCGGCGTTCGGACGCGGCGTGCATCTCTTGGGCAACCGCGGTGCTGCCGGGATCGATGGCGTCGTGTCCACGGCTGTCGGAGTAGCCGCGGCGAGCGATCGACCCGTGTTTCTGGCGATCGGGGACATGTCTCTCTATCACGACATGAACGGGCTGCTTGTCGCACGTATGGAGGAGATACCCCTCAGCGTGATCCTGCTGAATAACGATGGCGGCGGGATCTTCTCCTTCCTGCCGCAGGCATCCCTTCCCCGGCATTTCGACCGACTCTTCGGGACGCCTCACGGCCTCGATTTCGCGCGTGTCGCCCACCTCTACGACATGGGGTACGAGCGGCCGTCGGACTGGGCCGCGTTTCGGAGGGCGGTCACGTCTCCCCGGGCGGCCCGCGAGCGACGGATCATCGAGGTGGCCTCCACCCGTCAGCGCAACGCCGAACTCCACCGCGAAGTCTGGGCACAGGGCGTGAACGCGGCTCGTGTGGCGCTGGGCCAATGACGGGGATCTCGGTCCGCGGCGTGGAGTATCGCGTCGAACGTTTCGGTTCCGACGGCACGCCCGACATCCTCCTCATCCACGGATTCACCGGCCGCGCCGAATCGTGGGAACACCTGGCGCAGGGACTCCGGTCGGCGGGACGCCGCCCTCTGGCCGTCGATCTCCCCGGACATGGAGGGACCGACGTTGTCGAAGACCTCGCCCGCTATACGCTCCCGGCGACTGCGCGCGACTTCGCGGCCATCATCCAGATCTTGGGCGGAGCGCCGATCGATGTTCTCGGCTATTCGATGGGAGGCCGCGTCGCGCTCCAACTCGCGCTCGATTATCCGCGAGTCGTGCGCCGACTCGTTCTTGAGAGCGCCTCTCCGGGCATCGTGGACGCCGAAGCGCGTACTGCCCGAGTCCGATCGGACGAGGATCTGGCCCGGCTGCTCGAAGCCGAGGGGATCAGCGCGTTCGTCGATCGCTGGGAGAAAGTGCCGCTCTTCGCGAGCCAGGATGGCCTGGCCCTGGCGGCGCGGGAGCGCCTCCGCGCCACGCGGCTCAGTCACGACCCTCGCGGACTGGCGCGCAGCCTTCGCGGGGGAGGGCAGGGGGTGACTCCAGCGGTGCACGACCGGCTCGGCGAACTCGCAATGCCCGTGCTTGTGATCGTTGGCGAGTGCGACGAACGCTACCAGGCGATCGGCGCACGCCTTTCGCAGAGTGTGCGAAATGTCCAGACGGTCATCGTTCCAGAAGCCGGTCACACCGTTCATCTCGAAAGTCCGGCGCGCTACGCCTCGACCGTCCAGCGATTTCTCGGAGGAGCCCGACCGTGAGCTATGCCTGGAGCAGTGTTGTCGCGTACGAGGATATTCTGTACGAGCACTTCGATGGCATCGCGCGCATCACCATCAATCGGCCCGAGGTGCGCAACGCCTTTCGGCCGAAGACCGTCACCGAGATGCTCGACGCGTTCGATCGCGCGCACGAGGCAGCGGACATCGGCGTGGTCCTGCTGACGGGAGCGGGAGAAAAGGCATTCTGCTCCGGTGGCGATCAGCGGGTGCGCGGCGAGGGCGGCTACGTCGGTGAGGATGGCATCCCGCGCCTCAACGTGCTGGAACTTCAGCGCAAGATCCGGACGATACCGAAGCCGGTGATCGCCGTGGTGAACGGCTACGCGATCGGCGGCGGCCACGTTCTGCACGTCGTGTGCGATCTGTCGATCGCCGCCGAGCACGCTCGGTTCGGCCAGACCGGACCGAAGGTCGGAAGCTTCGATGCGGGCTACGGGGCCGCCCATCTGGCTCGCATCGTGGGCCAGAAGCGGGCCCGGGAGATCTGGTACCTGTGTCGCCAGTACAGCGCGCAAGAGGCGCTGGCGATGGGCCTCGTCAATGCTGTGGTGCCCTTCGGCCGCCTGGAAGATGAAGCGGTCGCCTGGGCGAGGGAGATCCTGGAGAAGAGCCCAATCGCCCTCCGGTTTCTTAAGGCGGCGTTCAATGCTGACGCCGATGGGCAGGCGGGACTCCAGCAGCTGGCCGGCGACGCCACTCTCCTGTACTACCTCACCGATGAGGCACGCGAGGGCAAGCGCGCCTTTCTCGAGAAGCGAAAGCCGAACTTCCGCCAGTTTCCACGTTTCCCGTGAGACCCATGGTCTGGATCGCCGGCGCTCGGCCGGCGACGCTGCCCGCCGCGATCGTGCCAGTCCTCGTTGGTACTGCAATCGGGGCTCCCGCGACCCACGTGCGCCTCGCGCCGTTTCTTGCCGCGCTCGGGGCGGCAATCCTGATCCAGGTGGGTACGAACTACTTCAACGACTATGCCGACTTCCGGGCTGGAGCCGACACCGCGGCACGACTGGGTCCGCGGCGCCTCGCGAGTTCGGGTCTGGCAACCCCCCGCGCCGTGCTCATCGCAGCGCTGCTCGCTTTTGGGGGCGCGGGGCTCATCGGCTTGTATCTGGTGGTGGTGGGCGGCTGGCCCATCCTGGTTATCGGGATGCTGTCCATCGTGTGTGGATTCGCCTACACCGGAGGCCCGTGGCCGCTGGCGTATGTGGGGCTGGGCGATCTCTTTGTCTTCCTCTTCTTCGGCGTCGTCGCGGTCGTCGGAAGCGCGTACCTCCAGAGCGGCGATTTCATGTCCGGTGCCATCCTGGTCTCGCTCCCGGTCGGGTGCCTCGTCACGGCGATTCTCGTCGTGAACAACCTTCGGGATATCGAGACCGATGGAGCCGCCGGTAAGCGGACGCTGGCCGTCCGCCTGGGTGCCGGCGCCGCGCGTGCCGAGTACGTTGCACTTATCGCGGCCGCATATGCGTCGGTTCTCGGTATGTGGTTCGCGAGTCCCACCGGTGGCAGTCTGTTCTGGCTGCCCTTTCTCACGCTTCCGCTTGCCCTCGCGCTCCTTCGGACTGTCCTGACATCCGACGCGCCCGCCTCGAACTTGAACGCGGCGCTAAAGGGCACCGGGATGCTCCATCTGAGTTTCGGCGTGCTCCTTGCGCTGGCCTTCATCCTGGTCCGAGTGCCGACGGGCTGATGTCCTGTAGCCTCACGCTCTTTCGCTACGTCATCCCGCTGCGCCGGCCTCTCCAGACTGGCGCCGGCGCGCTCACCGCACGCGAAGGGATCGTCGTACGCCTCACCGCCGACGGCCTCGAGGGATGGGGCGACTGCGCGCCGTTGCTCCAGTTCGGCGGCAACCTCACGCGCGCCGGATCCGCACTTGCTCGGCTTGGATCCAGGGTGGAAAGAGACGCTATCCCGGCCACGATCGAGAGGCTTGCCGCGGATCCGGCCACGGCATCAGCCGCCGCCGCGCTTGATGCCGCGTTGCTCGACCTCGACGCACAGTGCGTAGGGCTGCCCGTCGCCGCATTGCTGCGTCCGACTCATCGCGCGGGGGTCGCCGTCAACGCCCTCGTCGGTGGTGACGATGACGAGACGATCGCCAGGGCGATCGGAGAAGCGGTGGCTGGTGGCTTCTCCGCGGTGAAGCTGAAGGTCGGCGGCCGGCCCCCCGCCCACGACATCGCCCGTGTCGCCCGGGCACGAGCGTGCGCGGGAGAGTTGAAGCTTCGCATCGATGCGAACGGAACGTGGTCACGGTCGGAGGCAGCCGAGGTCATCACCGGCGTGGCCCACCTTGACCTTCAGTATGTCGAGCAGCCTCTTCCGCGCGATGATCTGGAGGGGACTCGCGCCCTGACCGCGCTCGGTGTTCCCATCGCGCTCGATGAGAGTGTCGCCAGTTCATGCGACTTCGAGCGGGTCTTGAACGCGAGTCCCGTGCCCTATGTGGTCGTCAAGCCCGCCGTGATCGGCGGACCGCGACGGGCAAGGCTTGCGATTGGCAGAATGGAGTCGGCCGGGATCACTCCGGTCATAACCAGCGCTCTGGAGAGCGGAATCGGCATCTGTGCCGCGCTGCATTGCGCGGTCGGAACGGAGCGCGCCGATATCGCCCACGGTCTCGCGACCGCGTCATTACTCGCAACCGATCTCACCGGTGGTGAACCGGCGGTGCGACGCGGCGTGATGGCGATCGCCGCAGCGCCAGGCCTCGGCCTGTTGCCCGACTTCGGCGATCGCGCACTCGTCGTGGCGGAACCGTCAGCGTGAACCCCTCAGGAAAAGGTCTTCGGGTGACCGACTGGATCGCCCATCGGGCTGCCGTGCTTCCGGTTCAGCCCGCCGTGATCGAGTCGAGCGGCGCGACGACGTACGGGCAACTCGATACCCTGGTCGCGCAGGCGTGCGTGACGCTCGCCCACCTGGGCGTGGAGCGCGGCACGCGGGTCGGGGTTCTAACGTCCAACAGCCTTTCCTTCGTGGTTCTCGTCCACGCGCTGGTGCGCACCGGCGCGATTCTTGTCCCCCTCAACACCAGACTCACGGATCCCGAGGTGCGCTACCAGATCGAGAACGCGGCCGTCTCCGTCCTGCTTGTGGATGACGCGAGTGTCGGGCGCGCGATCGGTCGCGATGCCTCTCCTGCGGCTCGAGTGTTGCGACTTGAAGACCTGCGACTCGACGATCTGGTCTCCACGCGAGTCGACGCCCCGGTCCGTGCGCCGGGAGCCCTGCCCACCATCAATCTCGATGATTGGCAGGGGATCCTTCATACCTCGGGTACCACTGGCCGTCCTCGTGGTGCCGTCATCACGAATAGCAACCATTGGTGGAGCGCATGCGCCTCGGCCTTCAACCTCGGTCTGCATGCGGACGATCGATGGCTTCTGACCCTGCCTGCTTACCACATCGGCGGGCTTTCGATCCTGTTCCGCGCCGCGATCTATGGAATCGGGGTCGTTCTGCATCGGCGATTCGGCCCGGAAGAGGTCTGGGCTTCGCTCGTCCGTGATGGCGTGACGATCGTTTCCCTCGTACCGACGATGCTGGAGCGCCTGCTTGAGGAGGCTGCGCCGGCCAGGCACGCGCTCCGATGCGTCCTCCTGGGTGGTGCGGCCGCATCGCCGGCTCTCCTTGCGCGCGCGGCGGCGCGGGGCGTACCCGTTGTGCAGACATATGGTCTCACCGAGTGCTGCTCGCAGGTCGCGACGCTCGCGCCCGCCGATGCCATAACCCGTCCCGGATCCTCCGGCAAGCCGCTTCTGGGCATCGAACTGCGGATCGAGCGTGAGGGGGAGGATGGCGCCGGGCAGATTCTCGTGCGAGGACCGACGATCAGCCCCGGGTACTGCGACCGCCATACGATCCGTCCGATTGTCGATGCCGGTGGCTGGTTTCACACCGGCGACTACGGCCAGATCGATCCACACGGCTATCTGTACGTACTCGATCGCCGGAGCGACCTCATCGTCTCCGGCGGTGAGAACGTCTATCCGGCGGAGGTCGAAGCGATCCTCCGTGGGCACGATGGCGTGGTGGATGCCTGTGTCGTGGCCCGCGGCGACTCGACCTGGGGTCAGGTTCCCGTGTGCGCGCTGACCACCCACGGAGCGCCCCGCGCTGATCTTGTGGAAGACCTGGCCGCGTACTGCGGTGAGCGCCTGGCTCCATTCAAGATTCCGCGCGAGTTCCGCGTCGTCGAGGAGTTGCCGCGTACGTCCACGGGCAAACTGCGCCGGGGCGAGGTCCGCCGCTGGTTCGGCGGCGCGCCGTGAGCAAGACCTTGTCGCTGCTCAACTGGATCTCGGCCGGCGAGGGTGATCCGGTACTGTTGATCCACGGCGATCTGGAGAACGGCCGGGCAGCATGGGGAGCCCTGATGCGACGCGGCTTCCCGGGGTATCGGCTGGTTGCGATCGATCGCCGTGGAAACGGCGGCAGTCCGGCCGCGCGGGGCACGCTGACGATCGCGCGGGAGGCGCGGGATCTTTTCGCCGCGATCGACGGGCTGGGAATCGTGGATGCGCACCTTGTTGGTCACTCTTCGGGCGCGGTCGTTGCTATGGAAGCCGCGCGCCAGGTGCCCGAGCGGGCGCGGTCGCTTCACCTGATCGAGCCTCCCCTACTCGGTATCGCCATCGATGATCCGTGTGTGTCTGCGCTTCGTCAGGCGACGCAGGGCCTGTTCCGTCGGCGCGATATCTCGCCGGAGGCAGTTGCGCACAGCTTCCTGGCCGCCGTCTTGGGTGAGAGTGAGGCCCACGCGCTGGCCGGTAAGTCTGCCTGGCCAGCGATCGTGCGGGAGGCCGGTGCGCTGCGCTGGCGGGAACCTCCCGCGTCGTATCTCCCCGCCCAGGAGTCGCTTACCAATGCGGTACCGATCCATGTGTACCTGGGAAGCCGGTCGCACCCGGCCTTCGAGATCGTCGCCACGCGGCTGGCGGCCATCGTGCGAGTCGCCCGCATCGTGCGCGTGCACGATGCGGGTCACGACCTTCAGGTCACGGAGACGTTCGCAAGGGCACTCTTGGAGGGACTTACCCCTTCACACCACTGACGACCACGCCCTGGATGAAGTATCGCTGGGCGAGGAAGAACACGATCATGACCGGTATGAGCGATATCGTTGACATTGCCATCAGGCCACCGAAGTCGGTGCCGTAGCGGCCGTTCAGCATCGCCATGCCGAGGGGAACCGTGAACAGGTCGATGCGATTCAGGTAGATCAGCGGACGCTCGAAGGCGTTCCAGTGATACTGGAAGGAGTAGATCGCGGCCACACCCATCACCGGCGCGGAGAGCGGCATGATGATTCTCCAGAACAACTGGAACCAGCCGCAACCGTCGATCCGCGCGGCATCATCCATCTCCAGCGGGATCGTCATCATGTACTGCCGCATAAGGAAGATGATGAAGGGGCTGCCTGTCCACTCCGGCGCGAGGAGCGGAATGAAGGTATTGAGCCAGCCACCCTGACCTGTTAGCCCGACGAGTTCAGGCCCCTTGGCAAAACCGACGTACGTGGGAATCAACGTCACGTGGGCCGGGAGCATCAGCGTCGAGATCATCACGAAGAAGAACTTGTCCCGTCCCGGCCAGCGCATCCGCGCGAGCGCGAACGCGACAACGGAACTCGAGAGGATGACCCCCATCATGCCTGTAATCGTGACGAACGCCGTGTTCACATAGAAGGTCGCGAACGGCTGCCGCTCGAACGGCAGGTAGTAGTTCTCCCAGACGATCGCCGAAGGCAGGAGGCGGGGAGGGTTGAGGAGCACCTCAGCGGGCGGTGAAACAGACGACTTGATCATCCAGAGGAACGGGAACGTGAAGAGAATGGTCCCCGCGACGATGCCCACGTAAAGGACCGTCCGCCACAAACCCCGGACCACCCGCTCGCGGCTCAGCGGCCGCGGGCGCGCGAGCGCGACCGTGCTCACCGGCGAAGGCCTCCTTCGTAGTACACCCAGCGATTGGAACTGCGGAACACGATGAAGGTCATGATCAAGATCACGACGAAGAGGACCCAGGCAATCGCCGAGGCGTACCCGAACGAGAAGTTCTGGAATGCCTTCCGGTAAATCAGGAGCACCATCGTCAGCGTGGCGTTGTTCGGTCCACCCTGCGTGAGCACGAATGCCTGGGTGAAGACCTGAAACGAACCGATCATGTTGAGGACAACGTTGAAGAACACGGTCGGGGTGAGGAGGGGGAGCGTGACACGGAAGAATACCTGCCACGCACTAGCGCCATCGATCCGAGCCGCCTCCTGGACCTGCGAGGGGATCGACTGCAGCCCAGCGAGGTAGAGCAGCATATTGGTGCCCGCGCCCCAGAGCGCGATCATCGCCAGCCCCGGAAGGGCCCAGTCCTCGGACCAGAACCAGCGCGGGCTCTTCAGGCCGAAGAACTCGAACGCGATCGCCGAGATCCCGAACTCGGGATGGAGCACCATGATCCAGACGATCGCGACCGCGACGCCGGTGACCAGGGCCGGCATGTAGAACAGGGTTCGGAACACTCCCTGGAACTTGATGTTCTGGTTCAAGAGGACGGCGATCGACAGCGCGATCACCGTCGCGAGCGGTACAGAAATCAGCGTGTAAATCAGCGTGTGCTTGACCGCGATCCAGAAGAGCGGCTCATCCTGGAAGAGATAGCGATAGTTATCGATATCGATAAACTCATGACGTTGAAGGAGATCGCTTGAGAACAAGCTCAGATAGAAACTGAAGAGAATCGCCCCAGCCTGAAACAGTATCAGATGCAGAAGGTATGGAAACGCGAACACCCAACCGATGACCGATTCGGCCCGCCGCTGGGTCATGCCGCGCTCCGATACCGCCGCGATGATGAAAAGCAGGACGTAGAGCAGCAATGCCACGCCCAGAGCGCGCAAGGCCGTATCGATGACCTCCGCGCCGGTCGAAGGGAGGAAGCCCAGGGCGGCAGCTAAAGCTGCCGCCCCGAGCGCCGCGAGGACTGTGATCGACCGCGACACCGTGGACCTAGCGCGTGCCGGTCTTCTGTGCCTTGGTCACGGCGTCGGCGACTTCCTTCATGTAGGAGGTCGGCGTGCCGCCCACGACGAACATCTTCTCCAGAGCCGGGATGATCAGCTGCTGGGCGGCGATGTTGTCCTTGAAGAACTCGCGCCCCGACGGATACCCCATCTCCATCGCCTCGACGGCGACCTTGAGGTTCACATCCTTCAGGTTCGGACGGGCCTTGACGACCTCGGCCTCCCACTGCTTGAGGACGGAATGGCGCACTGGCACCCGTCCGGCTGCCTTCACCACGACGTCCAGCTGGTTCGTCGGGCCGGCCGCCCACTTCACAAGTTCCCACGCATCGTCCAGGTTCTTCGAACCCTTCCAGATCGCGTAGCCGTCGGTCGTGCCGAGAACCTTGCGGTTGCCGGTCGGTCCCTTCGGAGTGTGGGCGTACGCCCACGGGAACTTGCCCTGGATGCCGTTGTCCATCTCGAAGGGGTAGATGCCCTCCTCGTTCATGGAGAACTTCCCGGTCGGGAAGTGCAGCACCGAAGACTGCCGATTAATGTCGAGCGGCTGGAGCATCACCTGCTCGTCCCACATCAGCTTGCGAGACCACTCGAACGCCGCCAGCGCCTTCTCTTCGCCGAAGGTGGCGCGGGTGTTGTCCTTGGGATCAACCGTGCTGCCGCCCCAGATCACAGGCTTGTACCAGTAGCGATCCCAGCCCCACGTCGGGTACAGGAGGCCGTAGCGATCGGTCTTGTTGTTCGCGCCCTTCTTGGTCAGTTTGCGGGCAGCGTCAGCGTAGGTGTTGTGATCCCAGGTGAGGTCCGGATACTTCAGACCGACCTCATCAAAATGGTCCTTGCGGTACCACGTGAACATGATGTTCACATACCGCGGCATGCCGAACCGGATGTTGTTGAGCCACGGCATCACGAAGTCGCGCCACTGCCACTCGTAGAAGTCCCTGATGTCCTCGGGCTTGAGATCGCGCTTGACGTAGGGCTCGAAGTCGATCACCTGACCGCGCTCGACGTAAGGCGGCATGATGTCGCCCCACATATCGAACACATCGGGTGCCGTGCCGGCCACCATCGAGGCGACCAGCTTGTTCTGCCAGTCGTCTGGATTCGGCTGAATCGTGACCTTGCCAACTTTGGCGTACTTTTCTGTGAAACCGGGCAGCGCCTTCGCGGTGCCGGCGATCCAGAAGTCCGACGCGCCCATCTGCCAGGTCAAGTTCACCTGGCCCTTGCCAGTAATCGTGTACGACGGGCGCGGCGTCGCGGTGGCGGTGGCGCCAGCGGGTGCCGGAGCGGGCGTATTCGTCGGTGCCGGCGCGGCCGGGGCAGCAGGAGCCGCCGGAGCGGGCGTATTCGTCGGTGCCGGCGCGGCCGCTGGCTTCGGCGCTTCGGCGGCGGGCTTGGTCGGCGCCGGCGCGGCCGGGGCAGCAGGAGCCGCCGGAGCAGCAGGCTTTGCGGGAACAGGTGTCGCGGTCGGCACCGGAGCCGCGCAGGCGGCGAGGAGCACCGAACCGAGTGCACCGGTCCCGGCGAGCAGGAACCGTCGCCTAGGAAGTGAGATCCGCATTGTTAGTCAATCCTCCCGAGTCATCCAAGAGTCGCCCCAGAGAAGGAGCGCTCCGAACAGAATACCAGAATCACGTAACCTTTTAATCAAGTGCTCTCCAAGGCCGATTGGACCGATACGACCTCCAGCCGTCACGCGGCGCCGTGCGGCCCGCGGTCGCACGCGTGCCACTGAGGCAGTCAGCGGTCGTCGACGCTCACCCAGCCGCCCCGTGTGCTCGCACGGTACATCGCCTCCACGATCGCCAGGGCTCGCCGTCCTTCGATGCCATCCAGTGCCGGGCGGGTACCGGCGGCGATCGCGGAATAGAGGTCCCGGAACGCGGCGACGTGCCCGGCGCTTGGCGTCGCGGCGGGGTCTCGGCTGGCGGCCGGCCGCGATCGCTTCGACGAAGTGCTTCGTGATGTCCGGCCCCATGCCCGGAGGCGAGGGGAACTCGAACGGGAACGCCTTCTCGACGTGGGCGACGTACGTATCCTCGCCGAGCACCCCCCGGCGCTGGTCGGGCGGAACCTCCATCCGGACCGGGGTGATCTTGCGCAGGGGATCGAAGCGGAGGCCAGCCTTCGTCCCGAGTACGATCAGCCCGTCCGCGTCATCCATGTTCGCGACTCAGGACGCCTCGACGATCCCGGCCTTCCCGCCTTCGCATTGCATGAAGAGTGCGACGTGATCCTCGACGTCCTGCTTCGCGCCGCCGGCTGGCGGCTCCTCGACGTCCTGCTTCACGCCGCCGGCTGGCGGCTCCTCGACGATCTGCCGCATCTGGGAGCTGACCGAGTTCGCGGACGGTGTGCTCATCGATGCTGGGTTGGAATGTGAAGTCGAACTGGTCGAGGGTGCGATGGAAGGGGAAGTGGGCGAGATTGGTGCGGGTGCGTATATACCGTTCGCGGCGCGCCGCCACTTCGAGGCCGAGCAGATCGGCCAGGAGTTCGGGGTAAGAAAGGTGTCGCTGTGCTGCAGCGTCCAGACGATTCTCCAGGACGTTTGCGGCGTGACTCAAGCCGAGTTGGTGAAGGTAGTGGCGCGTCTGTTCGAGGGCGATCACGGTGCGACCTCGCCGAGCAAAGCGGCGTAGGTGGCCAGCGGACGCTGCTCCACAGAGTCTGGCTGGAGTTGACGAGCGAGAGGGGAGTGGCGACGCCGACCGTCGATGACCGGCATGCCATCCCACTGCCCCGGGGCGGTGAAGCGCTGGCCAGGTGCGGTCGCACGCGCGTGCACCACGAGTCTTTCCGTACCGGCCCAGATCTCGATCACTCCGTCTCGCGATCCGACCTGAACGGTCTTGGCGGCCCAGGTCCACTTCACGCCATAGGAGGATCGCTGCCAGCGGATAAACCCGTCGCGACCGACGCGGCGATCATCGCGCTCGAAGACGGCGAGTGTCTGCACCGGCGGCAATGACCGTAGGCACGGTCGCTCCCGGATCAGGCGATCCGCGGGACGCTCCGCGGTCGTGCCGTGGATACGCTGGTCGGCAATGGTGTGCGTCCAGTGCCTCGCCTGCCGATTCAGATCATCGAGGTCGGTGAAGCGTGCGTTCGGCCAGAAGTTGTGCTTGACATACTTGATGCCGCTCTCGACCCGTCCCTTGGTCTGAGCGCGATAGCGGCGGCACAGTTGCGGGTCGAATCCGAGGCGCAGCGCGAAATCCAGGAACCGCTCATTCCAGATCGGCTGATCGTGCTGATCACGGTCAAGCACGACGACCTTGGCGTTGTCGTACAGGCAGCGTCGAGGAATACCGAGTGCAGCGAACGCGTGGAAATGACAGCGCAGGAATGTAGCCACATCGGCGCGTTCGATGAACTCGACATACGCCGCGCGCGACCAGCTCAAGACCATGACAACGCCCTGGATGGATCGGGTGCGCCCGTCAACGGTCCTATAAGTGAAGGTCCCAAAGTCCACCTGCGCCTGCTTCCCCGGTGCAGTCTCAAAGCGCCGCGTCGCCGCCGGAGGCCGCATCGGTCGGAGCGGCCGCACGAACCGCACCAGCGTCGGATAGCTGCCCGTGTATCCCAACGCGCGTACCTCCCGCAGAAGCACCACCACGTTCGCCACTCCCGCCGCCAGCCGCTCCCTGATGTAGCCAGAGAACGGCTGCGCCTTGCTCAGACGCGCTGCCCGTGGCGCCCCCACCGGTACTCCCGGCGCACGCAGGTACTTCCGCACCGTGTTGCGCGCCAGTCCCAGCCGCGTCGCGATCTCCCGGATCGACACGCCTTCGCGCTGTTGTGCAAACAGTTCTTGCACTTGTCCACCTCGTAGCATCGGCCCGGCCCTCCCGCTGACCACGCGTCAGCAGATAGCACCGGCTACAGGTGGGTCAATTCCTCATGATCGCCCAGGGGTCATTTCTGTGTGATCGATGACACCCGCGATCGCGGTCACCCCACTCAACCCCGGGATCGACACCGGCGTGCGACGGTTCGTCGTCGTCCCATCAGCGAGCAGGCTCGCGACGAAGACCACGATCGCCACCCAAGGAACGACGCGCACGGCCAGGAAGCGCCGCACGCGGTCGAAGCTGCAGTCTCTGTCGTCTGTCATCGTCCGCT
>Ga0194132_10001752_pt1 | contig 43084 bp, 39 predicted proteins | sample TA2KigOf80mmetaG_FD_148612 | JGI IMG/M metagenome (GOLD analysis project Ga0194132, IMG submission 148612) | Freshwater microbial communities from Lake Tanganyika, Tanzania - TA2015054 Kigoma Offshore 80m | ecosystem: Environmental > Aquatic > Freshwater > Lake | place: Tanzania: Lake... | reverse complement strand
CCGAGAAGTGGGCACGCAAGGCGGCGCCAGGTGAGGATCGTCAGACACTCCCCGAATGACGCGGAGCAACACAGGCCCCGCCCCGGGCCCGGGCTGCGCCCGGCCCGGCTGGGCGCGCCTGACTCCAGTCGCCCTTCGGGCTCCTTACGTCACGCGCGCCGGGGAAAAGGCCCCATTTTCTCCGAAAATGGGGCGTTCAGGAAACCAAGAAATCCGGAATATCGAGGTATTGACAATCGCGCGGAGAAGGTGTAAGGTGAAGATCGAGCCGCACCCGCCCTTGATAAGTGTCAAGCAAGAATCCAGGCTAAAGTGTCAAGGATGTGTCCGGTCGCGCAACTTCGCGCTCACGGACTACACGCCGGATAACTTTATCGGCATGCCGGCCCTCACACTTTCGGTTGAGGGCAAGGACTTCGCTGCCGGGGCAACCGACGTCCTCTACCTGCCGGACGTAGAGGGTGCGGGGCAGCGTGGCACGCTCCGGCTGGTCGCCAAGATCATCGAAGCTGAACCTCGAAAGCTGGCCGCTTTCATCCTGGATCGCGGCACCATGATCGTGGACAACATCCGCGTAACTGAAGGCGGTCCCGGAGTGTGGCGGCGTGATTTCGAGGGTGGAATCGTGCTGGTGAATCCGTCTCCGGACCCGATCCGGGTGAGCCAGGCCGAAGTGAGGGGCACGCGCAACCGGACCGGCATCCGGCGGATCCGGGGAATCCAGGTTCCCGAGTGGAACAACGGCCAGGCCGTGACGGACGGCATCGAGATTCCCTCGGGCGATGGGATTGTCTTGCTGGCCGACCGAATTCCGGCGGCACCAGCCGAACTGGTTCGTGGAGTCAGGGCGGCGGCTGCGCAAGGCGGTATGGAAGTGGCGTGGGACCGGGTACAACAGGGCTATGTCGCCGGATACCTGGTCCGTTACGGCGAGGACCCGCAGTCGAGAACCCTTGAAGCGGCGGTCACCCGGCATCATGGTTCGTTCGTTGCCTCGGATCTGGCGCCGGGAAGCCAATATTATTTCGAGGTAGCGGCGTACGATTACCGGGGGCGGCTGGGACCGTTCAGCGGTGTGGTGACTGCCACCACGGCCGGACAGGCGATCCAAGGGCGGCCTGTGTTGGCGTCATTAAGCGAGCCTGGACTGACTCCTGGCGCGGAGGCTACGGTGGCCGGCACAGGATTCTCCTCCGGGGCAGGGTCGTCCTCTGAGGGACCGCCGCCGCTGTCGATTGAAGGAACAGCCGTGCTCGTAAACGGAGTACCGGTCCCCGTGCGGTCCGTCTCGCCCACCCGGGCCGTGTTCATCGTACCAGCAAATATCCGTGGTGAGCGCGCGATCCTTCACGTGTACGGCAACGGAATTCTGAGCCGTGAAATGTCCGTCCCTGTCCGGGTTCCAGGGGTTACCGCTCAGGCCTCAAGGGCAGCGCGCGGAACGCCTCCCAGACATTGAGCGCCGGCTTGGGAGCGCCAGCTTCGTCAAACAGACCGGTATGCGCCCACGTCCTTGAGAAAATGTCGTCGCCGTGCCGGAGACCGTAGTCCCTGGGGACCCAGTTGATGACAAATAGAAAGTCAAACAGTAGCGCTTCAAATAAGATGCGTGCCATGAAGGCCTCTTGCGCCGAGGTCGAGCCGGGAACCGTCACGCCGAAAACATCGAAAGGCTGCGACGTGTGCCCTGTCTGCTCAATAAACATCGGCACATTCCTGAAAAGCGCAATCTGCCGCGCGAAGTCGTAGTACCGCTCGTTGATGGTCAGTTCGGGCACCATGAACGGATAGGTGCTCAACGCTATGCAGTCCGTGGAATCCAGGAGGCTTCCGACAGCGTTGATGATCGGGTCGGGCTTGGTCTCTCCAAGCCGGCGCAAAACGTTCCGGGCGTCGGTGCCCAGGCCGAGCATGTTCTCATAATGGATTGAGTAACACACTGGCAGAGTTGGGAACGCTTCCCTTACGCCGCGATAGAGAAAGCGGTGCAGTTCGGAATAGCGGGGCCACAGGTCCGGGCGCCGGGAGAAGAGGATGTTGATCTCGACTGCGAATGTGAAGTAGTCGGGGCGGAAGTGTTCTACTAGCGCCTTGAGATAGTTGAGCGACGCGCGCTTCACGCGGTCGCTGTCAAACGCGGTCCCATCCCAGTCCGCCGGCAGATCCTCGTTCGGGCCTGCACCCCACAGCGGCGCGATCTGGTCGTACTTCTGATGATGGATAACGTTCGTCACCAGGTACAGTTTGTGCTTCGGTAGGACCCTGTCTCGCATGGTCTTATGGAGTTCCAGGTACTCACGAAGGGTCCTTGGATAGGCGGCAATATCAGTGGTGTTAAGGGCTTGCGGCCAGGGCACCCCGTCGTGCACGAACAATGCGTATACGTCGGCGTGCTTTTGGAGCGTCAGGTAGATCTCCGCGAATCCCTCGAGAGTGAACTCAACCGGGTAAGGAGTGAACCCCATCCGAAAACCCCGGAACGTGTCAGCCGCATGTAATTGCGGCACAGCGGCGGCGGCGGCCGCCCCAACAAAGCTCCGACGGCTGATCATGGACTTCCCAAACACCAATTCGAGTGTAGCAGCAGGCGGCCGGTCCGGGAACAGAACCAGCCGCCCATTACCCCTAAGCCGTCCGGGCCGCCTCGGCCTTCCCGGCCGCGTCAGTCGATGTGATCGCCGCCTGCGCCGCGGCCAGCCGCGCGATGGGGACCCGGTACGGTGAGCAAGACACGTAGTCCATGCCCACCTTGAAGCAGAACTCGACCGAGCTTGGCTCTCCACCGTGCTCGCCGCAGATGCCGACTTCGAGGTCCGGCCGCGCCTTGCGCCCGTTCTCCACCGCCAGCGAGATCAGCTTGCCGACGCCCTCCTGGTCCAGCACGCCGAACGGATCCGCCTTGAAGATCTTCAAGTCCTCGTAGCCCTTGCTGAACTTCGTATAGTCGTCGCGCGACAGGCCCATCGTCGTCTGGGTCAGGTCGTTGGTGCCGAAGCTGAAGAACTCGGCCTCGCCCGCCACCCGGTCCGCCGTGAGCGCGGCGCGCGGAATCTCGATCATCGTGCCCACCATGTAGTGGACCTTCTTCTTGATCCCGGCCTTGCCCAGCACTTCCTCCGCCACCCGGACCACGATCGCCTTCTGGTGCGCCAGCTCCTGCACCGAGCCGATCAGAGGGATCATCACCTCGGGGATCACCTTCTTGCCCTTCTTATGAACCTGGACCACGGCCTCGAAAATCGCCCGTGCCTGCATCTCGGTGATCTCCGGGTAGGAGATGCCCAGCCGGCAGCCGCGGTGCCCGAGCATCGGGTTGAACTCGTGCAGGTCCTCGACGCGTTTCAGCAGCGCGGGGAGCCCCTTCTTGAGGTCCGCCACCTTCATGCTGTACCGCTCCGCCATCTCCTTCTTTTCTTTGGCGCCGGAATGCGGCAGCAGCGCGCAGTCGACCATCAGGTGCTCGCGCTTGGGCAGGAACTCGTGGAGCGGCGGATCGAGGGTCCGGATCACCACGGGATAGCCGTCCATCGCCTCGAACAGTCCAGCGAAATCCTTGCGTTGCATCGGCAGGAGCTTCGACAGCGCCTTCTTGCGGTCCTTTTCGTTCTCGGCGAGGATCATCGCCTGGACGTGCGGGAGGCGGTCCTCGGCGAAGAACATGTGCTCGGTGCGGCAGAGTCCGATGCCTTCGGCGCCGAATCCACGAGCGGCTTTGGCGTCGCGCGGGATATCGGCGTTGGCGCGCACGCCGAACTTGCCGCGGTAGGAGTCGGTCAGCGACATGAACTCGCTCAGGAAGCCGTGCTTCAGGTCGGGCTCACGGGTATGTGCCTTGCCCTGATAGACGTCGCCCGTGGTACCGTCGATCGAGATCCACTCCCCTTCCTTCACCGCCACCGCCTTGCCGCCCACGGCCACGGTGAACACTTTCTTGTGCTCGTCGATCTTGATTTCGCCTGCGCCGACAATGCAGGGGCGGCCCATGCCTCGCGCGACAACCGCGGCGTGCGACGACTTGCCGCCGATCGCGGTGAGGATCCCCTTGGCCACGTCCATTCCATGGATGTCGTCCGGCGTGGTCTCCTTGCGCACCAGGATCACGGGTCCATGCGCGGCGTGTCCGACGGCGTCTTCGGCGGAGAACGACACACGTCCAACAGCGGCGCCCGGCGATGCGGCGATGCCCTGGGTGAGCTTCACCAGCGACTTCAGCGTCGGCGCGTCGAACACCGGGTGCAACACCTGGTCCAGTTGCGGCGGCGCGACGCGCATGACGGCGGTCTTGCGGTCGATCAGCCCTTCCTTGGACATCTCAACAGCGATGCGGACCGCGGCAGTGCCCGTGCGCTTGCCGTTGCGGGTCTGCAGCATGTAGAGCTTGCCATCCTGGATGGTGAACTCGAAGTCCTGCATGTCCTTGTAGTGCTGCTCGAGACTGGTGGTGATCTCGCGCAATTGCGCGTAGGCTTCGGGCAAGACCGCTTCGAGCTCGGAGATCGGCTGCGGCGTCCGGATTCCGGCCACCACATCCTCGCCCTGGGCGTTGATCAGGAACTCGCCCCAGAAGACCTTCTCGCCAGAGCCGGGGTCGCGCGTGAATCCGACGCCAGTGGCCGAGGTGTCGCCCATGTTGCCGAACACCATCGTCTGGACATTCGCCGCTGTGCCGATCTCATCCGGAATCTTTTCCATCTTGCGGTAATAGCAGGCCTTGGGATTCCACCAGGACTGAAAGACGGCGTTGCGAGCCAGCACCAGTTGCTGGCGGGCGTCCTGCGGAAACGGCTTCTTCGTTTCCTTCTTGACCAGCGCCAGGTAGGCCTGGATCACCGCCTTGAGGTCGTCCGCGGTGAGGTCGTTGTCGGACTTCGCCTTGCGCTTCTTCTTCTGCTCGTCGAAGATGTGGTCGAACTCCTCCATCTCGACATTCAGCGCCACTTCGCCGAACATCTGGATGAAGCGCCGGTAGCAGTCATAAGCAAACCGCCGGTTTCCGGACTTCGCTGCCAACCCCTCCACCGTCTTGTCGTTCATACCGAGATTGAGGATGGTGTTCATCATGCCGGGCATCGAGAACTTGGCGCCCGAGCGGACACTCAGCAGCAAAGGATTCGCGGGGTCGCCGAGCTTCTGTCCGGTGAGTTCCTCCAAATGGTCCAGCGCCGCCCACATCTGCGCGTCGATCTCCTTGGGAACGGTGTTGTTGTTCTGAAAGTAAATGTTGCAGACGTCGGTTGCGACCGTGAATCCGGGCGGAACCGGGATTCCGGCGCGGCACATCTCCGCCAGGCCCGCGCCCTTGCCACCGAGGATTTCGCGCATCTTGCCGTCGCCTTCGGCCGTACCACCGCCAAAGGCGTACACGTATTTGGTCATTGCTGGGGAAGTCTCTCCTTGAGAATTTGGTGAGGAAAAGGAAGGGGGTGAGTCACTATTTTACGATGTGACGATTTCGGAAAAGTCCGCGATGCCGGAAAACCGTGTGAGCATGCCGTGCAGCAAGGCCAGGCGGTTAGCGCGGACTTCCGGATCCGGCGCGTTAACGAGAACGTGATCGAAGTAGTCATCCACGCGCGGGCGCAACGCGGCGATCGCTTCGAGATCAGCGGTGTAGTCGGTTCCGGTGAGCTCCAGCTCCCCGATAGCGTTGTAGAGCGCGCTCTCGGCGCCGGACTCGAGCAGATCCTCGTTCACCTCGCCGCCCTCGAAACCGGCCTGCTTCAGAATATTGCGGATCCGCTTGAAGCTCGCCGCCAGCGGCTCAAATCCTCCGGTGGGACGGACTGAAGACAGCGCTTCGAGCCGGCTTTGCAAGTCCTTCAAGTCGGACCAGCCCGCCGCCATCACCGCGTTCACTTCATCGTAGGCAAATCCCCGGACCTCGCGGAAATAGTGGCGCACGCGGTCCTCGAGGAATCCTTCAAGCGTTTCGTCGCCGTCGAGCAGCACCCTGAGGGATTGGTCCACCTCGCCCTCGGCCAGGATCTTGACCACGCCCTGGGCCGCGCGGCGCAACGCGAACGGATCCTTGGATCCGGTGGGAACCAGTCCGATGCGGAAACACTCGCGCAGCGTGTCCACCTTGTCGGCCAGGGCGACGATCTGCCCGCCAGCGGTTGAGGGGATCGAGTCCTCCATGCCTTCCGGCTTGTAGTGCTCGTAAACGGCCTTCGCGACGGCCTCAGGCTCGCCCTGGGCGCGGCAGTAGAGTCCGCCGACCACGCCCTGCAGCTCGGTGAATTCCTTCACCATCTCGGTGGTCAGGTCGCACTTGCAAAGCAGCGCGGCGCGTTGGGCATCCGCATCGCCGCCCAGCTCGCACACCAGCTTCACCATCCGCTGGGCCTTGTGCCAATAAGAGGACTGCTCGCCCAACTGCTTCTGGTAGGTGACGGCCTTCAGGTCCTCGACGCGGCCCGCCAGCTTCCGGTTCTGGTCCACTTGCCAGAAGAACCGCGCGTCGTTGAACCGGGCGCGCAGCACGCGCTCGTTGCCGGATCGTACGAATCCCTCGGGATCGGACGGTGTGTTCATCACCGCGATGAAATAGGGCGCCAGACTCCCATCCTCATGCTCGACGGAGAAGTACTTCTGGTGGTGCCGCATCACGGTCACCAGAACTTCAGCGGGGAGCGCCAGGTAGCTCCTGTCGAAGGATCCAAGAATCGACGTCGGATATTCGGTAAGAAATGCGAGAGTATCGAGCAGTTCCAGGTCGCGCTTGATGTGGTGGCCTTCCGGCAGCACCCGTTTCAGCGTCTCGACGATCCTCTTGCGGCGGCTGGACACGCGCACGAGCACGTGATTCTTCTCGAGCTCTTCCTGATAGTGCTCGATCGATACAGGAACATCCCGCGCTCCGAACCGGCGGTGTCCTTGTGAGACTGCGCCCGGCTTCACGCCCGCCACTTCGAACGGGATCACTTCGGATCCAAACAGCGCCACCACCCAGCGGATGGGGCGGATGAAGCGCGCTCCGCCGCGGGAGGTCCAGTACATTGCCTTGGGCCATGGGATCCCCAGGATGATTCCCGGGAGCGATTCGGCGAGGATCCGCACGGCGGGCCGGCCGGCCACTTTCTTCTCGAACGAATAGTATTCGCCCTTGCCGGTCTCGATCACCTGGAGCGCTTCGACGCCCACGCCCTGCTTGCGCGCGAATCCCTTGGCCGCGCCCTCGCCAGCGGACTTGGGCGGGCCCATCACCTGCTCCACCGAGTCCGGTTGTCCGGGAAGCACACCGCGCGCCACCAGCGCCAGGCGCCGGGGAGTTGCATCGGTCCAGAACACGCGTCCACCCAGCTTGTTCTCAGCCAGCAGATTCTCGAACGCCTTCTGCAAGTGATCGAGCGCGTTCTGGATCATCCAGTCGGGGATCTCCTCGACCCCAATTTCAAGGAGGAAGTTCGGCTGCGGATCCTGTGCCATTACGCGGCCTCCTTCGCTTCACAGCGGGCGTCCAGGAGCTGGTTTTGGTCGACCCAGATCTTCGCCGTGCCGACCGCCAGCTTGCGCACCCGCGCAATCACAGCCACGCGCTCGGTGACGCTGATGGCGCCGCGCGAATCGAGCAGGTTGAACAGGTGCGAGCACTTGAGCACGTGGTCATATACCGCCAGCACCGGATAGCGCTCCTTGCCCGTCAGTTTGCCGTATCCGTCGATCAGCCGCTGCGCCTCGCGTTCGTTCAATTCGAAGAGCTGCCACAGTGTGGCGATGTCAGCGAGTTCGAAGTTGTAAACCGAGAAGTGCTGCTCGTCAGCCAGCCGCACGTCGCCGTAGGTGAATCCCGGAGTCCACTCGACCTCGTAGATGCTCTCCTTGCCCTGCAGGAACGCCGCGATCCGCTCGAGTCCATAGGTAAGCTCGGCGGGCGCGAGGTCGAGATCGATGCCGCCGCACTGCTGGAAATAGGTGAACTGCGTGATCTCGAGTCCGTCGAGCATCACCTGCCAGCCGACGCCCCAGGCGCCAAGAGTGGGCGACTCCCAATTGTCTTCTTCGAACTTGATGTCGTGCTTCCGCAGGTCGATACCGATCGCTTCGAGCGAACCCAGGTACTGCTCGATGATGTCGTCCGGCGACGGCTTGAGGATCACCTGCAACTGCTGGTGCTTGTACAGCCGGTTCGGATTCTCGCCGTAGCGTCCGTCGGCCGGCCGGCGCGAGGGCTGGACATAAGCGACACGGTACGGCTTCGGACCCAGCACGCGCAGGAATGTTTCGGGGCACATGGTTCCGGCGCCGACCTCCAGGTCGTAGGGCTCCTGGATGATGCATCCGCGGCCAGACCAGTATTGCTTCAGATTGAACAAGAGCTGTTGATAGGAAAGCATTGCTTACAGGGTTTCGAGATATTGGGGGGTCAACAGGCGGTGCTCCACGTGATCCTCGATCACGCGGACAAGCTGCCGGCGGAGTCCGTGGAGAGTCGCACGGTTCCATTCGCGCGGCGGCAGTTTTGCCACGGGCGTGCGCAGCATCTCTTCGGCGATCTCCCGGTCCTGGTCGCCGAGATGCAGCGGCGGCAACAGTCCGCTGAGGCGGACCGCCCAGAGGGTGAAGTAGTCGACTGCGGGCCAGAGTCCTTGGATTCCGGACTGCAACAGGTGATCCGACACGGCCAGCAACAGCCGGAAGAACTTCTCGTTCGGCTCGTGGGCGGGCAGAAGCGTCTCGCTGACCTCGGCCAAGTAGTCGAGCGCGACTGTGAGCTCATAGTCGGATGCGAGCCTGAAGCGCGAGCCGATCAGCTCGCATGAGTCCAACGTTGCCAATTCCCGGTTCTCTGTGTGGAAGAAAAACAGCCGAATGTAGGAGAGCCTCTCCAGGCCGCTGCCGAAGCGGTTGCCCGGTTTGCGCGCACGCCGCGCCACCCCGCGCAACTTTCCCAGGTCGCGTGTGAAGAAGCTGACGATGAGGTCGGCTTCACGCAACGGATAGGTGCGCAGAACGATGGTTTCGCTCACTCTCGCAGCCATGCGTTGATTTTTCGCCGATTATGTCCAGGGTAACACGCGCTGGGCGGCGGGCTTTTCGTACACCGCCGCGCCAGTGGTCACGTGCAGGTTGGGCAGGATGTCCACTTCGCCGCCGCCGTGGGTGTGTCCGCAGACCACCAGCCCGCGGCATTGCGGATGGTTTTCGAACGCTTCGCGGATGGCCTCGCCCGCCGCCTTGCAACTGAAGTAAGGAAGCCAGCCGGGCTCGGACATCCGGCCCTCGTGCCAGGCGGCCCTGTCAAACGGCGGAACGTGGGTCGCGATGATCACGTTGCGGTACCGCGGCAGCGCCTGCGCCAGGACGGACCGGAAATGCTCCCCCGCCTCTGCTCCGAGTTCCCGCAGCCGGCGCCACAGCGCCCCGCGATCGAGTCCAATGAAATCGGTAATCAGCTCGAAGTCGCTCAGCCGGACCCGCGACAGCCAATACGCCCCGTAGCCCGCGTCGCCCCAGCCGTCGTGGCCCACGAGCGCGGTTTCCCGGGACAACTCGACCACGCCCGCCGTGTTCAGGTAGGTGAGCCATTTCGACGCCCGGCAATGCTGGGCCACCGCATTGCGGACCCGCTCGATCGACGACCGGTAGTAGTCGTGATTGCCGAGAACAAAGTACACCGGCCGTTGCACGTTCTGCTCGATCCGGGTGAGGATTCCGCCTAGCGACGGTGCCTCGGCGAGGTCACCGGTGAGGAGCACTGCTTCCGGATTTTCCGCGATCAATTCGCCGCAGAAGCAGTCCAACCGTTCCGGGGACACGAAATTCAGGTGCGGATCCGTGGCCCAGCCGAGTCCGGGCATCAACTCACGATGCGGCCGTCGCGCATCTTGACGGTACGGTTCGCGTAGGCCGCCGCTTCCGGATTGTGGGTGATCATCAGGATCGTCTGGCCCATGCGCTGATTCAGGTCGCGCAGCAGGGCGAGCACAGCGTCGGAGCTTGCGGTATCGAGATTCCCGGTCGGCTCGTCGGCCAGCAAGATCGCCGGCTGATTCACGATCGCACGCGCGATCGCCACCCGCTGTTGCTCGCCGCCGGACATGGCGCGGGGCTTGTGGTCCAGCCGGTGCTCGATGCCGAGGAATCGCAGGACATCCTGAAACGAGGCATCCGGCTCCGTGGCCTTGCCGGCAATGTCGAGCGCGATAGCGATGTTGTCGCGTGCCGACAGCGTGGGCAGCAGATTATACTTCTGGAACACGAATCCCACCTTGCTGCCGCGGACCCGGGTCCGGCCATTTTCCGACAGCGTGGCAAGGTCGGTACCGTCAATGCTGACGCTGCCGGACGTCGGAGCAGTGAGTCCGCCCAGGATGTGGAACAGCGTTGATTTGCCCGAGCCTGAGGGACCCACAATCGCGACGAAGTCGCCCTTGTTTACCGAGAGGTCCACGCCGCGCAACGCCTCGACGTCAACGTCGCCCACCCGGAAGACCTTGCGCAGTGCCTGCACCCGGATGATCGGGCCGCCGTTAGTCATAGGACAACGCCTCGAGGGTGTCCTGGCGGACCGCTTTCCACGCCGGATAAAGAGTCCCCAGCATCGCGCCACCCACGGCCAGCGCCGTCGTGTAGGGCCACCAGTCCGGAACGATGTGCTGGACCAGCATCGCACCCGCGAAGCGCGCGACAAGCATCCGCGTCCCGAACGAGAAGATCACGCCGAGCACCGCGCCCAGGAGTCCAAGCACACCTGCCTCGCGCAGCAGGATCCCGAGAATGTAGCCGGGCTGCGCGCCCAGCGACTTCAGCACGCCGATCTCGCGGGTCCGCTCGAGCACCGCCGTGTACATCGACAGGAAGACCACGATGAATCCTACGGTCACGGCGATGAAGATCACGATGAAGATGAAGGGCTTGATCGCCGGAAGGTTGTCGATCGACCACAGGGACGTGTATTCGTCGATCGAAAAGATCCCGTAGCCGGCCAACTGTGGATTAGCTTTGAACGCCGCGACGACCTCGGCGGTATTCTTGGAATCATCCAGCTTGATGAAGATCTGCGAGATTTTGCCCGTGTTCCCGGTGAGATCCTGGACGAGATTCATCGGCAGGAACAGGCGCGTCAGCTTGCCCGGCTCGACGATCCCGCCGACCCGCCATTCACGGTTGATCACTTTCCACCGGCTGCCGACTTTCAGCTTGTTCTGGCTGGCATAGCGCTCGTCGACGATCAGGTCCTCCGAACCCGCGAACGGGCCGCCCTCCAGGTACCGGAACCCGCCGCTCATCTTCTCGAAATGCTCGATCTGGATCCCTTGGACGTTGTCCAGGCCCGTGCCTGCGCTCTGCACGATGCTGCCCGTGGCGACCACGACGTGAGGCTGCGAGGCGAAATAGGCGATCATCTTTTCGGGCATGCTCGCGCCGCTGAGACTGAGCACCGAGGTACCGGGCGGCCGGACCCAAATGTCGGCGCCCACGCCACGCGCGCGCCTTTGGGCCTCGTCGATCATGCCGCGGCTCAAACCCACCAGCGTCAGGATGAGCACCACTTCGATGCCGATCGCCACGATGCTCAGCAGAGTCCGGACCGGCCGGTGCTTCAGATTCTCCGCTACCAGTTGATTGACCAAAGACTTCCTATTTTAGCCCGGTGCGCGTTGCTTCCATCGTTCGCACCAGCGATTCCCGCGGCAGGTCCCGGATGATGGGCATCACCACCACGCCCAGTCCGAATGGAACACCCCGCGTGAGTGAGATCGCCTCACACTCGACATACACGCCGCCGTCGCGCTCCTCGAACCGCCAGTAGGAATTGAGCCGCCACAAGAATCCATGGCTGTCGCTCATCGGCCGTTCGCGCTCCCGTGCAGTGCCCGCGTCCTCCACCTCGGCCACCCGCGTCGTGTAGGACCGGCTGTGCGCGCGCTTTGCGTCGAGAGTGAAGTACTCGACGTCGTGTTCCGTGTTCAGGACCACCGTGATGACCTTCTTCTTCAGCAGACGCAAATGGACCTTGAACCGGTTTCCCTGCCGCGAGCGAAGCTTGGAGTCGATCACCTCGGGCTGGTAGACATCCTTGTGCCGGTCGTAGTCCTGCACTTTGCTGACCACCTGGGTAAGCGTTGTGCCGGGAAGAAACGCCGCTCCGGTCCAGTCATGGACCAGCCCTCCCTTGACCTCGAAGGCGCCCTTCCCGGAGAACGCCTCGACCACGACTTCACCCGACCGGGCTTTTTCCAGGCGCTCGCGTGACTCGTCAAGCCAGAGGAACTTGCCGCCGCGGATCCGCTCCCGCTCCATCCGCGCTTCGCGCCCGCGCACATATTGCTGGAACGCATTGAGCGTTTCCGGCTTGAGGGACTCTGTGTCCTGCGCTTGCACCGCGGCAAACGCCACCACCGCCGCGATCACGCGCTTCACCTTCGTGTCTGATGCGAAACGGGCCCCGGCGGTTTCGCGTCTTGAAAATAGCCGTCAGGTTCAGGAACCGCGGCGCCGTCCTTGCGGGCATCGGAAGCGCCGTAGTTGACCTTGCCCTTGGAGTCGTACATGACGGCCTGTCCGCCGCCCATCCACGATGAGAACGGACCCTGCATCTGCACCCAATGGCCGCGCCCGCGAAGCTGCTCGATGGATGCGGCCGGGAATCGGTCCTCCAGCATCACGTCGCAGCCGGAAAAGTTCAACTTGGTGAATCGCGGCGCTTCCATCGCCTGTTGGATGTTCATGCCGTGGTCGGCGATGTAGGAGACAAACTGCGCGTGCGCCTGGGCCTGGTTGAGCCCGCCCATGATTCCGAATCCGATGTGCAGGTTGTCCTTTTCCATGTAGGCAGGAATGATCGTGTGGAAGGGGCGCTTGCGCGGCAAAAGCTCGTTCGGATGTCCCTTGTCGAGCACGAAGAGCCCGCCGCGGTTGTGCAGGTGGAAACCATAGTCGTCCACGACGATGCCGGAACCGAAGCTGAGGTAGATGCTCTGGATCAGCGAGACCACGTTGCCATCCTTGTCGGAGGCGCTCAGGTAGATGGTGTCGCCGGCGGAGGGCAGCGGATTACCGTGCTGGAACGAGCAGGCCGCCTTTTCCGGATCGATCAGCTTGGCCCGTTGCGCGGCGTAGGACTTCGACAGCAGCTCGGCCACCGGAACCGGTCCGAACCGGGGGTCCCCGACAAACCGCGCGAGATCGGCATAAGCGAGCTTTTGCGCTTCGATCTTCAAATGCAGCGCGTCCGCCGACAGCGCCTCATGGTCTCCGGCGGGCGAGCGCTCCATGATGTTCAGCATTTCAAGCGCCGCCAAGCCCTGGCCGTTCGGCGGAAGCTCGGCGACCTTCCAACCGCGGTAGGTGGTCTGGATCGGATCGATCCACTCGGACTGGAATTGCGCCAGGTCGTCCGCGGCCAATACGCCGTTCAGCCGGCGCGACGTGGCCAGCAGCGATTTCGCGATTGGACCCCGATAGAAGGCGGAAGGGCCGCCCTTGGCGATCAGGTCAAGCGCGGATGCCAGTTCCGGATTCCGGAACACTTCCCCGAGAGCGGGTGGTTTCCCATCCCGCAGAAACACGCGACGGGCGTTGGAGTCCGCCTGCAGCTTTCCAAGCGCTCCCTGCCACGATCCTTGAATCAGCTCGGTCACCGGAAATCCGTGGCGCGCGTAGTAAATCGCCGGGGCGAACAGGTCGGCCCACGGCAGGCGCCCGAACTTGTTGTGCAGCTTCTCCCAGCCGTCGACACAACCCGGCACGGTCACCGAGTGGATGCCGTCGTTGGGCATCGAGTAGTGTCCGGCTTTCTTGAGGAATTCCGTGGTGAGCGCCTTGGGCGACCAGCCACTGGCGTTGAGTCCGTGCAGCTTGCCGGTCTTGCCGTCGCGGTAAATCACGAACAGGTCTCCGCCGATGCCGTTCATCATCGGCTCGACCGCGCCCAGAGCGGCGTTGGCGGCGATCGCGGCGTCGACGGCGGATCCTCCGCGAGCAAGCACCATGGCCCCGGCCTGGGAGGCAAGCGTCTGGCTCGTGGCCACGATCCCGCGTTGCGAGATCACCATGGACCGGGCGTGCCAGCGGTCCTGTGAAAAGGCTGTCATGGCGAAAAGTGATAATCCTGCTAGGAATCGCATCGGATCTCTAGTAGTATATTGCGAAGGTACACTGCAATGAACGAAAGCATTTTCCTCCGCTACATCCGGGACGGCAAGATGGTCCCGGTGACGAAGTTTGTTTCGGGCCGTGGAATTGAGCTCGCTGGCGAGTCGAGCGCATCGCTGATCAAGGTCCGGTTCGGCATGTCGCCAGCGGACCCGGTGACGCGGACGGTTCTCAAGAACGTGCTCCCGATGCTTGGAATGCAGAGTCTGGAAGAGTATCGCGTCACTCCGGTGGTGGCGAATGGCGGCATCCGGCTCACCGGAATCCGGCCGGACATCACGTCCTTGCCTCCGGGGACCTACGACATTCGCATCGAGCTTGACGACCTCAAACTCGAGCGCTTGGATACAGTCACGGTGAAAAAGGGCAAGGAGACGGTGGTCGACGTCACCGAGAAAATCGAGAAGAAGGTGTTCACGCTGATCGACGACCCTGCGTTTGAACCGTCTATCTTCTCGATCCTGTCGAACGCGGCGTCGGTCATCGACGGCATGCCGGCCACCGCGTGGCTCAAGGATCCGCTTCGGCGGGCCCGGCGCAAGGCCTGCCTGCTGAATCTGATGGCCAAGCTGCGCCACATCAAGGAAGGCGGAGTGTCCCTGACCCAGCACGTCACGTCGGTGACGCAAGCAGAGATCGACCGGATTTACACCTAAGTGTCGCCCAGCCTCTTCCAGGCGATCAGCAAGGGAACGGCCTTCAAGCGGGACGACAAGCCGCTGGCGGGGGTCCATCTCGAGATGGCTCAGAACCAACTGGGACCGCGGCTGAAGGACTACGAGCCGCTGATCGGATTCCGCGAGAATGTGGGCCGGCGGTCCATGCAGATCATCTTCGCCAAGCCGAAGAAGTCCTCGAATCCGTTCTTCGCCGAGATGGACATCGACGTTTTCAATCCGGATTCGACGCCGTGAGCCTGTTTGGCCACCTCGGCGAGGTGCTCGATTCCGGCCGGACGGACCACATCAAGATGTTCGACAGTCTGGTCAACGATGGCCTCGACGATTTCCTGTACTACTCGATGAAACCGCGCACCGCCGCCGCCGGTGTTTAAGAGGAGACTCCCGAGTGAATCCGCGGACCAGGTTCCTGCCGGGCCAGGATCCCGGCCTCGTGCTCCAGCATCTGGGTCCACCTCGCCTCGGCCTCTGCCTTGCCGGCGACTTTGGCGGCCAGACGCGTGAACACGCGATAGTGTCCCATCTCTGAAGCGTGTAGCGCGCGGTAGAACGCGGCGAGCTCCGGGTCCAACGTGGCTTCCGCCAACAACGCGAACCGCTCGCACGACCGCGCCTCGATGAGCGCTGAGACGAACAACCGGTCCAGCGCTTCATGGATCTCGCCGCGCCGGACCAGCGCCTTCAGCGCATTCGCGTACGGATTCTTGTGGATCCGCGTGAGTCTTCCCCCGCGGCGCAGAAGCAGCCGTGTCACCTGCGCCAGATGAGCCGCCTCGTCACGCGCTACGCTGGTCATGGTCTCGACCCATCCGGGGACCCAGTCGCCCGGCCAGCGGATCATGAGGTCCATTGCGTTGTTGGCGGCTTTCTTTTCGAGGAACGCGTGATCGATGAGCAGCCCGACAGGGTCGGTGAGGACGGAGGGGGCCCATTCCGGCGGGGTTTGGGAGAGGAGGGGCAAGTCACCGGGGGCGGGCATGGTCGGTGGATCCTGGTGCGGATGGGGAGGGTCGAACTCCCATGCCCTTGCGGGCGCTGGAACCTAAATCCAGTGCGTCTGCCAGTTCCGCCACATCCGCGTGGGTGGACAATCAACATCTTAGCGCAGGCGTGATGCCATAATCTCCTTATGCTGCGCCGATCCTTCCTCGCCGCCACAGCCTCCCCCGTCATCGCCGCTCTCCGCGAAGACCGGCTCGAAAAGGCCGAGTCGATCCTCGAACAGGCGATCCTGTGGGGGGACATCCATTACTACAGCCTGTATGTCCGCCAAGGCCAGCGCCGGCACCGTTCGGCGGGCGGACCCGACATCAACATCGACACCCCGTTCCTGCTCGCCTCGATCACCAAGCCGATGACCGTGGCTGGACTCATGGTCCTGGTGGACTCGGGCCACATGCGGCTGTCCGATCCCATCCAGAAATACATCCCGGAGTTCAAAAACGGAGACCGCGGGAAGGTCACGCTCCATCACCTGGCGACCCACACGTCGGGACTTCCCGACATGCTCCCCGAAAACGAGGCGCTGCGGGCGCGGCACGCCCCGCTCAAGTGGTTCGTCGAGGGGACCTGCGAGGTCGCGCTCCAGTTCGCTCCCGGGACCCAGTGCAAATACCAGAGCATGGGCATCCTGCTGATCGCCGAGGCCGTCGAACGCGTTACTGGCGCCCCCTTCCGCGAGCATCTCGCCAGGCACGTCTTCCGTCCCCTCGGCATGGAGACCGCATCGCTCGGAATGGGCGGCCGCAAGATCGAGGACACCGCCCTGTGTCAGGTGACCGGCAACGACGGCTGGAATTGGAACAGTCCCTACTGGCGCGATCTAGGCGCTCCATGGGGCGGCGCGCATGCGAGCGCGGAAGACGTCGGCAAATGCCTTGAGTACTTCCTCCATCCCGACTGGCGGATGCTGCGCCCAGCCACGGCGCGGAAGATGATCACCGACCAGAATGCCGGATTGAACGAACCCTGGGGACTCGGCTGGATGGTGAGGTCCGCGCGGTTCGGCAAGGCCTGCTCGGAGCACACGTTCGGACATTGGGGCAGCACCGGAACCGTCGCCTGGGCGGATCCGGCAACAGACACTGTGTGCGTGCTGCTGACGACGCGTCCGGCGGCGGAATCGCGGTCGAGCGTGCTCGGGCCGGTTTCCGACGCGGTTGCCGAAGCGGCGTCGTAGTGATGCGGCGGCGCGAACTCCTATTCGGTGCGGCCGCGGCGGGTGCCCAGACCGGGCGCAAGCCCAACGTGATTCTGATCCTCACCGACGACCAGGGCTGGTGGGACCTGGGCATTCACGGGAATCCGCACGTCGAGACTCCGGTGCTCGACCAGTTGGCGCGCGACAGCGTCCGGTTCTCGCACTTCTACGCGTCACCCGTGTGCGCGCCCACACGCGCCTCGCTCATGACGGGACGCCATTACCTGCGCACCGGAATCTATAACACGCGGTTCGGCGGGGATACGATGGATCCGGCGGAGGTGACGCTCGCCGAAGTCCTGCGCGGCCATGGCTACCGCACCGCGTTGTTCGGCAAGTGGCACCTGGGCCACTACTCGAACGTGCATCCGAACCAGCGGGGGTTCGACGAATATCTCGGGTTTCCGCAGGGCCACATTGAGCGCTACTTCCATCCGGACCAGTTGAACCACAACGGCCGTCCGGTGGAGGCGCGCGGCCACGTATCGGAAGTCTTTACCGATAGCGCGGTCTCGTTTGTCAAGGCGAACCGCGCGCGTCCGTTCTTCCTCTACCTCGCCTTCAACGTGCCGCATGAGCCGAGCTTCGTGGATGACAGCTACACGCAGCGTTTCCTGGACAAGGGCGTCCCGCTGCGCGACGCCAAGGTCTATGGCATGATCCGCCACTGCGACGAGCAGATCGGACGGCTGCTCAAGACTGTGGACGAGGCGGGACTGCGTGAGGACACGATCGTGATCTTCCTCACCGACAATGGCGGCGTGAGCCGGCATTTCCGCGCGGGTCTGCGCGGGAACAAGGCGACGGCTTACGAGGGCGGTGTCCGGGTGCCGTTTTTCGCGCGATGGCCGGGCCGGTTCCCGGCGGGCGCCGTGGTGGAGGCCGCCGCCGCGCACATCGACGTGCTGCCGACGCTGTGCGAACTCACGGGGGCTCCGCTGCCGGAGCGGAAACTTGACGGCAAGAGCATCGCGCGGCTGATGCGCGAGGGCAGGGGCGAGCCGCCGCACGATTTCCTCTACCACATCTGGGACCGGCACCGGCCGGGCATGCGGAGCAACTGGTCGATTCACGGGCGGCGGTTCAAGCTGGTGAAGAACGAGTTGTTCGACCTGCGGGCGGATCCGGGCGAGAAGACGGACTTGGCGGCGAAGCACCCGGAGGAGGCGGCAGCCTTGCGCCGCGAGTTCGAGCGATGGCTGAAGGAGGTGAACCGCGGGGCGGGTGTTCGAGCCGGTGGCGGTCGAGATCGGCGCGCCGGGGGATCCGCATGTCGATCTGGAGGCAAGTTGGGCTCAGGTGCCCGAGGGGGTCAACTACACCTTCACCGGATACGACTGGGATTCGATCGATGGCTGGCGCAAACCCGGCGACTGGGCCGGGTGGAAGCTCGACGTGGTGGTGGCGGGACGCTACCGGGTGGAATTGAGCTATGGCTGCTCGCCGGAGGATGCGGGTGGCCGCTACCGGATCGACCTGGGCGGCGAGAGGATCGAGGGGCGCGTGGAGTCCACTTCGAACCGGAATGTGTTTGAATGGCGGGCGGCGGGAGAAGTGACGCTCGGCCGGGGTCCAGTGGCGTTGCGGGTGGTTGTGGCCGATGCGCCGGGGAGGGATCTGATGACGTTGAACAAGGTGCGGCTGACGAAGGCCGGTTGAAATTCTGATGGTCGTGACCGGCCCCGGCGATATCCATTACGTTGAGTTGCTGCGGCGGCTGGTGGGAGAGATTTTCCGCGAGCACCCGGAAGGAGTCATTCAGGCTGTACGGGACATTGCCGAGTGGGACGGCCGCCATCACGACGAATTGGGACCGCCTTCTTGGGCGAGCAAAAACTGTCCGCAGACGAGCGTCAGGAGTTCGAACAGTTGCATAGCCATTGGGAGGTTTGGCGCACTGGCGCTGGATGAGGCAGAGGCCAAGGTAGACCAGGCCATGAGGAACCTGGGAGTTTCGCGGGCCTCGGGGCCTGGAAGTAGCGCGCCGCGGTGGCTCGCGAGGATGTGAATCGCTAACCCGTTGCCGACACCAGAATGTGCGCACCCGAGACGGAACGGTTGAAGTTTCGCTGCTGCTCAATCCCAACACTGATAAACCGCGTGAGCACCTCCACTTCTTTTTCAGCTTCCGAATACGCCTGGAGGTAGAATAGAAACTCATGGCAAACCTCGGATTCATCGGACTCGGCATCATGGGCTACCCTATGGCCCGGAATTTGGCCCGTGCGGGCCACAACGTAGCGGTGTGGTCTCACACCAAGGCGAAATGCGACAAGCTCGCGGCGGAGGAGGCGAGTGTCACCATCTGCGGATCTCCCAAAGAGGTCGGCGAGAAGGCGGAGTGCGTGGTGCTCTGCGTCGGCGACACGAAGATGTCGGAGGAGGTGATCCTCGGCGCGAACGGCTTGATTGAGAGCATGCAGCCAGGGTCGGTGGTCGTCGACGCCTCAACTGTCTCCCCGGCGTCGAATGTCTCAACGGCTGCAAAGCTCAAGGAGAAGGGCATCGACTTCCTGGGCGCACCCTGCACGGGATCCAGGCCCGGAGCCGAAGGCGGGACGCTCACCTTCATGATCGGTGGCGACCAGGAAGTCTTCGAGCGCGTCAAGCCCTTGCTCGAACCGATGGGCAAGCAGCTCTACTACTGCGGCGGCCACGGGATGGGGATGCACGCCAAGCTGACACAGAACTTGATCCTGTCAAACCTCCTGCAGGCGTTCAACGAGGGCCTGGTGCTGTCGACCAAGGCCGGCGTCGATCCCGAGCTGATGCTCGACATCCTCAACAACTCCGCGGCGCGCAGCGGACTGATCGCCTTTAAGGCTCCGTACGTGTTCCGGCGCGACTTCTCGACCAACTTCTCGGTCCGGTGGATGCACAAGGACATCGGGCTGATGCTGGAGTCGGCACAGGACCTGGGCGTTCCGATGCCCCTCACCTCGCTGACGCAGCAGATGTTCCGTGCGGCGATTGCCAACGGAACGGGCGACGAGGACATCTGCTCGACGATCAAGGTGCTGGAAGGGATCGCGGGCGTTCAGGTTAAGAAATCTTAATGGTCGTTGCCTCCGATTTTTGTTGAAATCCAGAAAATCATATTCTAAGATTGGAATTAAGCCGGGGAGGCAACCCCACCAAAGCGAGACTAACCTCACTCAATAGACCCCTGAAGCAATTCCTCCCCGGCGCCCGAAAGGGTCTTCCCTTGACGGCATGAAATCCCAGAAGGCAGCAGCCGCTGGGTACACGGTAGAGTGGTAGGATGGGGCTTCAACTCTAATGCGGTCTCTCACGCTGCTTGGATCGACTGGCTCCATTGGAGTCAACACTTTAGACGTGGTCAGGCGTTGGCCTGAGCGTTTCCAGGCGTACGCCTTAGTGGCGGGCCGCAACGCCCCACTGCTAGCTGGGCAGATCCGCGAATTCCGGCCCCGGGTAGCGGTCGTCGACTCGGCCGAGGCTCAGGCGCAGCTTATCCAAAACCTGGAATCCATAAATAATCCAAAATCGGAATGGCCGGAGTTGGCTTGGGGGCCCAAGGCCCGGATCGACGCCGCGGTCGCGGCAGAGTGCGACTTCGTCCTCTCCGCAATCGTGGGTGTCGCCGGACTCGAGGCGACCTACGAAGCAGTCCGCGCGCGGAAGCAGATCGGACTGGCGAACAAGGAGGTCCTCGTCGCCAGCGGGCGTCTGGTGATGGAGGCCGCGCGTGCTGCCCAGACCGAGCTGATCCCTGTCGACAGCGAGCACAATGGGGCTCACCAGGCGTTGCGGTGCGGGCGGCGCGATGAGGTCCGGCGGCTGATCCTGACCGCATCGGGGGGGCCATTTCGCAATTCGCCTGTGGACTTCCTCAGGTCAGTGACACCAGAACAGGCATTGCAGCATCCAACCTGGAAGATGGGTCCACGGATCACGATCGACTCGGCCACGATGATGAATAAGGGCTTCGAGGTGGTTGAGGCGTGTTGGCTGTTTGATTTTTCACCAGACGAAGTCGACGTCGTGGTCCATCCGAGTTCGACGGTACACGCGATGGTCGAGTACAACGACGGTTCGGTTATGGCCCAGATCTCCACTACAGACATGCGAATGCCGATCCAATATGCAATGACCTATCCGGAGCGTTGGGACGCACCTGTCCCCCGAATGCGTTGGGACGAGCCGCGGACCCTCGAGTTTTCCCCGCCGGATCTCGAGCGCTTCCCCTGCCTCCGTCTGGCCTACCAGGCTCAGCGGGCAGGGGGATCGGCTGCGTGCACGCTAAACGCCGCCGACGAGGTTGCGGTGAGCGCATTCCTGGACCGCCGGATTTCGTATCCTGGAATCTGGGAGGTCGTCGAGGAGACGCTGAACCGGCTTCCAGCAAGAGAAACCAGTTCCGTGGCTGACGTGTTGAATATAGACATGGAATCGCGCAGGGTGGCGGAGGGGATCGTAACGGCGAGGCAACATGAGCTTTCTTGAAAACGTTTGGGCATTCCTGATCCTGATCGGGATCATGATCATGATCCACGAATTGGGTCACTATTGGGCGGCACGGTACTTTGACGTCCGCGTGGAGGCGTTCAGCTTCGGGTTCGGTCCCCGGCTATTCGGGTGGCGGCGCGGCGAGACCGACTTCCGTGTGTCCGCGATCCTGTTTGGCGGCTACGTGAAAATGGCGGGGGAACAGCCAGGTGACGTGGCGGACGACCCGAGGTCGTTTCTGGCCAAGCCCCGCTGGCAAAGGATGATCATCGCCTTCGCCGGCCCGTTCGTGAATATCGTTCTGGCGGTGGGAATCCTCACCGGCTTGTACATGGTGAAGTTCCCGAAGCTGAACTCGACTGGGAACGGAACGGTCGGCGTGGTGACGGCTAACTCGGTGGCGGCTAAAGCAGGCGTGCGGGAAGGCGACCGGGTGGTCGAGTTCGACGGCAAGCGGAGTCCGGCTTGGGAAGAGATCTGGGAGAAGGAGATCACCGGTGCCGGCCAGCCGATTCCGGTGACGCTGCTGCGTGATGGCGCCGAAGTGAAGCTGACGATCACTCCGGAAATTGATCCGAAGCTGGGGGTTGGCAGCATTGGCTGGGCCGAGCAGTCTGACGTTCTGATCAGCCGGGTCGAGCCTGGGCTTGATGCCCAGCGCCAGGGGCTTCGAAAGGGCGACAAAATCGTTTCCGCCAACGGCCAGCCAATTCGGTCCGCTTACCGGTTGAGCCAAGTGGTCCGGGCGAGCAAGGGCAGCCCTGTGGAAGTCACCTACGAGCGGGAAGGCCAGCAAGCCACGTTGACGCTGACCCCGGCGGAAAAGGAGTACGACGGCCAGAAGCTCTGGATGATCGGCGTGCTGCTCGAACCACGCGTGGAATTCATCAAGCTCGGCTTCGTGGACGCGCTGCGTGAATCGGTGGATACCAACGTCAAGAGCGCCACGATGATCTTCACGTTCATCGAGCGGATGATTGAAGGCCGGATGTCGCCCAAGTCTCTTGAGGGCCCGATCCGGATTGCCCAAATGGCGGGCGACGCCATCCGCCGCGGACCGGACGACTACTTGGGCCTGATGGCGGCGGTGAGCCTGAACCTGGCGGTTTTTAACCTGCTTCCCATTCCGATTCTGGATGGAGGAGTGATTTTGCTGCTGCTGATTGAGTCGCTGTTCCGGCGCGATCTGAGCATGAGCGTCAAAGAGAACGTTATGAAGTTCGGCTTTGTGTTCCTGATGTGCGTGGTCGTTTTCGTCCTCTACAACGACATCGCTAAGATCCTGCCAAAAACCTGAGGTTGAATTTGCGTCATACTAGAAGTGAGAATGCTGCCTGATATTTCCGCTGCGGTGTGCCAGGTCCAGGAGGAAGCTGCCTTCCACGCCCTGGGTCTGTTGGCGCCCGCGGAAGTGAAGCGGTTCGAGAAGCGGATGGAAGGTGGATGCCCACTCTGCGCCACCGAGGTCCGCGCGACGGACCGCACGGCGTCACAGCTCGCCCATCCGCTGGCAACCGCTCCGCCGCCTTCACTCAAGGGCAGGCTGATGTCGCGGATCGGTCCAGCGCCCCTCGCCCCGGAGCCGTGGCTCCTCCTGGCGACCCAGGGAGAGTGGAAGCCGGTGGTTGCCGGAATTTCGCGGAAAGGACTGCACTATGACGCGGACCGGAACACAGCCACCTACCTGCTGCGTTTTGGTCCGGGGGCGGTTCTGGAAGCGCACCACCATGGGGGTTCCGAACAATGTCTGGTGCTCGAAGGTGAGGTCGAGGACGGCGAGATCGTCCTAAGAACGGGCGATTTTCAGCTTCTCAAGCCGGGCAGCGTACATTCTGAAGTGCGGTCTGAGAAGGGTTGTCTGCTGCTGATCGTTGCGGCTGAGCCTCATGCGAAGCGGTTTGTGTGACGGGCCGGGAATCGAGAATCGTCAGATTTCCGTAGATTTCGTTGCCGCTGGTCTGAAACGGCGCGTACCAGCTTTGCACGTCGAGTACGCGGCCATCGCGAAACTCCACTTGGCCGCCGGTCTGCGTCCGGTTCAGCCGGAATGGCAGGGGTCTGCCCAGAACCTGGCTCCGGGTGAAACCGAGCATTCGCTCGGCCGCAGTATTCCAATAGCAGATGTTCCCGGCCGGGTCTTCCGCGTACACCGCTAGCGGGCAGCTATCCGACATGGCCTGATAGAGGACCTGTGCGCGCCTGGGATCGTTCACCTGAGTCGCCTGGGGGGCGAGGCTCTCCGAAGCCTGAGTCAGACGGAGCTGGTAGCGCAGCCGCCGGACCTCGACGAAATAGTACTCCAGGATGGAGAGTGCCGCCAAGTAGAGCGCAGTCAACAACAGGGTCGAGGCTTCGGCCAAGGCGGGATTGCCCTTGCCGATGTAGCCGGCCTCGCCGAGCACACGGGAAGCGTGATAGATGCTGAGCAGGCCGGTGAGGCCAATCATATACCGTGCCGGGGGACCCATCTTCAGTGTTCGCACCAAGTGAAGACACCAGAAGAGCGTAGCCAGGCTCAGCAGTACTGAGATTCCGGTTAAGATTCCGATCCAGGGCATAACGACACGTTTCCTGCTTCACTGATTATCGGCGCCTAAGGCGATTCGCATTATGGGAGCCGCGGAACTCCCTCAGTTCTTCTTCAGGGGAAGGCGGACTACGAACGTATTCTCGTCCACCGATGTTTCGAGGTTCCGCCCCAGGAGCAGCTCACAGCGCTCTCCCAGATTCTTGAGCCCGATCCCGCGCGGCGCGCTAGCCGCCCTCGGGCGGTAGGGGTTCCGCACTTCAAGCACACCCCCGTTGGTGGATACCGTAACCGTAAGCGGCTGCGACCCGCTGAACTCGTTGTGCTTGAGGGCGTTCTCGATGAGGATCTGCAGAGCGAGGGGGGCTATCTGCCAGCCCGCCAACTCCTTCGGCGATGGAAGTTCGAGCCGGATGGCCGTCTCAAACCGCAACTGCAGCAGAGAGAAGTAACGGCTGGCGAACCGGATCTCATCCGACAGCGGCACCAGGTCCACCCGGCGGTTGTTGAGCATGTAGCGGTAGACCTCGGCGAGCCCGGCGTTGAACGACACCGCGCGCTCCGGATCCGACTCGATCAGCTCGGCGAGCGCATTCAGCGAATTGAACAGGAAGTGCGGATCCACTTCGAGCTTGAGAGCAGCCAGCTCGGCCTGCGTCACGGCCCGTTCCAGGCGCTCCCTTTCCACCTCCGCCGAAAGCCGGCCGTGGATCACGAACATGGTCTCGTAGGTGTGGGTAATCAGCAGGGTCGCCAGCGTCGCCATTCCGGCAACCTGCAACACGGCGGGCCACGGCACGGCCGCACCCGCCAGCGCATACCACGTCCAGAGCATGGCCACTACGCACGCGGCGGTGAACATCAGATTGAGCCCAATCGCCGCTCCAATCCGGCCTAACGGCACTGGAATGCGCTCAATCCGGGAAGGCAGGTGGTAGATGATCGCACGCGCGCCGGTCCAGACCAAAAACGGCATCGCCATAAACCACACAGCGCTCAACCAATAGATTACACTCCCGCGATCGAACGGCTCGTACAGTCCGGCGATCACCGAGAAGGCCAAACCGATAACCGGACTGAGCACCAGCCGGACTCCGAGGTCGCGGAACTCCGGGGGAGGCGGCGTGGGCCGGCTCAAGTCAGTTGCGCGGCAGCGGGCTCGTCCAGGAACCAGCTCACCTGCCGGCTGTGCCGCACCAGTTGCGCCGGCAGCCGGACCGGATCGTAGGGGGCCTCCCAAACGTCCCGGATGACGGGTGCCTTGTCGGCCCCCGGCGAATACACGACCGTGTGCTTGGCGTTCACAAGAATCGCCGGCAGCATGGTCACCCGGTACTGCGCGAGCTTTTCCGCATACACGGCCGCGGTCAGCACTTCGCGGTCGGCAATGAGCGGATCACCCGGGAACAGGCTGGCGGTATGGCCGTCGGCGCCGATCCCCGGGTGCACCAGGTCTAATGCCGGAACTTGGCCGTCATTAATATCAAACACGGCGCGGATATCCTCGGCGTAACGCTCGGCCGCGCGGTCCGGCCGGAGCTCTGTGTAGACCCGGTGCGCGTTCCGGTGCGGGAAGCGCGCCGGGATCAGGAATGCCTGGTCGGCCATCCTGAAGTTGCTCTGCGGATGATTAACCGGAACACAGCGCTCGTCGACCCAGAAAAGGTGCACGCGCGACCAGTCAAACCGCGCCGCCACCAGGCACTCAAACAGCGCGCGTGGACTATTGCCGCCCGATACGGCGAAGGTCGCGGTGCCGTTTGCCGACAGCGCATTCTCGAGATGGAACAGGACCTGGTGGGCGCAGGCCTCGGCGGCCTTGCCCGCATCCGGAAGGACGAATCGGTGAATGCTCATGCAAACTCCGGCGCTAAGTTTAACACGGCCTCGAACACCGGATCATGTCCCAAAACCATCAGTTCCTCACGCAACAGCTCGTAATCGCTGAGGGAGTGGAACACCGAATGGCTGGCGAGCTGGCCGGAGTGGATCTCCGCACGCCGGTTCTGCTCTACCGTGACCGAGAGATCCAGGCCCTCGCCCTCCAGCGCCAACCGGTACAACCGCGCGCGCGGGGAATCACCCGCGTATTGGAACTCGATACCGACCGGACGCCCGAGAGCGTGCCGGAACCAAGCGGGCAGGTAGCAAGTTGCCATCGGACGGTGGGCTCCCTGATAGCAGATTCTCACCTTGTTTAGCCCATCGAGCCGGGCGAGCCTTTGTGGATCATCGAAGATCGCCGCCACGGACTCGCGCCAGGGAGTCAGCCGCGTCCAGGCGAGATCGGCCACGCGCGTGTCACCACCGCAGCGGCCACGGATCAAGTCGAGCTGGCCCTTGAGGTCCGCGATGCCGGCGGAGTCGACGATCAGCTTGTTGGCCATTTTCCGGACCGGTTCGAATTCCGGGCTCGTCAGCAAGGTCCGGCTGCGGAACCAGATGGCGACAGGAAGGTCCGGCGCGGTGAGGCCGCGGATGACTGGGGGGACTCCTTCGAGGCCCGCCGCCGTCATCGTGATTTCGATCTGCTCGCAGCAGATCTGCTGGCGGCGTCCGAACGGCATCCAGCATTGCGCCAGCACACGCGCCTTCAACCCCGGATCGTCACCGGCAGCCAGCCGCAGGACGATGAGGCGCGCCGGATGATCCCGGACGAGCATCCCAAGCGTCTCGCCGACATCGCCGGCCGATTCCTCCGTGCACACGATCAACGTCATCGCGCAGGCCCGGAGCACGCCGTCGGAGCTTTCCTGTTCCTTCCCCAGGCTGACCCAGAGTTCGTCGAGCTCGCGCAAAATCCTGTCGGGGCGAATCGGAGCGGCGGCCATACTACGGGGTTCTCCAGGAGTGCCCACGGCGGTTGAGCATCGCTTCGCTGGCGGCGGGGCCCCAGGACCCGGCGGTGTAGTTCGGAAAGTCGAACTTGGTTGCCGTCCAGGCGTCGAGGATCGGCGTCACGGCGCGCCAACTCGCTTCGACCATGTCCTGACGCGTGTAGAGGGTGGCGTCTCCCGTGAGCGCGTCCACAAGGAGGGTCTCATAGGCCGCCGGTGAACGGACTCCGAAGCTCGACCCGTACTTGAAGTCCATCGACACCGGCCGGAGGGTCATGCCGCTTCCGGGCTGTTTCGACAGGAAGCGGAGCGAGATGCCTTCCTCGGGCTGGACCCGCAGGATCAGCAGATTCGGCCGGGATCCGAACGCACCCGGATCCATGCCCGCGGCGTCGAACGGTGAATGCGGCGCGTCGTTGAAATGAATCGCGATGTCGGTGACGCGCTTGGCCAGCCGCTTGCCGCTGCGGATGTAGAACGGGACTCCCGCCCAGCGCCAGTTGTCGACAAAGAAGGTCACCGCGGCGTAGGTGTCGGTGTTGGCTTGCGGACGCACGCCTTCTTCCTGCCGGAAACCGGCCAACTGTTGTCCGCCGACACCTGCCGGTCCGTATTGGCCTGCGACGGCGTTGGCCGCTACCTCTTCCGGCCTGAGAACGCGAATCGAGCCCAGGAGCTTCGCCCGCTCGTTGCGGACGGCGTTGGACTCAAAGACCGCCGGAGGCTCCATCGCCACCGTGGCCATGATCTGCAGCAGGTGATTCTGGATCATGTCGCGCAGAGCGCCTGCTTCCTGGTAGTACGCTCCCCGTCCCTCGACACCGATCGACTCAGCCGCGGTGATCTGCACGTTTGAGATGTAGCCGCGATTCCAGAGCGGCTCGAAGATGCCGTTGCCGAAGCGGAATGCCAGGATGTTCTGCACGGTCTCCTTGCCCAGGTAGTGATCGATCCGGTAGACCTCGTCTTCGCTGAACACCTGGTGAATGCGGTCATCGAGCTCGCGGGCGCTCGACAGGTCGTGCCCGAAAGGCTTTTCGACCACCACGCGGCGCCAGCCGTTGCCCTGGTGCAGACCTGCTCCGCCGAGCCCGTCGATCACGGCGGTATAGTGGCTCGGCTGGGTGGACAGATAGAACAGGACATTGCCGCCGCTGTGGCGGGTCCGCTCGATTTCACTGAGCCGGTGGCCGATGGCGGCGTAGCAGGCCGGATCCCGCAAGTCGCCGGACTCGTAAAAGAGCCCTTGAGCGAAGTCGTCCCAAATGGAGTCGACGAACTCAGTGTCTTCGCTGAACTGCCTGGTGGCCTCCTTCATCTTCTCGCGGAAGGTCTCGTGCGGCATCGCGGTCCGCGAGTTGCCGATCACGGAGAATCCCGGCGGAAGCCGCCGCTCGAATGCCAGTCTGTAGAGTGCCGGAATCAGCTTACGTTTAGTGAGATCGCCATTCGCGCCGAAAATCACCAGAGCGCAGGGCCTGACGCGCCGCTGAAACCGGATAGGATCTTGGAAGGGATTACTCCCGGTCATCTGGTCTCAACATAGCACGCTGGTGCCTCGCGCCTTTTATCCCCTCTTGTTCAGCCAGCCGAACACCGGAACCCCCAGCAGGACGATGATCAATCCCGGCCAGGTGGTCGATGCCCGGTACAGGAACAAGCAGACCAGGATCGCGGACGCTCCCGCGATGTACAAAACCGGCAGCACTGGATAACCCCATGCCCGGTAGGGCCGCGGCGCATCGGGCTCCTTCACCCTCAGCCGGAACACAGCGGCGATGGTGAGGATGTAGAACAGCAGCGCGGCGGACACCACGTAGTCCAGCAGGTTGCTGTACAAGTTTCCATACTTCCCGGTCGTGGAATCATAGGTCCGCGGCAGCACCAGCAGCGCCGACCACAATCCCTGCGCCCACACGGACCATCCCGGCACCCGCGCGGCATTCAGCTCTCCCGCCTTTGGGAAGAACAGCCGGTCCCGCGCCATTGCGAAGTAGACCCGGGGGCCCGCCAGCACGAGTCCGTTGACGCACCCGAACGTCGAGACCATGATCGCGGCGGCCATGAGCGCTGCGCCGATGTCTGGCGAGATCGCGGTGAGCATGGCGGTCGCCACGCGGTCGGATGGCGCGTTCTGAATCGCCTCCAGGGGTAGCACGGCAAGGTAGGCCACGTTGGCGAGCGTATAGAGTCCCACCACCAGGACTGTGCCAATCAAGAGCGACAGCGGCAAAATCCGGCTCGGATCCTTCACTTCGCCCGCCGCGAACGTGATGTCGTGCCAGGAATCGGCCGAGAACAGCGAGCCAACCTGAGCGATGCACACCGCTACGAACAGCGCGGGCACCGCTCCAGCCCAGGGATCCGTGAAGTTGGCGGTCATCGCCCGCTCGTTGCGTCCTACCAGCAGTCCCACGGCGATCAGCACGAGCAGACTTCCGATCTTCACCGTAGTAAACAGGTTCTGCACCAGCTTGCCGTATTGAACACCGCGGCTGTTGGTCCACGACAGCAGCACGATGACGACGATAGCCACCAACTGGGCCACCGACAGCGACACCGCGTATCCACCGGGCAAGTGCACCGGCGCGACCAGGTAGTTGCTCTCGGAAATCGAGGGCGCGAACACGCCCGCAAACCGCGCGAACCCCACCGCGACCGCCGCGATCGTGCCGGTCTGGATCACGGTGAACAGAGTCCAGCCGTAGAGGAATCCCCAAAGCGGCGAAAACGCGCGCCGCAGGTAGACGTACATGCCGCCCGCTTCCGGCATCATCGCGGCCAGTTCCCCATAGGACAGGGCAGCCGCCACCGTCAGCACTCCCGTCAGCGCCCAGGCCGCGATCAGCCATCCCGGACTGCCGAGCAGCCGTGCCATATCGGCAGAGACAATGAAGATCCCCGAGCCGATCATCGCTCCGGCGACCACCATCACCGAGTCGTACAATCCCAACTCGCGGCGGAATTCACTCATGTTGTTCTCCCAGTAGCGACCCGACCCGCGCCGGCAGCACCGGCGGGCGGACTGACGAAGGCTGCCATCCGTACAGGAATTCGGCCGCGGGTCCGCACACGCGGCCCTGGCAGGGACCCATGCCGCAGCGTCCGTAAAGCTTGGCCTCGCGCCACGAACCGAATTCCTTCAAGTCCCCGTGCGTCACCGATTCGCAGCGGCAGACCAGTGTTTCGGCTTGGGCGAGGTGGCGCAATTCCGGCCTGAGCGCGAAGGCCTTGTCGAGGCTTGCGGCAAACTTGCGGGCTCTGTCCAGTTCCGGTTGCAGCCGCGCTGCCCCGGCGGCATTCCCCGCCGCCGCGTGTCCGGCGATCTGTCCCTCGATCAGCGATTTCTCGACGCCCCCGACTCCGTTACATTCGCCCACCAACGTTCCCGCGCCGCGCAGAATCTGGGCTAGCTCGGTGTTTGGAACCAGCCCGTATCCCACAGCCACGTAGTCGCACTCGACCACGCCGCGCCCATGCAAGCGCACGCGCTCCACGCGATCCCGGCCCTCAGCGGACTCGACCCAGCAGCTTGTCCAATACCGGATCCCGCGCCGCAGCTCGAATCCTTGCCACAGCTTCCGCCAAGGCAGAGAAAACGCGAACTTCCGCAGGCTCGCTCCGGAGGCCTGCTCGGCGACTCCGAGCACGTTCGCACCCCGACTGCGCAACAGAGCCGCCACGGCTAACAGCAGCGGACCCGTGCCCGCCACCAGCACCCGCTTCCCCCGGACATCCAGCCCCGACTTCACGAGCGCCTGAATCCCCCCCGCTCCCAGGACTCCGGGCAGGGTCCAGCCGGGGAACGGCAGGAACCGCTCGCGCGCGCCCGTCGCCAGGATCAGGTCATCCCAGGTGACCGTCACAGTGCGGTCCGGAAGCTCCACGGTGAGCGCGCGTGCATCCGGATCGCCGGTAACGACGCGCGCACTCGGAAGCCGCGCCACCCGGACGCGTTGGAGGCGCTCGAACCAGGCTCCCTCTGTTTCACCGCGCCAGATCTGGCCGCCCGGCTCTGGATTGTCGTCAATGAGCGTGACCTGCCGTCCGCCCTCCGCGGCGCAAACCGCCGCCGCCATTCCCGCCGGACCCGCTCCCACGACCACGACGCGCCTCACCGGGTCCGGACCTCCATTCCTTCGCGGCACTGAGTCTGGCACGAGCGGACATGGGCAACGCCGTCCACCGTGATCCGGCACTGCATGCAGACTCCCATTCCGCACAGCGGAGCCGCGGTGTGGATTCCGGCGTTGAGCATCGCCGCGGCGACCGAGGTGCCGGTCTGTGCCGTGATCTCGCGGCCGTCCACGCGGAACTTAAACATGCTCCACCATTTCGCGCGACAGCGCATAGGGCTCAACTGGGATCGGAGGTTTGCGTCCCGTGGCCAGGCTCGCGATCAGCTTCGCGGTGCCGGTCGCGGAGGTGATGCCCAGCCCCTCGTGTCCCGCCGCGACATAGGTGGACCGCGTACCTGGGACCAGTCCGATGTAGGGGAGGTTGTCGGGCGTGCAGGGCCGGAGTCCGGTCCACGTGCGGATCCCGTTGAGGCGTGGGGCGTCAGGCAGGTAGCTTGCGGCTCGCTGGAGCATCCAGCCCAGCATCCGCGGCTCGATGTCCGGACTGGTGGCGCCCAACTGCCGCGACGATCCGATGAGCACCTGTCCGGTGACACGTGGCTGGACGTTGAACGCCACTGAGTCGGCGCGGCTTGCGTGCGCGTTCTTCAGGTATCCAAGCTCGACCAGAGCGTGCCGCACGAATCCGGGATAGCGGTCCGTGATCAACAGATGTCCCTTACGCGGCTGGATGTCGAGTCCGGCGGTGAGCTTGGGTGCGCCCACCCCAGCCGCGTTCACGGTCACCGCCGCTGAAAGGCGCGAGCCATCGCGCAGGTCCACTCCGTCATCCCGCAGCCGGATGGCTTCGCCTGAAACGAACTTCGCGCGCCGCAACAGGTGGCGGGTGGTGAGCGGCTGATAGAGGATCGCGTCGCAGGGCACAAAGAGCGCTCCGGCAAGGCCCCGGCGGAGATTGGGCTCGGCTTCGGCTAACGCGCGCGAGTCCAGCACCTCGGACGCGACAACGCGGCTGGAGAGGAACGCCTGCTTCCGCCGGACTTCCGCCATCTCCTCGTCATCCGCCGCCACCCACAGAGTTCCGCAGGGCAGGAACTCGGCGCGTGGGGGCAGGTCCATCGAACGCCACAGGTCTACCGAGTAGCGCGTGAGCGCGAACTGCGCCTCGGAGTCATCCATCACGGTGAGGTGTCCCATGCCGCCGGCTGTCGTGCCACCGCCTGGGATCCCGGAGTCAACCACCGTTACGCTCAATCCTTCATCGGCCAGCGCGTCGGCGCAAGCAGCTCCCACGATTCCCGCGCCCACGATCACGGCGTCGGTCACGCCCGGATCCCCCAGCAGAACGGATCCGAATCGTCGAGGATCAAATCCGCTTCGGCATTGACGTAGGCCGAGCCTGTGATGCGCGGGATGATGCGGCCGTTGTCGAGGGCGACGCGTCCCTCAAACGTGCTGCCGACGATGCTTTCCTGGATCCAGACGTCACCCACGGCCAGCTTGCCCGCCGCATAGAGGCATGCGAGTTTGGCGCTGGTCCCGGTGCCGCAGGGTGAGCGGTCGTATGCTTTGCCGGGACACAGGACGAAGTTGCGCGAATGCGCGGCGGGGTTGCGCGCGGGGCCGAACAGCTCGATGTGGTCGATCTCGCCGCCGTTGGCGCCGGTGATGCCTTCCCGCCCGATCGCCTGGCGGATCGCCCAGGTGTGAGCGGTCAGCGCGTCGAGATTGCGCAGATCGAGCTCGGCCGGAGATCCCTCGACGAGGAAGAACCAGTTGCCGCCCCAGGCGATGTCGCCGGCCACTTCGCCATGGCCGGGAACATCAATCCGGACTCCCTGCGCGTGGCGGTAGCTGGGGACATTGTCCAGCGTGACGCGGCCGCCTTCGTGTAGTTCCGCGGACACCACGCCCACTGGCGTTTCAATCCGGTGGACTCCCGGTGTGAGGCGTCCCAAATGGGCGAGCGTCACCATGAGCCCGATGGTGCCATGGCCGCACATATTCAGGAATCCGACGTTGTTGAAGAAGATCACTCCCACCGAGCAGGAAGAGTCGGAGGGCTCGCACAGCAGCGCTCCCACCATTGCGTCGGAACCCCGTGGCTCGTTCACCACCGCGGAACGGAACTGGTCAAAATCGCGCTGGAACGCTTCGTGCCGGTCAGCAACGGTGCCGCCGCCGAGCTGCGGTCCGCCGCTCACGATGATGCGCGTGGGCTCGCCGCCGGTGTGCGAGTCGACTACGCGGATGCGGCGCGGCATACAGGTTTGGTGGCGATCGCCTGGCGGATGATCCGCAGGACGCGCTCGCGCTCCTCACCGGCTAGGGGAAGACGCGGCGCGCGGGTCTTCTCCGATCCGAGTCCGGTCTCCGTCATCGCGAGCTTGATGTACTGGACGAGCTTCACGTGCGTGTCCAGATGCAGCAGCGGCATGTACCAGCGGTAGACGCGGCGGGCCTCTTCCCAGTTGCCCGCCATCATCAGATCCCACAGCAGGCGGTTTTCTTCCGGGAAAGCGTTCACCAGGCCTGACACCCAGCCCACCGCGCCGAGCAGGACTCCTTCCATCACAAGGTCGTCGACGCCGCAAAACAGGATGTAGCGGTCCCCGCACAGGTTCACGATGTCGGTGATACGGCGCGGATTTTCAGATGACTCCTTGATCGCCACCAGTGTGGGTTCGTCCGCGAGTTCGGCGAACATCGGCGGCGTGATGTCGACCGAATAGGCGGGCGGATTGTTGTAGACCATGATGGGAAGTCCGGTGGCGCGGGCGACGGTGCGGAAATGGAGGATGGTCTCACGGGGGTCGGACTTGTAAACCATCGCGGGGAGCACCATCAATCCGTCGACACCCGCTTTGGCCGCCGCTTCAGCGAGCCGGCAAGCTTCGCGGGTGGTGGTCTCGGCGACGCCCGTAAGCACGGGAATCCGCTTGTTGACGGCGGCAACGGTGGCTTCGAGAACCGAGACCTTCTCGCCGATTGACTGCGACATGTTCTCGCCGACGGTGCCGAGCATGATGACGCCGTGAATGCCCGCGCGGATCATCACCTCGAGGTGCCGAAGCGTGGCGGCAATGTCAATGGATTCGTCGTCACGGAACTGTGTGGTTGCGGCGGGGAACACGCCGTGCCAGTTGGGGATCATAGGGAAACTATCAATTATCGAACAGGAGGCCTAGACAGGACACTACCGCGGCGGACCGACGCGGAGGTTCTGATGGACCGGCTCCATGTCCTTGGTCCGCGCCGGTTCCTCGCCAGTCACAAGCTTCGAGAGCTGTCCGCCGAGGGGACTGGGTGAACGGTACGTCACGGGAACCCCTTCTGTCTGGACGTAGAGCCGGTCCTCGCGGGCGTCATAGCGGTAGTGGACTCTGAGCGGCAGCCGGTAAGACCGGAACGTTACCGACACGGTATAGGCTTTCGCGCCCGGGTGCTTTGTCCGGAGGGATTCGAGCCTGCGGACCAGCTCACGCGCCGAGAAGCCGCCGGCCTCGTGGAACTCGCATTCGTCCATCTCGAGAGCGCCCTTCGAGTTTCTCCTCAGCGGTCCTGGGCACACGCCGAGGTCCGTCATCACACCATTCAACTCGTCGATCCGCACTGGCGCATTCTCCCAGTGGTCGCGCACGCGTGCTTCAAACGCAGCTTTGCCCTCGGGAGTGTCGAGGTACACGCCCCAGATCCGCGGTGCGATCATCGCGCCAAAGCGCTCCGCTTCCGCGGCCGAGGCTGGCGTCTTGCCGAAGTTCCGGTCCTTGATCGCCTTCTCGATTGCCTCGTCCAGGTTCGGAATCGAGGGCGGATTGTAGTCCGCGCGGCCGAACAGAGCTGGCTGTTCAAGGACGGCGCGGCGCAAGGCGGCGAGCGCATCTTCGCGCGAGTATTCGGTGGGCACTGTGCGCTTCTCCGGTGAAGGGCTGCAGGCCGGGAGCCCCAGTACCACCACCATGTAGCTCATCTGCATGTTTGGCGCGGACGGTAAACCTGATGTTGTGTGCCGCCGCTGCTGCCGCCTTCCGCTGTTCCGCCACCCGGCAGGTAGATCAGTCCGTTGAGGAACACAAGACCGGTGACGCCGTGGATTGGAACCGGTATCGGATCCAGGTTCGTCCACGTGTCGGCCACCGGATCGTAGACATCGTGGTCCGGGAACAGGCCATTCGGACCTCCACGGTTGCCTTCGCCGCCGAACACGTGAATACAGCCTCGCGCGGCAACCGCGTTCAGTCCGCCCCGCGGCCGCGGCATGTTTGCGCCCCTTGTCCAAGTGTTCGTGCGTGGATCGTAGATCTCCACGGCGTCGGTGACGGGACTTGTGAACCCGGCTTCGAACCGTCCGCCAATCACGTACAACTTGCCTTCAAACGCGACTGCCGCGAGATGATTCCGCTGCGTTGGCATGTCGGGGAGCGCCGTCCAAGTGTTGGCGGCAGGGTCGAAGACAGCAAAGTCGGCGCCACGCGGAGGGCGGCTTCCGGCCACGTAGATCTTGCCGTCGATCGAGTCGGCAGCCCCGCCTCCGCGCGCGGCCGGCATGGTGGCGCGGGTGCGCCAGGAGTTCGCGGCCGGATCGTACTCATAGGTGGTGTTCACAAAGCTCGCGTTGCCGGAGTCGGACTGGCCGCCGATGATATAGAGCTTGCCCCCCGTGACCGCCGGCATCGAGTGATTGACGGGAGCAGGCAGCGGCGCGGCCATGGTCCAGGTGTCGGTGGCGGAATCGTACATTTGCACGGCGGCGCTGGTGACACGCGATGCCGGATATCCACCCAGGACATAAATCTTGCCGTCCAGTCCGGCGACGCTCATCTCCGAGTTGGCGAGAGGCAGCGCGGCGCGGCGCCCCCATTCTCCCGTGGCGGGCATCGCCGGAGCCAGCACTACCGGATTCGCAGCCTGATCTCCGAAGCGGATCCGCAGCTCGGTTTCGCCGAGTTTGCCGCTCACCGATGCGGGCACCGGACCGAGGTTGATCTGGTCCAGTCCTGCGAATTCAGCTTGTGCGGCCGCGCCGAGAACGGGTACAGGGGTGCTGCCGATCGATGCAGTGATGGGACCGGTGTGTGCGCGGAATCCGGTGCCGAACAGTTGCAGGAAATACTCGCCCGGACCGGCGGGATCAAAAGCGGACGGAAGGAACCGGCCTTTGGAATCCTCGGTGAACAGGTTGGCGTGATTGCGGGTGCCGTTGGGCGCGACATGAAGCAGGAGTCCGGCCGGAGCGCCACGTCCATCCGCGTTCGCCGTGTAGATGCCGGGCGCAACGGGGGCGGCCCGCACCTGTCCCGCGGCCACGTTGGCGCCAGCGCGTGTGACCGTCACGGTCATGTTGCCCGTGGCGAGATTCGCGGGCAGAACGAAGCTGATCTGTCCTTGCGCCGCGGCCAGGACCGTGGCCGCCTGGGTTCCCACCGTGACCGAGTATCCGGTTCCCGGTGTGATGGCCGCTGAGAATCCGGTGGCAATCATCCCTGGAGCCACGGCGCCGCCAGCCTCGTAAGTCGCCGAAGAGACCACGGTGAGCGCTGTTTGGGCAAATCCAGCCGTGCAGAATAGTGTCAAGAGGAGGGTGCCGCGCATGGATTCCAGCATATCGCGGTACGCTGGCATACACTGAAGGCAAGACGCCGTGAAACTCTGGTGGGCAGCTTCGTTCGCAGTGATATTGTCCGCGCAGGACTTCCGCCTCGTGCTCGCCGCTCGAGGAGTGGAAAAACCGACCGACATCCAAAGCGCGGGTGACGGATCGCGGCGGCTGTTCCTGGTGCAGCAGGACGGCCTGGTGCGGATCCTGCGCAACGGGACCCTGCTGCCGGCGCCGTTCCTGGACATCCGCGGCAAGACGCGGGGCGAGGGCGAAAGCGGACTGTTGGCCATCGCGTTCCCGCCCGGCTATGCGTCAAAGCAGCGGTTCTACGTCAACTACACGAACCTTGACGGCGCCACGGTGATCGCAATGTACCGTGCGTCCGCGAATCCCGATATCGCAGATCCCCAGGAGACTGTGCTCGTGACGATCCCGCAGCCCTATGAGAATCACAACGGAGGCTGCATCCGGTTCGGGCCGGACGGATACTTGTACATCGGCATGGGCGACGGCGGCGCGGGTGGCGATCCGCACGACTTCTCGCAAAGTCCGGCATCGCTGCTCGGCAAGATGCTGCGCCTGGATGTCGAGTCCGAGCCGGGAACCGTACGGATTCCGGCAAACAATCCGTTCCGCGATACCGAAGCAGCCAGGCCCGAGATCTGGGCCCTGGGACTGCGCAATCCATGGCGCTTTAGCTTCGACCGGGTCACCGGCGACCTCTGGATGGGCGATGTCGGACAGGAAACCTGGGAGGAGGTCAATTTCCAGCCGGCGTCGAGCACCGGAGGCGAGAACTACGGCTGGAACCCGATGGAAGGCGCGCACTGCTACCTCCAGAACTGCAAGACGGAGGGCTTCGTTCCGCCAGCGGCCGAGTACCATCATGAGGCGGCCGAGGGTGGATGCTCCGTGACCGGGGGAGTCGTGTACCGAGGGAAACTCGCCCCGCAGTTGCCGGGACTCTACCTGTACGGCGACTACTGCAGCGGGCTCCTGTGGGGCGCCACACGCGATGGCGAGGGCTGGCGGACGCGTCTCCTGATGCGGACCGGATTCAACATCACGGCATTCGGCGAGGATGAGGACGGCGAAGTCTACGTATCGGACGCGGCCACGGGTTCGATCTACCGGATTGAAGCACCGATTCCGGAATAGGGGTTAAACCCGTACACGAAGCCTGGGCGCCAGCACAATCCGCTGGTGCTTGCGGCCGGGCTGCTTGACGCGCTTCAGCAGCAGTTCCGCGGCCGCGGTGCCCATCTCGTAGCTCGGAGTCACGACGGTCGACACCGCAGGGGAGAACACGTCCAGCCAGTCGGAGTCGTCCGAGCTCATCACCTCGATCTGTTCCGGACACCGGATTCCGCGCTCCTTCAGCGCCCGCAACACTCCGGTCAGCATCAGAAAATTGCCCGCGAACAGCGCGGTGGGAGGGTCCGCCAGGCGAAGCATGTAGCGAGTGAGTTCGTAGCCGGACTCCGCTGTCCAGTTGCCCGACCCGATGTGGTGGTCCGGCGCCGGAAGCCTATGGGCGCGCAGGGCGCTTTTCCATCCGGCAACGCGCTCGGAATTGGTGCTCAGCGACAACGGACCGCATAGAATCGCGATGCCCCGATGGCCTTTTCCGGCGAGGTAGTCCACCGCCAGCCGCAGGGTCTCGCGATTGTCGCCCGTGACGACGTCGGCGGAAAACGATGGCTCGCGGCCCAAGAACACCACGGGGCGCCCGGAGTCACTGTAGGCGCGGATTCTCTCGTAGTCCCCCGAGGCGAACAGGATCAGTCCGTCGGTCTGCTGCGCGCGGAACAGGTCCACGTAGACGGCCTGTTCCTCCGGCCGGTTGTAAGAAGCTCCCAGGACCACCGAGTAGCCCGCGTCGGAGAGCCGGTCCTCGACGCCGCGCACGACTTTCGAGAAGAACGGATTGCCGATGTCGGGAATGAGCAGGCCAACGGAGCGGGTCTTGCGGCGCGGCAGGCTCTGCGCCACGGCGTTGGGGGTGTAGGAAAGCTCCCGGACGGCGTCGCGAACCCGCACGGTGAGTTCGTCGCTCACGCTTCCCCGTCCGTTGATCACCGACGACACGGTGGACGGCGCCACGCCCGCGAGCCGTGCGACGTCGTAGATGGTCGGTGTGCGCCTCTGTTGTTCGGCGGGAGTCATGAGAGCTTGAAGAAGATCCTGCGTTGGTATAGCCAGTAGCAGACGTAGATCTGGAATCCGATCACGAGCCACTCGTTCAACATGCTGCCAAAGGGCCCCCACAGGTTCACCGCCCATCCGGTGAACGTGAGTCCGGTCTGCCGCATCCAGCGGTGCAGGATCTCGTGGAAGAGGTAAATAAAGATTGAGTTGGCGCCGACCATGGCCAGAATCGCCGTGCCGCGCCGCCAGCCCCTGATGTCGATCAGCCAATAGAACAGTGCCAGCACGAGCAGCGTGTAGCCTACGCTCGACACGGCGAACGACGCGGTCCAGATCTTCTTGATGTTCGGGATCAGCGGATCCAGCGCCATTCCCGCGGCCACCGCAGCCACGCCAACCCCAGCGAGCAGCTTGATCTTCTCACCCGGGGTCCGGGCGGACATGAGCACGAATCCCGCCATCATCCCCCAGACCGTGTTCGCCGCCGAGGAAACGCAGTTGACCGTCGCGTATCCGCCGCCCCAGTGCTTTCCCAGGACCGCGCCGTCAAGCCACCAGCCAATATTGGCGTTCTTGTCCCAAGGTCCGGTGACGCCGGGCGCGGTGGCAAAAAGGTAGAAGAGAGTGTGCGCCGCCAGTAGTGCGAAGGAAGCACCCAATTGGACCGTCCACGGCTTGCGCAGCAGCAGGAACGCGACCGTGTAGGTGAATGCGATTTGCGCGAGGACGTTGATCAGGTCGAGATTCGGTTTTCCGGCTCCGATCGATCGCGCCAGGATCCCAAAGGCGATCAGCAGCGCCGCGCGTTTCAGCACGTGCCGGAACTGCGTCCTCCAAGGCTCGTTGGCCACGTCCCGCCGCGCGAAGGAAAACGGCATCGCCACGCCAACGATAAACATGAAGAACGGCTGGATCATGTCCCAGGCGTAGAAACCGTGCCAGTCGGCGTGTGTGAACTGGCGCTCGAGCCAGCCCCATACCGGATGATCCTTGAAGAAGTGGAGTCCAAACCCGTTGGAGACCATCCACACCATCGTCAGGCCCCGGAACACGTCCAGCGAGTGGAGGCGTTCAAGAGCTGGTAAGGCCGGGCTCCCCGTTACAGGACGCTCCAGCACAGATGCCGTAGCCATAGATGTTGCGATTATATGGAAATTGTGACTTCCGTGCTGACCGTCTACCTGGTGGTGAGCGGCGCCTGTCCATTGTCGAACCGGTACCAGCCGGAATTCGAGAAATTGAGAGCGGAATATCAGCCGCGCGGCGTGCGGTTTGAACAGGTCTCAACGGACACCGCCGAGGGGCTCCGGACCGCCAGCCGCCTCGGCGCACGCGTCACTCCGCAGGCCGTCGTGACCGGTTCCCGGGGAAGTGCCGTCTACCGCGGCCGGATCGACGACCGGATGCCAGCCCTTGGAGTCCACCGGCGGCCCACGCGCCACGATCTGCGGGAGGCGATCGAGGCGCTGCTGGCGGGCAAGTCACCGCCGGTGCGTGAAACCACTGCCATCGGGTGCGCGATTGCCTATCCACCCGCCAAGGCCACGACCGGCGTCACCTTCGCGCGCCACGCCGCGCCGCTGCTCTACCGTCATTGCACCCCGTGCCATCATACTGGCGGAGACGCGCCGTTCGCCCTCGAGTCGTTTGGCGATGCCGCGCCGCGCGCCGCCGTGATCGCCGAAGTGGTCCGCCGCGGATTGATGCCGCCCTGGAAAGCAGATCCGGGTCCGCTCGAATTCGAGGGAGCACACCGGCTGACGGGCGGCGAGATCCGGCTGCTTGAATCCTGGGCGCGTGATGGGGCTCCGCGCGGCGATCCTGGGATCGAGCCCGCGGCGCCGAAGTTTCAGCCCGGTTGGAAGCTCGGCGCGCCGGACCGGACGGTCAGAATGCAGAAGCCCGTCGAGGTTCCCGCAACGGGAGAGGACATCTACACCTGTGTGGTCATCCCGCTCGGACTCAAGCAGACCCGCTACGTGCGCGCGTTCGAGTTCAAGCCGGGCAACCGCAGGACAGTCCATCATGCCCTGATGTTCCTCGACGCCTCAGGCGCGGCCCGCCGCAATGGCGAAGTCTATCCCTGCTTCGGGGTCCCGGGATTCCTGCCATCCGCTTCGCTCGGCGGCTGGACTCCGGGATTCGGTCCCACTTCGTACCCGCCGCTCACCGCCGTGACGCTCCGGCCGGGCATGGATTTGGTGTTGCAACTGCACTATCATCCAACCGGGACAATCGAAACCGACCAGTCCGAGCTGGCCCTGTACTTCACGGAGACTGCGCCCACGCGGCGCATGATGGATGTCGCCCTCGGATCCCGCAACATCGACATCCCTGCTGGCGAGGCGCGCTACATTGTCCGCGACCACTTCACGCTGCCGGTGCCAGTGGAGGTCACCGGCATCATCCCGCACGCCCACTACATCTGCCGGGAGATGCGCGGAACCGCCATCCGCCCCGATGGCCGCCGTATCCCACTGATCACGGTCCGCGGCTGGGATTTCAACTGGCAGCGCCACTACCGCTACAAGCACCCGTTCACGCTGCCCGCGGGGACGCGCATCGAGATGGAGTTCCTCTACGACAACTCAGCCGCGAATCCACGCAATCCATCCAATCCACCACGGAGGGTCACCTGGGGCGGCGGCTCGTTGGACGAGATGGCCGGCCTGCACGTCCAGGTAATCCCAGCCAATGATGATGACGCCCGCGAGCTTGGCCAGTCGCTATGGGGAAAGATCATGCGCGAGCTGGGCGGCGGTATACTCAAGCGTTGAAGACCTTCGCTGACACCTACCGGCAGGACTTGTTTGAGTCCGTCCTCCCGTTCTGGATGAGGCACTCCATCGACCAGGAACACGGCGGCTTCTTCACCTGCCTCGATCGCGACGGCACCATCTACGACACCCGCAAATACGTCTGGCTCAACGGACGCCAGGTGTGGATGCTGTCACGCCTGTACAACCAGGTGGAGCGCCGCCAGGAGTGGCTCGACGCCGCCCGGGAGGGCGCCCTGTTCCTTCGCCGCCACGCGCGCGACGCGGAAGGACGCTGCTACTTCGCGCTCACCCGCGAAGGCGCTCCGGCTGCATTCCAGCGGAAGCCCTACGGCGCGGTGTTCATGATGATCGGGCTGCTGGAATACTCGAAGGCGAGCGGCGAACAGTGGGCGCGCGAAGAGTCGGAAGCGTTGTTCGCCTCAATCCGGCGCTGGATCGCAGCGCCCGGACTTCTCGGCCGTCCCAGCCTTCCCGGGTCGCCACGGTTCAGCCAGCTTGCCGACATCATGGTGGTTCTCTCGATGGCGCTCGAACTCGAGGCCGGGGAGGTGATCCGCGAGTGCATGGAGGCCGCCTTCCGGCACGTCGAGCCCAATCGCGGAATCCTGATCGAGAACGTGCCGCCGGCCGGGGAGAATCTACTCGACCTTCCAGAGGGGCGTCTGTTTTGCCCGGGACACGCGGTCGAAGTCTGCTGGTTTATGTTGCACGCGCTGCGCCACCATCCCAACGCGGCCGCCCAAGAGAGGGTCCTGCAACTGATGGAGAACTCGCTGATCTTTGGCTGGGATGAGGACTACGAAGGGCTCCACTACTTCATGGATATCCAGGGCCGGCCTTGTCTGCAGCTCGAGGCCAGCCTGAAGCTCTGGTGGCCGCACACCGAGGCGATCTACGGACTCGTCTACGCCTATACGCTCACGGGCGAGGCAAAGTGGCTGCGGTGGCTGGAACGCGTCCACACCTACACCTACCGCACGTTTCCGGATCGCGAACACGGCGAGTGGTACGGCTACTGCGACCGGTACGGAAAACCCACCCACACGCTCAAGGGCAACAACTATAAGGGATGCTTCCACGTGCCGCGGGCACTGCTGTTCAGCATCCAGCGGATCGAGGAGGCTTCCCATGGCAACGTTCGGACTGATTGAGTACGCCGACGCCCCGGCCGAAGTACGGGCCGTTTACGACGACATCATGGCGGTGCGCAACACCGACTACATCAACAATTTCTGGAAGGCGCTGGCACACGATCCGGCGGGGCTGAAGCGAACTTGGGAAAGCGTCAAGCAGATTATGGCGCCGGGTGCTCTGGACCCGTTGACGAAGGAGCTGATCTACATCGCGGTCAGCGTCACCAACGGATGCGGCTACTGCATCGCCTCCCACACGGCCAACGCACGGAGGGCGGGAATGACCCCGGAGATGTTCGCCGAAATGATGGCCGTCACCGGGATGGCAAACGAAACCAACCGGCTCGCGTCTGGCTACCAGGTTGAGGTAGACAGCCGGTCCCGCGTTTGAGGTGTTGCATGCAAGTACTAGAAGTACTGAGCTGAACACATGATTCGCAAAGGATGTCGCTCCACCACGGGACGGCCACTGCTGGGTGCCGCTCTGGGGAACCTGTACCAGCGCAAGACGGTCCTTGATCAGTTGATCCG
>Ga0194132_10001751_pt1 | contig 43101 bp, 42 predicted proteins | sample TA2KigOf80mmetaG_FD_148612 | JGI IMG/M metagenome (GOLD analysis project Ga0194132, IMG submission 148612) | Freshwater microbial communities from Lake Tanganyika, Tanzania - TA2015054 Kigoma Offshore 80m | ecosystem: Environmental > Aquatic > Freshwater > Lake | place: Tanzania: Lake... | reverse complement strand
ACGCCCCTCCAGAACAAGGTTCAGTATCTGTGCTCTCTTCGCTTCTCGCTCGGTCAAATGTAGTCCTCTCATGGACTGACATATTCACTGAGCAGTTACCTACTGACAATATCACTGAGCAAAGACAGTCCCGGCAGCCGGCGCAGGCGCCGAAACGGAGGCACTCCGGAGAACGAGCCGCAGCCGGTGCACATTCACTTCGGAACTTGCGGGCCAAACCTCGGCAGGGTGAGGTTCTCGCTGTCGGACGTGGTCAAGGGACAGTCCACCACGCTGGTGCCTGAGCCGCTCAACGTGTTTACTGACGGCAATCACGCCATTAATCTTCACAAGTCCTACGCGGAGATGTCCATCTACAACGCCTGCGGCAACATCCCCGTGCAATAGCGCCGGCATCCGGCGCAGCGCCCCGAAGGAGGCCGATGGCATCCACCGGTTTCGAGCGATCGGACACTGCGCAGGCGGATCGCACCGCCCGTAGCCAGCCGCGCTTTCCGTTGCTCCGCTATTACCTAATCACGAGCCTGCTGGTAATTGCCGTCATGACCGTCCTTGTCGCATTCCTGTTCGTCCGGCGCGCGGAAGCAGACTTTGCGGAAAGGGCTTCGGAGCGCGGCGCCATCGAAGCCGGGCACCTCGTACAGCTCTTCTACCGCGACGTCTACCGCCCGGCGCAGCAGGCCAACCCCTCCCCCCACCCTTGAGCAGGTTGCCACAGACTCCGCCATGGCCGAATTCTACGACTCCGTCTTCGGCCTCGGCGTCGTGTCCATGCGCCTCCGCGATCCACGGGGCGACGTGATCTGGAACAGCCCCAGGTCCGTTGCAGTTGCGAGCGAAGACAGCCGATTTGAGCTCCAGGACGCGATAGACCAGCACGTTATTCTCTCCCGCCTCCTCACAGGGACCCTGATGAGCGGCGACGTGGGCGGACAGCGAATGGACGTTGTTCGCACCTACCACCCCATCCGGGATGTGCCGCTCAACGCACCGGTGGAAGGCGCGACACTGGGAGGGCTGGAGATCGATCAGGATGTCACTGCAGCGCTCGCGGACGCCCGCCAGACCAGCCGTGTCTTCGCCATCGTCGGCTCTTTCAGCATGGGGGCCGTCCTGTTCACCCTCCTGTTCCTGATCGTGCTCCGGGCGGACAGGACCATCGGGCGCAACCAGAAACGCCTGCTCTCGCAACAGAAGGCTATTGAGGAGAGCGAAGCGCTCTACCGCGCTGTCGTCGAGAACGCACACGACGCCATCGTCATAACAACAGACACGGAAAGGATATTCGTCAACGCTGCATTCCTGAGGCTTATGGGATTCACCGACAGGGTCCAGGCTCTTGCGGCGCCCCTATATTCCTTTGTTGTCCCCGAGGACCGCGAAGACGTGAAGGACCGCACAATGGCCCGCAGGCGCGGCGACATGCCTCCCGGCATGTTCGACTTCCGCATACAGCGGGCGGACAAAGACATCCGCACCGTCCAGGCTACAGCGGTCGGCATTACATACCGCGGCCAGGTGGCCACCCTCTCCATGCTCCGCGACGTTACAGACCAGATGCGCGCTCAGGTTGCCCTGCGCACAAGCGAGCGACGCTTCCGCACAATCTATGAGTCCTCTCCCCTCGGCATCTGCATCGTCGATGCCCAGGGTGTCTTCACCCAGGCCAACGACTCATTCACACGAATGCTCGGCTACACGGAAGAAGAACTCCGCTCGTTACGCTTCCGGGAGATTACGCACCCTGACGACGTGCCCAGAAACCTGGGGCTGTTCGAGCGGCTCGTCGCGGGCAATCTGCCCCACTACGGGATGGAGAAGCGATACATTCGCAAGGACGGCGGACTTGTGTGGGTGCACATGAACGTTTCCGCCATGCCTCACTCAGACCCCGAGTTCCGCTGCGTGGCGCTGCTCGAAGACATTACAGAGCGAAAAAAGGCAGAGGCCGCACTGGACAGGAGCGAGGCCCAGCTTCACCTGCAGTCCAGCGCTCTCGCAGCCGCCGCGAACGGCATCGTCATTACTGACACGGAAGGCATCGTGGTCTGGACTAACGGAGCGTTCAGCAAGATGACCGGCTACTCGCGTGATGAGGTGATCGGTAACACGCTGCGACTGCTAAAGTCCGGCAAACAAGACGACGATTACTACGCCCGCCTGTGGAAGGCGATCAAGTCCGGCCAGAACTGGGAGGGCGAGGTAATCAACAGGCGCAAGGATGGGACTCTTTACACGGAATTCCAGACGATCACGCCGGTGAAGAGCCCTGCAGGGGAGATCACCCACTTCATTGCGATCAAGCAGGACATTACCGAGCGCAAGGATACCGAAAAGCGCCTCCAGGAGACCAGCCGGCTCGTCTCCATCGGCGAGCTCGCCGCCGGCGTCGCCCACGAGCTTAACAACCCCCTTACCGGCGTCATGGGCTTCTCGGAGCTTCTCATGCACGAGGACCTGCCCGCGCAGACGAAGGAGGACGTACGCAAAATCTACACAAGCGCCCAGCGCGCCGCGCGCATAGTACAGAACCTGCTTTCCTTCGCGCGCCGCCATGAGCCTGAGAAGAAGTACATAGACGTTCGCGGCGTGGTCCACCAGGTGCTAGAGCTGAAGGCCTACGACCTCAAGAGCGGCAAGGTGAAGGTAACGACTGACATGCCGGACGGCCTGCCGCCCACTATGGCCGATCAACACCAGCTTGTGCAGGTGGTCCTGAATATCGTCTCCAATGCGGAGCAGGCCATTCTGTCGTCCAGAGGGACCGGAAACATCCTCGTTTCTACAAGCACTCACGCCGGACGCATAAGAATAAGCATAAAGGACGACGGCCCCGGCATTCCCCAGCAGTTGCTCGGCCGTATATTTGACCCGTTCTTCACCACCAAGGAGGTGGGTAAGGGCACCGGCCTGGGCCTGAGCATATGCTACGGCATAGTGCGCCAGCACAATGGGGACCTTACTGTAGAGAGCGTGCCGGGCCAGGGCGCAACCTTCAACATAGACCTGCCCATCATAGACCAGTCGGGCCAGCCGGCGGCCGCAGAAGTCTCCGCCGTCGTGGAGATGCGGGGCCACAAGCGCATTCTGGTTATCGACGACGAAGGGACCATACGGGAGCTCGTGAACAGAATGCTCACGCTGGAGCGGTTCGAAGTGGATGTTGCCGACTCCGGGGAGCAGGGGCTTATGAAGGTGCACGGCCGCCGCTACGACGGCATTCTCCTTGATATGAAGATGCCCGGCATGACAGGCCAGCAGGTATACCGCCACATCCGCGAATACGACCAGGCTCTCTCACGCAGGGTGGTGTTCATGACCGGCGATACGCTTAGCCCGGATACGAAGGACTTCATAACTGCCTCCCGGAACCCTGCCATCAGCAAGCCCTTCAGCCGGGAGACCCTCCTCGCCGCCATCTCCTCCACCGCATCGGAGGAGCCCGCCGCCGGGCGCTGAGCCCTGGGAGACCTCTCAATGCAGCCCCATCGGCTCCCTGCCTGGCCGACTGTTGCTCTGAACCCCGTTTTCATCGGGGCCCACTGAGGCCTGCTATACTATCTTCTGAAACATGGAGGCGCCTGGCTTCCATGTTTCCTTTTGCGAAATCCCATTTCTGGACCCGCCCCACATGATGCAGAAACTCGCGGCAATGGAACAGCGGTACGAGGAGATCGAGCGGCAGATGGCCGATCCGTCGGTGGCCGTCAACTTCTCGCGCATCCAGGAGCTCGTCAAGGAGCACGGCGCCCTCAAGACGCCCGCAGCGCTCTACCGGGAGTACGCACAGGTCGACAGGGACCTGAAGGAGGCCGTTGCCCTGTCCCGCGACGACTCCGACCGCGAGATGGCCTCGATGGCGAAGGATGAGGCCGCGCGCCTCCAGGAACGCAAGGAGCAGCTTGAGAAGGAGATCCGCACGGCCCTGCTGCCCAAGGACCCCAACGACGAGAAGAACGTCATCGTGGAGATACGCGCGGGCACCGGCGGCGACGAGGCGGGCCTGTTCGCCGCGGAGCTCTACCGCATGTACCAGCGCTACGCCCAGCGAATCGGCTGGAAGACCGAGCTGATTGACATGAGCGAGTCCGGCATCGGCAGCATCAAGGAAGTAATCTTTATGGTGAAGGGCCAGGGCGCGTATAGCCGCCTCAAGCACGAGAGCGGCGTCCACCGAGTCCAGCGCGTCCCCGTAACAGAGTCCAGCGGCCGCATCCACACCTCCACCGCAACCGTCGCCGTGCTGCCCGAGGCAGAAGAGGTGGACGTTCACATCGACCCGGACGACCTTCGCATCGACATCTTCCACGCAGGCGGCCACGGCGGCCAAAACGTCCAGAAGGTCGCCACAGCCGTCCGCATCGTCCACATCCCCTCGGGCATTGTCGCCATCTGCCAGGACGAGCGCTCGCAGCTCAAGAACAAAGAGAAGGCGATGGCCGTTCTGCGCTCCCGTGTGCTTGCGATGGAGACGGAGAAGCAGCAGGCGGAGATAACGCAGAACCGGCGCGCACAGGTGGGCACCGGCGAGCGCGCTGAGAAGGCCCGCACCTACAACTTCCCCCAGGACCGCGTGACGGACCACCGCGCAGGCTACACGCGCCACAGCATTCCGTACGTGATGGACGGCGACATCGACGACCTCATAGAGGCGATGATTGAGCAGGAGCAGGCGGAGAGCCTCAAGGCCGCCGGCCTCGCATGACCGTCCGAGAGGCGTGGGTGCGCTCCGCCCGGCGGCTGGAGGCGGCCGGCGTGCCGGACGCCGGCCTGGAGGCCGAGGTGCTCCTGCGCCACGCCCTGGGAGTCGACCGGACCATCTTCCTCACCCTGCTAACCGAGCCCATGCCCGACTCGGCCTCCGCCGCGCTTGAGGGCTACATCGACCGCAGGGCCTCCATGGAGCCCCTCTCCTATATCACCGGTCACCGCGAGTTCTACGGCCTTGATATATACGTAACGCCGGCCGTCCTCGTCCCACGCCCGGAGACGGAGCTACTGGTCGGGCACGCCATCAAACACGCCAGGGATGCCCCCACGGCCACCATCGTGGATGCGTGCACAGGCAGCGGCGCCATCGCCGTCGCAATTGCACGGAACGTGCCGGGCTGTGTATTATACGCAACGGACATCAGCGAGCGAGCGCTCGCCGTCGCCGAGGTGAACAGGCGGCTGCACGGCGTTGCGGACAGGGTGTGCCTGTACCACGGCGACCTTCTCACGCCGGTCAGTGGGCCGGTGGACGTGATCGTCTCCAATCCGCCATACCTCCGGACGGGCGCCATCGACGGGCTTGCGCCGGAGGTGCGGCGGGAGCCGCGCGAGGCGCTGGACGGCGGGCCGGACGGGCTGGACATCGTGAGGCGGCTATTCGAACAGGCGTCGACGCGACTGAAGCCCGGCGGTATGCTCATCTGCGAGATCGACCCCGACCAGGCGGACGCCGTGGCTGGGATGGGACGCAGCGCGTTTCCGGGCGCAGTGGTCTCCGTTGAGAACGACCTCGCGGGGCTCAAACGCGCAGTCAAAGTATGCCTGGCCCCGGCACAAGTGGGCGAGGTGCAGTAATGACGCAAGTCAACAGGGCAAGGCAAAGCGGCGGCGACGAGGCCGCGCCAAGTGCGGCGGCCTACAACGCCCTCCTGAAGCAGTACGGCGAGGCGATGATCCGCATCGGCCAGCTTGAGTCCCGGGTGGAGCAGCTCCGCAGGCAGACTGGCGCAGGCGCGGGTCCATCCGCCACGCCATCCCGCGGGCCGTCCGGCGAGTCCCCGGAGGTGGCCGCGCTAAACGCGAAGATAGAGTCCCTCCAGGCGACCATGGCCGCCATGAACCAGCCGAGGCCCTCCGCGCCGGCACAAGCCGCCCCCGGCGAGTCCGAAGAGCTGCGACAGATGCGCCTGCAGATGAACAACCTCGCCAACCATCTCCAGATGACGGAGCAGCAGCTCGCCTCCGCCGCCGGCGGCAGCCACACCCGCCACCACCGCAGGCGCGGCGAGCACAACCGCCCAATGTGGAAAAAGTTCGCCCGCAAGGTCGGCCTCAGCAAATCCAAGTCCCGCCGTACCCGCTCCGGCGATTCGAAGCCATCCGAAGGCGGATAGGCGGAGCAAACAGCCTGCCCCCTGGTACACTCGCGGCCCGGCGAACGAGATTGGGCGAACGAATTCGCGGGCCAGCGAATTGAGCACCGGAGCACCAGAGAATGAGAACGGGCGAGGCGTCACGGGCGAATTGGCCCTGTGCGAATGGAGCCGTGGGCGAATGAATTCGCCGCTGCGTGGCGCGTCCATCGCGATGCGATGAACGACGCCGAACGTCCGCCTGCGCGGACGATCCGATCCGGCCTTGCGCACAGTGCTCCAGGCATGCTTTGTTGTCCGCATAGGCGGACATCCGGCGATGTGAATTGCGAAGCAATACACACGCCCGCAGCGGCGAATTCATTCGCACATCGCCTCATTCGCCCAGGGCCCTCGCCCACATTCCGGGCGCCCACCGCCCAAATCGCCCACGGCCTTTCGCCCACTACCTCATTCGGCCTTTACCCCCTGGCGCTTTTCCCTCGATTCCCCTCGCCCGTACTCCTTCACCGAAATGCGATATCATTCACCCGTTCCCATTTGCCATCTCACCCAACGGAGCGCTCTATGGACCTGGCAAACGTCCGCCCCCTCTTCCCCATCCTGAAGGAGCGCACGTACCTCTTCAGCGGCGGTCATGCGCCCGCGTCCACGCCTGCGCTACAGGCCATGGAGGCCGTCGCCAGCCTCTGGACGCACGACATGGCCGTGCTCTACGGCAGACTGTACGACGACCACACCAGGGCGCGCGAGCTGTTGGCCGGCCTGATCGGCGCGGACGTGGACGAGGTGGCCGTGACGGACAGCACCGGCACGGGCTCCAACTACGCCGTCGCGATGGTAGACATCCCGAAGAAGGGCAACGTCGTCTTCGACGAATGGAGCTACCCCTCCAGCATCTTCCCCTGGATGCTCCCCGGCCGCGACCATATTGAACGGCGCTTCGTGAAGGCGCGCAACGGCGTCATCGACTACAACGACCTCGAAAAGGCGATCGACGGCGGCACCGTCGCCGTGAGCATCTCGCACGTGACGCAGGGAGAGGGGTTCCGGCACGACCTCGCGCAGGCGTCTCGGCTGGCCCATGCAAAGGGCGCCGTGCTCATCGTGGACGCGGCGCAGTCCGCCGGCGCGGTAAGTATCGACGTGCGGAGGGACGGCATCGACTTCCTCTCCACGGGGGCGTGCAAGTGGCTCCTGGGCGCGACGGGCGTTGGGTTTTTCTACGCCGCGCGCCGCCACATGTCGCACATCCCCCCGCACGCGGGCGCGCCAAGCTCCGCGAGCGACCCCATGAATGCGGGCCGCGAGCCCTTCATCCCGAAGCCGGGGGCAGAGCGCTTCACCATCGGCATCCCCAACCTGCTCGGCCTCGCCGCCTCCCGCGCCGGGCTGGAGATCCTCGCGTCGGCAGGCATCGACGCCGTCGAGGCGCGCGTCCTGGACCTAACCGGCTACTGCATCGAAGGGCTCAAGTCGCGCGGCTTCGACCTGCTGACGCCGTCCGACCCCAAGCGCCGGGGCGGCGTAATCGCGGCCGTCACAGACCACGGCCCGGAGATAGAGGCGTTCATGCGCGAGCGCAAGATAGACATCTTCGGCGGCCACACCTACAACCGCTCCCTCCGCATAGACCCCCACCTCTTCAACACCCGCGAAGACATCGACCGCCTGCTCGAAGCTCTGGACGAGTGGGGGCGGGTGGAGAGAGGGAAGTGAGGTGACCGCCATCCTGCGGCCTCAAGGAACATTCGATGGCCTCTAATACGCGCAGGGCATGTAACGGGAGTCAGGGGCAGAGTAATGTCGTTTTGCCCGAAAGAGACTTTCGCCACCGACTCACATATAGTGCCCGTATCCAGGCTCGATCTTCTCGCCAACTGCAACGTACTTTAGAATTGCGCCCACCTGACGAGCACCTCGGACTGTAATAGGGTCGCGGCCGTCAAATTGCGTGTTGTTCCAATTCATCTTCGTCAGACCGAGAACCTCTTGGGCGAGGAAGAGCGGTGTTTGCTCCATAGATTCACATCTAACGAGAAGTGGGAGGGGAACATAGAGGCCCGGAGACATCCCGAAGAAGTCTACACTGCCCTTCGTGTACAAGATGTGTGTTTTCTCGTCCAAGTTTAAGAAGGTCCCTCGCAGAGGAGGGTGGCTACCTTCCCGAAACAAACGCATATACGAGTCGCCAAGACTTAAGAAATCCACTGAATCGATGCCATGGTCGTTGGCAGCCGCCCTGAATCCAGAGAATTCGTCCGAACTATAAGACGATGTCTTATGTATAACAATGCGGGCGGGCATCGTACGATGTTCCAGTTTGTAAGTTGCGAGGGCGGTTTTAAGCAGGTCCTTGGCTCCTTGTGAGTCAAGGTGTGGCTGGCGATCATCCTTTGAGATCGTTGCCTGATTTCCTCGTACTATTAACCCGTCTCCCCTCTCGTTGAAGACTTGGGCCATACTTGTGAAGATTTTCTCACCGTCAAGACTCTTATAGAAACTAACCCCCACGCAACACGACATAAGTTGCGATGCATCCCTAGTCATTCGCCACAGAATGCCGCCTGCCTTGTAGTAAAGGGCGCTATGTAGATTCCAGGCGCGGGTGGCCTCATCCTGCTGTCCCCTCACCCGATCTGGCCGCCGCTTTTGTTTTCGCTTCTTTGATGAGTCGTAGGTATAAGGCCAAATAAGCTGAATGGGCACGCCTATCTGCATTGCCCTTGCTTTCAACAGGTCATGGAAGTCATACGTGAACGATTGCGCTAACGTCGGTGTTCGTTGTACCGCCTCGAGAACTGCCACTGGTGGGGCGCATAGCACCACGCCAAGCCTGGCCTTACCAACTACGTGGCGGACGCCATCCAAGAAAAGTTCGACGAGATCAGAAACGGCGTCATTCGAAGGCGCGGCAGTCAGTCGGGAAACCTCTTTGGCGGAAACAACAACTTGCGTACGGCTTTCGATCAGGAGCGTGGACCTGAGGCCAGCGTCTGGTCTGAATCCTGGAAACGGAACATAGAAATTGGCATATGGGCTTTGTTTGGCAGCGATCTCGCCCCGACACCGGTCCAGCCACAGTCTCAAACCTTCAATGCTTTCGTTAGTGCCCACTATGCCAATAGGGATGGAACGCATCCGGGGGACTTCGATGTCGAGCGGGCCGAAATGGTTCAACCCGAAGCGCATATCTATGTGGCGGCCACCGCCGGCAAACTCGAGTTCCGGCTCATCCATAATTTGGATGTTCATGATTCCTCAAACCGAAATTGCATTTGCAGCAATTCGCTGTCGTCGTCGATTTCTTCGGCAACGGCGTCGGCCAGTTCACGCCTCATTTTCCATTTTGCATCGTCGATGCCCTGTTCAACTTGGAATTCTAAAGGAGTCCCAAAGCCCATAAAAGGGTACGGATCAGCAAACATGTCTGCACGTCTACTGAGTAATGCCGCCCACATGATTAGTTGGCCTCGCACCGCTTCGTGACCTTCAAATTCCTTAATCCGTTTCAGAAATACTCCGTGATTGGGCCGTAGGTGATAGCCGTCGCTAGTAAAATAGTAAGTGGGAGAGACCTGAAGGAACCATCTGTTGTCGAACCGGCGAAACCTGTGTTCGAAAGCGGAATGTCTGTAGTACTTCACCGTCCCGTCTTCAGCGGCATAAGCTTTGAAAACTGTTCTGTCGGTCGCGGAGAGTAACGACTGGTAAGCCACTTGCCGTTCAGACAGATCAGACGAAGCCCGGAAGTAGAACATGTCCAAAGGCGCACTGTAGTCTAGATCCACAGCCAGCTTCGCTCTGAGGGTTCGGGATAGAAGTTCTACGAAGTCCCTCAGACGGTCGGCGTCGTCAGTGAATGCCCATTCATCCGTCCCAAATTCATCTACGGAACCCTGTTCGCAAATCCCCGTCCATGCCAGGCTAGGTAAGTCGTGAAAACTGGTAATAGCCTTATTGCGAAAGACCCACTCAGAACCTATCTGCCCTGTCGCACGACCGCGTTGCCAAACCTCGGCAGGCCTCACAAAATCCGTATGGCCGACATAGATCGTGTCAGCCAACTGAGTTACCGGCAGGAGATTAGAAATCAGGCGTTCAGTCTTATTTGGGGGCGACAGATAGACGCCGGCACTCTTCGGCATTGCGAGTTCAAAAACCGACTCTCGGCATTTGACATCGAATCGGTCTCGCTTCTTGTCAAAGTGTATTTTCCGATCACTTCTGCGGAGTGGATTCGCGAAGTAGTCTTTTACCGATACCCAATATGCCTCCCCCTTGAACGGCCGTGACACGATGAGCAAGACCGGGAGATTGCCTTTCGTCCAGTAGTCGATGTCGCGCGGGTCGCAATAGAAGTCAAAACCAAAATCGGTTTCATTAGCCAGTGGTCGATCCGTGGCCTTGCTTTGAACTCCGATTACCGAGTTGAAAGCCTCCCCTGTCTTGTTGTCTCGGAGTTCGATCTCCCCGTCAATGCCCGCATCCACTGTTCCCCGGGAGTGCCAGGCAAAGCCCATTTCCATGGTGATGCGTGCGATGAGGTTCACTCCTAGCTCGCCAACAAGAGTAGATTGGGTAATCTTCTTTGGTTGCATGTGAAGGCCTTGTCACTATGGCGCTAGACAATAGTATACCCAAGTATAGTCGTTTAAGAACTGTTATTCTAGCGGGTGAGGTCTAACGCACTTCATACTGTCGAATCGCGTTTAGCACTGACAAGTCGTACAAGTCGATGGGAATCCGTTGTGCCTGCAGCAGGCTGCCAGTCCGCGGAATGAAGGGCTAACCAGGCAATGCCACAATGGACAGGCATCGACTCAGTCGCTCTTTGAACAGCCTTCGAGATAACACAACTTGCCATCAAGCGGCAATTACACGATATCGTGGGGAATCGGAGCAGCCTGAATAACTCAAACACACGAGCAAGGTAGGAGGCCAGCGTTAACTTGGACCCCCCACCCTCCCCCTCACCGCACCAGCCACTGCAGCATGCGCTTTGTGAACAGGAGGTTGTCGCCCTCGCCAAGGATGCCCCTGCCGGGCCAGGTGGTGCCCGGCTCGCCGAGGATGTCTGAGTCCGCGTGAGCTATCACCTTACCCTTGCACGCGCCCAGGTCTCCCCTCGCGCCGTTGAACGCCACCGCGTAGACGCGGCCGTCCACGGACTGCCCCTTGTAGCGGTCCAGCACCGTCGGAGAGAGGTATGCCAGGGGACGGCCCGTCTTGTGCCACACGCTGCCGGTGGAGTTGGCGACGATCACCTTCACCGCAGGCTCTTTCCGGTCCCACCCGGTGATGATTTCGTGGTCCGAAAGCAGGTTGTTGGCAATGTATGTCAGTGTCATCTTGTCCGGCGTCTTGAAGCTCGTCGGCTCGAACACGAAGCCCAGCCGAGACACTGCGGCGTTGTCGCTGACCTCGTTCGGCTGGTGGTTGGACATCATCAGCAGCCGCCCGCCGGCGGCGACGAAGTCATACACCGCGTCCGCCTCCGCGGCGCTCGTCGGCGCAGTCCGCGTCGTGGATACAAGCAGCGTCGCGCCGGAGAAAGCCTCCTTCGTGAGCGGCTTCGCCGGGTACGCGATCTCCACCTTCGGCGCAAGACCGCCCACCAGCTCAAGGAAAGTCTTGAGCCTCTTCCCCTTCACCTCTTCGCGCTCAAGGTGCGCCTGCACCTGATAGCTCTGGGTATCCATCACAACTTTCATGGCGGCCCTCTCTCCCTTTTCGGTCTCCTCAAGTGGCGGGATTATAGCCATTGGGCATACAATCTACAACAGCAGGAAGGGTGATGGGTGCTAGGTGCTGGGTGCTGGGTAAGAACTAATGCCCGACTCTCAGCAACTGCCCTCGGCCTTTACCCCAACACCCAGAACCCAGCACCCAGCACCCCTATAGGAGCTTTAACGTGCCGCTCATCGAGTACGTCGTAAAGGACCGCATCGCGTACATCACTCTCAACAGGCCGGAGAAGCTGAACGCACTCACGCACGAGATGCTGGACGGCCTCTGGAAGGCGTACACCGATGTCAAAAACAACCCGGACGCATGGCTGGCGATCGTCACCGGCACCGGACGCGCGTTCTCGGTCGGCCACGACCTGGTGGAGATGAGCAAGAAGAGCGCGACCGAGCGCAGCTCCGGCTCAACGGACGAGCTGTACTTCTACCAGCAGCACATCTGGAAGCCGATCATCGCCGCCGTCAACGGCCTCTGCCTTGCCCAGGGCGCCGGCATCGCAATGGGCGCGGACATCATCGTCGCGTCGGAGCAGGCGCAGTTCGGGTGGCCTCAAACGAAGCGCGGACTATCCTCCATCAGCGGCCCCGTCATTCTCAGCCACAAAGTCCCCCTGAACCGGGCGCTGGAGGTCCTCTTCACCGGCGAGTTCATCTCCGCCGCCGAGGCCAAGTCGCTGGACCTCATCAACTACGTCGTCCCGGCCGATCAGCTCATGCCCAAAGCCGAGGAGATCGCTCTGAAGATCCTCCAGAACGCTCCCCTCGCCGTCCGCGGCATGAAGGAGGCGTCGATGCGCGCCCTCCACATGTCCCTCCATGACCGCCTCAACATCGCCACCATGGTATTCGAGCGCGTCGCCAAGACCGAGGACGCCAAAGAGGGCCTCAAGGCCTTCCAGGAGAAGCGCCCGCCGACGTGGCAGGGGCGATAGGGCAGCAGTGGGCAGTGCGCAGTGAGCAGTGAGTCCGATCCATCAGCCAAAGCTGCTGCCGGTTCCCGGCTGCTAGCCCACTGCTCACTGCTCACTGCCGTTTGCGCCTCCCCGCGCAAACGCATATCATTATTCCCATTCTCGTTGAGCAGGATATCCATGTCGGTCAACAAGTCCGGCGGTGCGGCGGGTGTGAGGCCCTCGCGCGATGAAAACGTCGCGAAGCTGAGGGCACAGCAAAACAGGTCGCTGGGGCGCATGATGGACCTGGTGGCGCAGGGCCACCCCCACTATCAGCAGATATTCCGGCAGCACGGCCTCTCCCCTTCCGACTTCCGCACCGCGGAAGACCTGCGCAAGCTGCCGCTGACACGGAAAACGGACTGGATGGCCGACCCCGACCGCTTCCGAATGCGGCTCGATGGCATCCCCGGCCTCTCTCTCGAAGAGACGACCATCGCCGACATCATCTACACTACCGGCTCCACCGGCAAGCCGACGCCCTTCTACGACACGATGCACGACCGCTTCGCGCGCATCCTCCACATGAAGCGCGTGACTCAAATCGCCGGCATCGGCCCGGGCGACGTTGTGATGAACCTCTTCCCGCTCAGCTCGATCCCCCACCAGGGCTTCCTGAGCGCCATGTGGGGCAGCCAGTCCGTCGGCGCAAGGCTCGTCAGCGGCATGACCGGCCGCGAGTACCCGGACTTCCCCATCCACAACCGCATGGACCATTCCATCATGATGATCGAGCGCGACCGCGCCACCGTGATCTGGGGCATCGCCACGTACGTCCGCAGGCTGGTCATGCGCGCCCAGGAGCTCGGCAAGGACTTTTCCTCCGTGCGGCTGGCGATGGTCATGGGTGAGCCCTGCCCGGACGGCATGCGCGCCGATATCATAGCCCGTCTGAAGTCTCTCGGCAGCGCGGACCCGAAGGTGAACAACGGCTACGGCTTCACCGAGGGCCAGGCCCCCGCCGTGCAGTGCTGCGATGCCGTCGACATGCACTTCGGCGCGCCCGAGCAGTACTTCCTGGACGTTATCGACCCCAAAACGGAGCAGCCCGTCCCGGACGGCGAAAAGGGAATGCTCAGCATCAGCCACCTCAACAGGAGGGGGACAGTGCTGCTCAGGTACGTCGTGGGCGACATGGTAGTGATGACGCACGAGACTTGCGCGAGATGCGGCCTCACGGGTCCGCGCTTCACGATGACTCCCTACCGCGCCGACGGCCTGTTCAAGGTCAAGGGAACGCTTATCAATCCGGCGTCCATACACGACAAGCTCGCACAGATCCTGACGGACGGCGTGACGGAGTACCAGGTTGTCATCACAAAGGAAGTCGCCGATGACCCATACTCCACGGACGCGCTCATGGTGCGACTCGCATGCAACGAGCGCGAGCGCGAGCGTCTGGAGCGCGCGGCGAAGTCGCTCGTAAGCAGCGCGGTGGAGATCACCCCGAAGGTAGAGTTCCTCCCGGAGGACGCCTTCTCGGAGATTGCGCGGGGCTACAAGTTCAAGCGGTTCGTGGACGAGAGAAAAAAGCAGTGAGCAGTGAGCCCCGATTCAGCCGATGAAGCATCGGCTCCATACGGGGTCCACGACAGTGAGTGAAAGACTAAGGGACAGGTGCTAACGTGACAACGGGCGCGAAGAAGAGATCTGATCAGTTTGCGGTGGGCGATACCTACGCCGACTTTGAGTTTACGGTGACGCGGGAGTTCAACGAGAACTTCTGCCAGTCGCTGGAAGACTTCCATCCGCGCTACATGGAGTTTGGCCCGGACGGGAAGCCGCCGATTGTGCACACGGGCCTGCTGATCAACTTCAGCAACCTCACCCGGAGCCCGTCGTTCAGCCTGCCAGCAGGCATGGCCGCCATCCACACGCACGAGGAAGTCACGTACGGCAAGCCCGTACGTGTTGGAACGAAGATCAAGGTCTCTTGGACGGTCGTGGAGGTCTATGAGAAGCGCGGCAAGTGGTACCAGGTGCTGGACTGCCCCATCCGCGACGAGCAGGGCGACCTGATCCTGCGACGCAAGTCCACCAACACATTCTTCGGCCAGCCGAAGAGCACCTAACCCTAGCCCTTCCCTGAGAGGGAAGGGAACAAAGCATCGGAGCACCCACATGACCAACACAACAGTAACCGACCTCGCCGTCGGCCAGACCATCAACGGCAAGACGAAGTTCGTTACCTCTTACCGCACCTGGCAGTTCTCAGGCGGGTGGCCGCACCGTGAGGGCTGGCCGGCGAAGAACGTGCACACCGACCTGGAGTTCGCGAAGACCGCGGGCTTCCCCACGCGCGGCGCAAGCGGCGCAATGCTGGAGGGTTACCTGGCAGAGCTCATGGTGGACACTTTCGGCGAGGAGTGGCTCTCGAACGGCGCTTTCACGCTGAAGTTCATCGCCATCGTCGACGCCTACGACAAGGTCACTACAAAGGCCACGGTGCTCTCGAAGGCCGACGGCAAGTGCGAGCTCGAAGTCTGGTGCGACAACCAGCGCGGCGAGAAGGTGGCCGTGGGCGCCGCCACGGCGCGGGTGTAGGGAACTACGGGACAGCCCGCCTGACAAGGACGGTACCGTTGCCTTCGCCGTCACTGTACCCCGGCGTGAGGTTATCGACTGTCAGCGCCCCACCGCCGGCTCGATCTACCAGAGCGGTTATCTCCGCGAGCCGTTGCGACCGGAATTCAGCGTTGCCGACGATGACCACCCCTCCCCTTTCCACAATGGTCTCCCATGTCAGCGGCGCCGTGTGTGTCGGCGCTCCCAGGAAGAAGTAGACGTGGCGGCTCTCGTCCGAGAGCACGGGCGCATGTGACGGCAGTGCGACTGGGTTATCGACCAGGTAAAGCCAGTACTCGCTCTGCGGCGACCGCTCGTAACCGCGATAGAGTGAGACGGCGGTAGATAGCATCATCAGGGCCACAATGCCGTAGGCCACGTACCTGAGGGGACCGGAGCGCACAAGCAGCACCAGAAGGACGGGGAGCAGGTAGACGACGTAACGGTAGCTCTGGAAGCTCAGGGCGCCCGTGGCCAGGATGCCGGTTGCGCATACCATGGCCAGGAAAACGGCCAGGTGCTCCTTCTTCCGCCGGCCAAGAACGGCAGTCAAGACTATCGCGGCCGCAACGGACAGCGAAATGACTGGCCAGAGGAGCTTCCCCCATCGTCCAAGCGACAAGAGGAACAGGTCGGGCACCGTTTCAGTGGCGAGGACGCGCGCGTTGTCACCCAAAGTGCCCAACCCTCCCGCCACGTCGTCCGCCACTGACGCCATCCGGCTCGTGTCAACCGCCAGGTAGACGGTTCCCAGAGACGCAACGGCAGCGAGGCAGGCAACGAACGCCACCGCCGTGGTCTTCCGGTCCAGCGCCAGTCCCGCTGCGATTGCGGCTGACCCGGCGACTAGCAGCGCATTGATTTTGAAGTGAACGAGCACAGATGAGAGCGCCAAAATCGCCACCCATCGCAGGATGGTGCCTCTGGAAGTTAATTCGTCCCGCCCTCGCCTCGCGTTGTCCAGCTCGAACGCCAGCAGCAGCACGAGCATCAAAACGAGAGGGTTGAAGATCCCGTCATTTATCGGCAGGAGCTGCACGCGGTAGATATGGTATGCGCCGAAATATCCGGCAACGATCACTGCCATCGGGGCGCCCCAGCGAATGCCCATCCTGCGAGCAAGCAACACCAGCGCCAGTGCGGAAGCGGCGAAGATCAAGTAGTTCAAGACTGTGAGGGCTATCAGCGCGGCCTCGCCCCTTATGCCAATGGCAGACATGGCAAAGTAGAGCGCTACCACCCCATTTTGTGGCGTCTTCAAGAGCAACGGCGGGTCGGATGTGATGTCCAGCGTCTGCCCGGTCTCGTGGATGCTGTCGGCAATCGCGATGTAGTAGAAAGTATCGCTGCCGACCAGATACATGCGGTTGGCCAGAAAGAAGGCGAATGAGGCGACAGAAAGCACGGCTGCGACGGCGACGATGGACACGGCTATCGGCCGCTCGCGAGCGAGCGCCGGCCGGCGCAAACTGCCGACGATATTTCGAATGCTAACGGGCAAGAGAGTTCTCCAGGAAACCAGCGGATTGCCGGCGCGCACATGATACAGTGCTCCGGCCCTTTTGAGCAGGTGCGCCCGGCCCGGGAGTGGAGTTCAGGGAGGAATCGGGCGCTTCAAACGCCTACCAATCGCCGTTTTTCCTGTAGTACACTGGCGGTCATGCCCCCACTACTGGAAGCCAAGCAGCTTACTAAGCGATACGGCGATACGCTCGCGCTGGATGCCGTGGACTTTGAAGTGCACGAGGGCGTCACCGGCCTGCTGGGGCCGAACGGCGCGGGTAAAAGCACTTCGATAAAGCTGTTCCTCGGCCTCCTCAGGCCCACGTCCGGCTCCGCAGAGCTGTCCGGCGTGCGGCCGTACGAGTCGATTTCCGCCCGGGCGCGTATGGGCTACATGCCTGAGCACGACTGCCTGCCGACCTCCACCACCGCCACCGAGTTCCTCACCCACATGGCGCAGGTCAGCGGCCTGCCTGCCGCGCAGGCCCGCACGCGCGCCGCCGACACACTCCGCCACGTGGGCCTGCACGAGGAGCGCTACCGCTCCATCGGCGAGTACTCCACGGGCATGAAACAGCGCGTCAAGCTGGCGCAATCCATCGTTCACGACCCGGTTATCGTGCTCCTGGACGAGCCAACGGCCGGCCTGGACCCCGCGGGCCGCGACGAGATGCTTGAGCTCATCCAGAAGATCGGCAAGGAGTTCGGCATAAGCGTCGTCATATCCACGCACCTCATCGGCGACGTGGAGCGCATCTGCGACAGGGTCATCCTGCTCGAGGGCGGGAAGGTCACTCAGCAGGGCGAGGTCTCCTCTTACACCCAGGAGACACAGACGCTTTACATTGAGATCGACGGCAAGCTCGACGACCTCCTGGCGGCGCTCGCAAAGCGCAAGGTGCAGGCGACGGCGGACGGCGGCATCATCCTCATCGAACAGGCGACTGACGTCGACTACGACGCTATCCGCGACGCCATCGTCGAGGTGGACGCGAGGCTACGGAGGCTGGCGCCGGGGTGCGGCAGGCTTACCGACATGTTCCGGAGCGCACCGAAATGACCACCGAATCGAGAGGCGAGCTGTTCGATATCGGTTACCGGCGCTACGACGGCCCCCGGGAGGGACTGTGGCGCGCCCGGCAGACGCTGTGGACCAACGGAATCCGCACCGCCCTCGGCATCGGCCGGGGAATGCGCGCGAAGATACTGCCGCTCCTGCTTCTCATCGGCGTGGTGGGTCCTGCGGTCATCACGGTCATCATCGCCTCACAGAGCCCGGAGGCGGCCAGGGACGCCCTCAGCCCTCCGACCTACTACCACCTCGTCTCGACGTTCGTGATGATATTCGCGGCGATTGTCGCACCGGAGCTCATCTGCCCGGACCGCCGGGACAGGGTGCTCCACCTCTACCTGGTCCGCCCAATCAGGCCTCTGGACTACATCTTGTCCCGCTGGGCGGCTTTCTTTGCCGTCATGCTCTTCTTCGTCTACATCGGCCAGATAATCATGTTCGCCGGCACGCTCCTCGCTTCCGGAGACCAGTGGCAATACATCAAGGACTACTGGCTGGACGTCCCCAAATTCATGGTCGCAGGCCTGGCCATCGCTGCGTTCTATACAACTCTGTCGCTCGCGATATCCTCGTTCACCGTGCGCCGCGCGTATGCGTCGGCCTTCATCGTCGGGGTGTTCATCATGGGCGCCGCCTCCTCCGGCATCCTCACGGGGTGCGACGAATCGAGCTTTGACGTTCCCGAAGGCACTCCGGTCAACTGCGTCCCCATCACCGGCGAGAACGGCAAGTGGTTCGCGCTGCTGGATGTGGCCCGCGCGCCCACACATATCAGCAACATGGTCTTCGACTACGAAGATGAGTCGCTCACCGGCATCTACGTGCAAGACCTCCCGTCGGCCGCTCCCATCGGATGGTACCTGCTGATGGTGGTTGTGCCCGGCTTCATCCTTGTCCGGCGCTACCAGAGGATAAGCCTATGACCCAGAACACCGCTCCGGCGACTCAGGGGACGCGGCCGACGATCGAGGTGAACAAGCTCTCGAAGTGGTACGGCAACGTCGTCGCCGTCAACGACGTCACGCTCAACGTCTACCCCGGCATCACCGGCCTCCTCGGCCCCAACGGCGCGGGCAAGACGACGCTCCTGCATATGATGACCGGCCTGGTGCAGCCGTCCGAGGGCGACGTTACCGTCCTCGGCGAGCACGTCCGGGACAACCCGTCCCTGTACAGGCGCATCGGCGTCATGGCGGAGCACGAGTCCGTCTACCAGTTCCTCACGGGGAGGGAACTGGTCACGCTCGCGGCCAGGCTGTACGGCGTGCCCAACGTGGAGCAGGCCGTAGATAAGGCGGTGAAGGCTGTAAACCTCACGGACGCGCAGTTCCGCAAGCTCGGCACATACTCGCGCGGCATGCGCCAGCGGATGCGCCTGGCCGCCACGCTCGTCCATGACCCTGACGTACTCATCCTGGACGAGCCGTTGAACGGCACCGACCCGCGGCAGCGGCTGGAGTACCACGAGCTCATGCGCCGCATGGCGGACGAGGGCAAGACGATCCTGGTCTCCTCCCACATCCTTGAGGAGGTGGAGACCCTCGCGGACCGCATCCTGCTCATGGTCAGCGGCAAGCTGGCGGCCTCGGGAGACTTCCGCGCCATCCGCGAGATGCTGGACGAGCAGCCGTACAAGGTCCGTGTCGTCACCGACTCGCCGCGCTCGATGGCCGCCGCCCTGGTGGGGCTGGACGCCGTGGACTCGGTGAGCATCGAAAAGGACGGCGAGATTACCGTCCTCAGCCGCAACATCGCCGTCCTGCAGCGCTCGGTTGCGAAGCTGGCGAAGGAGCGCGGCATCCGCCTCAAGCGCGTGGAGCCTATCGACGAGTCGCTCGAGAGCGTCTTCAGCTACGTGGTGGAGAGATAGATGGACCCCATACTACAGCTATCAATTCGCCAGCTCTCGGGAAAATGGCGCGTCACGCTCATCGCGGTGCTTGCAGCTCTGCCCGTGGCGCTTATGCTCTTCATAAAGCTCGTCGCAGGTGAGGAGATCGAGTTCAACGCCGACTTCATAAACGTAACCCTCAGCGGCATGGTGATCGGCGCAGTGCTGCCGATCGTCCTGATAACGCTGTCCACGGCGTCCCTGGGCAACGAGGTGGAGAACCGCACACTCGGCTTCCTGATCACTAAGCCCGTCCCCAGGTACAGGATCGTCCTGCCCAAGGTTCTGGCCGCGGTCGTCATCGGCGGCTCGTTCATAGTCGCCAGCGCAGTCGCGTCGACCTTTATCGGCGGGGGCAGCGTCCAGGCGGCGATTGCGGTGGCGGCCGGCGTCGCCATCGGCGTCATCGCCTACTCCACAATCCTGACCTGGGCGGGGCTGCTGACCAGCCGGGCAATCGGCTTCGCCATCGTGTACGTTCTGCTGTGGGAGGGCGCCATCAGCTCCTTCCTCGGCGGCGCCCGGTACGTGAGCGTCAGGGCCTACGTCCTATCGATCATGCACGAGCTCGACAAGGACTCGTTCGCGCCCCTCAGCGACGGCGTCATAGAGTGGCCGGCGGCGGTCGTCGGCGCAGCGGCGGTCATTGTAGTCTTTTTCTGGTTAACTGTCCTGCGCCTGAGGCGAATGGACGTTCAGTAGGATGGCAGTTGGAAGTTGGAAGTTAGCAGCTAGCAAGACAGGGAAAAGAAGATGATTTTCGACATACTTATAGCAAACGGGACGGTTGTGGACGGGACCGGGAAGCCAGCCTTCCGGGGCGACATCGGCATAGCGGGCGACCGCATAGTCGAGATAGGCAACATGTACCTGGCGAGCGCCAGGACGCGGATCGACGCCGAAGGGATGATCGTCAGCCCCGGCTTCATCGACATGCACACCCACTCAGACCTCAGCCTGCTGGACCATCCCGGAGGGGAGAGCAAGGCGTACCAGGGCGTGACGACGGAGGTCACCGGCAACTGCAGCTGGACGCCGTTCCCGGCGGGCAAGCTTGGGCCGAAGGAGCTACGGGCATCGCTGGGCTCGACGTTGCGTTCGAAGGTCGAATGGGACTGGAGCACTCTGGACGCGTGGGCGAGCCGCATGGAGACCAACGGCATCAGCCTTAACGTTGCGCCGCAGGTAGGCCAGGGCGGCATACGCGCGGCAGTGAACTTGAAGGAGCGCCGCGACCCCACACCTGACGAGATGAAGGAGATGAAATACCTCCTTTCCGAGGCGCTGGAGCAGGGCGCGTTCGGCATGACCACCGGCCTGACCGTTGCGCCGTCCATGTACGCTTCCACGGACGAGATCGTGGAGCTGGCGAAGGTGATGCGCTCCCACTACGGCGCGTACTACGCCACCCACGCTCGCCTGTGGCCGGGCGGGCACGTGAACGCCGTCCGCGAGGCGGTGGAGGTCGGCAAGCGCGCGGCCGTGCCGGTGCAGTACTCCCACATCGCGATCATCGACCGGCGCATGTACGGCAGGGGCGATGAGATGACGGTGGTAATCGACAAGGCGAGGGACGAAGGGCTCGACATCACATGCGATATGTACCCGTATACCGCGGCAGGGCACGGGCTGAGCCAGATACTTCCGGACTGGGTCCAGGAAGGCGGCGTACCCGCGATGGTCAAGCGCCTGCGCGACCCGCAGCAGCGCCGCAGGGCCGCGGAGGAGACGGAGCACGGCACACCGGACACCGAGGCGCGCGACTGGCTATGGCCGCGCATCTTCATTGCGGAGATAGGGACGGGCAAGAACCTGAAGTACGTCGGCATGACAATCGCCCAGATAGCCAAGGAGCGCAACGTCGAGCCTGCCGAGGCCGTGGTGGCCCTGATCGAGGAAGAGGAGAACAACGTCCGCGTCGTCACGCACAACCGCATTGAGACCGACGTAACTTATTTCCTGACCTACGAGCAGTCGATGATCGGCTCGGACGGCAACGCCGTGGACCCGAGCGGCCTCATGGCCATATCGAAGCCTCACCCGCGCTTCTACGGCACCTACCCGCGCATCCTGGGCAAGTACGTGCGAGGCGAGAAGGTGATGACGCTGGAGAAGGCCATCTACAAGATGACCGGCTTCCCGGCCAAGCGTCTGACCCTCAAGGACCGGGGCGTGATCGCCAGGGGCAAGGTGGCGGACGTGGTTGTGTTCAACCCGAGCACTATCACCGACATGGCGACGTTCGACGATCCTCAAAAGTACGCGGTGGGCGTGCAGCACCTGCTGGTTAACGGGACCCCGGTCATCGCCAACGGCAAGCACACCGCAATCCGCGCCGGCAAGGTTCTCAGGAGGGGGAAGGACTAGGGTGCTGGGGGAGTTGCTGACGGATGGGTCCGTCTTTGTAGGGGCGCACAGCAGTGCGCCCGTCCCTGGTCCTCGATTGCCACAGCGGCCACAACGCAACGGGCGCTGCTGTGCGCTCCTACACCATTCATTTGATTCGGCCTTCTACAGGTACTTTGTCACCTCGCGCTGGAGCCTGAAGATCTCGGCAATGCCGCCGTCGGCGATTCGGAGGATCTCATCGAGGCCGGCCCTCGTGAACGTCTTGTTCTCAGCCGTGCCCTGCACTTCCACGAACTCGCCCTTATCCGTCATCACCACGTTGAAATCGACCTCGGCCTTTGCGTCCTCTTCGTAGCAAAGGTCCAGGGTGATTTCTCCACTCAGAATGCCGACGCTGGTGGCGGCGACGGCGGCCTTGAGCGGCATTGCGGTGAGCTTCCCTGCCCTGACAAGCGTCCCAAGCGCCTGATAGAGGGCCACGTACGACCCGGTGATGGAGGCAGTGCGGGTGCCGCCGTCCGCCTGTATGACGTCGCAATCGACCATAAGCGTTCGTTCGCCGATGGCGTTGAGATCCACGGCCGCGCGGAGCGAGCGGCCGATGAGCCTCTGGATTTCGTGTGTGCGTCCCTTCGGCCCACCGCCGGAGCGGCCCTCGCGCTGGTTGCGCGTCTGCGTGGAGCGCGGGAGCATGGCGTACTCAGCCGTGATCCAGCCCTTGCCGGAGCCCTTCAGGAACGGTGGCACCGTCTCTTCTACGCTCACCGCGCAAATCACCTTCGTCTTGCCGGTCTCCACAAGCACGGACCCCTCCGCGAACTCCTGCGCGCCGGGGGTAATGACCGTCTTGCGAAGCTGGTGGGGAAGGCGTCCGTCGATTCTCGGCATGGCTAGTCTCCGGATGGGAATGGCGAGGGCGAGTATAGCACACCCGCGGCGGACTACCGCTCCGTCCTCACCCACATGCGTTTGCCGTCCGTAGTGAATTCTATCGTCCCTCGCTCGGCCGTCTGGTATATGCTGCCGGGCGGCATGAGCCGCGCGAGCTTCTCCAGCGTGCCGGGGTTTGGGTGGCCGTAGCGGTTGCTGGCGCCGGCGGATATGACGGCCGCCTGTGGGGACACCGCCTCCAGGAACGCCTCCGTAGAGGAGGTGCGACTGCCGTGGTGGGCGACCTTGATAATGTCCGAGTCAACGTTCAAGCCGGCCGAGAGCACGTCCCGTTCCGCTTCGTGGAACATGTCGCCGGTGAACAGGAAGCTCGATTCGCCGTAGACCAGCCTGAAGACGACCGAGGCGTTATCGATGTCCGAGTCGGACTTCAGGAATAGCTCTTCACCCGGGCTAACTACCTCCAGACTCACTCCGTCGCCCAGGTGGACGACCTGCCCCGCGACCGCCCTTGTCAGCTGCGCCCCTTCAAGGTCCGCGGCCTTGCGCCAGGCCAGGTAGTCGGGGCTCTCGTAGAAGACCTCGCGCTGGAGGACGTGCCGGACCTGATACCTCTCCAGTACCTCGACCAGTCCAGCGACGTGGTCGGCATGGGCGTGAGTCAAGATTACCATGTCGATATGACGTTTCCAGAACGGCATCCGCCTGCCGATGTGCTGCACCGCGGCCGACGGGCTCGGGCCGCCGTCGACAAGGATGTGCAGTCCTGACGGCGTTGTGATCAGCGCCTCATCGCCCTGGCCCACGTCGAAGAAGGCCACGTGAAGCCGGCCGTCGCGGTCGGAGAGGACGGCGACGAACAGGAGCGAGCACACGGCCGCGAGGGGGACCATTACGCCGGCGTGAACGCCCCCGGGCAACGCGACCCGTAGCCTCAGCCTCGGCAACGCAGGCGCCGTCCACCTTGCGAATCGAATCAGGCGCAGTCGGAACGCTACGTAGCCCACGGACAAAGCCGCGTAGTACAGCGCGACGGCCCAGCCCGGAATCCCGATGGTATCGAGCGCTGCAAACGGCAGGCGCGAGAAGAGCGCGGCTACTCCGGTGAGGTACGCAGTCGTTACCCACGCCAGCCACCCGAAAGGCGCGGCGAGGGCTGGGGCGATGATGCCGATCACGGCGGCGACGGCCTGCGCAAGTAGCTGGATAGTCAAGGCCGGGAGGATCGCGATGTTAGCCAGCACTCCCACAACAGAGAATTTCTCGAAGTAGAAGATGGACAGCGGCACTGTCGTAATTGTCGCGGCGACCGTGGCGGCGACGGCGTCTATCGAGAGTGATGCGAGGTTGGTCGGGGGTTCGCCCTCCGCCTGCTCACCAATGAGGGAGGCCTTCAGGGCTCCGGCAAGCGGAGTGGCAATTACGGCAATGCCCGCCATTGCAGCGAAGCTAAGCTGGAAAGAGACGCTCCACAGGACCATCGGGTCAAGCGCGGCCATGATCGCCGCCGCCCCGCCCAGGGCAGGCAGTATTGTCCTGGGCCGCCCAAGTGCGTACGCGGCAAGGTAGACAGTGCCCATGATGGCAGCCCGCGCGACGGATGGCGAGAGGCCTGCCAGCATCGAGTACGACCACACCAGCAAGAGCGGCGGCAGCAGGTAGTAGTGTCCACGCCGGCCAAGCGCCCACCGGCTCACGGCGAGGCTCAGTACCAGAATGAGCGCAATGTGCATGCCCGATATGGCAATAATGTGCGCCGTGCCGGTATCGCGGAACTCCTGGACCGTGTCAGCCGGCATCGAGCTTCGGATGCCGAGCAGCAGAGCGACGGCGAGTGACGCCTCCGGCTCGGGCATGAGGCGCTCCAGAGACTCTGCCAGACTTCTCCGGAGCGGGAACAGCGCCTGGTAGACGGGCTGGCCTCGCCCCTCGCCAAGGAGGTCTACCCTCGGGAACGACACCACCGCGGTGATCCCCTGGCGGTCCAGGAACGTCGCGTAATCAAACCCTCCGAGGGTGGGAGGAGCTTCAAGCTCGCCGTCCAGCAGGACACGGTCTCCATACCTGAAGTAGGGTGCGTCCCGGTGCAGCACAAGCTCCGCCGATGGCCTCGCTGTCACGAGCGCGTCCCCACCGGCCTGCCGCCATTCGCCGCATACGTGGACCGAGTCAACCGCCACACGGAACCGCGTAGCCGAGCCCGCGGGCTCTGGGTCGCTGACGATCACCCCTTCGGCCGCCCTGGGGGCGCATTCGTGGCGCAGCAGGGACGGCGCGCGGCCGTCCCCGAATGCCTCTACCCTGCCCGAGCCGAGCGCGATAGCGACTACCAGCGCTGCGCGCAAGAGCCCTCGGCGGAGGCGCCGGAGCATGAAGCCCAGGGGAATCGATGCGGTGATGAGGGCGGCTATCGCGACCGGGTGGACGCCAGACTGTGCGCCGGCAAAGATACCGGTGAGGAAGGCCGCGGCTATGGTGAGGAGTACCATGGCTGCGCCGCTCCGTTCCGGCTAGGGCACTACTGACGATTCGGCAACGGGAGGGCTGTCCGGCACGGTGCAGAGGATGGCGGTCCCGCCGACGAGGGAGATCACCAGGAGGAGGATGGCGAGCCTGCGCGTGTGGGGCCACGCGCCGCGCCTGACCTTGCGGCTGGCAAGCCAGATGGAGACCAGGAACGTACCGATCAGGACGACCCAAAGCCACTGTGTGGGCGGGCTTTCGCGGTAACGGAAGTAGACCTGGAGGAGGAGAACGACGATCGCCCCAGCCAGGAGGTAGAACCGGGCCTCTTTCATCACGTTGCGTACCATGCACTCTCCGGGGGCGACAGGCGGCCCGCGCAACAGGCTTCAACAAGCTCCCTTATGGCGTCCAGCGTCGCGCGGCCGATGCCGCTCACTTTGAGCAGATCGTCAACGGTCTTGAACGGCCCGTTAGCTTCGCGGTACACGACGATCGCATGTGCTTTTACCTCGCCGATGCCGGGAAGCGCCATGAGGTCAATGACCGTTGCCGTATTGATGTTTATCCTGGCAGCCACGCCGGCCGCCGCCTGAGGACTTCCTGTTGACTGGGAGACCTTCGGGACGGGAGTCTCCCCCACCCTGGGTATGTGCCAGTGGTCTTGGTCGCTCAGTATCACCGCAAGGTTCACACTCTCGAGCGCCGCGTCCGCCGTCGCGCCTCCGGCGGCCTGCACCAGCGAGGTTAACCGGTCTCCGGGCGTGATTTCGTATACGCCCGGCGTGGCGACGGCGCCGGTGATGTAGGCGGCCCACGTCCGAGGGACGGCCGTGCGCGCCGGCTCAGGGGTGGCGATTTCAATGGCGCCCGCGGTGGAAAGGCGGTTGGCAAGCAAAACCACACCGGCTATGGCGACGGCGCTGAGTACTGCAAGGATGGCGGTGTTGGCTGCGTTCCTCATTCGCGGAGACCGTGGACCCGGGATAGCGGCACTATATGCGCCCGCCGCCGGGGTGTCAATCGCTAGTGGAATCCTGCCCGCCCGTGCCTGTAAACTGGTACTCATCCAATCGGGATAAATGAGGGTCCATGAGCACCAGCGCATCCGTTAGAACTATCTCGCTCTCGCCGGCCGCCATATCCGTCGAGTGGACGGATGGACACCAGAGCATCTACCCGCCGAAGTACCTGCGTATCAACTGCGGCTGCGCGGAGTGCGTGGAAGAGTGGACGAACCGGAAGCTGCTGAACCCGGCGACGGTCCCCGCGGAAATAAAAGCTGAGGACTACATGATGGTGGGGCGATACGCGGTGCAGTTCCTCTGGAGCGACGCGCACTTCACTGGTATTTACCCGTTCGACGTGCTGCGCAAGCTATGCCCGTGCGACGAATGCAAAGCACAGAACGCGGGCACGGCGGCGGGGGCAGAGGCCAAAAAGTAGACCCGGCAGCTCACTGCCCTATTGTCACGTTATCGATCAGCCGTGTCTTGCCAATCCGCACGGCCAGCGACACTAGGGCAGGCCTGCCGTCCAGCCGGTCCAGTTCTTCAAGGGTGTCCGGGTCGGCGATGCTGACGTAGTCGATCTTCGCGAGGGGCTCCTGCTCGATGAGCGCGCGCATGCGGCGGCGCACTTCCTCGGCATCGGAGATACCCAGCTCGCTTGCGAATCGCAGAGACCGGAACAGCACCGGCGCAGCGGCACGCTCTTGCGGGTTGAGGTAGCGGTTACGGCTGCTCATCGCCAGGCCGTCCGGCTCCCGCACCGTGGGGCAGATAACGATATCTACGCCAAGGTTCAGGTCCGCGTTCAGCTTCTTGATGACCATGCACTGCTGCGCGTCCTTCTGTCCGAAATACGCGCGGTCCGGCCGCACTATAGAGAGGAGCTTCGTGACGACGGTCGCGACGCCGCGGAAGTGGCCTGGCCGGGACTTCCCTTCAAGCCTTTCTGTCAGCTTGCCGCAATCAACGTAGGTGTCGAACCCAGGAGGGTAAATTTCATCGGTCCCGGGAGTGAAAACGATGTCCGCGCCAGCCTTCTCCAGCATGGCAAGGTCATCCTCGACCGGTCGTGGGTAGGCAGTAAAGTCCTCGCTCGGTCCGAACTGCCTGGGATTGACGAAGATCGTTGAGACGACGGTCGGGTTCTCGCTCCTTGCGCGCTCCACGAGTGAGGCGTGCCCTCTGTGCAGGGCGCCCATGGTGGGGACGAGACCGACGGGGTGAGCAACCGAGAGGAGCTCCTCCCGCACGCCGGCGACCGTGGATATGACCTTCATTTATTTCCGACCTTCGATTCTATTCCGGTATCCCGCGCCCTCAACGAGCCCGTCAACAGGGGAACCGAGCGCGTTCATCTCCTCAATCGCATGGTGGGCCATGTGAAAGCTCTCTCGGTCAGTCGGGAATGCGCCGTTGCGGACGTCCTGGATGTACTGCTCCATGACGGCCTTGATGAGGTTGCCGACCTCTGCGTACCGGCGGGCATGCTTGTGCATTTCGTCAGTGATAAGCCCGAGGATATCGTGGAAGACCTGCACCTGCCCGTCGCAGTGGACGCCCGCGCCGATGCCGATGGTGGGGATGCTCAGTTTCCGGGTTATCGACTGGGCGAGGTTCAGAGGGACCATCTCCAGGACGATTGCGTATACTCCGGCCTGCTCGAGGGCGAGGGCGTCATCCATGAGATCCAGCGCGGCTTTTGCCGTCTTCCCCTGCACCTTGTAGCCACCGAGCTGGTTGAAAGACTGCGGCGTGAGCCCGATGTGGCCCATGACAGGTATGCCCACCTCTACGATCCGCCGCACCGTCTCCGCCATCACGCGCCCGCCCTCCAGCTTCACCGACGACGCTCCGCCCTCCTTGAGGAGCCTCCCGGCGTTGCGGATCGCGTCGGCGACGTCCGCCTGGTAGCTCATGAACGGCATGTCCGCGATGACGTGCGCCTTCTGCGTCCCGCGCACCACCGACTTCACGTGATAGATGATATCGTCCATCGTCACGGGCAAGGTGGAGTCGTGCCCCTGCACCACCTGCCCCAGGCTGTCCCCGACGAGTATCAGCGGTATCCCCGTCGACTCCACCAGCCGCGCCGACGTATAGTCGTACGCGGTGATCATGGGGATTTTCTCGGCCTTCCTCTTCATTTCCTTGAGGTCAGTAATGGTCACGCGCATGGAAGCCTCCTTGAGACTCCGCTTCAACCCTTAGTGCCTTCCTGGAGCAGCTGCCTTATCTCTTCCGCCTTCTCGGCCGATACGTTGCCCTTCTCCAGCGCCACCGGGAACGCCGCAAGCGCCATGTTGCAGTAGACCGGCACCATCTCCGGAGAGAACTCCCGGAGCGCGTTCATGTGCTTCCTTACCGTTCCCGCATCTCCGCGCACATAAGGCCCCGCCGCGGCAGCGGGCAGCCCCAGCGAGGCGAGCGTTGCGGCTGTGCCCTGCATGATGGGCGCGAGCGACTTCAGCGCCTGGTTGCGGTCTATTCCGAAGTTCTCCTGCCACAGCCCGGCGATTGCTCCGCACAGGCCGTTTAGTATGCCGCCCATCATTACCACGGTGCAGTGGTACAGCGCCTTGTCTTCCGCCCGCAGGAAGATCGGCACGCCACCTAGCGCCAGCGCCATCTCCTTCAGGTACGCCCGCATCTCCTCTTCGCCCTCAATGGCGAACGTCGTTCCCGGCAGGCTCGCAACCGCCTTCTCTACGTCCGAGAACGTCTGCAGAGGGTGAAACGCTCCCGGGACGGCGCCCATCGCCTTCGCCAGGGCGAAAACATCCGTGGACGTTGCGCCGGAGCAGTGCGCCACGCCCTGCCCCTTGCGCCACTTGATGCTCGCGGCTATCGGCGCTATGGACGCGTCCGTGCCGGTAATAAAGACCATGTCGCACTTTGAAGCGGCCTCGTAGATGGACCGGTAGGCAACGCAGCCCGGCACAAGATGGGCCAGGGACTCCGCGGAAGCGAAAGTGCGGCTGGCAGAGGCGACGACTTTGTACCCCTTGCGCGAAAGCGCGGCAGCCATCGACTTCCCCACCTGTCCCGCGCCGATGAATCCGATTCGAGAGTTACGGTCCAGCATCCGGTAGATAACCTGTGCGCCCGGGCGGCATTAGAAAAAGAATAAGCCTCCCCGGAGATGGGAAGGCTCACACAATCGTAGTGGCCATGACCTTACGGCCATGGCGTAAAGACGTATTCTGATTGTGCTCACCGTTCCCATGGGGATTGGCTGCATAACCTATAATAACAGGGAGTCAGAAAAGCGTGAAGGGCGTTCAAGTCATTCTCGCTTTAGCTTGACGCGGCGGCGGCGCTTTATTAGACTGCGTGAAATATTTTTGGGACGACACCTGCGGACATTTAGCCAGATGCAAAGACCCGATCAGATCAAGCCCGAATCGAAGCCCAGCAAGGCCGACACAGAGTTCCTGAATGCTGTGACGGACGGGAAGCTCATGCTTTCCGAGTGTACCCGGTGCGGCGGCCTGTTCTACCGGCCCACCATTTGCCCGGACTGCCGCGCAACCACGTTCAAATGGGTGAAGGCGCAGGGCGAGGGCAAAGTCTTCAGCTTCGTGCTCACTTACCCAGGCGGGAAACAGGGAACGGGGCTGCCGAAAGCAGTTATTGCGGTCATTGAGTTAATTGAGGGGCCGCGATTCATGGCTGGACTGACCGGCATCGCCCCAAGGGACGTCTACGTTGGATTGCCGGTTATCGTAGATTTCGACGCGCCGGAGGTCTCTTCGGACGTAGCGCCTTTCAGCTTCCGGCCCGCCTAGAGGCCCTTACGATCTTCGTCGCCTTCGGCCCAAAAATAGGCCTTGCGTTTCACGATTCCGAGTTTCATAAACGCTTAAATCGACGCAGTTTCTTTGTGGCTGCATATGCATTGATGTAGAATGGTGCCCGTCTCCAGGCTTACGGATTTGCTCATTTGAGGTGTTCGAGTGCCAGATTATGATGTAGTTGTCATCGGCAGCGGTCCGGGCGGATACGTGGCCGCTATTCGCGCGGGCCAACTTGGCCTCAAGACAGCCATTATCGAACGGGCCGAGGTGGGCGGCATATGCCTGAACTGGGGGTGCATACCCAGCAAGGCCCTCCTCAAGAACGCCGAGGTCCTGAGCTACTTCAAGAACGCCGCCGACTGGGGCGTCTCCGTCGACAATGTGCAGTACGACTTCGGCAAGGCCGTAGACCGCAGCCGCGACGTCGTGAAGCGCCTCACCAGGGGCGTCGCCTCCCTCCTCAAGAAGCACAAGGTTGAGTACGTCGAAGGGCTGGGCGTAATCAAGGACAAGAACACCGTCGTAGTCGAGAGCGCCAAGCGAACACTCACGACGAAGAACATCATCATCGCCACCGGCGCGCGCTTCCGGCAGCTGCCCACCCTGCCCGTCGACAAAAAGGTCGTCATCACCAGCCGCGAGGCTCTTGAGACCCGCGAGGTCCCCAAGAAGGCGATCATCGTGGGTGCGGGCGCGACGGGCATGGAGTTCGGATATGTCTGGAGCAAGTACGGAGCGGACGTCACAATCGTTGAGCTCCAGCCCCGCCTGGTGCCACTCGAGGACGAGGAGATCAGCACCCAGGCTGAGCGCGCCTTCAAGAAGCAGGGCATCAACGCCATGCTCGGCGCCAAGGTAGACAAGGTTGAGGTCACCGGCAACAAGGCCAAGGTGACGATTACGAACTCCGCCGGCACGACCGTAGTCGAGTGCGACAAGGTGCTCGTCGCCGTGGGCATGCAGGGCAATATCGACGGCATCGGCCTTGAGGGCGTCGGCGTTAAGACAGACCGCGGGTACGTGACCGTGGACGACAAGATGCAGACAAACGTCCCGGGCATCTACGCCATTGGCGACGTCAACGGCAAGATGTTGCTGGCGCACGTGGCGTCCGCACAGGGCGTCACCGCAGTGGAGCACATCGCCGGCCTCAACCCGCCCAAGCTCGACTACGTGAATATGCCCAAGGCTACATATTGCAAGCCCCAGATCGCCAGCTTCGGACTTACCGAGGCACAGGCGAAGGAGAAGGGCTTCAACGTCAAGATCGGCAAGTTCCCGTTCGTCGCCAGCGGCAAGGCGCTCGCAATGGGCGAGACCGACGGCTTCGTCAAGGTGGTGGTGGACGCTGAGATCGGCGATATCCTGGGGGCGCACATGATCGGCCCTGAGGTCACCGAGCTGCTGGGCGAGCTGGGAATGGCCCGCCTGCTGGAGAGCACAACGAAGGAGCTTGGGTGGCTGGTGCACCCGCACCCGACCATCTCTGAGGCGGTCAAGGAAGCGGCGCTTCAAGCGGACGGCGAAGCGATCCACATATAAGGACCGCAGGGCGCCTCCCATCGTCTAGGTAAAATTACGAATATGGGATGGTAAAATAGGAGCGTTGCTGCTCCTATTTTTCTAGAATGTTTATACCGGCTTATGGCAACTTTTCCGGGTGTGTGAGGTCATAGATGAAGGTGGCGATCAATCTGGACAAGGCCCAGGTAGCGGAGATGTACAGGCAGATGGCGCTGATCCGCCTGTTCGAGGAGCAGTGCGCGCGCCAGTACCAGCAGGGCAAGATACGCGGCTTCCTGCACCTTTACATCGGCCAGGAGGCCGTCGCGGTGGGCGCCATGTCCGTCACACGCAAGGACGACTACGTGATTACCAGCTACCGTGACCATGGCCACGCAATCGCGAAGGGTATCCACCCCAACGCCGTCATGGCGGAGCTGTTCGGCAAGGTTACGGGTTGCAGCGGCGGTAAGGGCGGCTCCATGCACCTTTTCGATATTGAGAAGCGCTTCATGGGCGGCCACGCCATTGTTGCCGGCCAGATGCCGCTGGCATGCGGCCTGGGGCTGGCCATCAAGCGCAAGAAAGAGGACAGCGCGGTCCTCTGCTTCTTCGGCGACGGCGCCGTGAACGAGGGCTACTTCCACGAATCGCTCAACCTCGCTTCCCTCTGGAAGCTGCCGGTCATCTTCTTCCTCGAAAACAACATGTACGGCATGGGCACCCTCGTCAGCCGCGCTCGCGCCGCCGGTAAGGACATTTACCTGGCCGCCGACGCCTACAACATCCCCGCCGCCCAGATCGACGGCATGGACGTAGCAGCCGTACGCGAGGCGACAGCGGAGGCTCTCAAACGGGTCCGTACAGGTGACGGACCCGTTTTCATTGAGGCCATGACGTACCGCTTCCGCGGCCACTCCATGTCGGACGCCTCGTACTACCGGGAGTCATCCGAGGTGGAGCGGGAGCAGGTCAGAGACCCGATCCCCGCGTTCAAAAAGCTCGCAGTCACGGAAGGGTTGATTTCCGAGAAAGAGCTCGCGCAGATAGACAAGGAAGTCGAAGCGGCGGTGACGGAGTCCATCAAGTTCGCCAACGAGAGTCCGAACCCGCCGATGGAGGCGCTGTTCGAGCATATTATCGCGTCTTAAGGCAGGCCCTCACCCATCCCGATTCCATCGGGATGGCCTTTCCCGGCTTTGCGGGAGAGGATCTGAAAGTCGGAAAGTAGCATGGCTGAGATCATAATGAGAGAGGCGATAGCCCGGGGCCTCCGCGAAGCCCTCGATAAAGACGAGAGGGCGTTTATCATGGGCGAGGACGTGGGCGCATACCAGGGCGCCTACGCGGTGACGAAGGGCTTCTTCGAAAAGTACGGCCCGGAGCGCGTCCGGGACACGCCCATTGCAGAGGGTGTGATGGTTGGCGCGGGCGTCGGCGCGGCAATGGCCGGCCAGAGGCCAATCGTCGAGATAATGACGATCAACTTCCTTCTGCTGGGCATCGACCAGGTGGTGAACCACGCGGCGAAGCTGCGGTACATGTCCAACGGCCAGCTCGAAGTGCCTCTGATAATCCGCACTGTCACCGGCGGCGGCGCGCAGCTTGCTGCCACGCACTCGCAGAGCTTCGAGGGCTGGTTCGCCTCCGTACCCGGCATAAAGGTCGCGATCCCTTCCGATCCCTACGACGCTCTCGGCCTATTCAGGTCCGCGCTGGACGAGCGCGACCCGGTGATCTTTGCCGAGCACGCCCTCCTCTACGGTTTCAAGGGAGAAGTGCCGGACGCCCCCTACAAGGTGCCCTTCGGCCAGGCCGCCGTCAAGCGCGAAGGCAAGGACATCACACTGGTCGCCTACGGCCGGATGGTGCACGTGGCACAGAACGCCGCGAAGCTCTTTGCCGAAATGGGCAAGCAGGCGGAAGTCATCGATGTCCGCACGCTACGGCCGCTGGACCTGGACACCATCGTCAAGTCCGTCAAGAAGACCAACCGGTGCATCGTCGTGGAAGAGGTCTGGGAGACCGGCGGCTTCGGCTCATGGATCGCCCAGTCGGTCCAGGAGGCCGCGTTCGACGACCTGGACGGCCCGGTAGGCCATGTCGGCGGACTGGATGTACCGGCCCCTTACAACGGGGTCCTTGAGGCAGCTGCAATCCCAGACGCCAAGCGCGTCCTCCAGAAGGCCAAAGAGCTCTTCGGAATGTAGAAACAACGATTGGGGGTTAGCTTTGGCTACCGAATTGACGATGCCCCAGATGGGCTATGACATGCAGGAAGGCACCCTTGTGCGCTGGCTTAAGCGCGAAGGGGCCGAGGTGAAGGTCGGCGACGCGATAGCCGAGATAGAGACTGACAAGGCAGTGGTGGAGTTCGAGGCGTCCGAAGCGGGCGTTCTGAACAAGCTCCTTGTTGCCGAAGGCACTTCCGTTCCCGTCGGCAAGCCGATAGCGATCATCGGCGCGCCTGGAGAGAAGGTGACCGCCCCCGCGGCCGCTCCGGCCCCAGCGCCCGCTGCCAACGGCAAGGGCGCACCGGCGTCGAGCCCCAAGCGGCCGCCGGAGGCCGTGGAGGCCCGGCAGGAGCCAGTAACCGCTCCCGCTCCCGCAGATGACCACGCGGCCGCCCCCGGCGAGGTCCGCGCATCGCCTGTTGCCCGGAAGCTGGCGGACGAGATGGGCATCGACCTCTCGAAGATCAAGGGCACCGGCCCCGGCGGCCGCATCACCCGTGACGACGTGATGGCCGCGGACAAGTCGAAGGCCGCGAAGACCGAGACGAAGGCGGAGCCGCAGAAGCCTGCCGAGGCAACCGCGAGGCTGGCGGCGCCGGCCCCGGCCGCCCCGAAGAAGGAAGCTCCCGCGGCCGAGCACGCCCCTGCCCCGGCGGCAAAGCCCGGCGAGAAGGTCCCACTGAGCAAGATGCGCCAGCAGATCGCCCGCGTGACCACGAAGAGCAAGCAGGAGATCCCTCACTTCTACGTTACCGCGGAGATCGACATGACCGAGGCGATGAAGCTGCGCAAGCAGATCAACGCCAGCCTGGAGTCGGAAGGCATCAAGATCAGCGTCAACGACCTCATCATCAAGGCCTGCGTTGGCGCTCTCAGGAAGATACCGAACCTGAACTCCTCCTACACAGGGGACGCCATACAGAACCATCCGTCCATCAACATCGGCATCGCCATTGCTATGGAAGACGGACTGATCATGCCCGCGATAATGGACTGCGCCGGCAAGACGCTCGCCCAGATATCCCAGGCGAGCAAGGACCTCATCACCCGGGCCCAGAAGGGGACGCTCCACGCCCAGGAGTACACCGGCGGCACCTTCAGCATCAGCAACATGGGCATGTTCGAGGTGACCAACTTCGCAGCGATCATCCAGCCCCCGCAGGCTGGCGTGCTGGCCGTGGGCACGGTGATGAAAAAGCCGGTCGTCCGCAACGACCAGGTGGTCATCGCCGAGACGATGAACGCCACGCTCTCCGTGGACCACCGCGTCTCCGACGGCGCGGAGGGCGCAAAGTTCATCGTAGAAGTCAAAAAGGATTTGGAGAACCCGCTCAGCTTGCTGGTGTAGAGCGCGAAAGTCTTCCGTGAAAGCAAACACGCCCGCGTTCACGCGGGCGTGTTTGCTTTCACAGCCAGGTGGTATGATTCTTCGATGAGTCAAGATGCTGACTGGATAAATGATATCAGGAAGCTTTTCCAGGCAGATCGAGTGCTCTACACCGGCCATTGCCTCAGAGAGATGCGTCTGGAGGAATTTGGGATAATAGAAGACAGGGAGATTGTTGAGGCAATAGAATCAGGACAAGTCATTGAGCATTATCCCGATGACAGGCCGTACCCGAGCGTCCTGGTCTATGGAACCACCAGAATTGGCCGACCGATTCACACCGTGTGTGCTTTGGATCCCCATGATAGCAGAGTCATTATTGTGACCGTATATGAGCCGGACCCGCGACGGTGGGCTCGTCACACCAAGAGAGTAAAGAAATGAAATGCATCGTGTGCCACGGTGACGACATCCAGGTGACCGAGGTCAATGAAGAAGTCCGGCTCGACAACAATGTCGTATGGGTGCAGATCAAGACGCCCGTTTGCAGGACGTGCGGCGAGAGATACTATGACCGCCGTACCGTTCACTTGCTGGAGAAAATCACCAGGGAGCTAAAGGCAGGCAAGCTGGCTTTGAAAGAGGTGGGCAAGGTCCTAACCTACAAGCCCTAACCCCACAGTTTCACTCCCAGCGCTCCTGCGACCGTGTTGATGTCCTTATCCCCGCGTCCGCTCAGGCCGAGCAGAATTATCCTGTCCTTGGGCAGCGTGGGGGCCAACTTAGCCACGTAGGCGATTGCATGAGACGGCTCAAGCGCTGGGATGATTCCCTCGGTCCGGCAGAGCAGCTGGAAGCCCTCCATGGCCTCCTTGTCCGTTATGCTTTCGTACCGCGCCCGCTCCGTGTCCTTAAGATAGCTGTGCTCCGGCCCAACACCCGGATAGTCCAGCCCCGCCGAAATGCTGTGCGTCTCCATCACCTGGCCGTTCTCGTCCTGTAGAAGGTAGGACATGCTGCCGTGAAGCACCCCTACCCTGCCTGCTACGAGCGTGGATGAGTGGCGCGGCGTGTCCACACCATCCCCGCCTGCCTCAACACCGATCAGCTCAACGTCCTCGTCCTGAACGAACGGGTAGAAGAGCCCGATCGCGTTACTGCCGCCGCCGACACACGCAACGGCGTAGTCCGGCAGCCTGCCGGCCGCCGCTAGCATCTGCGAGCGCGCCTCGGTGCCGATGACCGACTGGAAGTCGCGCACCATCATGGGATACGGGTGCGGCCCCACAGCGCTGCCGATGAGGTAGTGCGTCGTCTCCACGTTCGTTACCCAATCGCGAATGCACTCGTTGATCGCGTCCTTGAGTGTTTTGCTGCCGGAAGTGACCGGCCGCACCTCCGCTCCAAGCAGGCGCATCCTGAAGACGTTCAGAGACTGCCTCCGGATGTCCTCCTCGCCCATATATACGACACACTCCTGCTTGAGCATGGCGCAGACCGTAGCTGTGGCCACGCCATGCTGCCCCGCGCCCGTCTCAGCGATGATCCGCTTTTTGCCCATGCGCGCCGCCAGGAGGCCCTGTCCAAGGGCGTTGTTGATCTTGTGCGCGCCGGTATGGGCCAGGTCTTCGCGCTTGATATAGATCTTCGCGCCGCCGAGATGCCTGGTCAGGTTCTCAGCGTAATAGAGCGGCGTCGGCCGCCCGACGTAGAGGTTCAGCAGCTTCTTCAATTCGGCCTGGAAGTCGTGGTCCTCCTTGATCTCACCATAGGCCGATTCCAACTCCTCCAGGGCGTGCATGAGGGTCTCTGGGACGAAGCGCCCTCCAAACTGCCCAAAATGGCCTATGGAATCAGGTTGCGTGCGGGTGTGCGTCATTTTCGGGTCCTTCGGAATTTGTCCATCCATTATACCTTCACAGCTTGACCATGAGAGCCGCCGAAAATAAAATTGGGATGCACGAGGTCTATGGAGTAGCGCTATGCCAGTATATGAATATGTGTGCAAGACATGTGGGTGCGGGTTCGAGAAGCTGCGCCCTGTGAGCGACATGGACGCGAAAGCGCCATGCCCTGACTGCGGATCGGAGTCCCGGCGCAGGCTGTCGGTGTTCATTTCAATGACGACAGTCGGTGGCCGGTCCGAACCGGTGTCAGGTGGCGGCGGCGGGTGCTGTGGCGGCGGCTGCGGTGGAGGCGCCTGCAGCGCCTAGAGACAATAGGCATTTAGGAAAGGAAAAGACCAGTGGGCCGGAGTACTCCGCCCACTGGTCTTTTCGCGCCTATACTGCTCTGCCGCGGTCTACGATTAACCGCGGGAAACCCCATGCAGGATAGGTGACTTCGCCGCTGCTACTCCGGGCCGCCGGAGATATCGGACAGGAAGGTCCCCACGAAGATGGAGGAGACCAGCATGAAGGCGATCGCTCCGATGATTACCGCCGCGCCGAGTACCACGACGAATACCTTGCCCAGGATCTTGATCAGCCACCCTATGCCGGGAAGCGCTGACCCCTTGTTGTACACCTTAATAATGGGGTCGGTGATCGGCCTGAATGGCTTGGTTACCTTCTCCACAAACGTATCTTTAGGTTTGTCGCGCTTCGACTCATCCGGCAGGGGCTTATACTGAAACATCTCTTGCCATACCTCTATCGCAAACGGATTATGCGCTACACATCACAACCAGATGCACGTTTCAGACGCCCCAGGCCAGCGACCCGGAGCCAAGTCACGCAGCGACTATACTACCTGCAAATGCCGCACTAGGCAACCACCCGAGCATGACAAATTCCCCGGGGATTAGTCGTCGTCCCTGCTGGAGGAGACGAAACCCCGGAGGTCGGTCTCCTGGTTGCCGAAGAAGTCTGTGAACACGTACAGCGAGCCCAGAACGACTGCAATGGTCGCCAGCATTCCAATGAGGATGATCCCCTCAATTTCAATAACGTTATAGGTATTGCGGGCAATTGTCCGAACGATCGTCATACTCTAACCTCACAACAGCCTTTCACTCCGCCGCCGGGGCTGTACGCCACGCCGACTAATCCCTAGTCCTTATCCGCCAGAACTTCGCTGAGTGCCTTCAGAAAACCGTCTATTGTCGCATCGCTCATGGGCGTCGACAGTGTCATGCTCATCGGCGTGGGGCCAATACTGTAGCCCTTGATAAGCAGTCCCACTATGATGCGCTCGAGCATGGCGCCATCCGCCTGCCTGGCGCTCCTGTAGTCCTTGACAGGCTTCTCAGCTATATATGCATTAATCATAGAGCCTCGGCTCAGCACTTGGCAAGGAACTCCCGCCTTCTTGAAGGCGGCCTCCAGCCCTTTGTGCAGCCGCGCGCGGAGGCCTTCGAGCTGCTCGTAAACCTCCGGCGTCAACCCACGGAGAGTAGCCAGCCCGGCGGCCAGCGTGAAGTGGTTGCCGGAGAATGTGCCGCTCTGGAAAAGTCCGGTTGGCGCGCCGGTGTTGTCCAGCACGTCCATAAGCTCCCTGCGACCCCCGATGGCCCCAACCGGCAGTCCCCCTCCGAAGGCCTTTCCGAATATGCTCAGGTCCGGCTTCACCCCGGCTTCTCCCTGGTAGCCGCCTGGCCCAGCCCGGAAGCTGACCACCTCGTCCATCACCATGTACATCCCAAGTTCCTGGGTGATCTTCCGGACGAATTTAGTAAAGTCGTCAGGGATGTCCAGCATGCCCGGCTTGCCGTCGTAGAACACGCCCGCAACCTCGTCCTTGTGCTCCCTCAGGATGAGCTCAACAGACTCCCGGTCGTTGTAGGGGAGAATGATCACCTCATCGTTAGCCGCGCGCGACATGCCCTTGTGGGTGGGAACGGCCTTGGGCGAGGTAGCCTCGCCCGCCTTGTCGAGCGGCGGCGCCACGCTCACTTCGAGCGCGTCGTGACTGCCGTGATAGGCCCCCTCAAACTTGGCGATCTTGGGCTTGCCGGTCTTGGCCCGGATGAGGCGAGTCGCATGAAGCGACGCCTCAGTACCGGAGTTGGCGAAGCGCACCCGCTCAATCGAAGGGAAGCGCCGGGTGATCTCCTCGGAGATCTCCGCCTCGTATTCGGTCGGGTGGCCCAGGCCGATACCCATCTCCATCGCGTTCTTTAGCTCCGCCATCACCCCCGGCGGGTTGTGTCCCAGCACAGTGGTCGAATGGTGGTTTTCAAAGTCCACGTACCGGTTTCCATCGATGTCCCAGATGTGGCAGCCTTCCGCCTTCTGCACATAGATGGGATGCGGGGGCCGCCAGTAAGCGCCTTTGATGATGCCCCCGGGCATGCTATCCTTGCCGCGCTCCCACAGCGCCCTCGACTTCGGCGTCATCTTCAGCAGCTCAGCGTCAAGGGACGCTTTAGACCTGACCATGGCTCCTCCAGCGGTAATTGCTAAGACTTGTTCTTGAGACCCAGTAGCTTTATTGCGTTGAGGCCCAGTACCTTCTTCTTGGCCTCGTCTGAAATGTCGGCGGTCACTATGCGGCCAACCTGGTTGCGCGCGTCCAGGAGAGGCATGTCGGACCCGTACAGCACCCGGTCCTCCCCCGCCCCGTTCACAAGAAATTCAATGGTGCCCGCCTCCGCCATCGACGTGCACGTCTCCAGGTAGATGTTGTCACACTCTCTTGCCGCGGCCACGGCCTGGGCCTGCCCATTCATGTTGTTCCCAGAGTGGCCGAGCACCCACCGGACCTTGTTAAACCTCTTGGCCAGCGCCGGAAAGAGGCGCGGCATAGTCAGGGTATCCCCTTCGAAAAAGAAGGACGAATGGCTCATGATAACAATGCCGTGATCGTTGGCCCATTCAAAAATGGGGAAGTAAGACGGGTCGTCAATCGGCTTGCCGAGATATGTGGGGTACAGCTTGAGGAACCTGGCGCCAAGCTTACCGAACGCGCGCTCGAGCTCAGGTATGGCGTCCTGCAGGTACCGCGGCGTCACGTAGGCCACGGGCACGAACCTGTCCGGGTGCTTCTTGACGAAGGGCATCACGGAGTCCAGGTTTCGATGGGCCTCGCCATAGAAAATGCAGTTGATGCAGCTAATATCCACCCCGGCGGCATCCATCACCCTGAGATACGTCTCTAGGTCATCTGCCATTCCGAAAGAGCCCCACCTGCCGACGTGGGCGTGGAAGTCTACAACGGGCGTCTTCATGCGTTTATCCCTTCCCCAGGAGCCGGCCCAGGTTGCCCGCGCAGACGGCCTGTAGCTGCGATTGCGACAACCCCGAGCGGTGCAGATAGTATAACTGCGGCGCCATTGCAGAGTCCGGGAACCTGCTGCCGAACATGACGCGCTCAGCGCCAATGGCATCTATGAGCTTGTTGAAGGAGTTGGGCTGGAGCATCCTCGATACTTCGATCGAGACATTCGGGAGGCTCATAAGCAGCGGCACCGCCCATGTCTCATGCATGAAGTGGACCTGGCTCATCACGAACCTGAGGCCCGGCCGCCCGGAGACGGTCGCGTGGAACTCCGAAGGGTCTATCTCCTCAGCGGCCACCCATACCGGCGTCCTGTTGGCCTCAAGCCAATCGAAGAACGGCCCGAGCACCCACTCGCGGAACGGGTATCGCTGGAACTTGGGAGCGATGCGCAGCGAGCGCACGCCGTGCTGCTTCATACTCTTGGCCATGAGAGGCAAGTCGTCGAACGAGGGATTGACCGCAAACTGCGGCACAAGCCGAGGCTGCCCCTTGATCATCTCCATCAGGTAGGAGTTGCCTTCCACGCTATCGAAATCGAGCGCGTGCGGGGTGTAGGCGAGCGCCCTCTGCACGCCAGCCCTGTCCATCGTCGCGAGCGTGTCGGCCACGTTATCCACTCGAATATACCGATCGTACCGGCGCCCAACAGTGATGCAGGCGTCGAACACCGGAACGGACGGCTTGAAATCCAGGTCTACCTTGCCCATTAGTCCCTGCCTGTCGAGGTGTCTATAGCCCTAGCAGCTTCTTTGCGTTGAGTCCCAGCACTTTCTGCTTCGCTGCCTCTGAAATGTCTGCCGTCACTACTCGGCCCACATGGTATCGCGGGTCCATGAGCGGGATGTCAGAGCCGAAAAGGACCCTGTCCTCCCCGGCGCCGTTTACGAGGAACTCGATGGTCCCGGCCTCCGCAAAGGATGTGCATATCTCCAGGTAGATATTCGGGCACTGCTTTGCAGCCTCAACGGCGAGCACCTGGCCGCGCATGGCGTTGCCGGAGTGCGCCAGAAGCCACTTGACCTTCGTGAACCGCTTGGCCAGGCCGATGAACTTCGTCGGGAGGGTCAGTGTGTCCCAGTCAGCCACGTTGGAAGAGTGGCACATAATCACTATGCCACGGCTGTTGGCCCACTCGAAGATAAGATCGTACGAGGGGTCGTCTACCGGCTTGGTGTAGTAAGTGGGGTAGATCTTCATGTACTTGAAGCCGAGTTGGTCGAAAGCGCGCTCGAGCTCCGGGATCGTCTCGTCCGGGTGGCGCGGCGTGCCGAACGCGACGCCGATGAACCTGTCCGGGTACTTGCTCACCCAGTCCGCGACCACGTTGTGCGACTTCCGCTCGTCGTCGAAATAGATGCAGTTGAACCCCATTCTGTCCACCCCGGCCGCGTCCATGATATCAACGTACATCTTTGGCGAGGCCGGCCTGAACTTTGCGCCCCACTGGCCAACGTGGGCATGTACATCGATTACCGGGGTGTCGACGATCTTTGCCATTTACGCAGCCCTTCCAAGAAGCTTTTCAAGGTTGCCGGCGCAGATTGCAGAAAGCTCCGCCTTTGTGAAGCCCATCTGGTGCAGTCCGTACAGGTGGGGCGCCATCGCGGAATCAGGGAACCGCGAGCCGAACAGGACCCGGTGCAGCCCCATTGCGTCTACGAGGCGCTTCGGCCCGTCAACCACGACGAACCGAGAAATCTCCACGTAGACGTTGGGCACGGCCCTGACAAGCGGGAATATCCATGGGGTATGCACGTAGTGGACTTCGCTAAGGACGACGCGCAAATCCGGGTGCGCGCGAAGCATGGTGTGAAGTTGGTCTGGCTCTATCTGAGGGGCTGCGACGAAGACAGAAATCCCCTCTTTAGCAAGCCTGTCCAGCCATCCCTTCGCCATCCAGTCCGTGAAAGGGTAGTTGTGCTGCTTGGGGTCTATCCGAACTGAGCGCACGCCATGGGCACGCATCTGCGCGATGAGCTGCCCTGCATCATCCATAGTGGGGTTGGCGCCGAACTGGGGCACGAGCCGCGGTTGCCCCTTCATCTCCTGGAGAAGCACCTCGTTGCCGTCCTCGCCGTCAAAGTCGATAGCATGGACGTGGGAGACGAGCGCCTTGCCGACACCGCACCGGTCCATGGATTCGATAATGCCTGCGACGCTGTCCGAGCGGACGTAGCGGTTGTAACGCCTGCCCAGGAAGACGCAGGCGTCGAACGTTGGAACGGCGGCCTTGAAGTGTAGCTCTACCTCTCCCATATGCGCTCCACAGGGGGATTCAATGCGAGCGCAAGTTTATCATAAAGAAGGGGTAAAGGGTACGGGGACGGCGTATGAGTGTCTTTGCTCAGTGATATTGTCAGTAGGTAACTGCTCAGTGAATATGTCAGTCCATGAGAGGACTACATTTGACCGAGCGAGAAGCGAAGAGAGCACAGATACTGAACCTTGTTCTGGAGGGGCGTTGCGAGGCAAGTAAGGCCGCTGAGCTGATGG
>Ga0194132_10001750_pt1 | contig 43129 bp, 35 predicted proteins | sample TA2KigOf80mmetaG_FD_148612 | JGI IMG/M metagenome (GOLD analysis project Ga0194132, IMG submission 148612) | Freshwater microbial communities from Lake Tanganyika, Tanzania - TA2015054 Kigoma Offshore 80m | ecosystem: Environmental > Aquatic > Freshwater > Lake | place: Tanzania: Lake... | reverse complement strand
CAAAGGCCTACAGGTCTCCGACGATGAGTTTCAAGCGCTCAATATCAAACCCGGTAAGTTTCATGGCGATTGGAACTATACGCTTCTTCCTCGCTCTTAATCGGTAACTTAATTCTTGCCCATGCCTAACTGCCCCCGGCGCCTGACTCCCGCCCTCTCCGTACCGCTCCTTGAAGCTGCTATACAGCTGCAACTCCTCAGAACTGTACGTCCGATGCGTATGGCTCTCATGCGGAAAGTAAAAGCGCATCACTGCCTTCCCCTCAACATCATCAAACGAAATAAACAGACTGGTGGAGTCACCGTGGCTTTGCGCGTACGCGAACCGTACGGTGGCAACCGTACTGAGGTCCACATGAATATGCCAGCCACTAAATTCGACCGTTACCCAGGAATCAGTAAAATCGACCCGCTTTGGCGTGCCATCCAGAAATAACTCACTGATAGCTGTGTCACGTCCAACCGTGCATATCAGTGCCGGGGTATGAGCCAGGTCGGTCAGCAATTGCTGAATGTTCGTTACCATGTGGGTTTGCACTCTACGTGTGGCTACTCTGGTCGGTCCGCTGCACGAATCTCTTCTCGCACGGTCCATCCCAACGAGCGGAGTTCTTGTTTAGCCAGCGGCGAGAACTTACCGGAGATCCAGAGATGGCGTTCTGGAGTTTGCAGGTTCGGATGCTGCGCAAACTCAGCAATTCTTCGCGTCCAGGCAATGTAATCGACGTCAGAAGGGACGATGATGTTTCCCTCTTGATTCCAGCCGACGATGGTGCCGACGATAGTAATCCCGATCAGCGGGGAAACCGTTTTATGGTAGTGGGCAAGGAGTCGGGTTGAGCCTGTGAGATACCGTGCTTCTTCTTCAGAGGCAGTATCCGTTGCCAGTGCTATGACCTCTTCTCGTCCTGTAACTCTATCGAGTTGATCGAGAGCGGCGACAAGCGAAGTCGTCAAGGTTGGCGAGAAGGCATTGTTGCGAAAGAAATCGCGTACGGGTCGCCCTTTGATCCCCATCTTCTTGAGCTTTTTCCGATTGATTTCTTCGAGGTCTGGCGGTGGAAGGTCCCACACCAGGTTGGAAACTTTCGTGGTATAGGAAACGGCGTCAGGAATAGGCACTGCCATCTTAAAGGCCATGCCTCCGGCGAAGGCTGCCCAGGCGGACTCGTCGAGCGTTTGGTTCAAGATTGGATTGGTGGTGTACGGGTCGATTTCGAGTTGTTTTGCCAACTGTCGTCGTGCTTTGTTATAGCCAAAGTAGTCTTTGGCTACGTTACCAGCTTTGTTGACCACTTTTTCTGCCATCTCCACGTTTTCCGCTGCTTGCTCCTCGGCGGTTTTTTCTTCCTCTGCTGGCTCTGCCTGGTCTGGTTTCTCTTCCATGTAGTCTGACACTGCGTCAACCGCATTCATGGTTGTCTTTTTGGCTGACCGATAGGCGTTGTGGAAAAACCGTTCAACCCCAGCAGGAATGCCGTCGAGGGTTTCCTCCGGGTTTTTGATCACCTGTTTGACCGCGTTGATAGGACGAAGGGCTGCATCTTTCGCGGCAGAGGCAAACACTTTGACTTTGCCCTTCTTGTGGAGCGCTTTGATGGAGCGGATTTCACCTACACGAATTTGTAAGAGGTCACGTCCGCGAACCTCCATTGTTCCGTAGTCAGTGCGCAGCGTGAACCGTCCCAAGAAGCCGTTGGTGGGAACTTTCCGTTCGACTTCATATCGCTTGCCTTTGAGGAATTTTGCTGGAAGCAAATCCTCAGCGTCGATGACGGGTGGCTTCTCAAATGGCGCATCTGCCAGGGCGGGAGAGGAATGTCCTATTGTGAACCCGATACTGGCGAGAATAATGGTGAAACTAACAGTGATAATTTTTTTTCGCACGAATACCTTGCGGTGCAGTGGCAATCCCATAACGTCCCTCTCTTCCGTCGAGCGGGACAATATATAGCACACACGGTGTTTGTGAGCGTAGAGGGTTGTTCTGGGGATTGGGAAAGGGGAGAGCCGGGTGGGGAGACGCGACTTGTCGCGTCTCTACAAGGCAGGCATTACTCGACCGTCACGCTCTTGGCCAGGTTACGTGGCTGATCGACATCCGTCCCGCGATAGACCGCGATATGATAGGCCAACAGCTGCTGCGGGATCGTAATCAGGACTGGCATAAGCAGATGGTTGGTGCTGGGAACTTCGATGACTTCCCAGGCAATCTCTTCAAGCTCTGGGGAGGGAGCGTCTGTAATAGCGATGATCCGTCCCCCACGAGCCTCAACCTCTTTCATATTGCTCAAGGTCTTGGCATAGACTGGGTCTTTCGGTAGCAGTACGACCACTGGCATTTCTTCATCAATCAATGCGATCGGGCCGTGTTTCATTTCTCCCGCCGGGTAACCTTCGGCATGAATATAGGAAATTTCTTTCAGCTTGAGAGCACCTTCCAGTGCGATAGGATAATTCACGCCACGACCGAGATAGAGAAAGTCCTTTGCTTGGCCATATTTTTTGGCAATCTTTTCTATCTGCTTGTCTTTCTTCAGGACCTCTTGCACTTGATGTGGCAGATTGACGATGTCTTCAATGAGCTTGCTGCTGGTGGCTTTGTCGAGCACGCCACGACGCCGACCCAAATAGACTGCAAGTAAATATAGCGCGGTTACCTGGGTGGTGAATGCCTTGGTTGAAGCGACGCTGATTTCCGGTCCAGCATGGGTGTAAATCGTGGCATCGGCCTTGCGTGGAATCGAGGCATCAATGACATTACAAATCGCCAAGGTTTTCGCTCCGCATGCACGTCCACCCTCAAGGGCTGCAAGTGTATCTGCGGTTTCGCCGGACTGAGATACCGCCAGTACCAACGTGCCAGAATCAAGGGGAGACCGTCGGTAGCGAAACTCACTGCCGTAATCGACTTCTGCAGGAATACGGGCAAGCTCTTCCAAAAAGAATTTGCCTACCAGACACGCATGCCAGGCAGTGCCACAAGCGACGAGTGTGATGCGTTTGACCGAGTCAAGCAGTTCCGCATGTTCTTCTAACTCACCAAGTGACACTTCGCCATCATTGACGAGCAAGCGGCCACGCATCGTATCGATAATCGCCTGCGGCTGTTCGTGAATTTCTTTGAGCAGAAAGTGCTTGTAACCACCTTTCTGCGCGGTCAGCGTATCCCACGTGATTTGCCGCGGTGCACGCTCAATCAGATGACCGTGAAAATCGGTGATCGTTACGTTATCACGGGTGATCTCTGCCATTTCGCCGTCATCAAGGAACGCGACCTTGCGTGTGTAATCGAGCACAGCGGGAACGTCGGAGGCAACAAAGTTCTCCCCTTCGCCAAGGCCGATGACGATTGGGGTTGCATTCTTTGCAGTGAGAATTTTACCGGGTTCGTCCTCACAAAGAGTCACGATAGAAAACGCGCCTTCTAACCGTTGTAATGTTGCCCGTGTCGCTTGTGCGAAGGAGAGCCCCTCCTTCACGAATTCATCGATCAGGTGAGAAATGACTTCGGTATCAGTTTCAGAATTAAAGGTACGTCCCTTTGCCGTTAACTCACGGCGCAGCTCCAGGTAATTCTCAATGATGCCATTGTGAATCACCACGATTTTTCCAGCGCGATGGGGATGGGCATTGGCTTCAGATGGCCGACCATGAGTGGCCCAGCGCGTATGACCCATGCCAATGGCGCCGTGAACCGGACTCTCGCGTAGAAGTTGGTCGAGATTCGTGAGTTTGCCGACTGAGCGACGGACTTCGATTTTTCCGTTAAAGACTGCGACTCCGGCGGAGTCGTACCCGCGATATCCTAGTCGCTTCAATCCTTGCAGAAGAACTGGGGCTGCTTCACGGTGCCCAATGTAGCCAATGATTCCGCACATAAAAACCTCATAGTAAGTAGTCAGTAGTCAGCATTCAGTAGTCAGTAGGCGGTTAGTGAAGAATAGAGATAAGAGTGAATAAAAAAGGCGATTCCACCTAGGTCCCTTTTTCATTCTTCACTCTTCACTTTTCACTCTTAACTTGCCTTCTTTGCCGCTTCTTTCGCCCGCTTCGCTGCTGTCCAGCCCGCACGGGTTTGTTCTTCACGTGTGTTGAAGACAAGTGCTCCGGCAGGAACGTCTTGACGAACGGTCGTGGCCGTTGCGATATAGACATCGTCAGCGATGGTAATCGGCGCAATCAGTGTGGTATCGGACCCGACCTGGACACGATCGCCAATCTTGGTCTTCTGCTTGGTGAAGCCGTCGTAGTTGCAGGTGATCGTACCTGCACCAATGTTTGAGTCTCGTCCGACCTCTGCATCGCCAAGATAGGCGAGATGTTTGGCTTTTGAATGTTCACCGATGTACGACTTTTTCACCTCGACGAAGTTGCCAATCTCTGCTTTTGTCGCGAGCGTTGCTCCACCGCGCAAATGGGCAAACGGGCCGACGCTGGTATGATTCCCAAGTTCGCTCTCCCGGAGGACGACGGAAAAGTAGACCTGGACATCCTCACCAATAGTGCAGTCCTCGATGTAGGCACTGCCATCGATCCGGCAACGTGAGCCGATCGTTGTCTTACCTTTCAGTTGGGTGTTTGGACCGATGACCGTGTCTTGGCCAATAGTGACGTCTTCGCCGATGTACACGGTATCTGGGTCTTCAAGCGTGACGCCCATCGACATCCAATGACTCCGTAATTGTGCTTGTCGAGTTTTCTCCATAACTGCTAGTTCCTCTCTGGAGTTAATGCCTTCGACTTCGTGAGCGTTCTTTGTTAAGACCGCTTGGGTTGGCAACCCGGCGGCAACCGCCTGGGAGATAATATCGGTAAGATAGTATTCTCCTTGGGCATTCTGGGGTTGTAACTTTTCGAGTGCGGGAAACAGGAAGGACGCTTTGACACAATAGATACCAGAATTGATTTCTCGCACTGCCCGTTCTTCAGCGGAAGCATCACGAGCCTCGACAATTTTCACAATTTGTCCAGTTGACGTGCGAATGACGCGTCCATAATTGCCAGGATCAGGGAGTTCGACGGTGAGCACCGACAGTGCCGCTTTGCGCGCGTGATGCTCCTGGACGAACTGTGCCAGGGTGGTTGTGGTCAACAACGGAGTATCCCCACAAGCAATGAGGATATCTCCCTGAAAATCGCGCAACGCTGCTTGTGCTGAACGTACCGCGTCGCCGGTCCCACGTTGCTCACGCTGGATGGCAAAGTGAATGCCCTCACCACCACAGACACGTTGAACCTCCTCGGCTTTGTGGCCCACGACAACAACGAGGCGATCAGGGTGTAACCGCTGTGTTGCGGCGATGACTCGTGAGAGAAGCGGTTTCCCGGCTAATGAGTGAAGCACTTTCGGCTGGGTAGAGCGCATACGCTTGCCAAGCCCAGCCGCGAGAATAATGACACCAAGTTGTTCCATAGAAGTTGCCAACTGCCCGTCACTAGAACGACGTGAACCCCCGGTACTTTTTTGCCGTCTCTACTATATCGTATCGGGGCGTGGCGCCAAAGTCTTAAATAACAAAGAAAAATGGGACTTTTACATCGGTCACTAGTTGTACGAGGTAATCGGACATCTAGCCTATGCTCCCGGTCGGGAAGGGAGGTTATCGAACCACGGTAAGACCATCGTTTCATTAATCGAATACGTGCACGCATGTCCCCACTCAGGGAGTTCTTTATAGATGACGTTGAAGCCGTTCTCGATCAGTTGATTCGTGGTTGCCCGCGCCATCGCGACTGGAAAGATGAAATCTTGTCCACCGTGGACCACATACATCGGTAACCGTTTTGCGTCAGGCGAGCCTATCCAGCCAGGAAACACGCCAGAGGCGGCGATCGGCGCAATACCGGCAAACAACTTGGGGCAATGCAATCCGATGGCATAACTAAATGTTCCACCGTCGGAAAGGCCAGACGCAAAGATGCGACTGGTATCGATGGTGTACTCATCCATGAGTTCCTCGACCATTGTCAGGATCGAGCGAATATCGATACTGGGCTGCATCAGTGACCAGGTGTTGCTCAGGGATTTCGGTGAGAGCACGATGTAGCCATTGCTCTTGGCCGAGCGCAGCCAGGTGAGGAGATAGTCATCGCCACGACCATGTCCACCGTGGAGCGCGATAATCAGCGGCCAGCGGCGGTTGGGGTCGTAATGTTCTGGGACATATAAAGAATACTCACCATGTTGATCCGAAACGGGACGATGCAGCACACCAGTAGTTGCTTGGTTTGCGCTGGCTGGTGTCTCTAACTCGGCTAAGCGCGCGGCTGCTTCAGGCAAGACCCAATACTTGTGCACCGTCGGTAACTGGGTACGCATACTGTACAGTTGATACTTCCCTTGCGAGAAGGCATGACGACTCTGAAAATAGGCAGCCATAAAGTTGCCTGCAGAGCCGGAGAGAAACGACGTATACGCATCTTCGAGAGAGGCAACAGCGTCTTTCCATTGCTGGTGAAACTTCTCCTCTCCTGCCGGTGGTGTCAGTCCCTCTAATTCGGCATTCAAGGGGGGAAACAGATCGCCCAACGCATCGAACAATGCTTGTTTGCTCTCATGGATTTTGGCGAGGTGAATCTTCTCTTGTTGCGCTTCAAACGTGCGGAGAAAGTGGGCAATCTTCTCCTCTTGTTGTCCAATGGTTGTCCGATATGGTGCTGCCGAAGTTGCCATACATTCCTCCTCCGAAAAGCGTAAAGAAGCTGTTCTTCCTCTACTGTTGCGCGTGTGAGACCCCTATGCCAAGCTGCAGCCGCAATGGAACAAATACACGAAACCAAACACGCGCAATTACGTGCACTCCCCTCGGTCGAAAAGCTACTCTCCACGCCCACTGTAGGTCACCTGCTACAGAGATACAACCGTTCCTATATCACCGACAAGGTCCGCGAGACATTGATGGCGATCCGACAAGAGATTCGTGCGAATGCAACTCCGGTTACGCTCAGCGAGAGCGAGATTGCGGGCCACGTCGCTAGTGCCGTTGCTCAGGAAGATCGTTCGCCGTTACAGTCAGTGATTAACGCTACTGGTACGGTGTTACACACGAATCTTGGTCGCGCTTTATTGGCCAAGGCTGCGCTTGATGAAATCGTTCGTGTCGGCGGGTCGCCGGTTACGCTTGAATATGATCTGAGCGAAGCCGGACGTGGAGATCGCGATGATGTTGTTGCCGACGACCTCCTTGCGTTAACCGGCGCCGAAGCTGTTACTGTCGTCAATAACAATGCGGCTGCTGTTCTACTTGCCTTGAACTCACTTGCTGAGGGGAAAGAGGGGATCGTCTCACGCGGCGAGTTGATTGAGATAGGTGGCTCATTCCGCATTCCCGATGTCATGCGTAAGAGCGGTGTCACTCTGCATGAAGTTGGCACGACAAACCGTACGCGAATTTCGGATTACGCGGATGCGATTACACCACAAACTGGCGTCTTACTCAAAGTTCACCCTAGTAACTATCGGATCATTGGATTTAGCAGTGCGGTTGATCTGAACGAATTAGTCGGCCTTGGTCGCGAGCGCCAGATCCCAGTGATGGAAGACCTCGGAGCCGGAGCGTTAATCGATCTCTCTGCTTTTGGCTTACCGAAAGAGCCCGTTGTTGCCGAGCGAATCGCTACGGGAGCTGATGTGGTCACGTTTAGTGGTGACAAGCTGTTAGGTGGACCACAAGCGGGGATCATTGTCGGACGCAAAGAATATATTACTCGCATCAAGAAAAACCCACTCAAACGTGCGTTGCGTGTTGGTAAACTGACCCTTGCAGCGTTGAGCGCAACGCTACGCCTCTATCGTCGGGATCCAGACTTAGTAGCTGCTCTCCCAACATTACGTTGGCTGACTCGCTCACGTGCAGAGATGGATACGATCGCAGCGCAGGTTGTACCTTTACTACAGCAGCAACTCGGCGATGGCTTTACGATCACCGTCGAGGACACCAAAGCTCAGATTGGCAGTGGCACGCTTCCAGAAGAAGAGATTTCCAGCCGCGCGATTGCTATACGTCACACCAAGTTATCACCCGAGAAAGTCGCGGTACGCTTTCGTGCTTCGGATTCCCCGATCCTTGGGCGCATTCATGACGGTACATTTTTCCTTGACCTGCGCGGGATTTTTGCCGCTGAAGAATTGCTTCTGCAGCCATAATGACCAGGGGGCTCCTTACCTCACTGAGCACCAGGTTCCTTCTCCCTGAGGGAGAAGGTCAGGATGAGGGGAAGAAGAATGAGACTTCATCTTGGCGGAGAAGGGATGGAGTCGAACCATCCGCGCAACGTTACGCCGCGCAACTCGGTTTTGAAGACCGGTGGGGCCACCGGGCCCCATCCTCCTCCACAGAATGATTTCGCGGACTTAGCACGGTGCTGTCTGAGAGTCCAGGTCCGTGGGCCAACGGTTTTGTGCTGGGGCCTTAGCTACCGCTTTGAGCGTACCGAAAGAAAGTTCATGGTCTTCCCTTCCTCATCCTTCGTAGTTTGCTTCCGCTCTCTTCACTCAGGTCTCTATACCATCGATCGCTCCTGCGTCCGAATTGTGAGTATCGCAATCTCTGGGGGAATGCCTAACCGCATGGGGTAACCATAGAATCCGACACAACGGGTGACATACATCGTCATCTCTGGGCGTTGAAAAATTCCCTGATCTGGAACCCCAGCGAGTCCGACAACGGTGAGTGCGAAGTCACGACTGATTTGCACTCCAACATGACCTCCGTGAGTGTGGCCAGACAACACGAAGTCGGCGCATCGCGGTGGGAGGGCAATAAATGCACTGGGATCGTGGTTCAGAAGGATGCGAGGGGCCTCCGTGCGTGAGGGCCAGGACGACACAATTTGTGCATAACGCTTTTCCCATGTGGTGCGGCCACGCAGGTAATCTATCCCGCCGACTTCGAGCGGAACACCCTGTATCGAAAGTGTCACCAGCATATTCCGTAAGATGCGCACTCCCGCTTGCTCAAGACGCTGTACCAATCGCTCTGGTGCATCAAAATCATGGTTGCCCAAGCACGCCCACTGGCCATAAGGAGCACGAATCCGTGCCAATGCTTCATAGAGAGGCGCATCAAAATCGCCGGTCCGGTGAACCAGAAAATCTCCGGTATGCATCACGATAGCTGGGCGCGCCGCGTTGGTCAGCGCGGCCATACGAAGCAAGCGGGCTCGATTCATTGCCCCACCCACGTGGATATCGGAGAGATGGGCGATGCGCAGTCCGTCAAGTTCTCTTGGCCAATGGGGGAAAAAGAGTTCGCGCTCTTCGACACGAAAATCATACGAGAGCTTGATGTTGGACAACGAGATGAAAAATGGTGCCCCTGCACCGACAATACCCATCCCCTGGAGGAATTGGCGGCGTTCTGGTGACGCAATCGCCTCTGGGGTGCTGGCAACACGAGAAGGCACAAGGGAGCTCACCCGACGAACTACCATACTGCCAACTGTGATCCCCATGTCACCGAGAAAAAATAGGGCATGGGCGCTGAACCAGATCGGACCCACCCAGGAAATACCAGGACCGTGTAACAACAAGAGTGGCTCTCCTGTTCTTGCGGTGAGCAGTTGGGCCACCATAACGACATCACACACAACCCCGAGACCACTCAGGCCTCGTTTCATGAATGGTCGTGTTCTCAGCACGTGATCGAAAATCCGCTGCAACCGTAGCCGCGCATACGAGAAGGGGATGAAACCTAAGGGGAGTATCAGCAAGAGAAAAAAGGCACGACGTAGTCCGAAGACCAACGCAAGGGAAGAACAGAAAACGCTTACGTGAAGGGCGCATTGCCACCAATGATGCCAGGTAAGCCGTGAAGGTCCTGCAAAGAATCGCTTAATCACGTTGGCAAGTGTACCATCCAGCCTGGATTATGAGGAAGAGTCCACCCTTTGCACCTTGCTGATAGTCCTATAGGTGTTGCGTATCCTTACCTTGCCCCTGCGCCGGACTTTTTCATTGCCGCACTGCGCTCAAGCGAAAGGAGGGTAGTCACGATGTCTCGTGCTGCATACGGGTGGGCGAGGCGTTTGACGTTAGCTTGCATGGTTGCAAGCCGCTTCGGATCGTCAAGCAGTTGGTCGATCTTATAGGCGAGGACAGGAAGGTTATTGCAGCGGATAGCTGCTCCTTCTTCCAGTAAGTGATCAGCGTTACGTTCTTCTTGGCCAGGTATGGGGTTAACGATCACGAACACTAATCCTTTCGCGAGGGCTTCGGATGTTGTTAAACCGCCAGGCTTACCTACCAGCAAATCAGCAGCCGCCATGTATTCGTCCATGTCGGTTGTGTAACCAGTCACGTGTAGTGATATCTGTTGAGGAAGGCGTCGTGCCGCGATACGGTCAAGTCGTGTTTTCAATTCTTTGCTGCGACCACACACAGCGACAATCTGCGCAGGGTGGTGAAGGTCCAGGAGTGACTGCACGAGATGTTCAATCGGACCAACGCCAAATCCACCTGCGGCAATAAGGATTGTCGTCCGGTCTTCTTGGAGACCATGCTTGCGGCGCATGGCACGCTTGTCTTTCTGTTCGGCAAAAATCGGGTCGATGGGAATGCCAGAAACAGTAACCTTCTCGGCTGAGATACCAAGCTGCTGCAGGTGCACGCGCGTTTCCTCCAACGCAACAAAATAATGCTCGACATGATGTACAAGCCACATGGCATGTACATCAAAATCAGTGACGACAATCGCCTGCCGCGTGTTCATCCGCTCCTTCGCTTTGAGCCAGGAAATAATTTCTGCTGGAAGAAAGTGCGTGCACACGACCACATCGGGTTGTTCTTGTTCGAGCAGTTTGACGAACGGTCGTGTATTGAGCTTATCGAAGGCTAAGCGACGACGTTCGTTTTTCCACGGCTTGTCGAGATAGTCATACAACCACCCCAATACGTCTGGCATGGTGTTGACCATCTCAATGTAGGTCTTGGAGTAGAAGTTGCGGAACAGTTTGTTAGTATATTCTAAGACGTCGATGTGTCGAACTTCTTGTGCAGCGTTCAGAGCAAGACAGGCACGCTCGAGAGCTTGGGCAGCTCGGAGATGGCCAGCGCCAGCGGAGGCAGAGAGAAGCAAAACGTTGCGTAACATGCCGTAGTCCAAACGTTACATATCGTGTGAACGGCTGAAAAGGAGAAAATAGCTGGGTGATGATGACGAACAACGGATGCGCAGCAAACGAGTAGGATAGAAATTTTTATCGATGGTAATCAACAGAACAGCCGTAGAACTTGCACTGTTCTGTTCTTCTGATTGTTTCAGGAAATCATGTTTCCCAGCGACGCCGATGCCACAAGACGATGCCAATGAGACCTGAACTCAACAAGAGCCAGGTGTTTGGTTCTGGGATAGGGGTGGTGCGACTTGTCAAAGTGAAAATAGCCTGTATTTGACCTACATTATCATCATAGTGCCCAGGTTGGCTTGAGGGACTACCAAACTCAAGAGCGTCAGCAAAGCCGAGAAAGAGTCTGGTCGCGTTATCAGGGACTATAAACTGTTGGATACTGCCAGTGTCTGTGCGGCCATCTCCGATGAAAAAAACTTGATGGAGCAGGGGGGCGAGTTGGGTAAAAATATCTGGCGTTTGAGCAGCAGCAAGAGCAAAGTTCGCCTGTGTAGGAGTAAGAGCGAGGTTCGCTTGTGCAGGCGAAAAATCCAATCTTTCCGGTGCTGGGTCAGTGGGTTCTTGATCGCTAAGGAAGACGCCAACAAGGAACATCGTCTTACTATCGTGTACAATGCCTGAAATGCCTCCAAAAGAAAGAATGTCAGTATTGCCAGTAGCAAAACCATTCCCATCAGGACCGTTGAAGGTATTACCCCCACTACAACACGATACGGTTCCCGTCACCTGCGAGAACGTAAGAATCTGGTCAGGACCCGTAGTAAAGGAAAAGAGCGAAGGGAGGATGCCGCCACCGCCTCCACCTGGCGCTGGTGGTGTAGCAGTCCAGCCCCAAAGATATTGGCCCTGGCGTCGACAGTCAGCGTCACTGCCTGACTATCTTTTCCTAGCATTCCTACGACGAAGACGAGCCCCAATCCGAAGATTCTGATACGCCGATGCACGATGTTGGTCTCCTTCTGGTTACAGGTGGCAAAATATTGTCGGTTATATGTGCACTTTTGGGGTATTTTTTTATCTAAATAACGGTGGAGGCGATCGGTCATTACACTCCCCACCAGGAAATTTCAAGAGGGGTAAGTGATATCCTCTAGGAGTCTGGAGACTTCTATTCGACGACAGGTAATACAGGTAGCGAGGGAAGTATCGCGAGATGAAGTGTGGGGAGGTGTAAGAGGAAGGAGTCTACAGATTCACACAACTGCCCTCTTTTAGCACTAAGAATGAAGCGATGCTATGAGGAGGAAAGCGAGACGGTCGAGCCACGTGGGCTCAACCGTGTGTCAGTCGCATTGCGCGGCTCTCACTCGTAGCGCGAGTGGATGGGTACGAACAACGAGCGCAGTGGCAGTATTGGCGACGGGCTCGCCGTCGACATGCAAACAGAGCGGTCTTTGTCCTGTAATCGTTGCCTGAGTGATGCGACGTGTCTCGACCCCAGGACTTTTGGTTATCGTACCGTTGAACAAGCGTCGCGCCTCCCAGAGCGTTTCTCTTACTGAACGCTTGGGGATGATCACGAGATCCAAGTGTCCATCACTGAGGTCTGCATTCGGAGCAATCATGGCTCCATTGCCATATTGTTGAGAGTTGGCGACAGCGATGAATAAGGAATGGCGATGAAGCGTTTCTCCGTTGATGATAATCGTATAGACGTCTGGCTCGTATGTCAGGAGTTCTCGCATCGCGATTGTGACATAGGACGAGAATCCTCGTCGTCCTTTTGGACGATTGTTAAACAGCGTCGTAACCTGAGCATCGAAGCCAACCCCTGCCGCGTTCAAGAATAACTGTCCGCCAATTTCTCCAGCATCAATAGTGCGGTCCTTGCCGTGGAGTGCGGTGTGAAACGCTTGCGTTGGATCGAATGGAATGTGTAGTTCGCGAGCGAGACCATTGCCTGAACCAGCTGGAATAAGCGCGAGAACAGTCGGACTCCATACCAGTGCGCGGCCCACTTCGTTCATGGTGCCATCACCGCCCCATGCGAGTACAAGCGTCGTGTGTCGCTCAACTGCCTCGCGGGCAATTGTGTACGCATGTCCGGCCCGCTCGGTGACCCGTACGTCGCACTCTATGCCTGCAGCGGAAAGGATGGCCGTTGCGAATTGTGCGCGTTGGCGCGCGACTGCTGGACTACTCCCGGTGCCAGAAATGGGGTTGATGATGACGACAACCCGCATAGGAGACGACACGCCTATGTATCCTGCTCTGCAATAGGAAGGGAAAAGAAGAAGGTACTTCCGCTTCCCAGGGTGCTTTCCACCCATACTTGCCCTTGATGCGCGTTGATGATCTCTCGCACCAAAGCCAGCCCGAGCCCGGTTCCGCCAATGTTGCGAGTATCGGAGTTGTCGACACGGAAGAACTTGGTAAAGAGCTTGGGGACGGCTTCTAGGGGAATCCCAACGCCGTGATCTGCGACCCATACTGTCACTTGCGGTGCTTCTACTCGCGCTCCGACGACGATCTCACCTCCGTGAGGAGAGAACTTAATCGCGTTTGACAGTAAATTGCTCAGGACTTGCTGAAGGCGATTGGTGTCTGCTCGCACAGCGGGCAAGGCCGGTGCAATATCGAGCCGTAACGAATGGGTGCGCAGTTCTTTGGTGAAGAACTCGGATGTCTTCTGCAGGAGGGGCTCAAGGACGACCGGGGCGAACGTGTAGAAGGAATACCCTTCTTCACTCCGTTGGAGGTCGAGAAAATCATCGATCAACCGTGACAAGCGGAGCGACTCGTTATGAATGACTGAGAGGAGTTCTCGTTGTTTCTCAGGAGGGAACTCACGTTTCAGCATCAACTCCGTAAACCCTCGCAGGCTTGCTAATGGGGTGCGCAGTTCATGACTGACGGTCGAGATCAGTTCGTCCTTCATCTGATCGACCTTTTTCCGTTCGGTAATGTCTCGGTATATCGTGTGGACGCCGGTTGGGGTTCCGTGCGTATCAAAAATCGTCCGTACTCTCCCCTCGACCGTGACAATGCTTTTATCGCGTCGGACAAAATCCACCTCGACGGTGCTCGGAATCTCTTTGCCGGTATACCGCTGGAGGGTACGCCTTTTTATGACTTCTTGTGATTTTGGTGTGACAAGATCGAGGACGCGTTTGCCAATGATCTCTGCTGGAGAGTACCCCAGCACTTGCTCGACGCGGCGATTGATGCTGGTAATGATGCCATCAAGCGTGCTGGTACCAATCACGTCATTGGCATTCTCAAAAAGATCATGATACTGTTCTTCACTTTTTCGTAATGCTTCCTCAAAGCGCTTCCGTTCCTCGATCTCTGCTTGTAGCGCTTGATTCGCCTGTGTCAGTGCCGCGGTGCGTTCCTGGACGCGCTGTTCTAACTCCAGGCGAGCTTTTTGTAGGGCTTCTTCTGCCTGTTTGCGGGTCGTAATGTCATGCGCGAGCGCAACCCGTGCAGGGCGACCGGAAAAGGGAATGTCGTGCGAGGTGATTTCAACATCAATGAGCGTTCCGTCTTTTTTGCAGTGCTGCCACACTCTCGTGGTGATGCCACGCGAGGCAATTTGCTCGATGTGTTTCTCAACCGCTTGTACCTGCCCTGGCGGATGAATCTCGCGGACGGTCATCGCAAGAAATTCATCCCGCGTATAGCCGTAGTGCTCGATCGCAGCGTCATTCACCGCTAGGACTGCGAGTGTCTCGGCATCAATGACCCACATCGGATGTGGGTTCTGATCAAATAAGAGGCGGTACTGACCCTCTGACGTACGCAACTGCTCTTCGTCCCGTTTCCGTGCGGTAATGTCTTGGACTGTGCCTTCATAATAGAGCGGAGTGCCGTGTTGGTCTCGGACGAGCCGGGCAGTCTCGGAAATCCAAATTCGCTCACGAGTTTTGTGTCGATACACTTCAGATTCGAACTCGGTCACGGTCCCGTGTTCTGCCAAAATGCGCTGAAATTCGTTGCGTCGGTTCGGATCGACGTACCACTCCCCCGCAATATCGTTTACTGCTAGGAGCATCTCCGCTTCACTCTCATAACCATTTAATCTCACAAGAGTAGGGTTGGCACGAAGTTGATGGCCATCAAGGCTTGACCGATAAATGCCTTCAACCGCATTCTCAAATAACGCGCGATACTCACGCTCAGCTGCCCGTGCTACGCCCTCTGCTCGTTTTCGTTCTGCGATCTCAGCGCGCAACGCCGCGTTCGCTTGCGCCAAGTCTGCCGTGCGTTCTTGGATGCGTTGTTCTAATTCCGCGTGCGCTTGTCGTAAGGTTTCCTCGACCTGCTTTCGCTCGGTGATATCACGATAAATACCAAGAATCCCGACGATCGTACCTTGTGTGTCGCGCAGGAAACGGGTGCGCGCCTCAACTGCTACAGTACGGCTGTTGGGGCGGAGGAGTTCGAGTTCGAAGGTCGAAGGGAGCGGTTCGCCAGCGAGGGCTCGCTCAATACGTTCCTGAGCAAACAGCGCTGACACGGGCGTCAGAAATTGAGTAAACGAGCGACCAATAAGCTGTTCCCGCGGCAAACCGGCAAGGCGCTCGGCACTACGGTTGACACTCGTCAGCGTGCCATCCAAGGCGATAAAAGCTATCGCATCGTTCGCATTCTCAAAGATCGTGCGGTAATGTTCTTCAGTCTGAGGGAGAGGCCTCGCTGGTGTTTTTTCCGGTACGTCGAAAGTCGGATGATCGTCCACTCCTCTCGGTGAGGTGCTCCTGTAACTCTCGCCCATACGTTCTTCTTTCTCCCTATCCCCTCCGGAGAACTCAACTGATCGGCTTCTCTTATCACTTCGCTGCGAAAGATAGGGAAGTTCCCCCCAGATCTTCTTTCTTCTTATCACTATTCAACATGGTAAGACAAACTATCCATGCGCCCAGTGTTATCGACAACAACAAGCCGGTGTGTACCCAGGCGGAGGGGAAGAAGGAGTTTTGTCTCAGGGGAACCAGTACGGATCAACGCACCGTCCTCATACCAATAGAGGTACCGAGCAGAGGCTCCTCCCTCAACGCGGAGAGCGATTTGCTGATACTCGTGTGGCGTATCGCGACGCAAATGATACGGCGTGGTGGCATTAGGAGAAACGATTTTGAGAGGTTCGTTGGCGGGGATATCACTACAGAGCGAGTGGAGAGGGGGAAAGGACGGAACGGGTAATCCTTGGGCTTGGCGCCACGCTAACAACTCTGCGGGATAGGTTGTAATGACCGTCGCGCGGTGGGGACGCTGCGCAAGACATGCACCCGCAAGCCGTTCGCCGGTTTCGCTGTCGACGAAAATACGACGATGATACGAGCAGAAGGAGAGTTTTGAGCGCCCAGATAATGAAGTGACTGCATCAGTGAGCGGACAGTACGGGCCAGCGAGTTCATGGCTATGGGCGCAGATACGCACTTCTCCCAGTTGTAAATTTTCTGGACGTGGCAGTTGGGCTGTGCCCCCTTCAATCACACGAAATAAATCGAAAAGGAGGGGCGCTGCATGTTCAGCACCGGAAAGCCCTTTCTGCCCTCGACCATTCACGTTGCCAACCCACACCCCAATAGTGTAGCGGGCAGAAAACCCAAGACTCCACGCATCACGGTGGCCATACGACGTGCCGGTCTTCCACGCGACGACTGGCACCTCACGTGTCAGGTGCCACGCGCGAGGAAGGTCAGGGCGTTGGAGGCCTGTCAATGTTCTCGTCACCAGGTGTGCAGACTCCGGCGAGAAAAGGTGTTCATGGCTTGCGCTGTTCCCCGATGGATTTGTCGTGATCCGAATTGGTTGATGCATTCCCCCTGCTGCGAGTGTCGCGTACAGATTGGTAAGATCCAGCAACGTCACCTCGCCACTGCCCAAAATAAGTGGCAAGCCATACGTCGTTGCTGGGCGATCAAGTGTTGCCAATCCGCCGCGCTGCAAAAGCGTGTGGAATGTTGGGAGCCCGATCTGCGCGAGCAAGCGCACCGCCGGAGCGTTCAACGAACGCACCAACGCTTCACGGACCGTGACTAATCCGCTGTATTGGCCATCGTAATTTTCAGGGACATAGCCAGCAAAATCCGTTGGTACGTCGACCAAATAGGTATCCGGGAGAATCAGGCCGAGATCCATTGCCATCGCATATAAGAACGGCTTCAACGTAGAGCCCGGCGAACGACGAGCAGTGGCGGCATTGACCTGCCCTTGAGTTGCTATCGCAAAGAAATCTGGCGACCCGACCAGGGCGCGTACGGAACGGCTGTCGTTTTCAATCACTACTACAGCAGCACTACCGATGCCGCGCTCGCGTAACCCAGCGATGCGGGTTGCAACCTGCGTTTCCGCTATCTGTTGCACGCGTCGATCAAGTGTCGTAACGATCTGCGGTTCGCGAGAGAAACGATCAATAACTATTTGACTGAAGTGTGGAGCGACAAAGGGAGGTTGCCAGGTCGGAACTTTGACGGGATGTTGGCGGGCACCGGTGATCTCCGCTGCCGTGAAGACTCCGGAGCGTTGGAGTTGCGCCAAGGTGCGGTTTCTCACCGCCAGTGCGGTATGCGGATTTCGTACTGGATTGTAGGCGTTGGGTGCACGTGGTAACACCGCGAGCAGTGCTACCTCACCAAGAGAGAGTTGCTGTGGTGTTTTGTCAAAATAGACTGTGCTGGCTGCACCGATGCCTTCGATATTATCGCCGTACGGGGTGAGGTTAACATAGAGTTCAAGCAGTTCGTTTTTCGTGAAGCGTCGTTCAAGTTGTAAGGCGCGAAAGAGCTCTTGGCCTTTTGCCCAGAGCGTTCTGGGTTTGGGTTCTGCTAAGCGCGCAATTTGCATGGTGATTGTCGAAGCGCCGGAGACAATGCGACTATGTCGTAGATTGGCCCAGAGGGCACGACCGATTGCGAACGGGTTGACACCGGGGTGGGAATGGAACCACCGGTCCTCCGAAGCAATCAGAGTTTTGAGAAAAACCGGTGCAACTTCACTGAGAGTCACTGGAATACGGAACTGTTCGTCAGGGGGAAGAAAAATACGTAATGGCACCCCTTCGTGGTCGGTGACGACTGTTGCTGGTTGACGGTGAAGTGTGGCAAAGGGAAACGGAAACCACCAGTCGAGCAGGACGAAGGTCAGCCACGGCCCGAGGATCACACATAGTCCGAGCCCGATCGCACGGCGAAATCGACAATACTGTGGAGCTTTGCTAGCGTTCAACATATGCGACGGCGATCTCCAATCGGACTAAGCATCTTTGTCGCGGTACTGTATGGAAGCGTTTCCTATGCATTTGCTGAATCCGCGGAAGAACGAATCGCCAGCATCCTTCTCCCGCTGATGTCCTTAAGCTTTCTTTTCCTGGTCCCTTTCGTGGTCGGTTTTCTTGCCGTGTATTGGAGTAATGCTGAAAACAAAGGCTCCTGGAGACATGGACTGGTTACCCCGCTCAAACCTTTGCTGTTCTTATTGCTCCTTGCTGTTGTCTTAGGAAAAGAAGGTGGCATTTGTATCGTCTTAGCGCTTCCTGTTCTTCTTCCGTCGGTGTGTTTAGGGGGACTCTGCGCAACCCTGATACTCCGGAGAAGACAGGCAGTAAATACCTTTCCGCCTCTTGTCGTCTCGATGGTCATTTTCCTCCCGTATATTGCAGCTCCCTTGGAAAACCAACTGTCTGTATCATCCGCTCTACGCGTAGTGAAAACTCAAATTGCGATCAACGCGACCCCGAGAACCGTCTGGCAGAACATTGAGCGAGTTCCCGCTATACAACCTGAAGAACAGGGGGTGAGCTTTGTACATATGATCGGCTTTCCACGACCAGTCGAGGCCACATTATCCCATCCAGGAGTTGGAGGGATCCGACATGCGACATTCGCTGGTGGGGTATTATTCATTGAAACCATTACTCATTGGGAGCCAGAGAAGGAACTGGTTTTCTCGATCAAAGCCGATACGGCTTCGATTCCACCGACGACGCTTGATCCACACGTGACCATTGGTGGGGAATACTTCGATGTCCTTGAAGGTCGATACTGGATCGAGCCGATTAAAGAACAACGAGTGATTCTCCATTTAGAGAGTACCCATCGCGTATCAACACGCTTCAATTTCTACTCCAGTTGGTGGACTGATTTCATTATGCGCGATATCCAGAACAATATCCTCAAGATCATTCGCACGCGGTGTGAAGCAGTGTAGCTCTACTGCACTGTTGCGTGTCCCTATAAGCCGCGCCTTTCTACTTCTTTACCTTCACCTCGATCGTTCCCCGTTCGCCGGTTGCGCGAATCGCTGGGTCATACATCGCCTCGGCCTGGACTGGCGGAAGTCGGAACGTACCAGGCGCGACTGCGCGCAAGAGCGCATACGCCGTGTGCCACTCTTTCTCGGCAAGATCAGTAAAGAGCAACACACGATCGTCGCGGATGTCTTGATGCGCGGGTTCAAGATTGGCATCCGTCACCCACGGCAGTGTCTCGGTCGATTTCAGGCGTGGATTCTCCACTTCCAATCCAGACGGTAGCAGATTCTGAATGACAACATTATCAAGCTTGCCGGAGAGACTGCGAACCTGGGTTTTTACGACGATGAGGTCTCCTTGTGACACCGCCGATGGGTCAAGTGCACTACCATCGCGCGTAAAGAAGGTGCGGTTCACTTCGAGTCCAGCTCTCTGGCGCAAACTTCGCATCTGTCGGAATCCCACGACTATGCAGAGCAAAGAACGCTGCACCCGGTTCGTAGCCCTCCTTCATGACAATGGTAATCACTCCATTTCCCTGAATATTTGGGAAGGTCACTGTCTTATTCGTAAAAGTGCCGATTGGTGCGTTGTCAACAAAGACGGTCCCCGCATACGGCTTCTTCTGTGCCTGTTGCGTAAAGAACTGTCCGAGCGCGACAAAAGCGACCGCACTTTCTTGAGTACTCCACTCGCCGCCAGCCTGAGCGTCGCGAGCAAGCCGTTGGACGAGTTTAGGCACTCGTGCATCGTGTGGTGTCGCATCGAGAAACGCAAGCAATAAGAGCGCACGGTTTCGCACAGTTGAATTGAAATTCTCTCCTGTCTGCCGTGTTGTTTGCTCGGCGTCTTCAAGTCCACGCGTCAATTCTTCAATGACTTTGGTATTACCCGTGGCAGCATAGGCTGCGCCGAGTAATGCGCGTGACTCCGGCCTGAGGGCATTGCGATGACGGTCGCGAACAAAGTCGAGCGTTCCGAGATCAGCTTTACTCGCACGCGCGAGCACGTACAACGCGTATGTCACACGTTGTAATTCCTCCTGATTTGGCGCTTCACTGGGTTTGCTATCCTTGGTAAGCGATTCGAGTGCACGATCATAAAGGAGGGTATCGACATGGTGCCCGGCTCGGCGCGCTTCGACCAAGAAATGCGTAGCGTAAATGCTGCCCCACGGGTGCATGGTGTCGCCGTCTGGCCACATCGAGAAGCCGCCACTCGATAACTGCATCGTCGCTAACCGAGGAATGCCTTCCTGGACAAACACGTCAGGATCGCTCTTGTTGAACAACTCAGGATCGAGTTCCTTCGCGAGGTCGCTGAAGTATACCAAAGGAAAAGCGCTCGATGTGGTTTGTTCAACGCAGCCATACGGATAATGCAGAAGATAACGCAACTTGCCAGTGAACTGGACTAACGGCAGTGGGCTCAGTCGAAGCTCGCGCTTCGTCGTTTCTGGCCGAAACGCATCGAGGCCCTCTGCAGCCAAGTCGAATGCTTTGTCCGTAATGCTTCCTGAACGCTCGATCGTTCGCGCTGGCAGATCCGCGCGCAGTGAGAACTCCCCAGTTGAGTGCGTTCTCTCGCCATTCCCTTCCGCGGTCAACAGCAAACGCACGTCTCCGGCACGATTACCGCTCTTGAGAGCAAAATAGATCGTTTGTTCTTTTCCATGCGTGACTGTCACTTTCTGTGTAGTATTCCCTTCGACTGTGACGAGCCCCTCGACGGCGAGTGTGACCGCGAAATCGCCATCTGTCCCCGTATCGTTCCGGACGGTGACGGGAATTAGCGCGGTTTCCTGGAATGAGAGGAAGCGAGGGTAGGTCGGCAACGACACAACCGGGTCACGCACTTTCGTCGTATGGGCGGCAGATCCAAACTGTTTGCCGTTGTGAGCCACCGCCATCACACGCAAGGCTCCTTGGAATTCCGGAACATCGAAGGTGACAGTGGCTTTGCCTTCGTGGTCCGCAGTGACCACCCCAGACCAGAAGGTGACTGGCTTGGTGCGACGAATGCTTTCTGTTCGCACCTGTGACTCCATAGCGTCTCCTTCAGCATCACCACCAGCAAGCGATTTTCCCTGGACGTTCACCTCTGGCAGGAGGAGCGAGAAAATATCGAACGCACGAACCCCCAACGCCAACTTGCGATAAAAGTAGGAAAACGGATCGGCGGTTTGCTGCGCAATCAGTTGCAGAATCCCTTCGTCAACCATAGCAACGGTTACATCAGCGCCAGGACTCGCAGTGACATTGACTGACAGTGGAGAAAAGGGACGGACTTCGGTTGGTGCAGCAATGTCGATTTTGAGACGATTGCTCGTCTGGTCCACATTCAATGGAATCGCGCCAAAGGCTCGCCCTGCAGTGCCTGGCTCTAGATCTTTTGCTGAACGAATCAGTGTTGCCGTGACGTAGGCATTGGGGCGATACTCAGCGACGAGAGGCACTTTGACAGTTGCGGTGTTACCTGAGAGATCATGAATCTGGGTGTGGGTAATACCGTCACGTTCAATTGTGACCAAGACTTTCCCCGCGAATGGGGCTTTGATCTGTACGGTGGCTTCTTCACCAGGTTGATATTCTGTCTTGTCGAGCCCTAATTCTAACCGCCCTGGTGTTTTGATAGCCCAGGGAGAATAGCCTGAGCCGCTGACGAAAAACTCGACTTGCGTGGATGCACCAGTATCAGTGTCGATGAGGGTGACTCGATACTCCCCAAATTCAGGCGGGGTGAAAGTAAACTGCCCACGAGCATTACCGGCGGTGAGAGTTTGACTATCGAGCAATACCGGTTCCCGTGTTGACTCGTAGCGGTAATTCCCAGCGTCGGTTCGACGGAGCACGGTGTGATAACGATCGCGAAATAACTCTGCACGCAGCGCTTTGGCCGTGACTTCGGTTCCGGTGGGTGTCACCGCGACATATTCAAGCGTAACCGGCTGGCGTGGTTCAGCATATCCGTCACCAATACGACGCACTCCCAAATAGTACGGATAAGGATGAATCGGAACGCGTTGTAACGCAGCGACACCACGTCCCCCTTGTTCCTGTACTCGTGCAGTGACAACTGCCGTGAGGGAGGAAGGAACGCGAAGCCCTGAAGGAACAGTTGCCGTGAAGATGTGACTCCCAGCTTCATTGAGCGTGCTTTCGCTAGTGAGCAACTCCTGGTCGGCAAACTTTCGTTCAGGGTCATGGAAGGTAAACTCCGTGTATCCTTTCGGTGCAAAGGTTGCAGGAGTGAGTCGCACGCGACTCTCCACTTTGAGGCCGGCGGCTGGTGGACCGAAGAGATAGGCACTGGTGACATCGTAGGCAAACTCTTCACCTGGACTGAATTCTGGCTTTTTGGCAGTAATGTCGACCCTAATGCGATCCGGAACAAACTCTTCCACCTGAAAGCGGTACTGTCCGATGACTTCCTCACCGGCAACTAACTCCAGGTTATGATGGCCAGTGCGAGCGTAAGATGGAATTGGTATGGCAAACGAGGCAATACCGTGATCGTTGAGTGTGAGCTTGAGCGTGTCGCGCGTGTTACCCTGCGGGTCGTTATGACGTAAAACCAGCGGCATAGTGGGTGGGGCTTGCAGGCTACGGTCGCGAACGACGGCGACACCGTTTACAGTCTCCCCAGGGCGATAGATATCTCGTTCACCGTACAGATACGCAGAATACCCTTCTTTGGAGAGGTCCGCGCCAGCGACATCAAAACTCGACGTGTCAATGGTTGTTTGATCGAGCAACAAGAAGCTGAAGTCGTTACCCCGCTCGACGGTGACCATGTACGGTGTCTGTTTCTCGAACGCTTTTGCCAGTCCGTGGACCCGCCAGAGTCCTTCGGCATTGGTTTGGCCTTCGGCAATGGTCTGGTTTTGGTTACTGATGAGGCGAACCGTTGCGCCATCGATAGCGGCCAGATTGGCAAACGATGACACCCACACGAGGAACTCATCTTTGCCGTGCTTTGCCACGATGCCTAAATCGGTCAGGAGGAGCCAGCGGGACGCGCCACGGGATGAGTCGGGGCGCACAACCCCGATACGATACAAACCAGGTGTTTCTTCTTTCACATAGTTATCAAGCCCTAATGGGGTAAGCACGCTTTTGTTGCGTTCTGCGCTCAGCGATAGGGTTTCAGTGACAAGCCGATCGCCGAATGCCTGCGAAACCGTCGAGTCATAATAGTTTTCGTCTTCGTATCCACCACTGCTACGATCGAAGAAGAAAAACAGATTGTTACGATAAATCCGGTCGATCGTGAGCTGTACCTCGTTCACATTGACCGTTTTGAGTGCAACGGTTCGCGCTCCGCTGGCAGATAAGAACATGCCCGGACTCTGAAACGTAATCGCCGGGTCGAGGTCAGGAACAGTGGTCGTGGCTTTGTATTCTTGTTGTAGCACTGCGTCATCAGTTGCCGGCAACCCTTGGGTAACAACGAGAGTGTACTCCTGGCCAGGAATGAGACCTCCGGTCAAAATCAATTCAGTCCCCTCTGCAGAGAGGCGATACTTGGTCGCAGGGCTCAGGCTGATGTATTTATCGACCACTGCCGGATTGACCGGTGAAGACAGGCGAAGGCGGATAGTAGAATCTGGCTCGCCCGCTTGTGCAGAGACACTCCAGATGTCCAGCTTCTCAAAAGAACCCAATGTGATCTTCTGCTCCCAATCCTTCGCTAATGTGACGCTGCCACCCTCGGGCGTGAGATTCGAGAGAATGATGAGCTGTAAGTCACGTGGAGTTTTCTGCTTTTCGATTGCTTTGCTACGAAAGCCAATCACATGACTGCGGTACGTTGTCTCCAGTTCGAGGGGAAGTGGGTCTTGCGCACCACGGAGCGGGTCGATGAGCCGGAGTTTAGGCGCCAACACTTCAGGATTGACCACGGTATTAAAACGGGCACTCCCACGGAGGATAACTTGGTGTTTGGCGTCGAGCACAGGTTCTTCGGTAATGTCGATGCGCTCGACAGTGAAGCGCTCAGTGTGTAACGTGAATTCACTCTTTCCTTTCAGCGTTTGACCTGTCTTGTGCAGTCGTTCCGGTATGAGGGCGATGTGATACTCGGTAGCCATCGCGAGGCGATCGGTCGCCTCGAAGCGCAAGACATTTGCCCCTTGCCACTTCCATGACCCACCCGTGTTTGGCTTGATAATGGCCGGGTCCTTCCCAAGGACCTCGCCGACCTGTCCTTCGCCTAATGGGTGATCAAAGATAATGTTGAGGCCTCGCTGGTTGGCTTGATCAATAGTGATGTCGAGGACCGCTACGGCTCCTTTCGCCGGTTTCCCTCGGACCGGCTGGCTCTCTCCAGAGTGGCGGGCTTGGAACAGAACAGTTGATAAAACGACAACGGCGACGGTGAGGGCGGCAATAGTCAAATTTTTCCAGTCACTGAGCCAGGAACCCATACGTGTACTCCTCGATGCAAGCAGGAAACATGAAAGGTGTTAACACAAAATGTGGGATGTGGGTGTGAACACTTCTTGCATCGTATACAAAAATGTTGAGGAGGGAAAATAGACAAGCGGCACACGCAGGGGGATAGTCAGGAAGAACCCGAAGTCAGACCACAGCATACCATTACCTGAAACAGGAGTGGCAGGTATTGCCTTCAGGTGACTCTTCGTTTCTTCCTCGGCGCAATAAAGGCAGATTCTGGTTGCCGATTGGCGATGGCAGACGCGATTTCTGGTTGCCCAAGTAACTCCCGAAGCAGAGCAGGTTTGGCAGAGACGACGAACGAGCCGAGATTGCGGAAGATATTACAATCTCCAACCGAGGTGCCGCACTGTTGTTCGACCCGTGAGAGCACTTCCTTCACGATGGTTTCGGTGTCTTCTAAATCGGACCACAGGAGATTGGCACAGCGACGCACACGCTGATAGAGCAAAGGTTGTGACATCTTTCGATCGAGCAACGAGGAGGTGCTGTGCCGAGACCAACGATAGTGGAGATTCCCCCCGAGGAGCAAGTCCGCAGGCGGGCTGAATTCCGTCGCGCCCGGTATGGAGACCTGCTCGCCCTGCATGTCCTGCTCCTGGGGCCGCTGGTCGGGCCCCGAGCGACATCGCGGCGGTGATCTTGTGTTCGCGCTCCAGCGGGTATCGCATTGGTCGCGCCTCCCGAGCCGGAACGTTCACCTGCGAGGAAGGCCGCGAGCGCGCCCTCCCGCAACGACGACTGCGGCTGCTCACGCCATCTCTGAAACGGTCGGTGCTAGCGCTGCTCAAAACGGCGCCGCGGGTGTGGGGAGGGTGTCGCACCCGGTGGAGCTGCGCCACCTTAGCCACATTGTCTGTGGTCTCGCAAACAGACCGGGCTCTTCCGGGAACTCCTGGACACGCTCGAGCGGACGCACCCGGTCCCGCTCTTCACGCAGCTCCCCGTCGTGGGCGCTAATGCGAAGCTGCATAAAGCCAAGAGCGTCCAACGAAGGATCATAGGTTTATGAGCCTCGTGAGCAATTTGGATCTCCTTTTTAACCCATGCAGACTGCAGCATTTCACTGGATAATAGAAAGGGGGCGAGGGGGGATTTTATCAGCCGAGGATTACCGACTCTGAATGGCAAAACTCATTAGCGTTACGAATACGTTGGGGGAAACGCATAGCAGAGTCTAACTGCTGTGTATCAGGGTGATAGTGCTTTCATGTCCTTACGATGGTCGAACGACTTGATCTCGGGTGTTGTGACGCAAGTTGAAGGCATGAAGGATATCGACGACTTGTTTGGCCGCGGCAAACGCGCTAACACAGTAAGAGGGGGTAAAAAAGACCTGTGAGTCGTCCCCGGAAAGTGAGCGCGCATGCGAGTGACTGTGCTCGGCGCTGGCGATGCATTTTGTAGTGGCGGTCGGCGTCATAGTGGGTACTTCGTTGAATCTGGAGAGGTTGGCTTCCTGCTGGATTGTGGGGCCACCACACTGTTAGGCTTAAAGGCCCTTGGAATTGCCGCCGAACGCATTGATTTTATCGCCATTAGCCATTTGCACGGCGATCACTTCGGTGGACTACCGTTTCTATTCCTCGAATATACGTATGAAAAGCTTCGGACCAAGCCGTTAGTGATTATTGGTCCACCTGGACTCGAAGAACGAGTCCTTGCGTTACACAGCACTATGTATCGCGAGCTTGCTGCGCGTGGGATCGCGTTTCCTCTCCAATTTGTCGAAGTAACCCCAGAGACTGCTGTAACATCTCATGGAGTGACCCTTCTCCCGTTTCGTGTTCCACACCAAGAGAAGGATATCTCCCTTGGATACCGCGTTGCAGTTGATGGCAAAGCGATTCTGTACTCGGGGGACTGTGGTTGGAATGACAGTCTGATAGCGCAGTCGCGAGGCATGGATTTGTTTATCTGTGAGTGTTGCTACTTTGGCACCGTGACGAACTTCCATGTCAGCTACCCGCAAATTGCCCAGGCGTATCAGCAGGGGCGACTGGGCTGTAAACGTTTGGTGCTCAGCCATATCGGGCGCGAAGTGTTGGAACGTATCAACGAAGTGACGATCGAATGTGCTCACGATGGATTGGTGATCGACGTGTAGGGTCAGATGTCAGCATGGAGATGACGTTCGATTCTGTCCATGAGGGTCTGAAGCACAGTCGCTATATTACGACTGTGAAGGTTGAAACTGCGATCTATCTGGCGCTGGTCTTAGAAAAGCCACTGCTTATTGAAGGTCCCGCCGGAGTGGGAAAAACAGAAGTCGCCAAAGTGTTGGCTGAGCTTCTGCAGACGGAACTGGTGCGTCTGCAATGCTACGAAGGACTCGACGAAGCGCGGGCGCTGTACGAATGGAATTATCAAAAACAACTGTTACGTATCCAGGCCGATACCGCGCAAGAGCAAGGCTGGGACGAGGTTTCGTCGCACATCTTCTCACGCGAATATTTGCTCGAACGCCCGCTGTTGCACGCGATCAGCGTGCCACGCAAAGTGGTGCTGCTGATCGATGAGATTGATAAAGCTGATGAAGAGTTCGAGGCGTTTCTGCTTGAAGTGTTGAGTGACTTTCAGGTGAGTGTGCCAGAATTGGGCACGATTCGCGCAGTACACCGACCAGTGGTGATTCTCACGTCGAATCGAGCGCGTGAGTTGTCTGAAGCGCTCAAACGACGATGCTTGCATTTGTACATCGATTTTCCTGGCTTTGAAGACGAAGCACGCATCATCGCGCTGAAGGTTCCTGATCTTGATGAAAGATTGCGACGTCAAGTTGCACGGTTTGTGAACGGGTTGCGTAAACTTGACCTCAAAAAATCTCCCAGCATTGCTGAAACGCTTGATTGGGCGCGAGCATTGGTCGCACTCGGTGTGAAAGAACTCGATGCACCAGGAATAAAACGTACCCTCAATCTGGTGTTGAAGCACGAAGAAGACATCCGCAAAGCTGAGGGCCGGGTAGGGGAGCTGTTGCGGACAAGTGGTTAAAGCGATTTGCGGAGCGAAGAATCCCTCAGAGAGACCTTTCGTTACACTCAGAGTGACAAGGTGTATCGGCCGATCTCTTGTGGTTGGATTGAGGTTTTGCTGACTGCTCACCTTCACACTCAGTGGAGCGTCAGTCCGCGCGTGGGGTCTTGGACGTACACGCCGAGCTGGAGTGAGCGCAGGACTTCGTCCCATACCGGTGTGTAACGTTCGGCATGTTCAGGCCAGAAGTCCATTGTGATGAAGGTTTGGATATTGGCCCCACGAGCAAAACACAAGCGGGAGAGTGCTTCACGCTTTTCCGCAGGATCGACGAAATAGATTTCGACCCAGGCGTACTCTAGGTCTGGTCTTTGCTTAGTATGGAATTCACTGTGAGTATAGGGCTTACGTGGGTCTTCTTTGATCGTGTGTTCCAGGAGTTGGGTTAACGGCAACTTGCTCCAGTCAACGCCAGGGGGAAGATGGATATATGAGGCTTCCAGGCGACAGTCGTCGTGTGGAGGTTTGCGATCATGAAACTGAAAGGAGTGCTGCTGCGGGTCAAGGAGCCACGCTTGAGGAATGTCAAACCGGACCGCGCCGCGACCGGCGACAAAGATGCGGTGGCCAGGTTTGGCTTTCCATCCATGATCGTCTTTCAGCTTGAGGACCTCTTTCTTCCATTTCGTCTTTGCCATAACGACGGCCCTCCTCCTGTGTATCGCTGGACCTGATGCTGGGAATGTATAAGGAAATTCTTTGTCTGCCCAGAGCATAACACTTGCTCTCGCGTGTCGTCTCTCGGTTGTCTCCGGTGTCAAAAAAATTTGCATCGGAAAGCTGCGTTGTCGTGCCAGTGCTTTGGAACTTGAGAAAATAGCGCTTACACTGTGGCATCGATCTTGCTCCTCTGATTTGCATTCGCGATTTGGAGGAGGAGTTCATGGCCCGATTTGGCGGGATCTATGCGATTCAGCTTTTTCCCGAGATTGATCCGCAGACGTTTGAAACGTTCATGATCAATGAGGTGTTTCCAGCTACGATCGAACTGTTTAGTAGCAGTGACCGTGAACAGTCTGGGATCGAGAGCCAACATCTCCTGAGGCTCGCAGAGACTTCGCGGACATATTTGTGGCTTATCAAATCGCGAGGGACGTTGACCATGCCTCGCTTTACGCATGTGTTTCACAGCATATACGGTACTGTGCATGAGCGGTTGAGCACGTTCGGTAACCGAATTTCAGCCGCGACGTTTGTGGTGGCAGGCAGGTTCGGCACTGGTTCACCCTATCTTTCTGTCGGTGCACAGGGCGAACGCCACTGCGATGACGAGAGAGAGCACGGAGAAAAAACCAGTGGTGATTTACTCCACTGATTCGATGACTCAACGGGAAGAGTGTCCTTCGACTTCGCTGCACTACGATCGGGACGAACGGAAAAATCACTGCTCATGCTGAGCGTAGCTGCGGAGCGGCGAAGTCGAAGCACGAGGACTCGCCCTTAACTGAACGCCATTACTCTCGAAGGTGAGCTATTGTCGATAACTCAGCCAGGTTCTGTATGCGATGGTAATGGGCCGCATCGGCCTCAGCTCCTCGTCGATCAATCAGAACCGGGAGAAGTCCGGTAGCGTGTGCTCCGACAATGTCGGCATGTATGCTATCGCCGACGTGGAGTGCCTCTTCGGCGTCGAGTCCAAGACAAGACAGTGCTTGAGTAAAAATCTCCCCGTCAGGTTTCGCTGCGCCTGCCCGCGTTGAGATGATAATCGGATCGAAGAACGGGGCAATGCCAAAGCCTTCGAGCAAGCCAAATAAGCGTGAGTCGAAGTTTGAGATCACGCCGAGTTTGAAGCCACGATCACGAAGCTCGACCAGCGTAGCCCTCGCCTCTGGGTACAGTTGCCACGCTTCAGTTTGGGCAAAGTAGGTAAAGAGTGCAGCGAAATATTCAGAGAAGCGAGGGAATGGTCCGAGTGGAGCAAAGACGTTCTGCACAACGTCTCGCCACCACTGTTTCTCTAAATCATCAAGCTGGTCTACCAGAGCACCAGGGAAAGCCATTGGCGGAGCCGTGGCAAAGCAACGCCGAAAGCCAGCTTCAAGGTCCGTCACTGATACCTCTTGCCCATGTGCTCGCGCGATCCGCGCGTAGATTTCACCTACTGATCCATTGACCGTGAACAACGTTCCGGCAGCATCGAAGAAGATGGCTTTGATTTGATGGAAAGACATAGAAGAAGAATAAATCGTAATGCGTAATCCGTAACCGCCCCAGGGAAGAAAACGTAATCCGTAATGCGTAATCCGTAACCACCACTGCTCCCTTTTTACGTTTTACGCCTTACGCTTTTCGAGTTACAAACCTTTCATAACGTCGTCCATCGCCGCCAGCAACGCTTCAATATCTCCCCGGCTTGTATAGTAGTGAATCGAAATACGCAGTCCACCTACTCCAGAGCAATATCTTACAGTTGGATAGATATGGTGCGTTTCGAGCGCTTGGGTCAATTGATGCACCCGTTCGGCATCAGGAAACGGTTCGCATGTTACGATACCAGAGCGGAGATGATGTGCAGTCGGTGTCCACACCTTGATCCTGCGTCGCTTCAGCTCGTCGATGAGAAAGTCGCCCAGAGCAATAATATGTTCGGTGGCTGCATGACGGTCGAGACTGTTCACATACGCCAACGACTCAGCGAGCCCCGCTGTCCCAATCGTTTTGGGCATGCCATGAATCTCAAATCGTCGTGCATCGGCAGCTAATGGCAGCGAAAGAAACGGGGTCAGTTGCTGATCGCCCAGGTAGCGTACCCAACCTCCAGCTGGCTCAGCAAATGCAAACAGTCCATGCGCGAGTCCAGGCGTGAGCTTGTCTTGCGCCTTTTTGTTCACATAGAGAAGTCCCGCGCCAAACGGTGCATTGAGCCATTTCTGTGCACCGGCGGCCAGGAAATCGACTTGCAGCCCCGAGAGGTCAAGAGGAATCGCGCCAAGCTGCTGAATAGCATCGACAACCAGAAAGCAACCACGCTCCTGGGCAAGTTGGGAGAATGCGGCCATGTCCATACGCAGTCCGTTGATCCACTGCACTGAACTCACAAGGAGTACGCGTGTGCGTTTGTCGATCAGCTTCGCATAGTCGTCGACCGTGACAATGCCGTCATGATGGCGGACCACTCGCGTTTCTACACGCTGATGTTGCTGTGGATACGACGCGCTGACCGCCACCTGTGGGTATTCGAGATCACACAGCACGATGTTGTCACCTGCAGCGAACGGAATGGCGGCCAGGGCGATGTTCAGGCCCATGGTTGTGTCGTCAATAAAGGCAATTTCTTCTGGGGAAGCCTGAAGTAGGCGGGCAGCTTCTGTACGAGCTTTGACTGACGATTCACCAATAGCGCGATAATAGGCTTTATATCCCATTGCTGCCGGCCCTTGGCCGAGGAGAGTGGTGACCTGATGGACGGCATCAAGAGCCGTACGCGGTGGTAAACCGACACCGGCAGTGTTGAGATAGACTTGTTGGGTTATCCCAGGGAAATCAGCGCGGACAACTTCAATGTTAAACATGATCGCTCCTTCCCCCTCAGCCATCAGCGATCAGCTTTCAGCAAAACAGTATACTGTCATCAGTTATCAGTGTTCAGGCGAGAACAACAAGCTGCGCATTTTGACATTCTGCCTCGTGTCAGTCGTGAGGTAAACCTTTCTCTGTTTTTGCTCTGGCTGACAACTGAAAGCTGATCGCTGACGACTCTTCTAATGGTACATGACCTTTTCTTCAGATGAGCGAATCTCTTCAATGAGGCGTGTAATCGCCGTACGGACCTGCGTCTGGTTCTCGCGCAGACGGCGTTCAATTTCACGCAGTTTCTCGTAATCTTCACGCTTGCTGGCACGAAAGTAGTCCAATTGGATTCCTAACCGTTCAGAGAGCAGGCGATCGGTTCGTGCTAAGGACAATAACCGGGCACGTCCTTTTCCTAACTCGTCAGCAATAGTGAGAAGGCGACTGAGCAGGCCAGTATTGTAGTTTGCTACATCAGACAAAAGGTCTGGGTCTCGCCGCACCGGTCGCAGAAAGAAGGCATCGGCAAAGGCCTGCATGGCACCGACATGATCACCTTTTTCCAGCAACTCATCACCGCGCGCACAGCGGGTCCCACAGCGCTGGAAGGCTGCGCGCTCAAAGACGCCGCCAAACGATTGCGAGAAGGCCGCTGCAAGCAACCGCACGATATACACCCCGATAGCTACGGCAGCAACACAAAAGACGCTACCGAGCACCATCGTGATAAGAGAAGTTGGAGAAGTAATGGAAAACATCTCTCTGCCCAGGTCGTAAAGAAAGCATAGCACAAACCAACCAACAAGTCCCTTGCGCTGTCCGAGCGGGGGGCTATAGTGACGGCGGTGCTATGATTCCTTTACGTGACACGATTCCGTCGAGTTCCTTTCCTGTAGTGACCATTGGCCTAATTATTCTTAATACACTCATCTTTTTCTATCAAATCAGTTTAGGTCCGAGAGAAGAACAGTTCGTGTTGCATTACGGGTTTGTGCCCGCCGTCTACCTACACACCTCTCTTGCAGAACCGTTTAGTTTGCTTGCCCGCTTTGGGCCGATGTTTTCGTCGATGTTTCTGCATGGTGGTTGGCTCCATCTCATCGGCAACATGTGGACCTTGTGGATCTTCGGTGACAATGTGGAGGACCGCTTAGGCAAGGTGCGGTTATTGCTCTACTATATCGCTAGTGGTTTAGCGGCGGTGTATCTCCACTACTTGACGGAGCGGACCTCTGGGCTGCCAGTGATCGGGGCGAGTGGAGCGATCGCTGGAGTCATGGGTGGATACTTCGTGCTTTTCCCGCGTGCGCGGATTCTTACGCTCTTACCGATTTTTATTTTCATCCAGATCGTTACCATTCCGGCGGTTGTTTTCTTAGCGCTCTGGTTTCTCGGTCAGTTGCTCAGTGGTGTTGTTGCTACGTCCGTGCAAACGCATGGAGGGGTCGCCTGGTGGGCACATGTTGGCGGTTTTGTTGCTGGCGCTTTACTGATTCTCCCTCGTCGTCGCTCGTCGCCGCAACAATCTCCGTGGTCATCGGAGCACGTCACCTGATATTTGTCCTTTTGCTGGACATCACACGATTGGTACGAAAATATATGGACTCGACGAAATCCTATTTACTCTTCGTGTTGCTTTTTTTTCTTCTTGGATTGCCTAGACCGGTGCTCTTTGCGGCTGATCCTACTCCGCAGACTGCCGACGAACACGCCCGCTATGGAGCTGCGTTACTGAGCGAAGGAAGATGGGATGACGCGATCAAGTCCCTGACCACGGCGACACGAATCAATCCACAACATGCTGAGGCTACTGCCACATTAGGGATGGCGTACTATTTCAAAGGCGACCTTGAGTCAGCGATATCGACGTTTCAAACGGCCCTACGTCTTGCCCCAACTCGTATCGATGCTGCGCATGGATTAGGGTTAGCGTTGTACGAGAAAGGCGACCTTGACAAGACCATCTCCGCCTTTCGTGCGGCGGCGCAACTGAACCCCATCTCGAATTACAATCTTGGCAATGCGCTCGAACAGAAGGGCGATAAAACTGGCGCAGTTGAGGCGTACAAACGGTATCTCGCGGCATCGCCGAACGCACCTGAAGCGGCACTCCTTGACGAAGCGGTAAAGAAAGGAGTGTTTCCCACACCAGCAGGTGGAACCGTGAAAACGCATTTTCAGCGCGGTCAGGACCTCTTGGCTAAACAAGACGCAAAGGGAGCGATCATCGAATTTCTTGCCGCCCTACGACTCAAACCTAATCATGCTGAAGCCTGCAACGCTTTAGGGTCTGCCTTCCGCACTGCAGGTGACCTCGAACAAGCGATTGGCGCCTATAACATGGCCTTACAATTCGATGCCAAATTCTCCGGCGCCCTGAAGAATCTCGGGCAGGCGCTTGAAGAACAAGGCGACGTGGTTCAAGCCGTCGAAACCTATGGTCGGTATTTGCAGCTTGTTCCTAACGCTCCAGATGCTAGACAGATCCGAGAAAAGATGACGCAGCTACGGGCGACGAGGCCGTAGGGTGCAGTATTGAGGCATTGCGCGATTGAGTGATCGGATGATCGGGCCATTGAACGATTGAAAAAGTCTGTTCTTCAATGACCCGATAGCTCAATCACTCAATTTCCTTACAAGCTTTTCAACCGCTTCAACGCTCCTTCCATCTGATTGAGACCTTGCTCAAGATTCTTCATCGACGTGGCATAAGAGATTCGTACGTGTTCTGCAGAGCCGAAGCCTTCGCCAGCGACGAGGGCAACTTTCCCTTCTTGTAACAAGTAGAGAGAAAGATCCATCGCGGACGAGACTGTCTTGTCTTGCCATTTGGCACCAAAGTATGACGACACGCGCGGGAACACATAGAATGCACCTTCGGGTAACGTACAGGTAATGCCAGGTATCGCCCGTAGACGCTCGACGACATAGTTGCGCCGTTTGGCGAACTCTTTGGCCATGATACCCACAGGTTCTTGCGTTCCGGTCAGTGCAGCTACTGCTGCAGCTTGAGCAATCGAGGTCGGATTCGAGGTGCTCTGGCTTTGTAAGGTTTCAATCGCAGAAATCAGCTCCTTCGGACCAGCCGCGTAGCCTAAGCGCCAACCTGTCATCGCGTAGGTCTTCGAGACCGAGTTGGTAATCAGCACGCGATCGCGCAAATGTGGTTTCAACCCCAAAATATGCGGACACTTCGGTGAGTCGTAGAGAAACTTCTCATATACATCGTCGGAGATGACAAAAAGGTTGCTCTTTTCGACGACATCAGCAATCGCCTGTAACTCACTCTCAGTATAGGCTCCACCAGTTGGATTGGATGGGCTGTTGATTAGTAGCGCCTTGCTTTGTGGGGTAATCGCAGCTTGCAATTGCGCTGCAGTGATTTTGAAGCCGGTTTTCTCGTCGGTCATCAATAACTTCGGTGTTCCCCCCGTAAGGATGACCATATCAGAATAACTCACCCAATACGGCGCCGGAATCAGGACTTCATCGCCTTCACCGAACAGTGCGTGAAAGGCATTGAATAAGGTGTGTTTACCGCCACAGTTGGTGGTCACTTCCTGCATACTGTAAGTCAAGCCATTGTCACGCTGCAGCTTTGTGATGATCGCTTCTTTCAATTCTGCCGTGCCACCAACAGGCGTGTATTTCGTCTTGCCTTGCTTCAGCGCAGTGATCGCGGCTTCTTTGATATGCTCAGGCGTATCGAAGTCCGGTTCGCCAGCACCGAAGTCGATGACTTCGATGCCTTGGCGACGCAGGGCAGCGACCTGAACAGTCACCATTAGGGTAGGTGAGGGTTTAATCAGTTGTAAACGTTTTGCGAGTTGCATAGCTCTCCTCTACAAATGCGAAGGGGCACGGTGTGCCGTGCCCCTCCTGGTATGTTCTGACAGACACGGCAAATTTACGCTTAGGTCTTTTTGGCGAACTTCTCTTTGAGCCGTTTGACAACATGTGGCGGGACGAGACCATCGACGTTACCATCAAAGCTGGCAATCTCTTTGACCAGACGCGACGCGGTGTAAAAATGTGCGGCGCCGGTCATCAAGAAAATCGTTTCGATGTGTGGTTTCATCCGGCGGTTCATCAGTGCCATTTGAAACTCGTAATCAAAGTCCGAAACCGCTCGTAAACCACGAACAATGATCGTCGCGTTCTTCTTGTCGACATAGTCGACCAACAACCCATAAAAATTGTCGTATTCAATTCGTGTATCGACGTCTTTGAGTTCTTCGCGGAACATGTCGATCCGTTCTTGCGGAGTAAACAAAAAGTCAGATTTCTGTGGATTATAGACAACTGCAACAACCACCTCGTCAACCATCTGTAAACTGCGACGGATGATGTCGATATGGCCATATGTAGGAGGATCAAAGGATCCCGGATAAATTGCCCGACGTTTCACGCAGCCTCCTCAGTCTGCCGCTGATAAAAAGACACCCCGGTTGTGCCGTAACGGCGTCGGTCCGTCAAGAGCAATGGCGGATACGTATCTTTGCCAACTTCATGCTGGCTATGCTCGACGACGACCCATGCCTGTGGCTCAAGGATCGCGCTTTGCGCCAACGCCCGTAAAACCTTATCAACCCAGCCTTCGTCATAGGGAGGATCAAGAAACACGCCGCCAAAACGGAGCCCTTGCTCTTCGACAACCCGGATGCCTTTTTTGGCATAAGCACGAATCAACCGACCCTGACGACGAAAGTTGGTAAGCGCAAGATTTTCAAGAATCAGCCGCTGGGCATCTGGATTAGCGTCAACAAAAACAGCGGATTTGGCACCACGACTTAACGCTTCAATGCCGAGAGCACCGGTGCCAGCAAACAAGTCAAGAACCGCGATTCCTTCCAGTGTAAAGCGGCTGGTAATGATGTTGAAAATTGCTTCCCGGACTTGATCAGCCGTCGGGCGGATTTTGTGGCCTTTGGGAACTTTGAGTTGCAGGCCACCGGCGGTGCCGGAAATAATTCGCATATTGGGGGCTATGGGACTAAGGGGGAGGAATTGGTCAAGAATGAATGGGAGAGCGGGAGACTCTAAAAACGAAACGGAGAATGGGAGATAGGGAGAACCGGAGACCTCCCCACCCGTTTTTTGGCCCATTCACCCAGTCGCCCAGTCACCCATTCACCCATTCTGTATGGCTAATTCCTGTTAACGGAGAGTAAGAACTAAACGGTGAGTACGTGAATAGCGAGTGCCGCTGCCTCGCCGCGAATCATCCCGCCGCCATTTTCGGTGAGGCCGACTTTCGCGCCTTGGACTTGGCGTTTGCCAGCTTCGCCGCGCAGTTGCCAGAAGATTTCGGCGATCTGCGCAGTACCGGTAGCACCCACTGGATGACCTTTCGCCAGCAAACCGCCGCTCGGGTTTACCGGAATACGACCGCTGAGTAGAGTTGCGCCTTCATCAATCAGACGACCACCTTCACCATGCTGACAGAAGCCCAGTTCTTCGCAAATGATGAGTTCGGCAGGTGCTGATGCATCGTGTACTTCAGCAACATGAATGTCTTGTGGTCCGAGGCCAGCCACTTCATAGGCTTTGCGTGCGACGCGTTCATTAATTTCAGGGTCGCCAGTTTGACGGTCTCTGCCCGAGCCGAGCACTGACGCTTTAATATAGACCGGTTTGCTGGTGAACTGCCGCGCTTTGTCGGCACTGGTGAGTAGCACCGCTGCTGCACCATCGCCGATTGGTGAGCACATCATGCGGGTGAGTGGATCAGCAATCGTTGGTGAAGCGAGCACGTCTTCGTAGGTGCGTGGTGTTTGGAACTGCGCGTGCGGGTTGAGGCTGCCATTCGTGTGGTTCTTTGCCGCAATCTTCGCATAATGCTCTTTGGTCGTGCCGTACTTGCGCATATGGTCACGCGCGAACTCAGCATAGAAATCCATGAACATGCTGCGAGACTTGCCAGCGCCAGCACCCTCTCCACCTTCTGGCGTTGCGTTCTTCATCTGTTCCAACGTCTGTTGCATGAGTTCGACATCGATGGCGCTACCGATTGCTTCAAAAGAGCGTTGCTTGTCTGCATGAAAGAGTTTTTCCATCCCAACTGCGAGGACGGTATCGTACATGCCGGAGGCAATGTAGAGCCACGCGATATGAAAAGCTGTCGCCGCACTCGCGCAGGCATTTTCGGTGTTGATAACCGGAATTCCACCAATCCCCATCTCGTGCAGGACAACCTGGCCGCGAATGCACTCTTGTCCGGTAATCAGACCGGCCATGGCGTTGCCCACAGCGACAGCTTCAAGCGCAGTTTTACTGACACCCGAGGAGTTGAGAGCGCTTTCAATGGCCTCACGCGCGAGATCTTTCATACTGCGATCGATATGTTTGCCGAAGCGGGTCATGCCCGCGCCAATAACCGCGACCTCTCTCATGGTGGTGATCCTCCCGCGATAGATTAGGTCTCCTGATTAACCACATTCCCCCTTGTTGCGCAAGGTAAAGTTCGCCACTATGAAAGCCTCTATGAACTGCGTGTTGGTACCAGTCAAAGCCCTTGCCCAGGGAAAAACCCGCCTCTCAACGCTGCTTTCGCCTGAGGAACGTCACGCATTGTCACGCGCTATGTTAACCGACGTTGTGACAAATGCACGCCGGGCAATTGGCGTTGATCGCGTGGTTGTCGTGTCTTCTGACCCTTCTTTATTGGAACTTGCCCATCAGCTTGGGGCAGATCCGGTGGATGAGGGATCTCCACGTGGTCTCAATGGTGCGGTTGCGGTTGGGACCGAATTCTGTTTGCAACTTGGGGCGACCGCGGTTTTAGTGTTATTGGCGGATTTACCCCTTGTCATGGCGCAGGACGTCGAGCGCGTTTTTCAGCAGATTAGAGAAAAATCACAGATAGTGGTAGTTCCGTGCAAGGAAGGCGACGGAACGAATGCGTTATTACGTACTCCACCCGAAATAGTCCCGACACGGTTTGGGGGGCCAAGTTTAGAGGCTCACCGCAAGGTTGCCCACGAATACCATGTTGCTTGTCAGACGATTGAAATTCCGCGTATTGCCTTTGATGTCGATTCTAGTGAAGATCTGCGTTGGCTGGCATCGCAACCGCAGCTAACGCAGACCTTGCAGGTGTTGCAAGAATTTAGCGTGTTTGCTCAGGGAAAATCACAATAAGATCGAGGACACTCGGTCACGTCACTCTGTCTCCTGAAGCGTGAAGCAAATTTCTATCGCTGTGTTGTTCCCTGTGGCGGTTCTCGCGATAATCTCGAACTTGAATTCATCGCCGAGTTCGAGAATCTCTTCTGGTACTTCGAGCTGCGTCACTGTCGGTGGGAGATCGACCGAGATCTTCACGCCTTCACGTTCAACAAAGAATTGATAGCGAACGATTTCGACCGGTCCCTGTTTACCGATCGTCGGGTGCGATGTCGTCACCGGGTCCCAATCAATAATCACGGGTTCGCCCACGACGGGAAGGGAAGGCGCATCGCAGTTGATTGCTGCCGGAATGCCGTTCACGGTAATGTTTCCTACCGGAGCTGCCATGACATGACTCAGTGTCACGGCGCCTTCGATTTCCCCTCCCGTTAGGCTTAGCGCCTCAATCTCATAGACGCCCTCAGGAAAGCGGAGGAAAAACTCCGCAGGTGGTAGCTCGCTAAACCTGGGCTCTGCGCTCTCAAAAAATAGTTGGGTCAGCCCTTGTTTGATCAAGCGCCCGCCAGCACGCAAATTGAAAATCTTGCGTCCAGTTGGATCCTCGATTTCCAATCGGGAATACGCTCCACCATCGATCGATCCGTGAATACCAAGATCACCGTCAGTGTTATTGAGTTCAACATACAGTTCCGCTTCGGAAAATTCAGCCGCGTGAACCATCGGGGCAGCAATTGACAACAGACCAATTGCTACGACAAACAGCACGAGATATAGGTCATGTCCTTTGGGGTGCATACGTGTTCCTCCTGTTAATGTAGTGCAGACTTCCACTTGCTAAACGACGTCGCCTGAGAGAGTCTTCCGCAACTTTCAGGCCGCACTTCACCGTGCCGTTGTTGCGAGATTTTTTGCTGATACGAGGGCGGGCGCCTGCCGAAATCGGCAGGGCGCCTGCTGCTATCGGCAGGATTGAGAGGGGATTAACTAAGAGAACACGTGCGCACCTACACCATCAGTCGCAACCTAAGCCTTCGGCTAGGTAGTAATTCCCTCTCCCTCAGGGAGCAATGGTATTAAGTTAACGCCACTGTCATTGCGAGCGGAGCGAAGCAATCTCGGTTTTCGCCTCTGCTGGCCGTGAGATTGCTTCGTCGCCTACGGCTCCTCGCAATGACAGCCCTTCCTTAACTTAACGCCCTAGCCCTCAGGGAGAGGGCTAGGGTGAGGGGACGAAAAATAAAGGTTCTTGTCACTTGCTCCCCTCATCCTGACCTTCTCCCGGTGGGAGAAGGGACCCACACGCGGTGCGCAGTGCCTCAAAGACAGGGACAGTCTTTTAAGTTGTGACTGGTAACGCTCCACCGAAGGGACCACACTCAGAGTCCATGTTTCTTTAGCTTGGTCCACAAGGTACGTTCGCCGATACCAAGGAGCTTCGCGGCAGCAAGTTTGTTATCACCACTTGTGTGAAGCGCTTCGACGATCATTTGACGTTCGAGGTGAGCGAGCGCGGTGTCGAGATGCAGACTGGTGCGTGCCGGCCCAGGTTCTCCAGGCAAAAACGGGCGAATCAAAGACGCATCAACACTGTCGCTTTTGCAAAGGACGGCCGCGCGTTCCATCAGGTTACGTAGCTCTCGCACATTCCCTGGCCATCCGTAGCCCTGCAAGACGGAGGTTGTTGCTGGTGCAAGTCGGAGAGTCGGTTTGCCGAGGTCACGTGCGAATCCAGCAAGAAATGCGTCAGCCAACGCCGGAATATCTTCCGTGCGTTCGCGTAACGGTGGGAGCTTCACGTGAAAGACGTTGAGTCGAAAATACAAGTCCTCACGAAACTTTCCTTCGCGCATGGCCTGCTCAAGATCACGATTGGTTGACGAAACAATACGTACGTCGACAGTAACACGACGGTTGGTGCCAAGTGGCTCAATGACGCCTTCTTGCAGGACACGTAAGAGCTTCGCCTGTAATTGCACATCCATGTCGCCGATTTCATCAAGAAACAGGGTCCCTTCGTCAGCCGCCTGAAACTTGCCGACACGATCACTCTGTGCCCCGCTGAATGCTCCACGGACATGACCAAAGAGTTCACTTTCCAGGAGGTCTGCGGGAATAGCTGTGCAGTTCAAAGGAACGAAAAGTTTGTCCTTGCGCGGGCTCAGCTCGTGAATGGCACGCGCCACTAACTCCTTTCCGGTGCCCGTCTCTCCCGTGATCAGCACGGTGCTCCGTGTCGGTGCGACCTGCTGGATCAGGTCGAAGATCGGCAGCATCGTTGGTGCGCTCCCAATCATCTCACCAAATCGCTGTGTTCCTTTTGCTTGTTCACGCAGAAAGCGATGCTCAAGGCGAGTACGAGAGTGATCGAGCGCACGGCGTACGATCAGTTCAAGTGCATCAACGTCGAATGGCTTCTGCAGATAGTCCACTGCACCGAGCTTCATTGCTTCCACCGCGGTTGCCACAGTGCCGTAGGCAGTCAGGATGATGACCGGAACGTCGGTATCGATCGCGCGCAACTCTCGCAGGAATTCGATCCCATCTTTCCCTGGCATCTTCAGATCAGTAATCACCAGATCGCTACGTTCGGCGCGAAATGCGGCCAACGCTTCCTCAGCCCGCGAGACAGCCACACAAGCGAGGCCGATCTTCTGTGCGAGAATCTGCAACACCCGGCGTAACCTCGCATCGTCATCAACAACCAACAAGCGTTTCACGTGGTAACCTCCGCGACAGGAAGAGTGATGCGAAAAACGGTGCCCTGTCCCACTGCACTTTCAACAGCGACCCGACCACGATGCTCGTGGACAATGCGCTGCACCAAGGTGAGTCCCAGCCCGGCTCCGCCTTCACGACGAGTGAAGAACGGCTCAAACACATGGGCACGAACGTCTTCAGGCATCCCGGGCCCATCATCACGAATTTCAAAGCCTGCATAACCGCCGCGCGCCGGCAGTGGCGCAATGGCGATCGTGCCGCCCTCGGGGAGCACTTGTACGGCGTTGACGAGCAGGTTCAAGGCCACTTGGTAAATCAGTTCTGGGTCACAGTACACAATCGGGTCGGGCTCAAGCGGAGAACGCTGAAGAGTAATCTGTTTCTGGCGCGCTTGCACCTCAATGAAATCGGCGGCACGAAACAGAATCTGGCCCAATGGTGAGGGTTCTGCATGCATCTCACGCGGGCGGCCAAGCTCAAGCAGGGCCGAGACGATCCGTTCGATGCGATCGACCTCATCTTGCAGCAGTCGCAGGAGTTCGTGTGACTCCTCATCTTTCACTTCGAGCGACCTTTCCAAGAGCTGCGCTGAACTGCGCAACACGCCGAGCGGGGTGCGAACCTCGTGCGCGACCCCCGCCGCAAGTTCACCAACGAAAGAAAACTTTGCCGCATCGACTAGCTCATGCTCGGCTCGGGTGAGATCGCTTGCCATGCGGTTGAAGGCTTCGGTTAAGGTTCCGATCTCATCACGGGAACGTACCGGCACGGTCGACACTGGCCGTGCACCACGCCCAACCATCTCTGCCGCGTGTGTCAGTTCCGCGAGTGGGCGTGTCACTCGGCGGGCGGCAATGACCGCGACAGTGAGAGCGATCAATAACGTTACCCCGAGAGCTGTTGCTAACCGCGTTGCCATACGTTGCACCGGCGCAAAGGCGTTGGCGAGCGGTACAGCTACCACAACCGTCCAGGCAGGTAGGTCATCAGGGAGTTTCGCATGACCGACTAACATGTGCGCGGCAGAATCAATGTGACCGGTCGCGGTCGGCCCTTCGCTCTTCACTAGTCGGAGAGTCGCAGTGTCTCCCAACTGCCACCGTCCTCCTGAGCGCGGCGCGGCGCCAATGACGATGCCACGATCGTCTAGAATAAGCACATCAGCGGCGAGACTGACCGTCGCAAGGTTCTCGCGTAGACGCGAGAGCGCATCTATTTCTTGCTCACAGTCGAACAGGGCAACCAGACGGCCAACCTGCACCTGGGGCGATTCTGGATCTGGCACTGGTACCGTGAGGCGAATAAGGCCATTGACCGCATTGGTCGTGCGGAACGGTCCCTCGATCGTTTCTTGTGTAACCCCTCCGCCGGGCGTCAAGCGGTCATTCTCCCCAATCCAGGACGGGTTACTTGAAGCAACGACCCGGTTGCTACGGTCGAAGACCAACAGGTCAATACATGCCGGGCAGCCAAGCTTGGCAGAGATGAGAAATGAGGAGATCCGTTTGTCGAGATCAGCAATGCGAACCTCGCGCATAACGTCCTGAGCAGCAAACGATGCGAGTCGTTCGCGTTCAGAACGAAATGTGGAGGCCAGACGATCGGCACTATGGCGTGCTTCTTCAACCAGCTGTCGCCCAATGACCTGAGCTAAGGCGGCTCGACTGCTCGATAGCGTAATGGCCCCGTAGATGCCACCTGGGACGAGGACAAGTGCGGTGGCAAAGAAGAGGAGTTTCGTCCGTAGCGAATACACTGATGCCTGTTCTGTGTTCACATCGTTGGCTCCCGCTCATGGAACGTTTTCATGGATGGCAACGTATACAGGACTTACGCTTGAGGACCACAAGTATCATTTTAGGGATATGATTACCAAGAAGCAGTACGTCGAATATTTGGTGAGCACGCCGAAGAATTGCACCTGTACGTATCTGGCCGAGCATTTGGAAGA
>Ga0194132_10001743_pt1 | contig 43238 bp, 37 predicted proteins | sample TA2KigOf80mmetaG_FD_148612 | JGI IMG/M metagenome (GOLD analysis project Ga0194132, IMG submission 148612) | Freshwater microbial communities from Lake Tanganyika, Tanzania - TA2015054 Kigoma Offshore 80m | ecosystem: Environmental > Aquatic > Freshwater > Lake | place: Tanzania: Lake... | reverse complement strand
ACGACTTCCGGGCCGAATTCGGCGACGATGCGGTCGAAGCCGGGCTTGCCGGGGTCGTACATGCGGTGGACGAGCTTGTCCGCGTCGCCGTGGACGGCGCCGTACTTCTGGGCGATGTACTGGCAGAGGTGCGACTTCCCGGTCGCGATCGATCCGGTGACACCCAGCACGAGCGGCATACGGTCCTCCATCGTCAGAGCCCCGTCCGGGGCGGATCACGCGCCGTGGCGCAGGCTACCCGAGGCCCCGGGAGCCGTCGAGGCAGCCGGGTGCCGGCTCGCCTACCACGTGTGTTCTTGCTCGTGCGGCGGGTGCTTCGTGCGCAGCACCGCGTCCCAGCGCGGGAGCGCCGACGCGTCGTGGACATCGAGCAGCCCCGCCTGCGCCGCGATGCTCGCCGTCGTGTAGCCGAAGACGAGCCGGGCGAGGGTGTCGACGGGCAGGGTGACGTCCGGTGTGACACCCCCGGCAGCGGTGACGCGGGCACCCTCGGGCGAGGTTTCGAGAAGCCAGCGGCCTTCGTTCCACGGACAAACGGGGTCGACGACGGCGAAGCGCAGGCTGGCGGCCTCGGCGTAGCCGCGCAGCGGCAGGGCGTCGGCGATGGTGACGAGGCGTGCCATGATCCCATCACGCCTCGACAGGTTGAGGCGACGTGGCTCGACCAGCATGAGCGGGAGCGGGTCGTCCGGCGCCGCGTTCGCCCATTCGACGGCGTCGACATTGGCATAGCCGCCGATGACCCGCCAGAGCGCCTGGTGCGCCGCCGGGGTCAGCGCGACGAAGTCCATCACACGCAACATCTGGCCACCGGCTGGCTTTGCGCCGTGGACATAGACGACATAACCAAGCGTCGTGCCAGCCTCCTCGTAGGCGATGATGGTTTGTTTCACACCCACCGGGACCTGCAGTTCGCCCGCGTCCCACATCGCCCGTCCTCGGTGGATGAGGCCGGTACGGTCCTCGCGGTGGCGACGGTACACGTCCACCAGCAACCCGAATTCTTCGGCGATGTCGACCTCGCGGATGCGGCCTGGGGTTGGGCTCGGGTGGGTGAACTGCACGTCACGGGGCTCGAAGCGGTAGGTCACGCGGTCGGTGACGGTGGCGTAACCGTATCGCTGGTAGATCGCCGCCCAGGCCGGGTGCAGCAAGGTCATCGATGCCTCGCCGGTCTCGTGGAGATGGTCGAAATGCCGCTCGACGACGGCACGGAGGTAGCCCTTCATCCGGGCGGCAGGGTGCGTGGAGACGCAGGTGACGCCGGGGACGGCGACGGCGGGGCCGTTGAAGCGCACCTGGAGGGGCCACCACCCGTATGTGGTGGCCAGCCGTCCGTCCTCGAAGGCGCAGAGCGTGGTGCGCGGGTCGAGGGCGGCGACGCTGTCGTACGTCACGGCAATCTCGCGGGAGGCGATGCGGGCAAACTCGGGCATCTCCTCCGGCGTGGCCGGGCGGACCTCGACGTTCGAGGGAAGGGGGCGGCGGTGTGGCGTTGTGGCCATGCGGCAGTATACGAAGCCAGCAAAGCGCCGCGATTCGCCCTCCACGTGCCTGGCCTACTCCATGAGCCGCCCGGCGGTGACGCCCTCGGCGCGCAGCGCATCCAGCGTTGCCCGGTCGTAGCCGAGGACTTCGCCCAGCACCTCGTCGGTATGTTCGCCGAGGAGCGGTGAGCGGCCCTGAGGCACGACGCCGCGCATCCGGAGCGGGTGTCGCATGAGCGGGACGCGGCCGTTCTCCGGGTGGTCGACGTACTGGATGAAGTCACGCGCCTTCAGGTGCGGGTCGTGGAAGAGGTCCTCCGTGTCGAAGACGTACGAGCACGGGCACCCCGCGCCGGCGACGATCCGCATGACCTCGCGCTTCTCATGGCACCGTGTCCATGCCTCGATTTCGGAACGGAATTCCTCGGCATGCTGCGCACGAGCCGCTGGCGAGCAGAACCGCGGGTCTTCGAGCAGCTCGGGACGCCCGATCGCGATGCAGAGGGCGTCGATCATCTGGGTGGTCGCGGGGAAGATGAACACCCAGTCGTTTGGCCCGTCACCCTTGCAGGGATACAGCCCACCGCCCGCGCGGCCTCGACGGACGCCGAATCGTTCCGCCGCGTGCTCCTCCCAGTAGGAGGGATCCAGGGTGCGCATGAACATCGTCACGGCCTCCTGCATCGAGAGTTCGATCATCTGGCCGAGCCCCGTGCGCAGCTGTTCCACGTACGCGGCCACGACGCCGAGCGCGGCCTGGATCCCCGTGCCGGAGTCGCCGATGGTGGGGCCCACGATCATCGGTGGGCCGTCAGCGTCGCCAGTCGTGGAGAACGAACCGGCGGCGGCCTGTGCCACCCAGTCGTAGGCGTTGTAGTCCTTGTACGGTCCGCTGAGGCCGAAGCCCTTGATCCGGACATAGATCAGTCGAGGGTTGAGCGGTCGCAACACCTCATCGGTCAGCCCTATGCCCTCGATGACGCCGGGGCCGAAATTCTCGACGAGGACATCGACCTTCGGGATCATCGCGAGGAAGGCCTCGCGGCCCTTCGGATGACGCAGGTCGAGGACGACGCTGCGTTTGTTGCCGTTGTAGTTCATGAAGTACTGGGGGTCGGCTGTGAAGCGCCCCAGTCCCTTGCCGGTGTAGCGGCCCGCATCGCCTGTGGGCCGCTCCACCTTAATGACGTCCGCGCCCAGCCACGCGAGATATTGCGTGCAGGACGGGCCCGCCTCGTACTGTGTCATGTCGAGGACGCGCATGCCGTCGAGTGATGCCACCGTCGCTCCCTCCGCGCTGGGGCGTCGTGAAGTCTACACCGCCACTGCGAGCCCGAGGAGGACACGCGGACGACGGCGGCAGGTCCTGCAGGGGCCGGGTGCCGAATATCGAATCTGGGGCTGCCCGGTGAGGGCAAACGGAAGGGGGCCGTGCTATCCCAGCGTCCCGAGGACACCCAGCGCACCGCGCCCGACGATCGCGGCACAGAGCCGATCGATCCCCTGCACGTGTACCCGGTCCATCCGCGCGTTGGGAGATGGCGAGGCCGCACCGATCGTGAACACTGCGAGCGACGCAAGCAGCGCCATGTCGTAGTCGCGCTCGAATTCGGCGCGGTCGTAGGTCACGCCGCCTGCCCGCAATACGTCGAGGTACGCGTCGATACAGAGTGGCTCGACGACTGCGCGCTGTGCGGGTTCCAGGTCGAGACCGAGGAAGTACGCGAGGTCGTACGCGCCACGCGTCCGGCAGGTGAACTGCCAGTCGATGGCCGCGACTTCGATCGGTGCGGCGTCACCAAAGAACAGGTTGTCGAGCCGGAAATCACCGTGCGTCAACGTGCGCGGGGCGCGTGCGATCGCTTCCAGCAATGGGACGTACGCCGCGGCCAGCGTCTCGCGGGCGATACGCACCTCGGGGGCAAGCACATTCCCCGCGATGTCGAGGGCACGGGCGAATGCGCCGCCAACCCGGCCGGCGCGTGTCAGTCCCACAGTGGTGTCTGGCAGCCACGCAGCGGCCTCGATCTCAGCGGAGCCCCACCAGTGGGCGTGCATCGCGCCCAGCGCCCGCGCTGCGGCCAGCGCCTGATTGGCGTCGCACGACGCCTCCTGGTCGCCCTGCACACGCGGCGCGAGGTCTTCGAGCAGCAGGATGCACTCGCCGGGTTCGCCGAGCGCCGCCGCATATGACCTTGGTGTGCGGAGCGGCGTCATTGCGGCGAACTGCCGATAGAACCGCACCTCACGCTCGTACCACCCCTGGAAGACGGCGACCCCGCGGACGCCGGGCGTGCCGAACTTGGCGATGAGACGGGAGGGGCCTGCGGCCCCCTGGTACGTGGGCCGTACGTGGAAGGCGTCGCCGTTGACGCCGCCCCGGTCACCAACCGGCGTCGTCACAAGTGCCGTCACGCGCGACGCAGCGGGCAACGCGTCCGAGACGTGCAGAGCAGCCTGAACCCACCCCGCCGTGAGGTCTTCCACACGAAATGGGGTAGCGGCCGAGGTCACAGCAGCGGCTCCAGCACCTCGGCGAGCGCGAGCAGATCTTCATCGTGGCCAGAGCGTGCTGCCAACTGCAGTCCCACGGGCATCGAATCGACGAGCCCGGCGGGCACGGTGAGCGCGGGCATCCCGCTGTGCGTCCACGGGAGGTTCATTGCCGGATCGCCGGTGGAGCGCAGCCCCAGCGGCGCCGGTCCGGGGGCGGCCGGGCAGGCCCAGGCGTCGAGGCCGTGCTCATCCATCAGCGCCTCCAGGGCTGCGCGCACCCGGCCTCGACTCGCCGCCCCCTCGGCCCGCTGTGCCGTGGTGATGAGGGCGCCCGAGTCGAACAGGGAGGCGCTGCCGCCGCGCACGATGGCGCCCCACCGGGCAAATCGCTCGAGATGCTGCTCGCGGAACTCCGCGGTGGCGAGCGCGCGATGGTGCTCCGTAATCGCATCGATGTCACTGAGCGCAGGCACCCGCCGTACCGCCACCCCGGCCTCCTCGAGCGCGCGCAGCGAGGACTCGAACGACTCGCGCGCGGCGGGTTCCGCCTGGTCGAGGTACGGCCCGTCCGGGACGCCGATCGTGATCGTGCGCGGGGCCTCGACGCCGGCGCGCCATCCGTCGAGCAGCACGGAGGCGAGGAGGCGTGCTCCGGCGGCGTCCTGTGTGAAGAAGCCGACGTGGTCAACCGAGGGGGAGTAGTAAAGGACGCCGTCCGTCGGGACACGACCGTATGTCGGCTTCACCCCGACGACCCCGCAGAACGCGGCGGGCCGGATCACGGAACCGACCGTTTGCGTCCCCAGGGCGGCATGTGCGTAGCCCGATGCGACGGCTGCCGCGGACCCGCTGCTCGATCCGCCGGGCGTGCGCCGGGGATCGTGCGGGTTCGCGGTCGCGCCGGGATCGAAGTACGCGAACTCGGTGGTCACCGTCTTGCCGAGGATCAACGCACCGGCGTCTCGCAGGCGTCGGACAGCGGTGCCTTCGGAAAGCGGGAACGCCTCGAGTGGCAGGGCGGAGCCAGCGCGGGTCGGCAGACCCTCGACGGCGATGATGTCCTTTACACCGACCAGAGCGCCGTATAGCAGAGGTCGCGAGGTCGGGTCCGGATAGCGCGCGGCGAGCGCCGTCGCGGCCTCCAGCAGGCGCTGCCGTCTCCCCTCTTCGGGCAGGAGGGCACGCGTGATCCCGTCCGACGAGTCCAGCCGGTCGCAGGCCTCCGCCACATGCCGGGCGGGCGCGAACGTCCTATTCCGCATGGTCGCGACGCTCGGAGCCAGGGGCACATGAGACAGGGGAGGGCGGGGATGTCCTGGCATGGACCGATCATATGCGCCGTGGCGGCGCTATGCCGCCTGTGAGTATGTCGTCCCGAGACGCATCATGTCGGCCATCGCCAGGGCGCTCACGGCGGGCGAGTAGTAGTACCCCTGCGCGAGGTCACAGCCGAGTTCGCGGACGAGGTCGATGTGACGCTCAGTCTCGACACCCTCAGCGACGACGGTCAGTCCGAGGACGTGGCCCAGGGCGACGACAGCCTCCACGATCGCTCGGTCGCCGGGGGACTGATCGATGCCGCTGATGAAAGAGCGGTCGACCTTCAGCGTCTGAACCGGGAACTGTCGCAGGCGGCTAAGCCAGGAATGGCCGATCCCGAAGTCGTCGATCGCGGTCGTGATGCCGATCGCGTGCAGTTCGTGAAGCACCTCGATGACCGCGTCCATCGTGAGGCTCGCGGTGGTCTCGGTGAGCTCGAGCTCGAGCAGTTCCGGACTCAGTCCGGTGTGGTCGAGGATGCCTCGCACCACCCGCCCGAGGTCCGGCACCATCAGTTGCCTCGGCGACAGATTGACCGCCATCCGGACCGGTCGGAATCCATCGGTGATCCATGTCTGCATCTGCTGGCAGGACTGCTCCAGCACCCACTCGCCGACCGGCACGATCAGTCCAGTCTCCTCCAGCAGCGGGATGAAGTCGGATGGTGGGACGGAGCCGCGTCCTGGGTGTCGCCAGCGCAGCAGGGCTTCCATCCCGCAGAGTTCGTTGGACATGGGGTCAACCTGCGGTTGGTAGTAGACCTCGAATGCGTGTTGCGTCACCGCCTCACGCAGGTCGGCCTCCAGTGACAGCCGGTCACGCGCGCTGGCACTGTCGATACCGGTGCCCAGCCGGAAGCAGTCGCCACCATCGTCCTTCGCTAGATGGATCGCGCCGTCGGCGATCCGGATCAGGGCCTCCGGATCCTCCGCATGCTGGGGGAAGAGGGCGACGCCGGCGCTGGCAGCGACTTTCAGCAGGCGCCCCTCGTGCGGGAATGGCTCCGACAGCGCCTGCAGGACGCGGCGGGCGACACCTTCCGCGGCCGCCGGGACCGGCAGCTGCGGCGCCAGGACCAGAAACTCGTCGCCGCCGAAACGCGCTACGATGTGTGGGGATGGCAGGTACTGGTGGAGTCGCTCCGCCACGGCCTTCAGCAGGCGGTCGCCCGAGGCGTGGCCGAGCGTGTCGTTCACGAGTTTGAAGCGGTCCAGGTCCAGCAGGATGACGGCGACACAGGCCTGGGTCTGACGTGCGTCGAGGATCGCCCGCTGGACATGCCGGTCGAAGAGGTCACGGCTCGGCAGGCCGGTCAGCCGGTCGTAGTCTGCCATCTGGCGGATGGCGTCGCTGGCGCGGCGGGACTCGGTCAGGTCGTGGACCTCGATTAGGACGACGGTGCCATCCTCCTCGCGCAGCGCCGCGAGGGCGATCTCAGCCTCGATCGTGGAACCGTCCCGGTGACGCAAGCCCGTCTCAAACAGCCCACCGCCGACGTCGGCCCAGGCGCGCGAGGCGACGAGGCCGGTCAACTGGTCAAGCCGTTCCGGCGCAGCGACCTCGTTCAGGTGCATGGGGACTTCGCGCCCGTAACCGAGCAGCCGGCGCAGCGCGCGGTTCACGAAGATGAGGGAGCCGTCACGGTCGACCAGCATGATGCCGTTCTGAGCAGCCTCGAGTGCCCGACGCAGCCGTTCTTCGGAAGCACGGAGGGCGGCCTGCGTCTCCGCCTGATCGCCGCTCGGGTTGCGCAGCACGCCGCGCAGACTCGTCAGGTGTCCGCTGGCGTCTCGGACGGCGCGCACCAGGGCGGTGTGGTGGACGGCATCGCCGCCCGCGTGGACCCAGCGGGCGTTCCAGACGGCGGGGTCTCCAATGCTCCCCCCACCGTTCAGGAACGGGATCGGGTCGAGGACGACCTCCGCCACGAGGTGCCGACCAGATCCTCCGGCGTCCGTCCCAGGATCTCGCTTGAGGCAAACGTGACCCCGATGAATCGACCATCCGGCGAGATCTCGAACAGCATGTCCGGCAGTTCGCGACTGACGGCGCTCATCCACGTCTCGAGTTGACTCACGCGCTCCCGCCGGGCAATGGCGCAGCGCAGCGCGATCAAGGCGGCTCCACCGGCGAGCACGAGCCCCGGCACAGCAGCAACGGGCGCGAATGCCCAGTTGCCAACAACGGCACCCACCCCGCCTCCCATGAGCAGGATGAGGGACACCCCTTCGGTGAACGGGCGTCTCGCGTGCGGGACGGGTTGGAAGTTCCAGCGTGTGATGGTCGGTTCCGCTCTCCCGTATGCAGGTGCTTCGCCCGATCTGGGTTCCCCAGTCCACTATCGGCAGGGCGGGCCTCCGGGTTCAGCGGCGGCTGGTCAGTACTCGCGGCCGGCTTACGATCTGCCCTCGCCCCGTCAGTCCTGAACAGATTCACCTCCGGTCGGAGAAGATGCGATGGCACAGGCCGGAACCCCGTTCCAAATTCGCTCGCTGGGACTATCCGTGTACCTGCCGACCGTCCTCTTCGCCATCGGGCAGGGCGCGGCCATCCCGGTCATCCCGCTGTTCGCGAAGGACCTCGGCGCTTCGGTCGCCTTCGCCGCGACGATCGTGAGCCTGCGGGGCTGGGGCACGATGGTGTTCGACCTCCCCGCTGGCGCCCTCATCGCCCGCTTCGGTGAACGCCGGTCGATGCTCTTCGGGACACTCGCGCTCGCCGTGACACCGTTCGCGATTCTCATCAGCCATTCGGCGCTCGTCTTCGCCGCGCTGGTGTTCGTGATGGGCTGTTCGTTCGCTGTCTGGCAGCTTGCGCGGCTCGCCTATGTGACGGAACGGGCGCCGTTGGAGGTACGCGGACGGGCGCTGTCGCTGCTCGGTGGCACGAACCGCCTCGGCAACCTGATCGGGCCGCTGGTCGGTGGAGTGGTGGCCCAGGCCTACGGGTTGGAAACGGCGTTCTGGATCCAGGCGGCGCTCGCGTGCGCCGCCTCGGCTGTGATGTACGCCCTCGTCCGGGGTGATGACCGGACGGAAAGAGCAGCGGACCATGGCGGCATCTACGGCCGGTTCGCGGGTGTGGTGGTGGAGCACCGCAGGGTGTTCATGACGGCGGGCCTGGCGACGGTCGCCATCCAGGTATTGCGCCGATCGCGCGAGGCGGCGATCCCGCTCTGGGGGGATGCGATTGGCATGTCGCCGAGTCAGATCGGTTTCATCCTGAGTGGCTCCATCTTCATCGAGGTGCTGCTGTTCTATCCGACGGGGATCGTCATGGACCGCTGGGGCCGGAAATGGACCGGCGTCCCGTGCCTGGTCTTCATGGCGATCGGGTTGATGTTGTTCCCGTTCGCCCACTCGTTCACGGGGCTTCTGCTGGCGGGGATGGTGACGGGCCTGGGCAACGGGTTCGGTTCCGGGATCGCGATGACACTGGGCGCGGACTTCTCGCCGCCCGTGGGCCGCAACGAGTTCATCGGCGTGTGGCGGTTGGTGGGCGATGTCGGCGGGGCGGCCGGGCCGATGCTGATCGGCGGCCTCGCCGGCGCGATCGGCCTTGGTGGCGCGATCGTCGCCTCCGGGAGCGTGGGGGCGCTGGGGGCGATCGTGCTGCTGTTCTTCGTCGCGGAACCGCTGAAGCGCGCACGGACCTCTGTTGAGGCCCCCGTCGAGCCGCGTCCCGGCTAACCCTCGACGACTGCCCCGAAGCGGTCGAGACCGGGGCGTACCGCATCCGGATCGCCCACGGCGACGATCGTGAGTCGCTCAGGGCGCAGATAGTCGCGTGCCACGCGCCAGAGCTCCGCCGGGGTGACGGCTCGCACGCGCTCTTCGTACACCGCGGTGTAGCGGTCGTCGAGGCCGTGGAGCGCCAGGAACTCGAGGTGGTCGAGCAGGCCGCTGAGCGTCGCGCCGCGGATGGCGAAGACCCCGGCCACGTAGTTCGCGACGCTCGCCACCTCCTCGATGGGAGGGGCCGAGGCGCGCAACCGGTCCACTTCGCCCAGGATCTCGTCCAGCGCCGGCGCGGTGACGGGCGTCGTGACATCGGCGGACTCAACCCAGTAGGCGTCACGTGGCCGGGTCGAGATCTGGCTGTTCGGAGAGTAGGTGTACCCCTTCTGCTCACGGATGTTCTGCGTGATCCGGGAGTTGAATGACCCGCCGAGGAGTGCGTTGGCGACCTCCAGCGCGATGTAGTCGCCGTGCCCCGGAGGAGGTACCGGAATGCCAACCCGAAGCGTCGTCTGCTCCGCCCCTGGACGTGGGACGAACCGCACGACACGCGCGCTACTCGCCTCGGCCTGTCGGACCGCGGTCAGCTTGGGCGTCGCCCAACCGTCTGAGGCATGTGCGGCGGCCGCTGTCACGGCGTCCGCATCGAATCTCCCGGCGGCCAATAGCACGGATCCACCGGCACCCGCATGCCGCTCCCAGAAGGCGCGCACGTCCTGCGCCGTGAATCCGGCGAGCGCTTCAGTCTGCGGGAGGACGGTGGCATACGGGTGGTGACCGTAGAGGGCAGCGCGAAAGGTCGCGTGGGCGCGCCACTGCGGTTCCTGCGCGGCGATCTCCGCCCACCGCTGCTGATCAGCCACCAGGCGCGCCGTCTCTTCTGCCGGGAAGCGAGGCGTGCGTGCCAGTCCGATCAGCAGCGGTGCGGCTTCTGCGGCGTGCTCGGCCAGCACCTGCGTGCGCAGAACCGTCGTGTGTTCGTCGCCTTCGACGTCCAGACTGCCGCCCATCGCGGCCAGAGCGTCCGCGAACGCGGCGCGGTCGTGCGTGGCGCTGCCCTCGCGCAGGAAGTCGTGCATGAGCCGGTCGAGCCACACCTGTCCAGGCGCGAGATGGGCGGATCCGACCTCGACGACCAGGCGCAGCGCGACGACCGGTACGCTCCCGCTTTGCACCAGCGCCGTGCGTATTCCGGACGGCAGGACGTCGCGCCGCCGTGGCGTGAGAGCAGCGGTGCGAGGTGCGCCGAGGATGGGACGTGGAGGGAGCGCGCCCCTCCCGGCGCTCACGAGCCGGCCCCCACCGCGGTCGCGGCCCCGGCGTGGAGTTCGAGGATCACGCGGTTCTCTCGTTTCAGGTAGTCACGGGCGACAGCGGCGACGAGTTCCGGCGTGACCGCCGCGAACCGCGCGTCCAGGTCGTTCACACGGTTTGCATCACCCTCGAACAGCTCGAACGAGGCGAGCAGGTCAGCCAGGCCGAAGCCGGGGATGTACTGGTCGGCGATGGTCCCGAAGAGCGACGCGCGCGCCTTTGTCCGTGAGCGGGAGAGCGCCCCGTCGTCGAGGCCATGCGCGCGCACATCTTCGATGACGGCGTCGAACGCTTCCAGGATCGCGTCGGGCGTGACGTCGCTGTCGTGGACCAGCGTGACGCACCAGAGCAGCGGAGTCTGGGCGTTGTGCATGTGGCCGAGGAAGTTGATCCCCCCGTCCACCTCGGAGGCGTAGCCGCGTTTCGACACGAGTTCGGCATGGAGCAACGCGTCGTCGCCCTCGGCGAGCGCCTGGTGGAGCAATCCGAGCGCGTAATACTCGGGTGTCGCTGCTGGAGGAGTGTGGTAGGCGATGGCGAGAGCGGGGGTGGGCGCGAGTAGGTCGACGCGCGTAAAGCGCCGCTCAGCCTCCTGGGGCGGTTCGGCAGTCTCCGCTCGCGGTGGCGGCGGGGCCGCCGGGATTGTCTCGAAGTAGCGTCGCGCGATCGCGAAGACCTCCGTGGGGTCAGCGTCGCCAACGACGACAAGGACGGCATTCGCGGGCGAATAGTAGGCGTCGAAGAACGAGCGCGCGTCCGTCAGCGACGCGGCGTCGAGGTCGACCATGTCGCCGTAACCGTTGTGCGCGTTGTGCCAGTTCGTGAACGCGCGCTCCTGCATGTCGATCCAGGGAAAGGAGCCGTACGGGCGGTTGAGCACGTTCACGCGGATCTCGTTCTTGACCACGTCGCGCTGGTTGTCGAGTTCGGCCTGTGTGATCACCGGTCCGCGCATCCGGTCCGCTTCCATCCATAGGGCCAGATCGAGCGTGTGCGAGGGCATGACCTCGAAGTAGTTTGTGAAGTCAGTGCGGGTGGATCCGTTCAGCAGGCCGCCATTCGCCTGGACGAGCCCGACGAGTTCCATCTTCGCCATCTGCGACGACCCCTGGAACATCAGGTGTTCAAAGAGGTGCGCGAAACCCGTCCGCCCCCGCGGTTCGAGGCGCATCCCCACCCCGTAGTAGACGGCGACGCAGATGACCGGCGCGCTGTGTTCCGGCGAGACGACCACGCGGAGGCCGTTCGCGAGCGTCAGTCGCTCCACGGGTACGCGGAAGGCGGCGGCCTCGGCGGAAAGGGTCACAGCGGCTCCTTGGCGGGTTCGGCTGAATCTGCTGGATCGATGGTACCGCCGCGCGCCAGTTGTGAAATGACGGCCTCGGGCTCCTCCATCGGTGTACGATCTCGACATGAACCCCACCGCGCGCGCTGCGCTCCTTGCTGGAATCGCCTCGGCCGCCGCGATCACGGCGGCGACGGTCGCACCGTGGTACTACCAGCCGCGCACGCTCACACGCGCGATGCAGAAGCGATGGGGCTACGGCGCGCTCTTCGAGGTGGACACGGACGAGCCGCTGTTCGCCCTGACCTTCGACGATGGCCCTCACCCTCCGTACACCGATGCCGTCCTCGACCACCTGGCCGCCCACGACGCGAAAGCGACCTTTTTCTGCATGGGCGAGCAGGTCGAGCGACATCCTGCCACCTACGCCCGCATCCTGGCCGAGGGCCACGAGGTGGGGAACCACTTCTGGGATGACCGCCTGGGCGTGACGCTGACGGGCGAGGAGACGGTGACGTCGTTGGAACGCACCGAGTCGCTGCTCGGCGAGGCCAACCCGGCCCGTCTCGTCCGGCCAGCGAGCGGATTCGTCCGGCCGGAGCAGCGACGCCTGCTCGATGAACGGGGTTACCAGATCGTCATCGGCAGTGCGTATACCTCCGACGCGACGAATCCTCCGGTGTCCTATATGAAGTGGGCGCTGAAGCAGATGCTGGAGCCCGGCCGGATCGTCATCCTGCATGATGGCCGGAAGCACCGACGGCGCACGGTGGATGTGCTCCCCGATGTCCTCGACGAGGCAGCACGCCTCGGGCTGAGAGCGGTCACGGTCTCCGATCTCATGAAGGCCGCGCGCACGTAGCGGCAGGAAAGGGACGCAGGATTTTCGACGAGTTCAAGAAATTCCTGCTGCGAGGCAATGTCGTCGACCTCGCGGTCGGTGTGATCGTTGGAGTCGCCTTCGGTGCGGTCGTCACGGCGCTGGTCGAAGGGATATTCACGCCTCTCATCGCCGCCGCCGCCGGGGAACCGGACTTCTCGGCGATCGGGCTCACGGTGAACGGCAGCCGGCTTGAGATTGGGATATTCCTGAACGCCGTGCTTTCCTTCGTGATCGTCGCGGCGGTCCTGTTCTTCTTCATCGTGACGCCGGTCAACCACCTCGTGGCGCGGGCGCGCACAGAGGCTCCCGTGGAACCGACGCTGCGGCAGTGCCCGGAGTGTCTAATGGAGGTCCCGCGCGCGGCGAAGCGCTGCGGTCACTGCACGAGCCCGCTGACCGCTGCCTAACGTCCGAGGACGGCCTTCAGAGCGCCCTCGACCTCTTCACGCACGGCGTATGCCTCGAAACGCGCTGCCACTCGCCCGTCGGGGCCGATGACGAACGTCCATTCGTCGGTGTGGAGTCCCCATTCTGAGAGGAGCGGCGTGCGGCGCGCGCGCGACAGGTCGCCGTTGATCTCATGGGGGTTCTCGTACAGGTCGACATGGATGAACTCCGCCTGCCCCACATAGTCGCGCGCCAACGCGGAGAGGTCCTCGACCTGCGGGCCGCAGAGGGGCGTCGTACAGAACACCGGTGAGGCGAACACGACCACCAGCGGCCGGCCAGCCGCCACGGCGTCGGCGATCCGGGTGCGGTAGAGCGCCGGGTCCGGCTGGCTGGAAGTTGTCAGCTCTGCCAGCGACGCGACCTCGCTTGCCAGACGATTCCGGCTTGCCGGCGCGCGGTCACCAACAGCAATCGACTCTGGCTTTGCAGCGACGTCGACCGGGAAGGTGAGGTGCGCGACCTTCGCTCCCGGCCGCGTTACTTCGACTTCGACGACGTATGTGCCATCCTTCGGCAAGGTCGCCTGCGCGACGTAAATGCCCCGTGTGCCCGTCGGGAACGGGTGGTATCGGGCTGTCACACGCTGCCGTTCGTCGCCGCGACGCACCGTGACTGGTAGCGCGGGTTCGCGGACGAGTCCGTCGCGCGAGAGGACGGCGAACGCGATCCGCTGTGTGCCAACGCCCAGGTCCGGCGTGCCGAAGATGACGTCCAACCCGCTCGCCTCGTCGCGGTACATCGGATAGCCGCCGGAGAACGGGTCCTGCACGCGCGACATCGTCCCGCCGTCGCCGCAGGCGGCCACCGCGAACAGAGTCAGGGCGACGAGCGCGGCGAGACGGTACGGCACGTGATCCTCGATCAGCTGGCGGGAGGCGATCGTACCGTCTCCCGCGCTACGCTCGCTCGTGGCGGAGGGATACGCGATGCGGCATGTGCTGGCGGCGGACATCGGTGGGACGCAGATGCGCGCGGCCGTGGTGCGCGAGGACAGCGCCATCCTCGCGCGGCTGAGTGTGCCCACGGCGCCTGCCGACGGGTTCGACGCCGCCACGGAGCGGCTCGCGCTCCTGTTTCAGCAGGTGGCGGCGCGTGCCTTCGCGCCTGACCTCTCCGCCATAGGCATCTCGACCGCCGGGCCGGTCGACCCGACCGACGGGACTTACCGCCACCCTCCCAACCTGGACGGCTGGCACGGCCGGTCGATGGCGCCGGCGCTCTCGGAGACGCTGGGGATGCCGGTGCGAGTCGGGCACGACGCCACGCTGGCGGCGCTCGCGGAGGCGCGTTGGGGCGCACGCTCCGGGGCGAGGCACCTGATCTACGTGACCGTCAGCACCGGCATCGGCGCCGGGATCATCGCGGATGGCCGCCCGGTGCTCGGGGCGTCCGGCGGTGCGGGTGAGGTCGGCCACCTGATCGTGGCGCCTGGCGGTGCGCGGTGCGCCGCGGGATGTCCCGGCTGCCTGGAGGGAAACGCCTCGGGCCGCGCGATCGCCCTTGCCGCCCGCGCGGCGGCGGAAGCAGGTGCGAGCACCTCGCTCTCCGCCACGGCGACGGCGGCGGAGGTCTTCGCGGCGGCGGACGCTGGTGACAGCGTCGCCGGCGCGATCATTGGAGGGGCGATGGGGCACCTCGCGGCCGGGATCGCGAGCCTCCTCGCGGTGTTCGATCCGGAGGCGATCATTCTCGGCGGCGGGGTGGCGGAGGGACTTGCGCCGCGCTGGGAGGCATTGGTTGAGGCGGTGCAGGAGCGTGCGCTCCCCCGTTATGCCTCCGGCGTACCGGTCGAACTCACGGCCCTCGGTGAGGATGTGGGCCTCTTCGGCGCGGCGATCTGGGCGTTGCGCGAGGAGTAAGGGCGACGGGTCGCCCTCCACGGCGGCGCACCGTAGCCTGTGGTCATGATCTTTGCCGAGTCACTGTCCAAGTCGTACGGGCGGGCGCGCGTATTACGCGACGCCTCCTTCATCATCGGCGACGGTGAGCGGGTGGGCCTCGTCGGGCCCAACGGGGCCGGGAAGTCGACGGTTCTGGAGATCGTTGCGGGCGAGGAAGAGCCGGACAGCGGCAAGGCTGGCTGGCGCGGCGGCGACATCGGCTTCCACCACCAGGAGGCGCGCCTCTCCCCCGAGCACACCCTGGTCGAAGAACTGTGGACCGCATTCCCCGAAGCTCGCTCGATCGAGCTCGACCTCGCATCGGTCGCGGCGAAGATCGAGGCGGGCGACGGCGACCTCGACGCGCTGATCGAAGAGCAGACGGCGCTCTTCGAGCGGTTCGAGGCGCTCGATGGCTATCGCATTGACCAACGGATCGGGCGCGTGCTGGACGGCCTCTGCTTTGCAGTCGCGGACCGAGAGAAGCATTGCGCGGACTTCTCCGGTGGCTGGCAGATGCGCGTCTCGCTCGCGAAGGTGCTGGTCCACCGTCCGTCCAACATCGTCCTGGACGAACCGACGAACCATCTGGACATCGCCGCCCGGGACTGGCTCGCGCTCGAACTGGGCGAATACCGGGGCACGTTGCTGCTGGTCACGCACGACACCGAGTTCATGGACATCGTCGCGACGCGCATCCTCGAGCTGAAGGACGGCACGATTACCTCGTACACGGGGAACTACACGGCGTACCAGCGCCAGAAGGCCGACCGGATCGCACAGCAGGACCGCGCCGCCGCACGCCAGGAACGGGAACTCGACAAACAGACGAAGTTCATTGAGCGGTTCCGCTACAAGCAGACGAAGGCGACCGCGGTGCAGTCCCGGATCAAGGCCGTCGAGAAGATCGAACGAATCGAACGCCCGAACACCCGTGAGACGACGGTCTCCTTCCAGCTGCAGGCCACCGGGCGCACGGAGCGCGACCTGCTCACGGTGACGAACGTGGCCCATTCCTACGGCACCCACGAGGTGCTCACGGACGTCACGCTGCATGTGGAGCGCGGCGACCGTGTTGTCTTGATCGGCCCCAACGGCAGCGGCAAGTCGACCTTGCTGAAAATCATCGCACGTCGCCTTGAGCCGACCGGCGGCAGCATCCTGTGGTCGGACCGCGCCCGCCTGGCCTACTACGACCAGCACCAGGACGAGGCGTTGGAGGCGGGCCGGAGCGTGATCGAGGAGGTCCGCTCCGTCGCGACAGACGAGCCGGACGAGCGGTTGCGGAATATCCTCGGCCGCTTCCTGTTCCGTGGGGACGATGTCTTCAAGCCGATTTCGGTGTTGTCCGGCGGCGAGCGCAGCCGTGTTGCCCTGGCGAAGTGCCTGATCGAGCCCTCGAACGTCCTCCTGCTGGACGAGCCGACGAACCATCTCGATGTGGGGACGCGACGCCAGCTGCTGACTGCCCTGGAGGGCTACGACGGCACCATCATCTGCGCCAGCCACGACGCCTCAATCCTCGAGCGTGTTGCGACCAGGGTGTACGAGGTGGACGGCGGCACCGCCGTCGAGCGCGAAGAGATGCGCCGAGAACTGCCAGCGATGAAGCGGTCGCGCTGAGTCTCGGCCGGATCTCGACTACGGGACGATGACGCGGATCTCCGCCGTCATCCCCACGACGCGCCACCAGTCGCCACCTTCGTCGGAGTCTGCGAACCAGATGTCCCGGTGCCCCGCGGTGACCGCACCGCCGGTGTCCTTGCAGGTGTAGACGCGGTTCAGCGGGTCACCGGCGATGAGGAACCGCTGGCCCATGTATGACGCCGCGCAGGACGCGGCGCCCGCGTGGACACGTTCGCCGTTCGCCATATAGTCGCAGAACCCGCCCCCGTCGCCGGCGGAGCCATTCCTGATCCCCGGCGTGCAGTAGTAGAACGAGATCGCGGCTGGCCCGTAAGAGATGGTGTTCAGCCCACTGCTCGCCACGGGCCCTGCCGGGGCGACGGCCGCTGGCTTGGGTGCCGGTGCGGCCGCTACGACGGTCGACACAGCCGCGCTCCGCTTCACGAATACGACGCTTTCAGCGCCCAGCAGTCCGTTTTTCAGCGTGTTTGCGAAGTCCGGCGCTCCCACAAAGTGGCTCAACCACCGCTGGCTCGTCGTGTCCCAGGTGCTGACCGATTCCGCGGCGAACGGCTGCGAGGCGATCAATGTCGCGAGGTCACCGGTCCCGGCAACACCCACGGCAGTTCCGCCGGGTGCGGGCGCGACCAGGACGGAAGGCGTCCCCGTGGCCGTCGATGGGGTGGCCACAGGGCCGGGGAGCGTGGCGGGGAGGTCGCCGCGACGACGGATGAACACCGCCGTACCGGCGGGCAGCGGATCATCTTCGATGGTGTTGACGGGTGAACCGGGGATGTAGGTGACGAAGCGTCCGGCTGCGGCGTCGTACACCGCGAGCGACGCCACCTCGAACGGCTGGCCGGCGGCGACAACCCGAGGGGAGACGAGACCGACGAGGCCCACGGTGAGGCCGCCCGCCGGTGGTTCCCGCAACGCGACGGGTGCGCTCACTCGAGTGGCGACGACAGCGGGCGCCGAAGGCGCGGGTGTCGCGGTCGGGACGGGGGTAGCGATTTCCGCGATCAGGTACTGCGAGGCGACCCAGCCGACGATCTCCTCCCACCGGACCAGCGTCCATCCGAGCCCATCAGCCGAGGCATCCTGACCCGCGCTGATGAGGTTGGAACCGTCCGGTATGCACCCGATGACGGCACCGGCGAATCCGGGGGCGGCCCGAAGGCGCAGACAGTCGCCCTGGGCGCTGACACGCAGTCCGCCGGCCGCCTCGACGTGATGTGTGCCCGATGCACTCGCAACGAGAACGAGCAGGGCGACAACGAAACCGGCGGTGGTCCGCCGGTGGAAGGATCCGAACAGGTGTGCTTCGAGTAGGCCCATCCCTAAAACCGTACCGGGGGATTCCATCTCTGGGAACCCCCTGACGGCTCAAATGTTCGACCGGCATATCGAATTGCCCAGGTGTACGAATCTGGTGTGGACTTCCCCCCGGTAGCGGTGTCGGATACGTTACGGGCCAACGCCGAGGTAGCTCAGTTGGTAGAGCACGCGACTGAAAATCGCGGAGTCGCCGGTTCAAGTCCGGCCCTCGGCACCAGCCTCTCCTCGACGGCATCTGTCTGCCGAGGGCCATGGATGGACGGCGGATGGCCCGCATCCTGGTAGCCGCCAGCACCCCTGGCGCCGGCGCGACCACTGTCGCCGTCGGACTCGCTCATCGCCTCGCGTACGCCGGTCACGATGTCCGCATCGAGCGGCTGTCTGGCGACGGCCGTGCCGCGGTGGATGCAGCGGTCTTCGCGACTCTCGATTTCTGCTCCTCCAGCGGTACGCCTCTGGATGCGGGCGCCTTGCCTGACGGGGCTGTCGTCGTGATCGAGGCGCCGGCCGGCGCGGACGCCGCTGCCCTGGCATCGCGCCTGGGCGCGAAGCTTGTCGCCGTGGATGGTGGAAGCGGCGCGCCCTCCGGCGCGGTGCTCACGATCACGAACCGCGCCCGCAAAGGCGGTTCGCGGACGTTGCCCGAGGATCGGCTGCTCGCTGCCCCCACCGTGGGCCAGATCACGGAATCAGCACGTGCTCGCGTCCTCGTCCGTTCACAAGAAGGCGACCGTGCCGTCATCGAACACGTCGTGATTGGCGCGATTTCCCATGACTCCGCCGACACCTACTTCGCACGGTTCCCGCGCAAGGCCGTGGTCTGTCGCGCTGAGAAGACGGATCTGGGTCTGGCCGCATTGCTGACGGGTGCGGAACTCCTCGTACTCTCCGGGGGCAATGACCCGAGCCCGTACCTCCTCGACCGCGCCGGCGCGAACCGCACAACGACAGTGCTGCTGGCTCCCGAAGGCACCGTCGAGACCGTGCGCGATATCGAGGGCCTGTACGGCACCGTGCCGTTCTCACATGCGTCGAAGGTTGAGCGCGCAGGCGAACTGGTCGCCGCCGCGCTGGACGACGCGGCGCTCGCCTCACTGCTCGCCTGACCCGACCCGACGGACCGTCGGATTCCTCGCCGCGTCGCGGTGTCACCATGTTCTAAACACGCGATCAGGGTGCGGTAGACTGCCGTCTCCCTGACGCCTTGACCCTGTGTCGGGCCGGTCGAGGAGGGCTTCCGATGGCTTCAATCCGTCTGCTGGTGGGGACTCGGAAAGGCGCGTGGGTTTACACGGCGGACGCAGCGCGCCGGACGTGGGCTGTCTCGAAGCCGATGATGCCCGGTTGGAGCGTCTCCCACATGGCGGTCGACACGCGCCGTCCGATGCCCCGCTTGTTCGCGGGTGGCGGGCACTGGGCGTGGGGGCCGTACGTTGCCAGGAGCGACGACCAGGGGTCGACCTGGGACCAGCGTTCGACCGGGCTCGCCTTCCCGCCGGATATGGGCGTCACGGTGGGATCGGTGTGGAACGTCAGGCCTGCGCTGGCCTCACAGCCGGGGGTGATCTACGCCGGGACGCAGCCGCCGGGCTCTTCCGCAGCACGGACTGGGGCGAGACCTGGGCCCCGGTCGAGGAGGTCAACCGCCATCCGTTCCGTCAGTTCTGGGGTGAGACCGGTGGTGGCGTCTCGACGCTCCACACGATTGAGATCCATCCGACCGACCCGCAGTGCATGTACATCTCGGTCGCAACCGGTGGCACGTATGTGACGCGAGACGGCGGTAGCACCTGGGCGATCTGCTCGCACCGGGCGATCCCTACGAACCCGATGCAGAAACGGATGTGGGAAGAGTTCGCGGTGAACTACCCGCAGTTCGCCAACATGGAGTTCCCCGTGCCGCCCGGCGTCGACCCCGCCGCGGTGAACGAGATACACAAGATGCGCCTTGACCCGACGAACCCGAGGCGGATGTGGGCACAGACGCATGTCGGTGTTTCCCGCACGGACGACGGCGGCGACCACTGGGACGACGTCACTCAGGGTCTGCCCTCGTTCCATGGGTTCCCGATCGGGGTTTCGAAAAACGGCGACGGCGCTGCCTACGTCGTGCCGCTGACGTTCGAGGCGGACAACTTCCGCGTGGTCGACTGCCAGTTCGCCGTCTACCGGACGCGAGACGGCGGCGCCTCCTGGACACGCCTGACCGAGGGCCTGCCCGGGCCAGACGACTACCAGAGCGTCTATCGCGAGGGTATGGACACGGACGACGAGGGTGGCGTGTACGTGGGCACGACGAACGGCGCGGTGTATGCCTCAGCCGACGGAGGTGACCACTGGCAGCGGTTGCCCGGTACGCTGCCGCCGATCGTCAGTGTGACGGCGTCGCGGTACTAGCGGCGATGGTCGTCGAGAGCCTCGATAGGGGCCGTCTCACCGAATGACCGCGTGAGGTTCGTCAGGTAGCCGGTCACGCTCCGGTCGTAGCCAATGATGAAGCGGCTGACCGTGCGGAAGAGCGGATGGTGGAACTCGCCGTCCTCGGACACGGTGACCTCCGTCCCCCCGGGCGCCTGCTGGAGCGTGACGGTCCATGTCCCGCTGAACATCCGGTTTGGGACGACACGGCGGACGAGCCGCGACGGTGGCGTCGACTCCACGGTCTCCAGTGCCAGGTCGCCCGCTTCACGCCAGACTTCGTGGCCGTTGAGGTCATCGAGCCTCAGGGGGCGCTTCACGTCCGGGCGCCAGGCCCCCTGGCTGGCGAAGTCGGTGATGCGTGCCCAGATCGCCTCACGCGGCTGCTGGATCACCACCCGTCGCGACACCGTATGGCGGCGCGGAAGGAACAGGCCCACGGCCACGGGGGTCGTGGCGAGGAACATCAGGGCGGCCAGCAGGGTGAGGGGGAGGGCCACGTCTGCTCCTCGGGGCAGGACAGGACTGCATTACTATCGTAGTCGGGCACACCGGGACCGAGGAAACACATGGACCTGAGCCAGGGCCTGACACTGGGCCGAATTCGCGGCATCGCGATCCGTGTCCACTGGTCATGGCCGTTCATTGTCGCGCTGCTCTCGTGGTCGCTGGCGAACGGCTATTTCAGCGAGGAGTTCGGTTGGAGCGCCCCGACGCGATGGGGCTGGGCGATCGGCTGCGCCCTCTTCTTCTTCGCCTCCGTCCTGCTGCACGAGCTTTCGCATGCATTTGTCGCTCAGCACTACAGCATGCGGGTCCCCTCCATCACGCTGTTCATTTTTGGGGGCGTCTCGAATATTGAGGGCGAGATGCAGTCGCCGGGACAGGAGTTCCGCGTCGCGATCGCGGGCCCGCTGCTCTCGCTGGTCCTCGGCATCGCACTGGCGACCGCCGGGATCGTGGCCGGCGGCGACGCGGGGAGCGTGATCGTCTACCTGGGGTTTGCGAACGTGACGCTCGGGATCTTCAACCTGCTGCCCGGCTTCCCCCTGGATGGCGGGCGGGTATTCCGGTCGGCCGCCTGGGCGAAGACGGGCGACCTCACGAAGGCCACGCGCATCGCGGCGGCGCTCGGCACCGGGATCGCCTGGCTGATGATCGTCGTGGGCGTCCTCTGGGTTCTGTTCATCAGCCTGGCCGGGGCCTGGTACATCCTGATCGGCTACTTCCTGAAGACTGCGTCGGAGTCGGCGTTGGGGCAGGTCCTGGTCGACAAGATGCTGGCGCCGCTGACAGTGAGCGATGTCATGCAAGGTCCGCCCGAGCCTGTCGACGAGGGGACGCCGCTGTCGACGATTATCGATACGCGGGTGGTGGCGCGCGGTGAACGGTGCATCCTGCTCTCCCGCAACGGCTCGGTCTCCGGCATCATCACCGTCACGGACCTAGCCCGCGTCTCCCAAGAACGTCTGGACACGACCCGGTCCTCCGAAGTGATGGTGGCTGCGGCGAACGTGGTGACGGTGACGCCCTCTACCTCCGTCAGCGAGGCGATGCGGCTGATGGTGGAACGTGACCTCCACCAGTTGCCGGTTATCGAGGACGGACGACTGCTCGGTATCGTGGGCCGGGGCGACGTACTCCAGCAGGTAGAGGCGCGGCTGCGCTTCGGCCGGGTGCCTCGTTAGCCCTATTCGCGGGAGATAGGTTCCAGCCGCGCAAACGACTGTAGGAGCTTCTTCACACCCTGGTCCGGGAACGCCACGGTGACCTGCTGGTCGCCGGGGGTCGCGACGCATGCCACGACGACCCCGATGCCGAAGGTGCCGTGCCGGACCCGGTCGCCCGGGGAGAACGAGGGCTGCGCCACCATCTCCTCTTCCCGTCGGGCGGCGGCCGCGGCCCGCAGGCCGCGCGGGGACATCGTGTCGCCACGGCGCGCCTCGCCACCGGGCGCGGTCACGTCCTCGTCCGGGATGTCAGCGAGGAAGCGAGATGCCGGGTGCGCGCGGGCGGAGCCGTACATGAAGCGGCGGCGGGCACGTGTGAGGTAGAGCCGTTCCTTTGCGCGGGTCATGCCCACGTAGCAGATGCGTCGCTCCTCCTCCATCTGCGTGCGGTCAGGCATCGCCTCGATCGCTCGGAAGTGGGGGAGGAGGCCCTCCTCCATCCCGGCGATGAACACGACGGGGTACTCAAGCCCTTTCGCGGCGTGGAGCGTGGTCAGCGTCACCGCGTCCGGCTGCTCCGCGCCCGGGTCGTCGATATCCGAGACCAGCGCGACCTCTTCCAGGAACGCCGACAGCGAGGCCTCGCGCTCGACCTCTTCGTACTGGGCGGCCACGGCCCGGAGCTCCTGCACGTTCTCCCAGCGCGTCTCAGCGTGGTCGCGTTCGTGCTTCTCCAGGTATTCCTTGTAGCCGATGCGGGCGAGTACACGGTCCAGCAGGTCGGCCACGGAGAGGTTTTCGCGTTCCCGGACAACGGCGTCCATCAGATCAAGGAACACCGCGAGCGCCTGCCGCGACCGGAGCGCGAGCTTCGGGATCGCGCTGGATTCATCGCCGCCGCGGGCGGCACGGTGGGCGACGGCGATCGGCGAGAGGCCGAGTTCCGCGGCGCCTGCGATCACCTCGGTGGCTGTCTTTTCGCCGATGCCGCGGGTGGGGACGTTCACGACGCGCCGGAAGGCAACCGTATCGTATTCGTTGTGGATCAGGCGCAGGTAGGCGATCAGGTCGCGGACCTCGGCGCGGTCATAGAACCGGGTACCGCCCACGACGCGGTAACGGACACCCCGCGCGAGGAACGCCTCTTCGATGGCGCGTGACTGGGCGTTCGTGCGGTACATCACCGCGACACCGGCGGGTTTCACCTGCCCGCTGCGCACCAGTTTGTTGATCTCGGAGGCGATGAACAGGCCTTCCTCTTCGCTGTAGTCCGCCTCGAATTCGATGACTCGCGAGCCGTCCGGGTTCTCCGTCCAGAGACGCTTCTCCGGCCGGCCTTCGGCCCGCTCGATCACTGCGTGGGCGGCGCGGAGGATGTGGCCGGTGGAGCGGTAGTTCTGCTCCAGCAGTACGACCGTCGCGTCCGGGAAATCCTCCTCAAAGTTCAGGATGTTGCGGACATCCGCCGCCCGCCAGGAATAGATCGACTGATCGGGGTCGCCAACCACTGTGAGGTTGCGGTGTCGCCCGGCGAGGATCCGCGCCAGGCGGAACTGCACCAGGTTCGTGTCCTGGAATTCGTCCACCAGCACGTGGAGATAGCGCTCGGCGTACCGCTCGGCGACCTCCGGAAACCCATCGAAGAGCTCAAGTGTGCGTCCGAGGAGGTCGTCGAAGTCGACGGCGCCCGCGCGGCGGAGGGCCGCCTCGTACTTAGTGTACACCCGCGAGACGATCTCTTCGTAGTAGGAGTCGGCCTGTCGCTGGAATTGGTCTGGCCCGCGCTGCTCGTTCTTCGCCTGCGAGATGGCGGAGAGCATGGCACGCGGGGGAAAGCGCTTCGGGTCGATGTCCAGCTCGGACTCGATACCCCGTACGAGGGTGAGCTGGTCATCCGTGTCGTAGATCACGAAGTCGCGCGTCAGCCCGATCGGCTCGCCGTCACGGCGAAGGATCCGTGCGCAGATCGCATGGAAGGTCCCCATGACGAGTTCGGAGGCTGCGGCACCGAGCAGGCCCTCTACCCGTTCGCGCATCTCCTTCGCCGCCTTGTTGGTGAAGGTGACGGCCATGATCCGCCACGGCGGGACGTGCTGCGCCTCGACCAGGTAGGCGACACGGTGCGCGATGACGCGCGTCTTCCCTGACCCCGGGCCAGCCAGGATCATGAGCGGCCCACCGGGGGCCTCCACCGCTCGGCGCTGGGCTTCGTTCAACAGGTCGTGTGATGCGAACATCATGAGATTGTAGGCAGCTGCCGCGTGCGGCCTGCCCCGCCGTCCACACTCCCGTCCACGCTCCGCGAACGCATACGCCGGGTGGCGTGGTAGCCTGCGACGAGGGTGGAGGACGGACCCCAGATGCTGCACGGTGGTCTTGTGACAGATGTCCTGCTGGGTTGGCCCGGTGGCGACCTCGCGTCGGCGATCCGGTTGCTGGCATTTCTGTTTGGCGCCTACTTTCTCATCCTCTGGCTGGCCTCGGTCGCATGGGTGTACCGCGATGTCCGCCAGCGGACCGACGACCCCACGACGCAGATGATCGGATTGGCGATCGCCGTCGTGTTCCCGATCGCCGGGTTGCCCGTCTACCTCGTGCTCCGTCCACGCGAGACGATGCAGGACTCATACGACCGGCAACTCGAAGAGAACGTCATCCTCTCCGAGCTCCACAACCAGAACGTCTGCCCCAATTGCCGGCGTCCGGCACAGCCGGACTTCGTCGTATGCGCGCACTGCGCGACGGCGCTCAAGCAGGCGTGCCAGCAGTGCGGCCGGCTGCTCCACGTGCAGTGGCGGCACTGCCCGTACTGCGCGGCGCCTCGTGTGACCGCCCGGACTCGCGGCGACGCCGAGGGGGAACGTCCGACGCTCCGTCGCTCGCCGCCCCCGGTGGCGCGTGAGGATGAGCCGCGTCCGCGTCCGGTCGCCCGCACCCGCCGGCCCGAGGCATCGGACGACCGCGACTGATTCTCTCCGGATGACGCTGGATATGAGAGAGGCCGCCCGGTGGGCGGCCTCTCGGTGAGGCGGGTCGGATCGGGTGTTAGCCGAGCGCTTCCTCGATCAGGGCGCGGAGCTCGCTGGCCTCAGCGTCGCGCCAGCCCTCTGCGTATTCCCAGGTAGCGGTGTTGTACTTCTTGCGGGCCTCGTCCCACGCCGGCGTGTCACGCTCGACGCCCGCGAGGATGGCCCGGAGTGCCGGCATCTCCGCGTTGGCCCGGTCGGCACGTTCGATCCAGTGGCCCAGGTAGTTGTGGTTGCGGTCATAGAGCGCGATCACGGGGATCGACTCGAACTCACCGTTCTTCAGGAACTCGGACATGATGTCCTTGTTCTCGTCGCGCTTGAAGTAGCGGACCTCCATGCCCGTGAGCTCCCCGATCCGGGCGATCGTCGGGAGCCCGCGCCACACGTCCGGACACCAGTCCTCCCCCAGGACGAGCGCCTTCACGCCGTGCTTCTCGACTGCGGCCTTGATGGCCGCGACGTCGCCGGCGTCCGGCTGCCACTCGTCGTAGTGGCGCTGGAAATCCTCCTTGTTCAGTTCGATCGCGCCCATCCACGCCTTGAACGAGTCCAGGCCCTGCTGGTAGCGCTCGGGCGTCACCACGGAGCCGGCCTTCGGGGCCTGCGCGTGTCGCGTGATCGTCGAAGTAGCGGTCATCAGTCTGCCTTCCCACCCGTCACCCGGGTGCCACGGCGTGCCGAGGTCTGAATCGATGCTGCGGAGACGAGATGGTAACACTGTCACCACGGTGCAGTAAAAACTACAGCGGCGAACGGTCCGCCGCAGCCCACACCGCCGCGTGCTGACCCGACTCCAGCGCAACTGGCTCCGAACCCAGCACCCGGGCGGCCGCCTCCAGCGAGCGGAACGCCGAGGCGAATCGCTCTGATGTCATCCGGAGCGCCTCCTCGGCGTCCACGTCACGCTCTCGGGCAAGGCGTACCGCGGCGAACAACAGCGCGCCGACGTCCGACGCGTCCAGGGCGGCCTGCGCCGCCTCGGTGGGCGCGACGGACGCTGGCCGGAGGCCGGCGGTCCCTGCCCGTCCGATCACCGACTGAGTGCGCTGGAGCGCGGGGGCCGCGAGGGGGATCGAATCGAGCGTCCCGGCCGGTGGCGTTTCGGCGGACTCGCCCTTCGCCGCACGCTCGCCCCGCTTGATCGCCTCACAGCGGTCGAGGAGCGTTTCCATGGACACGGCCTCTTCGGCTCCGAACACATGGGGGTGCCGCCGGACGAATTTCGCGGTCGCGTATTCCAGCACGTCTTCGAGGGTGAACGTCCCGGCCTGTTGGGCGAGCGCCGTCTGCATGAACATGTGGGCGAGCACGTCGCCGATCTCCTCGCGCAGCCCGTCCGGATCACCCCGGTCGATCGCGTCCACCAGTTCGTAGGTCTCTTCGAGGAGGTAGCGGCGCAGGCTCTCGTGCGTCTGCTCGCGGTCCCAGGGGCAGCCGTCCGGCGCGAACAATCGCTCCATCACGCCGCGCAGTCCTGCGAGGCCGCGCAGGTCTTCCTCCGGCGCCAGGGCGGGCATGAGCCACGCCTCTGCGTCGAACGGCAGCGTCGCGACAGCGCATGTTTCGGTTGACCCGCAGCGCATGACGCGCGCAGCCTTTGAGGGTGGATAGCGCCGCCGTACCTCGGGGCGCGCCGCCTCGAACTGGGCGGGCAACACCAGCAGCGGCCGCTGCGGGTCGAACGCCGGATGGGCGGGGTCGAACGCCTGCACCGCGTGCGGTGCGAGGTCGAGCACCGTGCAGATTGCGTCCAGTCAGGGAGCCTCGGGCATTTGGCGAGTATAGGGGGGAGGGCTCCCTATACTGGGCGCATGACATTCGTCCGCTACCTGGCCCAGGGTGTCTTCCTGCTCTGCATCCCGCTCTTCCTCGTCCTGACGAACGTGCGGATCGCCTCGACATGGGAGGCGACTTATGACTACGCCTTCTCGCACTATGACGTGCCGAGCGCGACCGGTCTGGAACGGGCGCAACTCGACCGCGCCGCGACGCAGATCGTGGACTATTTCGAGACGGGACAGCCGGGGACGCTGCTGGATATCCGCGTGAAGCAGGGCTCCGACACCGTGCCGCTGTACAGCGAGCGCGAGGTCCTGCATATGAAAGACGTCCTGGGGCTGATGCGCTTCGTGTTCCGGTTGCAGGAGTTCGCCTTCATCTACCTGGTCATGTACCTGGCCGGCGTCTACCTGTGGAGCCGGGAGCGCTCTCTGCTGCACCTCGCCAAACTTTCGATGCAGGGCGGGGCCGGGACGGCCGCCGTCATGGGAGTGGCAGCGATCGCGATGCTGGTGGGGTTCGACTCGATCTTCCTGAAGTTCCATCAACTGTCGTTCGCGAACGACTTCTGGGCGCTGGACCCGACACGCGACCGCCTCGTCCAGATGTTCCCGCAGGGCTTCTGGTTCGATGTCTCGTTCGCCGTCGGCGTGGTCACCGTGGTTGAGGGCGGACTGCTGTTCCTCGCGGGGTACCAGTTCCTCGCCTGGCAGGAACGTCACCGCCCCGGCTATGTCTCGCGGCCTCGGCGTCCGTTGAACCTGACCGGGATGGGCGGGTAGCCACGCAGAGAGGCCCGGCTATACCGGGCCTCTCGTACTCACTCAGTCGGCGCGTCTGAAACGGACTAAAAGTCGAAGTGGTCGTCCGCGCCGTCGAGGAAGTCCTCGGGCTCGCCCTCGCCGGCGTAGGCGTCGGGACGGACGCCCTGGATGACGGCGATCCGGTTCACCTGGGAGCGGACGGCCTTGGGCGCTTTGCAGTGCGGGCAGGTGGCCGCATCGTCGCGCTGGGCGATGCGGCGCATCAACTCGAATTTCTTCCGGCATTTCGCGCAGCGGTATTCGTAGATCGGCATCCGTGTCTCCCACGTCCCCAGCCCGGCCTCGCCCGCGTCCTCCGGCTAGTCGAGGTAGTCCTTCAGCTTGCGCGAGCGCGTGGGGTGGCGGAGCTTGCGGAGCGCCTTCGCCTCGATCTGGCGGATGCGCTCACGGGTCACGTTGAACTCGCGGCCCACCTCCTCAAGCGTGCGTGAGCGGCCGTCTTCGAGGCCGAAGCGCAATTCGAGGACCTTCCGCTCGCGGGGGGTGAGGGACGAGAGCACGTCCATCACCTGCTCCTTGAGCAGCTGGTGGCTGGCGGCGTCCTGCGGCGCGAGCGCCGTCGGGTCCTCCAGGAAGTCGCCGAGGTGGGAGTCCTCCTCCTCGCCGATCGGGGTCTCCAGCGAGACCGGCTCCTGGGAGACCTTCAGGATCTCGCGCACGCGGTCGGGCGGGAGCTCCAGCTCCTTGCCGATCTCCTCCGGCGTTGGCTCCCGGCCGAATTCCTGGACGAGGCGGCGCTGGATGCGCACGAGCTTGTTGATCGTCTCCACCATGTGGACGGGGATGCGGATCGTCCGCGCCTGGTCCGCGATGGCCCGCGTGATCGCCTGCCGGATCCACCACGTCGCGTACGTGGAGAACTTGAACCCCTTGCGGTAGTCGAACTTCTCCACCGCGCGGATCAGGCCGATGTTGCCTTCCTGGATCAGGTCCAGCAGCGACATCCCGCGGCCGATGTACTTCTTCGCGACGGAGACGACCAGGCGCAGGTTCGCCTCGGTCAGCTGCCGCTCGGAGCGCTTGCCGTCGAAGATGATCTTCTGGAAGTAGTACTGCAGCCCGGAGCCGTGGGCGTCGTCCATCTGGGACGCCAGCGACTTCGGCGGCGGAAACAGCTTCGACTCGGACTCCACGAACTCGGCGGCGCGCAGCAGGTGGTCCGGCCGCATGATGTGGGTGATGATCGAGAGGCGGATCAGGGCGTCCTTCGTCCGCTCCTCGTCCCACTTCAGGTCCTTGCGGACGGCCTCCAGCGCACCCTCGTCCCGCTCGCCATCCAGACAGCGGCGGAACTTCGGGTCCACGATCCGCTCGTGGACGGACTGGCGCGGCAACTCCAGGTAGCGGCTGACCGAGGAGTAGATGTCGCGCATGTGGTGGAACTGCCGTAACAACTCCACGTAGACCTCGCCCCACGTCGGTTCGTCGCCGGTCTCATCCCGGTACTCGTCCAGGATTTCGTCGATGTGCAGCCATTCCTCGATGGCGCGGGAGAGGCGCTTCTCGTCGTCCGCGGTGAGCAGCGAAACCTTGCCGATCTCGCGCAGGTACATGCGGACGGGGTCGTCGATCCCGGCGACCTCATCCACGAACCGCTTGGTCGCCTCGTGGATGCCGCCTTCCTCGCGCGCCGCGATCGGGTCCACCTTCACGGTGATCCCGTTCTCCGCGAGCTGCGAGATGATCGAGGCGAGTTTCTCCGCCGAGATCTCCGCGTCCGGGATCGCCTCGAGCACGTCGTCCGCGGTCACAGAACCGGAACGTCGCCCCTTGTTCAGGAGCGTGTCCAGGCCGGCGTCCGCGAGCGTGGTCTCTTCGAATGCCTGTGTCATCTACTCACCCTTATCCCTGTCGGAGTCGCCGACACTGGTTCGGCGCTCATCTCGGACGATCTCCTGCATGCGGTCGACCGTCGCTAGAAACTCTCCCGCGAGGGCGGCGGCTTCACTCGCCACTCCCTCTGGCATGTCACCCGCCTGTCGGGCGCGGAGCGCGGCGTCGAGGACGGCCGCGCCCCCTCGACGTGCTTCAACGAACTCGGCGGTGCGCTGTTCCGCGGCCAGCCGGGTGCGTGACTTCTGGCGGCGCAGGCGGATCCTCCGCGCCATGTCGTCCACCATCTCCGGCACGTGGCGCGGCTCGAAGTCGCGCAGCGGCGTCGCCGCGAGCTCCTCGTACTTCGCGCGCACAAGCTCATCGAGCTCGGCAAGCCGTTCGCCGAGGTGGGCGTCCGCGACCCAGGCTTCCCATAGCGCGCGGTTCACCGAATCCTCGAACACCTCGGGCGCGAGGTCGAGGCCCGGGGCACGGGCCTCCGGGCGTGCCAGCAGCAACGACAGCAGCTGCCCCTCGCCGTCGAGGACGGAGGGGGCGGCCTTCTTCGCCTGTTGCACCTCGCGTGGCGTCGCGACCAGGCGTGGCGTCACGGGCCGTCCTGGTGCGTTCGGCCCGCTGCCACCGGCGAGCAGAGCGATCACCGTGCGCTCGTCTACCTGCCCGAGGCGCGACATACGGGCGACATAATGCGAACGCACAACCGGGTCGGCGATGGCGGCGACCGTCGGCGCGAGCGCCTGGAGCGCCTTCGACCGGGAGCGCGGGTCATTCACATCCGTCCCCGCCTCGATGGCGCGGAAGAGGTGGTCGGCGACCGTCAGGGCGGCATCCAGCATGGCGCGGAACGCCTCCGGGTCGCGGCGCACCATCGAATCCGGGTCGTCGCCGGCGGGGAGCGTCACCACCCGGATGTCCGCCGCCAGCACGTCCTGGTAGGAGACGAGGCCGCGCCAGTCCACAACCGGCACCGCCGTGTGGTCGGAGACGCCGGCCGCGACCTCGATGCCGCGCAACGCGGCGGCGGAGCCCGCGGCGTCCGCGTCCAGCCCCAGGACCACGTTGTGGCTGTAGCGCTTCAGCAGCGCCATCTGCTTCTCGGTGATCGAGGTGCCGTTCGACGCCACGACGTGCTCGAACCCGTACTGGTGGCAGGCGATCACGTCCATGTAGCCCTCGACGACGACGGCGCGGTCGAGACGGCGGATCGCGTCGCCGGCACGGTCGAGGCCGTAGAGGTTGCCGCTCTTGTCGAAGAGCGGTGTCTGCGGCGTGTTCAGGTACTTCGGTTCGTCGCCGGGGCGCATCGCACGGGCGCCGAAGCCGATCAGGCGGCGGCGGCCGTCGCGCGTGGGGAACATGAGCCGGTAGCGGAAACGGTCATAGACGCCGCGGTCGCCTTTGATTGCGAGGCCGGCCTCGATCAGGTCGTCCTCGCTGAACCCGCGGGCGACGAGGTGGTCCGTGAGGCTGCGCCAGCCGTCCGGCGCGAAGCCGAGTTGCCACGCGCGCACGGTGGCGTCGTCCAGCCCGCGGCGCTCCGCGTACGCCCGCGCCTCCGCGCCTTCCGCGCCGGCGAGGGCGGCCTGCCAGAAGACGGCGGCAGCCTCGTTGGCCGCGAGGAGCCGCTCTTGCTGTTCGCGCTCCTCGCGCTCGCGCGGCGACTGCTGGCGCAGCTCGACGCCGGCGCGCTCCGCGAGCCGCTGGAGGGCCTCCCGGAAGTCGAGGTTCTCGACCTTCCGGACGAACTCGATGACGTCGCCCCCGGTAGAACAGGAGCCGAAGCAATGCCAGGTCTGGCGCTCCGGGTCCACGGCAAAGGAAGGCGTCCGCTCGCTGTGGAACGGGCACCGCGCCTTCCAGGTGCGCCCGGCCTTCTTCAGCTCAGGGACATACCCGGAAACGACCTCGACGATATCGAGGCGGGATTTGACGTCGTCGATCACAGTCATTGGTCCTTACTACGACACCGGCGCGGGGATTCCGTTACGCCCGAACGAGGGCGGAATCCGGAATTGACCCATTATGGCTGAATCACCGGGATCTGGGGCGGCGGTGGAGGCGCGGGCGGCCGGTTCCGGATCCGCGCAACGGCCTCCGCCTCCAGCCGTTCGACCTCCGCCACCAGCGTCCGCACGCGGGCCTCGTCCGCGTTCTCGGCGTCGAGGCAGCGCTGAATGCGATAGCGCGCCCCGGCGAGGTCATGGACGACCTGGGGAGGCAGCGGCTTCTCGACTGGCGCGCCGGACGACCCGGCGCCCCCGGCCTCGACGACCGCCCGGTGCTCCGCGCCCGCGAGGCTGGCCAGCAGCCGGACGACCGTCTCTCCGCCACCGAGGTCCGTCGCGAAATCCCGTTCGGTGAGCCCCTCCAGCGCGTTGAGGAGCTCACGGCGCGCCACCTCCAGGCGTGCGGCGAGGTCGGCGCGGAGGTCGGGGTCTATCACTCGAGGGCCTCCCTAACGGGGGTAGGTGTTGTTGCCCAGCGCGGCGTCCGCGATCGAGTCGGAGGACAGCGTGATGGAGATCGCGGTCAGGTCGACCTCCCGCAGGCCCGGGAAGGAGAGCACCAGCGTCTCACCGGCGATGATCGTCCCGGTCTGTCCGATTCGCTCAATGAGCCGGTTGCTCGGGAGCGGTTCACGCACAGTGATCGTGTGGGTGCCCGAAATGGGAATCGTGCTGTTGTTCCTGACCGTGACGACCAGCGCACTCGCGCCACGTTCCACGTTCGCGATCTCCAGGTCGGTCGGCTGGTCCGGCTCCACGATGCCCGTGAAGGTGTTGTTCGCCTGGTCCGCCTCGGGCACAGGCGGATTCAGTGAGACGGTGACAGAGATCGCGCTGCGGATCTGCACGAACACGCCCCGGATGGCCGCCTGGATCCGCTGTCCCATGCGCAACCCCTCGTCGCTCTTGCCTTCCAGCGGAACGGGGGCGCTGCCGTCCACTGACGCAAGGAGCGTCCCGCGCGCATCAGCGGGGCCTGCGTTGAACACGGAGACATACAGGCGGTTGTCCTTCGCATATGCCGACTCGATCCGGAGGTCAGGACGGTCTGCGGGCCCGGTCGGCACGGAAAATGGTGCGGCTGCACGTGGGTCGGCGGTCACGGTCGTCAGCGCATCGAGGTCGACGCCGTCCAGGTCGGCGGCGGCGGCCCATCCCACGAGGTCAGGCCGGTCCTCGGAGGCGGCGGCCACCCAACGTCCGTCGGGCGACTTGCCGATGATCCGGAGCCTCGTGCCGGATTCCATCCGCAGGAGCACCGCGCCATCGGCGCTCGGTTCGTCTCGCAATGACGTATCGCGCCGGACGGTCGGGCCGGAGGCGTTGGGCTGTGAATCCCGGAATGGTACGTCGAACGGCAGCCAGCCCGGCCGCATCGCGCCGATGGTCGCGACCGTCGCGACGGCGAGACTCGCCACGGCCAGGAGGACACGCCAGCCATGCCCGCGTCGGTCACTGACTGCTGCGGCGCGCGCCGCCTCGACCACCGCATCGAGCTCGAATGCCGGATCACGCGGGATCTCGTCATGAAGCAGGTCGTCCAGCGGTTCATCAGGATGGCGGTCGGTCACGGTGTGCCACCGGCCCCGACCAGGAGCACCCGGCGGATGTTGTTGAACTCGCTGGACTCCTTCACGCTGTTTGTGCGGTCGATCTCGATCACGAAGAGGCCGGTGCGGCGGACCTCGATCCCGGTGTTGACCGAGGCGAAGCGCCCGGGCGCCAGCGGCCGTTCGCTGAGGTCGACGTCCAGTACGCCGAGGATCTCCCCGTCGGCGTCCGATATCTGCAGCCCGACGCGTCCGGAGAACGGGGCGCGCCCCTCGTTTGTCAGGCGCACCGCCAACCCGCCGTTCGGCTGCACGTCCGCGCTCGCAATGGTGAGGTCCGGGAGGGAGTCACCCTCCGCGCCGGTCGAGGCGCCTCCCGCGCTGGTGACCGACTCAGGCGCCAGCGCAGGGATTGAGGCCAGGTCGGGCAAGCCTCCGGCGACAAAGTTCGCGCTCGGCACCCAGCCTTCAAGGTTGGACTGCGGTGGGTAGACGACGCGGAGCCATGAGGCATCCTCGGTGCGGCCGGTGACGCGCGCCTCGCGTCCACCGGGGATGACCGCGACCAGCTCGGCGGCACGTGCCGGACGCGCGTAGACATTGGACGTCGTCGCCAGTCGTGCCGTCGACAGTGCCACGACGGGGGCGGACATCTCATCGGGCACTGGGACACTCCGGAGGTTGTCTGCGAGCAGAATGATGGCCATCGCGCCCGCGGCGATGAGCACGACGCCGGCAGCGGCGATGACAGGGGGGCGAGGTGTTCCGATCGTCCGTGCCTCCGGCCCAGCCGATTCATGCGCAGTCTAGGCAGCCACGCGTTGGACGGCCATTCGTCGCTAGCGGATCAGGCCCAGGGAGTGCGCCTGCCAGAGGGCATACCCATCGGTCATCCCCGACACATAGTCCGCCGCACGCCGCCAGGGAGGGTCGTCCGGCAACGACCACCCGGGGATCTGGTCGGGGCGTGCCTCGTAGTGGCGAAACAGCAACTCGACGACCTGCTGGCCGCGTTCGGCTTCCTTCAGCACCTCGGGATGCAGGTAGACCCGCTCGAACATGAACTCACGCAGCACGTCGGTTGCAGCCAGTACCTCGCCGGAGAGGCGGATGCGCGGCTGATCTCCCTCGAACGTCTCGGCGGAGGCGAGGACGCAGTCCGTGACGAGGGTGGCGACGCGTTCGCGATGCGCTCGTCCCAGCACGAGGCGGGCCGCATCCGGCAACTGCGACTCCGCGATCAACTCGGCGCGGATCGCGTCCTGGATGTCGTGGTTCAGGTAGGCGATTGAGTCGGCAAGCTTCACGATCTGCCCCTCCAGCGTGGAGGCGAACCCCCACGCCTCGGAGGCGACCGAATCGCGCGTCTTCGAGTGCTTCAGGATGCCCTCACGCGTCTGGTCGGTCAGGTTCAGGCCATGCCCGCCGCCCTCGAGCAGGTCGACGATCCGGAGCGACTGCTCGTTGTGGCGGAACCCCTCAGGCAGCAGGGCGGCTAGTTGTTCCTCGCCGGCGTGCCCGAACGGAGTGTGGCCGAGGTCGTGCGCCAACCCGATCGCCTCGACGAGGTCCTCGTTGAGGTTGAGCGCACGTGCGATCGTCCGCGCGACCTGCTGCACCTCGATGGTGTGGGTCATGCGGGTGACCACATGGTCGGAGTCTGGGTGGACGAAGACCTGTGTCTTGTGCTTCAGCCGCCGGAAGGCGCGCGTGTGGATGACCCGGTCGCGGTCCACCTGGTAGGCGAGGCGGATCGGGTCGTCCGCTTCGGCACGCTGGCGCGTGGCGGCTGCCTCGCGCGCGGCCAGCCGGTGCAGGGTCGCCTCACGGGCGGCCATCTGCTCCCGAAACTGGCGGAGGCGGGCGGCGTCTGCTCTCACGCACCCACCGTACCGAAATGGTTCATCCGGCGATACCGATCCGGCGCCATACCCTCGACTGAACCCGGCCCGGACGTATACTCCGAGGGTCGACCCCACCGGTGCGGCCGGGCGGGCTCGAGGAAGTCATCCTCCCCATAGCGACGCGGATTCGGCGGACGATCCGCCGCTTCGCCGGTGCGGCCGGGGACGATGTCGTTGCCCGCGAGTGGAAGGCGCATCTCATGACCACCACGACCAAGGAGAACGACGCCCCGCGCCTCAGCGAGCGGATGGTCTACTTCTTCGGCAGGGGTCAAACGTCGGACGGGCGCGGTCTCCGCGACCTGCTCGGCGGTAAGGGCGCGGGCCTCGCGGAGATGTCCACCCTGGGTATCCCCGTGCCGCCGGGCTTCACTATCACCACCGAGGTCTGCAACGCCTTCTATGCCCTCGGCCGGACCTACCCGGACGGCCTCGAACCCCAGGTCCTCGACGGCCTGCGACGGATCGAGGAGCAGGTCGGCGCGAAGTTCGGCGACCCCGAGAACCCGCTGCTCCTGTCCGTACGATCCGGCGCGCGCGTCTCCATGCCGGGCATGATGGACACGATCCTCAACCTCGGCCTGAACGACGTCACCGCCGCGGGCCTCGCCCAGCGGTCGGGCAATGAGCGGTTCGTCTTCGACTCCTACCGGCGCTTCGTCCAGATGTACGGCGATGTGGTCCTCGGCGTCGCCAAGGCGAACGATACCGATCATGATCCGTTTGAGGCGTTGCTCAACGCGAAGAAGAAGGCACGCGGCGTCGCCATCGACACCGACCTGACCGCGACCGACCTCAAGGAACTGGTCGCCGAGTTCAAGGCGCTGGTGCAGGAGCGCACGGGCCAGCCGTTCCCGGAGGACCCGTACGTCCAGTTGTGGGGCGCGATCGGCGCTGTCTTTAACTCATGGGAGACGCCACGCGCCTCCGTCTACCGTCAGATGCACGGTTACCCCGACACCTGGGGCACCGCCGTCAACGTGCAGGCGATGGTCTTCGGCAATCTCGGCGACGACTGCGCCACCGGCGTGCTCTTCACACGCAACCCCTCGACGGGTGAGCGGCGCATCTTCGGCGAGTTCCTCGTGAACGCGCAGGGCGAGGACGTCGTCGCCGGCACGCGCACGCCTCAGCCGATCCTGAAGGCGGATTCGAAGCCCGGGCTGATCTCCCTCGAGGAGTCGATGCCGCAGGCGTACTCGGAGATCGCGGCCGCCTGCGACCGCCTGGAGTCGCACTTCCGCGACATGCAAGACATCGAGTTCACCATCCAGCAACAGCGCCTCTGGATCCTCCAGACGCGCGGCGGCAAGCGTTCCGGCGCGGCGATGGTGAAGGTCGGCGTCGACATGGTCGACGAAGGCCTGATCACAAAGCATGAGGCGCTGCTCCGTCTCGACCCGGAACAGCTCGACGAACTGTTGCACCCCGTCTTCCAGCCCGGCAGCAAGCGCGAGGTGATCGCGACCGGCCTCGGCGCGTCCCCTGGCGCCTCGGTGGGGAAGGTTGTCTTCACCCCCGGCGACGCCGTCCAGTGGGCGGCCCGCGGCGAGGACGTCATCCTCGTGCGCGACGAGACCAGCCCGGAGGACATCGAGGGGATGAAGGACGCGCGTGCGATCCTGACGGCGCGCGGCGGCATGACATCGCACGCGGCGGTCGTCGCCCGCGGCATGGGCAAGTGCTGCGTGACCGGTTGCTCGGCCCTCGAAATCGACTACGCCCACCGCGAGTTCACCGTCACGGTCGGTGGCAAGGGCCGCGTGATCATCCGCGAGGGCGATGTGCTCTCGATCGACGGCACGACCGGCGAGGTGATGCTTGGCGCGCTTCCGCTCGCAGAGCCCTCATTCCCGCCGGAGTACGACCGCCTGATGGGCTGGGTAGACGAGGAGCGACGCCTGCGCGTGCGCGCCAACGCCGACACCCCCGAGGACGCCGAGCGCGCCCGCTCGTTCGGCGCGGAGGGCATCGGCCTTTGCCGCACGGAGCACATGTTCTTCGGCGCGGACCGCATCCTGGCGGTGCGCCAGATGATCCTCTCCCAGACAGAGGAGGAGCGCCGGGCCGCGCTGGCCAAGATCCTCCCGTACCAGCGTGAGGATTTCGCCGGCATCCTGCGTGCGATGTCGCCGTTCCCGGTGACGATCCGGTTGCTCGACCCGCCGCTGCACGAATTCCTCCCGCACACCGCGACGGAGATCGCCGAGCTGGCCCAGGCGCTCAACCTGCGTGTGGCCGAGGTGGAGCGGCGCGTCGAGGGCCTCCGCGAGGCGAACCCGATGCTGGGCCACCGCGGCGTGCGCCTCGCGATCACGTACCCCGAAATCTACGAGATCCAGGTACGCGCGATCATGGAAGCCGCCTGCACGTTGAAGGCGGAGGGCGTGGACGTCCACCCCGAGATCATGATCCCGCTCGTCGGCGTCGAGGCTGAACTCGCGGAGTTGCGCGAGCTCACCATCGAAACGGTGGAGCAGGTGCAGCGCGAGCGCGGTGTTGAGGTCGCCTACACCGTCGGTACGATGATCGAATTGCCGCGGGCCTGTGTGATCGCCGACCGGATCGCGCTGCACGCGGACTTCTTCTCGTTCGGCACGAACGACCTCACGCAGACGACCTTCGGCCTCTCGCGCGACGACGCCGGCCGCTTCCTGCCGGCCTACCTCAAGCAGCACATTCTCGAACGTGACCCGTTCGTGGAACTGGATCGCGATGGTGTGGGCGGCCTCATCAAGACGGCGATCGAGAAGGGCCGGACGACCAAGCCAGGTCTGAAGGTCGGCATCTGTGGTGAGCACGGTGGCAACCCGCCCAGCGTCCACTTCTGTCACGAGGCAGGCCTGGACTACGTCTCCTGCTCTCCGTACCGCGTGCCGATCGCCCGCCTTGCGGCGGCGCAGGCGGCGCTCGACGGGGACCAGGTGGTGGCGTCCGTTACCGACTAGCGAAGAGCCTTCGCGTCCGCGCAGGCGGCAGCCACGGCGGCCAGCGCGCGGTCAGCAGGGTCCCATGCGTCCGTGCGCCCGAACTGGAGCGCGACGGCCGTCCCGTTCAGGCATTCCGTCAGCGCCCGGATCTGGCGCGTCGCACGGTCGGTGGCTTCCTGCGCCGCTTGAGCGCGTGCCTTGGCATCTTTCACTTGATCCCGGAGCCGTGCTATCTCGCCGCTGGCTGTGGCGGCGCTCGCCTCGGCGGAAGCCCCCGGCCGCGCCTGTGCCGCCTCAACATCACGTAATTTGAGACCGGTGGTGTCGAGGGCTGCCTGGAGCTCCGTGATACGCGCGCTCCGTTGCTCGTCCGACGACCGTGACGGATGTCCCGTATCGGCCTTGGACGCCGGTTCCGACCAGGTCGCAAGCAGTGTGACCAGCAGGACGACGAAAACCACCGCCCCCAGTGCGATCACGGCGCGGCGGCGGTGACGGGTCCCGGCTACATGCACGCTGCTTCCTCTCGCTACGCACGACCACCTGTCTATGAGAACGATGGCGGAGGGCCCTGAGTTCTGGCATGAGGCCGTCCGGAAAACAGGACGGCGCCGGTTGCCCGACGCCGTCCCCCCCGAAGCCGCACGGGCTGTGGTGCCGTTGTTACTCCACGACGACGGTCTTCGCGAGGTTCCTCGGCTGGTCAACGTCTGCACCGCGCTCCGTGGCGATGTAGTACGAGAGCAGTTGCAGTGGCACCACGCTCACCAGCGGCGCGAGCGTGGGGTCGATCTCCGGCAGTTCGATGATGTCCGAGGCAACGCCGTCCAGCGAGTGGTCGCCCTGCGACACCATCGCGATCACCTCACCGCGGCGGGCGCGGACCTGCTCGATGTTCGAGCGCATCTTGTCGAACACCTCGTCGCGCGGGGCGATGGCCAGCGTCGGCATGCGCTCGTCGATCAATGCGATCGGCCCGTGCTTCATCTCGCCCGCGGCATAACCCTCGGCGTGGATGTACGAAACTTCCTTCAGCTTGAGCGCGCCTTCGAGGGCGATCGGGAAGCCGAGGCCGCGCCCGAGGAAGAGGAAGTCCTCCACCTGTGCATACTTCGCGGCGATCGCTTCGACATGGCGCGCGGCCTCGAGCGCCTCGCCTACGGCGCGCGGCAGCTGGAGGGCAGCGCGCACCTGCTCCGCCTCCACGGCGGGGTCGAGTGTGCCGCGCAGCCGGCCGAGGTAGAGCGAGAGGCCGTGCAGCAGCAGCATGCTGGCGAGCATCGTCTTGGTGGAGGCGACGGCGATCTCCGGGCCAACGCGCATAAGGAGCGTCCCGTCCGCGACGCGGGTGGTCTGCGCTCCGGGCGTGTTGCAGAGTGTGATCTGAGGACAGCCGGCGCGCCGTGCCTCGTCCATCGCCGCCAGCGTGTCCACCGTCTCGCCCGACTGGGCGATCGAGATCACCAGCGTGTGCTCGTCCAGCACCGGACGGCGGTAGCGGAACTCGGCGGCGTTATCCACCTCGGCGGGGATGCGGGCGAACCGCTCGATGTAGTGCCGGCCGATCATCGCCGAGTGCATCGAGGTCCCCATGCCGACGAGGACGACGCGGGTGATCTGCTTCGCCCAGTCGGCGTCGAACGGCACGCCGTCCGACATGTCCACGTGGCCATCCGGGAAGTAGCGGCCGCGCATGACGTCGAGCACCGCGCCGGGCTGCTCGAAGATCTCCTTCTGCATGAAGTGCTTGTACGGGCCCTTCACCGCGGCGACCGGGTCGTACGGCAACGTCTCCGGCGTCTTCACGAGGTCCCGCCCGGCGGCATCGACGTAGCGGACGCCCTCGGCGCGGATGTCCGCGAACTCGCCCGGCTCAACGAAGACGACCTGGCGCGTGTGGGGGAGCAGCGCATTCAAGTCCGAGGCGGCGAGGTTCTCGTGTTCCCCGACGCCCACGACGATCCCGCCCGCGTTCCCGATCCGCGCGGCGACCAGCCGGCCCGGATCGTTCGCGTCGACCGCGATCAGCGAGTAGGCCCCGGTGGCCTCCGCGGCGACAGCCCGCACGGCGTCCAGCAGGTCCTCGCCGTGCTCAATCCGTCCGGCGAGCATATGCGCCAGCACCTCCGTGTCGGTCTCGGAACGGAAGGGTCCGCGCGCGTACTTCCGGCGCAACGCTTCGAAGTTCTCGATGATCCCGTTGTGGACCACCGCGATGCGGCCGTCAGGGTCGAGTTGTGGGTGGGCGTTCCGGTCAGCGGGCTCGCCGTGGGTCGCCCAGCGCGTGTGGCCCAGGCCGGCAATCGCGGGTGGCATGGTGCCCTCGACCCGCTGCAGGAGCATGTCGAGCTTGCCCGTGGCATGGGCGACGTAGAAATCCTGATGGTCGCCGAAGAGGGCGATACCGGCGGAGTCATAGCCGCGGTATTCGAGGCGCCGCAACCCGTCGAGGATGATTGGCCCTGCGGGACGTCGCCCGGTGTAGCCGATGATTCCGCACATGGGGTGTCACTCCTGAGTGCCACCCCGCCCGGGAGGAAGTGTACGGCACCGACGCCGACACGTCTCGGTGGTGTGGACAGAGGCTATTCCTCGGTCGACGCGGCGTCCTCGGCGGCCTGTGCGGCCTCCGATGCGGCGTCCACGGCAGCCTCCGAGGCGTTTCGGTCGCGGACACGGGCGACCACGACGGTGCCCTCGCTCCCCGCGCCGTATGCACCGCGGTACGGCTCCGGCAGCATGGCGGCGATGCGGCGCATGATCGCGTCTGTCGCCATCTCGGCGCCCTTGCTGTCCGCGCGCATCCCATCAAGGGTGAAGGGCTCGCCGAACTCCACCCGGATCCGCGGGCGCCGTCGGAGCGCCCACTGCCAGAAGACGGCGGGGATGGCGACCCGCGACCCGGTGATCGCCACCGGGACGATCGGCGCCTTCGCGAGCACGGCGACCATCGCGGCTCCGGGGAGGGCGGCGCGCATCCCGGAGCCGCGCGAACGGGTGCCCTCCGGGAACATCAACACGACCTCGTTGTTACGCAGGTAGTTCCGCGCCACGCGGAGCGCGCCCATGTCTCCGGAGAACCGACGCACCGGGAATGCGCCCCAGGCCCAGAACCACCAGCCGATCAGCGGCACCTCGAATAGCTCGCGCTTCGCCATGGGATGGACGCGGCGGCGGGATGAGGCGGCGACCAGAGGCGGGTCGACGATGTGGACGTGGTTGGAGACGAGGATGACCGGCCCATCCGGCGGCATGTGGTCGTGGCCGACGACCTCCCAGCGGGCGAAGGTGCGGAGTAGTCCGCGCATCAGCCCGGTACTCACCCGGTAGGCGAGGGGGAGCAGGCGGCGCTTCAACTGCGCCATCGGACTACGTGGCCGGGTTCGCGCGGCGGTACACCTCGATGCAGCGCGCCACGACTTCGTCGATCCCGATCGCGTCCGTGTCGATGACGAGGGAGCCGGACGCGGCCTGGTCCGGACGCAGCGCCCGATGGCCGGTGTCGTCCAGCTCGTCCCGTCGCCGTGTCGCCGTCAGCACCTCGTCGAAGGTCGAGGTGCGCCCGGAGTCGAGTTCCTCGCCCAGCCGGCGGCGCGCGCGGACCTCGCTGGAGGCGTCCAAGAAGATCTTTGTGCGCGCCTCCACCAGCACCCGGGTGCCGATGTCCCGACCTGCCATCACCACAGGCTCCCGCTCCGCGATCGCCCGCTGGCGGCGGACCAGTTCCGCCCGCACGTCCTCGATGCGGGAAACCAGCGAGACGGCACGTTCGATCTCGGGGGTGCGAAGCAGGGGGGTCACGTCCACTTCATCAAGGTAGACGTGCGGCTCGGTCGGCTCCGGCCAGCGCATGTCGAGTGGGAGTGAACGGACCAGGGCGGTGACGGCCGGCTCGTCGTCGGTGGGGGTCCCCGCGCGCATCACGGCCAGCGTGCAGGCGCGGTACATCAGCCCGGTGTCGAAAAAGCCGAGGCGCAGCGCCTCCGCCAGCGCACGGCCGACCGCGCTCTTGCCGGAGGCAGTCGGCCCGTCAATGGCGATGCAGCGGGCGAGCGATTCCGCCCCGGTGATCCCCGGCATCAGTCTCCCTCTCGTGCGGCTGGTGTCGCCTGATCATAGGCATGGGCCTGTCCGGCGACCACCCGAGGCCCGCTAGGCGTCCTCGAGCCCAGCACGGCGCCGCAATGCGCGCTCCTCCTGGTCCGTCAATGGTCGGACGGCGCCCTCGCGCAGGTCGCCGAGACGGACCGGACCAACGGCGACGCGCCGGAGCCGCCGCACGCGGCTGCCCACAGCCTCAAACATCCGGCGGACCTGGCGGGTTCGACCTTCGTGGATCGTGATGCGGACCACGCCGCTCGCCAGCCGTGCCACATCTGCCGGGGCGGTAAGACCGTCTTCGAGCTCCACACCACGTCGCAGCCGGGTCAGCCCCTCGTCCGTCAGTTCGCCCTCGACGATTGCTTCGTAGACCCTGTCGACGTGGTAACTCGGATGAGTGAGCCGGTGGGCCCGCGCGCCATCCGTGGTGAACAGCAGCAGGCCGGTGGTGTCGCGGTCGAGGCGTCCGACGTATCGAAGGCCGGGCGGGATCGCGCCGATCGCCAGTCGGACGACGTCGTAGACGGTGGAGCGTCCTCGGTCATCTGAGGCCGTGACGACGACGCCCAGCGGCTTGTTCAGCGCGAGCGTGACGGCGTGCGCCGGCTCCCCCGCACGGGAGTCGAAGCGGATGGGGCGGCCGTCGACGGCGATGAGCGAACGCGCGGGGTAGACCTTCGTCCCGAGGGTGGCCACCACACCGTCCACGGTGACGCGCCCGGCCGCGATCAGCGCCTCCGCCGGACGGCGCCCGCCGATGCCGGTGCTGGCCAGCACCTTCTGCAGGCGCTGGAGGGCGGCTTCCGGCTCGGGGGTGGACGAAGGCATGGACGCCGGGCTAGCGACGGTGGCGCACCCGCTCGACGACCGTCGTCTCCGTGAGGACGACGGTGCGCCGGACGGCGGTGGCGCGTTCGCGAGGCGTGATCAATCGCTCACCGGCACCGCCCACGGCGCGCATCGCGAGCCCGGCCAGGGCCCGCTCCGCGGCGATTGAGGCGACGACCGTGGCGGCGGAGGCGGCGACAAGCGGGGCGAGGCGACGGGCGAAGGCCAGCCCGACTTCGCGAGGGGCGGGGAGCGGACGGCGCGCCGGCACCAGGTTCCGGTCGGCGGGGATCAGGCTCACACGCGCTCCTCGATGACGACCCGCGGGATGCGGGCCGGACTTGGAGTGTACCCCGCGTGCCTGATGGGCCACCAGTAGCACTCCGACGACTCGTTATGGAGCCCCGAGCCGCGCCTCGACCTCGGTCGTGAGGTCGAGCGGGCCATCCAGCCCTCGTCGCCCCTCGGCCTCCGCCTGGAGCGTGGCGACCAGAAACGCAGCCTCGCGACGTAATCCAGCGGCGCGGATCGCGGCGAAGAGCGGCGA
>Ga0194132_10001742_pt1 | contig 43246 bp, 37 predicted proteins | sample TA2KigOf80mmetaG_FD_148612 | JGI IMG/M metagenome (GOLD analysis project Ga0194132, IMG submission 148612) | Freshwater microbial communities from Lake Tanganyika, Tanzania - TA2015054 Kigoma Offshore 80m | ecosystem: Environmental > Aquatic > Freshwater > Lake | place: Tanzania: Lake... | reverse complement strand
AGATTTCAGCCGGCAGCGAGAAGCGCCCGTCGATGTTGGCGCCGTCACCGGTGACATCCTCACGATGCTTCGCGCCGTTGACATACTTCGCGAAACGCTTCGGCGTCGAGGTCATGTCCGCCACCAGAACGACTCGAGCCCATTTGCCGCGCTCGTGCCTGCTGGCTTCGGTGTTCCCATCGTAACTCGAGCAGCAGCCCTTGCCGTAAGATCCATCTGAAGCGCGCCAGAACAAGTCGCCGTCGTTATCCTGGTTCAGATCGTGCGTGCGCAGAATCGTGCCGAAGCCGTGCCCTTCGCCCCACAGCACGTCGGCAATCATGGTCCACGTGTTGGCGTTCTTGCCACCGGCGCTGGGCGCCAGGCCCGGTTTCACACGGATACCGGTCTTCTTGAAGTCCGTGCCATTTTCGTTTCTGGGGATGGTCAGGAATTTCATCGGCCGGCCATCCAAGCTTGGCACATCCGCCGCAGCCCCCTGGCCGCTGGTGCCGAACGAATAAAGGGAGCTGAGGGAGGCATCGATGTAGGCGATGTCACTGCCCACTTTGGCCTTGAGACTGGCGGAGTCGAACAACCAGTAGCCGGTGGCCGCGGGACCCGCGGCGTTTTCGCAGGGTCCGGGAGCGGTCGAAAACGACCAACTGCTGACCTGGGCGGAAGCTCCATCGGAATAGCTCAGGCTGACCGTGTAGGTGCCTTCAGGCACTGCACCCGCATGAGCATATTTCACCGTGGTTACTTTTCCGCTCTTCGTCACGGTCGGCGTGACCTTGACGTCCTTGATCTTGAGCTCGATGGAGCTCGAGTTCACCGCAGCCGCGTCTTCCGTAATCAACACTTCGAAGTTCAGGCGGGCATTGACCGAAACCTCACCGGGAGCGGGTTTCGCGCTGCTGACATAAGGTGAAGCACTTCCGGACCGATCGCGATACGCCTTGATATGGCCGGCACTGGAACGGTCGTTGACGAGGATTCGAGTGCCCGCGGCATTGATGGAATAGAGTTCGCAGTTGGCATCTCCACCACCCTCGAACCAAACCAACCGGGCGCCGTAGATACCCGCTTCCGCCACGAGAAACGAAAAGACGGACTCGGAAGCACCACGGGTCGCTTCAAACGACCCCACCACTGGAGCGGTCACGTCCCGAGGATCCGCGCCAATCGTCAGCTTGAAGCCATCATCGCTCGTCACCCCCAGCGTCACGAGCCCGGCCGGAAGGTCGAGGAACGCGATGGATTCAATCGCAATGCTGTCGACCGCCACGTCACCCGCGGGATTGAGGCCCGGATAACCGGGAATGGCGTCGTCAGGCGAGAATTGCCCAACCCCGTCTCCATTGTCGTCCCAGTTAATCGTGTTCAGATTGAACAGTCCGCCTTGAGCGGCGCTCAAGTCGGCGATGTTGGGGCCGGAGGCTCCGGCGAGCAGACGTTCAGCCTGCGTCACGCTGATGGGCGCCGGACCCGCGGTCTGATAGACCCGCGCCTTGAATCCACTGGATCCCGTGTTCACGCTGCCGGCCCTGGCCTTGGCCGACGCTGGAATGGTCACAAATCGATCCACGGTGAAGTCGAACGCAAACACCTTGGTGGAATCAAATGTCAACACCACGCGATGAGAGGAACCCGACGGGAGGAACCCGGGCGGATCGTAAGTGACCGTGCGGGTATTCCCCACGCTTGTCACCACAGGAGTCACCGATTGGCCGTCAAAGGTCATGGTCACCGCCGGATTGGCGAGGTTTTCCACCACCACGGACACCACCGCATCCGCCCGAGCTCCGGACGGAGCGGGCGCGCGCGAGGAGACGAAGGCGCCGCTCGCCACCGTGGTGGTCGAGATGTTGACGTCATCGATCCAGTGGTTGTTCCGAATGGCGGCGGTCAGTTCCGCCGTTCCGGCGCCAAATCCGAATTGACCGGCAATGGGGGTATAACCGATGCCCACATTGTCATAGACTTTGATCCCGTCATAGACCACGTCGAGGGTTCCATCCGGGTCCACGTTCACTTCGACATTGGCGAATCGGGTAGCGGTCGAGTCCGCCGGATAGGTTTGGATGCCGCGGAAGGACCTTGCTGCGACTCGAGCTCCACCAATCTTGATGATGATGCCCGGCGCGTCGCCTGGCAAATTGCCTTCGGCGTTGCTGCTCCCGTCGTTGTCGATCGTGTCGAAGGAAATGACGAGCCCTTTGGAGTCGCCACCACCTTCTCGGAAGGTGCGGCCATCAACGCCCAGATCGCCCCCCAGCACGAAGCTGAACCCTTGGGCGCCCAGCGAAGTTCCGCCGCCCACCGCAGCCTTGAACTTGGCGTTGAAACTTTGGATCCGCGCGCCCGAGTTGAAGTCGGGAAGAATATAGGATCCGTTCTGAGGAAGGGGTTTAGGCGGATCGGCCGGGGGCAAATCTCCCAGGTCGGTCAACTTCAAAACCCCATCTTCGACTTCCGCCACGCCTAAGGGCGTGCCTCCAGGGTCATTGGCAAAGTTCGATGTAAAATTTGCGGCTTGCCCGGCTACGATTCCCATCGCGGCCAGACTCATGGCTAGCGGCCAACTTGTTCCGGTGATCTTGTTTCTCGATAGACTTCTCATTATCGCTGTTGGGTTATTGTCGATTAGGACCGTTTTCCATCGAACTCCCGCGTCGCAACACCGTCACGTTTTGCCCGTCGACTGCATCCGCTTCGGTTGCACACTCAACCTTCGGGCAACCATGACCGGTCAACCGCTTTACAACCTTCAAAGACACAATACATGCCTCGCAGGAGGAGCTCTCATGGAAACGTGAAGTGAGTCTCATCGACATGCCGGGGCAAAGCAAGCGGTTTTGCAAGTCTAGCGGCGGTGCATCCGCTGGTTGTCGGGGCGCGCCGTTCACGGCGCTTCCGCTCGCGCCAATCGACCGCGGCGATCTCCTCCTGTTCCATGGCCCGCCAAGGGTGGATGCCTTCGCCTTGGCAGCACCCTTGCCCGTTGAACATGCCATGCCCCTTTGAAGAGACTCCTTGAAGCGGCGTGAACGCCGCGCCCCGGCGCTGCCGCGCGCATCACCGACAACCTGTGAATGCACTATCTGGCCGGTTCCACTCAATAAAAGTCTCAGAACTCCTGACCTGGCGCGGAATCAGGTCGCGCCCACTTGGCGACCGATGAGGCGGAGGTCGGAAGAATCGTTTCTGTGGAGGCGCGCAGTCTCGCCTTCAATCCCAAAGGGATTGTGTCCTCCAGCCCAAGGTTGCGAGGAACGAGCTACCTTGGGTCGCTGTTTGGAAATGAATTCAACCGCAACGCGGTTGTGGCTTTACCCCGCCAATCGGAAATAGGTTTTCGTCGCAACCCCGTTGGGGTTGGTTTCCATTGGCGAACCGTGACCCAAGGTAGCTCGTTCCTCGCAACCTTGGGCTTTGGGACGGAATCCCGGTGGGATTCCTGGAGGGACGAGTTTGAGTTACGTGACGTCGGTTGCAAAGGGTTAGACCTCAAAACATTAATTGGCCTTGATGAATGGTTCTTCGCTGTTTTCGGTGGAATAGGAGGATGACCCAGCCCGGAGGGCCAACAGATATTCCGTTGCATTGAGGTGACAGTCAGGAAGCACTCTTTCTTTCGCCGTCGTTCTCATTTTGTCCCGGAGCGCGGCTGAGTTGTCCTTCGACCCGCCGCAGCACGTTGAAAAACCTGGAGAATTCCGACCTGTCCGCGCGCTGCAGCTGATCTTCGACACAGCCGCGCTCCCCAAAATGAGACTTCCCCGAACTTTTTTTCGCGCGCTGCGTCCGATTGATCCCGTGCACCGTTGGTTGGATAGGGCTCCGGCCACGAGTCGGAGGATAGGACCCCGCGCTGCGGGTGTGATCAGTCCGGCTCCAGAAGTCAACAACATGCAAAATGAACGGATTGGGCTGGACCGGGACGCAAGCTTGTCAGAGCCGGGCCTGGTTGATGTAGACGGCGCGGTTTGGCGCCGGACTTGCCTGATGGACCTGCCTGAGGCAGGGCTTTTCAGGCAGGACACTTACCCAATTTTTGGAAAACTTGACTGTTCATCGACTGTCATCGACGTGCGATTCCGCGGCTCGGCGATCTGCCCTTGCCCGCATGACCTCAAACGGGAGGCGGGGCACGCGGCAAGAGGCTTACCTCCACCCGCGCTCGGGAAGGCCGCGCTCGCGAGTTCCGTAGGTCATGCTATGGAGCCCAAAGAAAACCTAGGATTCTCCAAGGACCAGGATGCGGAAGTGCTCCACCGCATCGCATTGGGTGATCTCCAGGTTTTCGAGTCCTTCTACGATCGGAACGCCAAGTTTCTCTTGGGTATTGTGTTGTCGATCGTTCGGGATGAAGCAGCCGCCGAGGATGTCTTGCAGGAGGCGATGCTTCAGATCTGGGACAAAGCGCGGCTTTATGATCCTCGCTACGGCAGTGCGCTCGCCTGGGCAGCGGCTCTCACCCGCAACAAGGCCATCGATTCCCTGAGGTCCTCCCTGCGCAGGGAAAAAACGAAGCGCGAAGCCACCGCGGAGTTCGAGGTCCGTGGACCCGGCGCCACCCCTCTGGCGGACCGCGAGATGCAACTGGCCGAACGCGCTTTAACGGTCAGGAAAATGCTGGATGAGTTGCCGCCGGAGCAACTCGCGGCGATCGAAATGGCCTTTTTTCGCGGACTCTCACAAACCGAGATTGCCGCCGCTACCGGCGAACCCCTCGGCACGATCAAGGCGCGAATTCGCCGCGGCATGGCACGGTTGAGAGATTTCTTGGAAGGCAGAGTTTGATGGGCGAAATCAGGTTCTATATGATAGTATTCGAGGACTTCGTGGACGGGATAGTTCACCGCCCCAACCGAAGTCGATGAGCACCATGAGCTTAGAACGAAAATCGGAGCTGGCAGCCTTGGCCGCGCTCGGCGCGTTGGATGCAGCCGACGCCGAAGAGTGCCGGCGACTCCGCGAAGCTGGAGATCAGGAATGGGCGCGTGAGTCCGCCGCCTTCCGCGAAGCCGCGTTGGTCATGGGTCTCGCCAAGTCGCAGGTTCGAGAGCCGCGCCCTGAATTCAAGGCTCGTCTGCTGAAGAACTTGTCGGGACGTCCCCCTTCACTTCACACCCAAATCGAGCCAACGCCAGACACCTCACTCGAATTCCATTATCTCCCTTCAGGTCAGGGAGAATGGCGTCCACTGGCCGTTCCGGGCGCCTTCATCAAGGTGCTGTCACTTGAACAGGCTCGCGGTTACGCCGTGGTCCTCGGGCGATTGGAAGCTGGCACTCATTTTCCGGCGCATGCTCACGCCGGTCCAGAGAGTCTTTACATGCTGACCGGTGATTTACACGTTGGGGACCGTCTCCTGCGACCGGGAGACTTCCACCGGGCAGGACCGGGCACCGCGCATGGTGTGAATTGGTCCGAAGACGGCTGCACCCTGATCGCCGTCGTGAGTCTCGAAAACCTGGCCGCGTTGGGAATGAAGTAGGTCCGCAGGGCTTGGTCCTTTCATCCTCCCGACTGACTTGATGGTGAAGTTACTCACCGCTCCGCACCTCGGCCCGGCGGAGTTTTTTGGCTGGAAACGGCAGTTGAGCAGCGTCGAGATGCGCAAAAGTTTGAGTGTCAAAGACCTGCCGAAAGATGATGCGGATCAATTCCCGTCTCCAGGTTTAAGATCCAGCACCGCGACATCGCTCAAAATCGGCGCGATGAGCCGGGCTCAGGGCCTCCGGGCGATAAAAACGGTCGTAGAATTCGGCGTCCAGGTGGCAGGCCTGGAATCCTACGGTGGTGCGAAAAGGCGGCAGCGTCGCCGGGAAACGTCCATAACGCTTCCACACGTATTCGCAATAGGCGACGGTCGCTTCAATCGCACGCTCGGAAAGCCCCGGCACCGCCTTTTGCAACTGCACGTCCTTCCACGCATGCCCGGAGAGTGAATCGCGAAACACGCCGCTCGCACCAAACTTCGCTTCCACCACCGACAAAACCGCGTCCCGCATCGAAGGAAAGATCGGTGGACACTACGCTCGCATGAGCCAGTGTTCTTCCACCTGAAGCCCCAGCGGCAAAGGAACCGGCACGTCGCGGCCCGTCCAACTCAAGAGCATTCCCACCCACCCCGGCATCGACAGATACCGCGAGGCCCTCATGGAACTCATGCGAAAACCCAAGGACTCGAACCAGGCATATTCGTGATTGGCAAAATTGGGGAATCCACCCAATCCCATCGCTTCCGCCATCAATCCGAGATTCTGCAACATCATGCCCTGCTCGATCGCCGCGAACTCGGCCACCATGGACTCAACACGCTGAACCGTGACCGTCCGGCCGAGACGCGGATCATCCTCGAGATGCCCCCCTCGGCTGCGCCCAAAGGCGGCCAGTCCAGCCGGTCGAAACAAGGCTCGCTCGTCCACGATGAACGCCCCGGTATCTTCGTTGAGAATCTCCAACAAGCCGTTGATGTAGAGAAACGACAACTCGCTCAAGGGCAGGAAAATGGGTCGTGCCAGGCCGGTAGAGTGACCACTGATTCACCCGAATGTTGTAAATCGGGTCCAGCCGGGGAGCCGCCCGACCATCGCGCAGCTTCACTCTCGCAAGCGTGAAGAAACCCGCGTGATCTCCGCGGCGTCCGAGTTCGATGGCCTTGCGGACAGCGTCCGGAGCCAAATCCTGGGGCCGTTTCACATACCATGTCGCCTGGTCGTCGATCACGGCGAGCCCCGAAGTATGAATGGCGTCGCCGCTCGCAATCGTGCGTCCAAGGGCGCCCGCAACAATGTTCCCGCCATGCCCGGCGTCAAAACGAAGATCGATCAACGCGTGACCGGTGATGCCGCAGGCGGCAAATGCCAGGGCGCCTGTTTCCATTTCGGTCAGGGGCCTCGGTGGATACATGCTGCGATACGCCAGCGGCCCGCCTTCCATCGACATGCCGAGGCAGAATCGTCGGGAACGTCGATTTCGCAACACCTCTTCCCAAGACAGCGCTGTCTGCAGGGTTGTCCCCGGTGCCGGGGCCTGGGTTTGGGGATCCACTGAATCCGGGCTCATGAAAGGCGTCGATGACAGATCTGCGGCGGACTGGCCAGTCCGGATTTCTCGGCTGCCGCCAGACCGGCCCATCCGCACGTTGTCGGAGCGCAACGTTCATGGCGTTTCCCCCTTCTCAAACCGCCCGCGGCGATCTCCTCACGCTGGCGCCCGGCGGGTCAGCTTGGACATTCCCAATCGCGGAACGGGCAAGCATTTCCGGCTAGAACGGCAGAAAGGAACGATCGCAAATCCGTTCCGCCATCCAGGTTATTCCAAACAAGGCGATGACCACCGAACCGTAGCGCATGGCGGCGGGCTGGAAAAACCAGGACTGCTTGAAGGCCAGAGCCAGGAGCAAAAAGACGGCGGCGATGGCGGCCTGGCCCAATTCAACTCCCACATTGAATGAGGCCAGGGCCAGCGCCATGGATCCCCGCGGCAATCCCAATTCAGACAACACCGACGCAAATCCGAAACCATGGATCAATCCAAACGCGAAGGCGATGAGCCAGCCTCGGGCTGGCATCCAACCCGCCACATTGTTGGCCGCAGCCACCACCACCGAGGCCGCGATCGCGATCTCCACCAAGCGGGGAGGAAAAACTACCCAACCCAGGGCCGCCAAACTCAGGGTGATGGAATGAGCCAGCGTGAACGCCGTCACCACCTTGAGCACACTCCAAAGGGATTCGCGCCCACGGGTGACTCCCACCACCCCGCCACGCTCCCCCCGCAACAACACTCCCGAAAGCAGCAAAGCGCCCAGAAACAAAATATGATCGTATCCCACCCAAATGTGACGAATTCCTTCCGCGCAAAACCGCGAAACGACCGCGCTGGCGGAAGTCGGAGCTGACGACAACTCATGGGCGGCGCGAGCAGGACTGAATTCCGCGGTCTCGACCTCACCCGAACTCCGATGATAGGTCAGAAAACCGTGATGCTGCCGGTCGAGGTCGAAAAAGAGTCCATACCGCACTTTGAGCGATTCACCTTCCGGCACGCCTCGGCATCGAAATCGCACGACCGCATAGGAAGTCCCCATGCGCGACGAGACCATCAGATCCTCCGGCTCGGGTGCGAGCGTGACCTCACCCGCGTCCATGCTCAGCCGTGCCAGCGCGTAGGTGGTAACCGCCCCAGCCCGGGCTTTGAGTTCGCCCCACGTAATAACGCCATCCTGATTGAGGTCCAGGCCCAAGGCCAATTCCAGATCCCGCAGCGGCAAATCCCACCGCCCTTGCAATTCAGATCCAGCATGGCGCAATTCCAAAAAACTATCACTCGCGGTATGGGCTCCGGCCGAAAATGATCCGCAGCACAACCATACAAGTAGAAAACCAAACCGCGGCATGCATTTCCCAAGGGTCCACGGCGAGGTCCGGCCTGTCCCAGACCGCCATCCACACCCTCGCAACAACCCTGCTCCCAAAAACCGCCGTCCGCCTCGTGGCTTGAAATATAGAGTCATCGCATTCCTCCACCAGAGTCAGAGTGTCGCGCTCCCATGCCGGCGAGCCAGGGAGTGGAGTCGGACATCTTCGATCCGGGTCGCCGTCATCCAGTTCAGCACCGGTCGGGCGGATTCCGAGTCCCCCAAGGCGGCCGCGGCCTCCAGCAGGATCCGGGCGTCGGCGAGTTCTTTTTGAGTTTCCCAGTTGAGCTTCGCTTCTGAAAGGGCCAAGCGCGGTTGACCCAGGACACGAAGCAGCAACATCGCGTACTCCCGCCGATGCAAAGGTTCGCCCCGGCTGTCCGTGCTCTCCAACCGGCCGCGCAATCTTGCAGCAAGCTCGCGCCAGCTTCCGCCCTGAGGCGATATCGTCCGTTCAGCCCAGGCAAGCCGGAGCAACACGGACTCGGGCCCGTCTTTTCCCCGCAGCGATCGAACCACATCCATCGGACGATCCTGATCCATCAGGAAGTCGGCGTACGCGGCCAGGGTGTAGGCATGTTGAGGCTCGAGTTCGAGTGCCGCTCTGAAGTGTCGCTCCGCGTCGAAGGTTTGTTCCAAGGACGCGGCGGTTTCGGCCAGGATCGTGTGGGCCCAGCGTCGTTCACTCGCCGGCGCCAGGCTGGATCGTGTCAAGGTCTCCTCCAAGACCGCATAGCCTTGACGAGCCGAGCCCGTCACCGCCGCCAGTCCGGATGCGCATCCCACCGAAATCAACTGGGGCGCAACGGTCACGAGTCGGACGGCGGCCGCCCGGGCCTCCGCGTATTGACCCTGCACTTGCAGGATATTGGCACGCATCAGCCAGGCCTGGGCGCGGCGCGGATGGGTTCGCAACACCGCGTCCAAGTCCTTCAGCGCCGATTCGAAATCGTGCAGGAATTGGGAGACGTCCGCGCGGAAGAGGAGCATTTCCGGCGAAGGAGCAGCCTGCGACAACCAGGGATGCAATACAGCCTGGGCTTGGCCGACAAATCGCGGATCGCCCAGGTCCGGCCTTTCTGCATCAAGACCGCCGCGAGGGCCAGGGCCTTGGCGGAATCGTCCGGTTGTTCTCGAAAGGCCTTGCGTGCTTGTTCCAGCTCCACCTCCTGTGATGGAACCAACCGGGGCGGCCGGTGTGCCAGAACAACGGAGTCCTCCTTCGGGATGAACGGAAGTGAGCTCGTTTGTTCCGCCCAACCCGGGATCATCAGGTGCCAAACGCAACCCGCGAGGAACGCGGTTCGAACCGCGCCGCGGAACCGAAGCCCCGCGGCTCCAAGTGGGTGGAAACGTTTCATGATCGATTCCAGGTTCGCAATACAAGCGTGAGCGCAGCTTGCCGTGGAAGGACTATTCGGATCCGATTCCGAGATTGATGACACCCTCCACCACGCGGATGGAATCAAACTTCACCCGTCCGTCCGACAGGAGCCGGAAGAAACCAGCGCCCGCATCGGGAGCGGAGGCGCTCAGTGCCTTCGAAGCCGTGTCGAACGAGGCCGAGGTCGGACGATACGGCCCCTCCACCCGGGCCGCCGATTGAAGGATAATGTTCAGGGTCTGATCGTTGGGTGCCCCCCCCAAAGGCGGCTGGAGGTAAGGGAACTTGTCGCTGAACATGGTGGCGTTCACCAAGGCGCCATCGGTGAAGGGCAGCGGCGCCGGTGACGGCGTTCGAAATGACGGTGATGGCGCCCGTGCGGCGGTCCCCCGTAATGAGGTCGATGGCAAAGGATTCCTCCACATTCAAACTCGCCGTGTTGCCCGCGGAAAGGGGTCCCACGGTGATCAAGGGAACAGCCGTTTGCTTTTGGCTGCCGGACGGACCGATGGGAAGGGCGATGTCCTTGGTCGTGCGAGTGAACCGGAATTGAAACGTGAGATCCTCACGCGCATCGGCGGTGTTATCGAAATGAATTTCGTAGCGCCCCTCGAACGTAGTTGCGGGAGAAAAGTAGTTGGGGCCGCCATAGGCGTCTTGAAGCGGGATGTAATTCGCGATCGCCGTGACATAGTCCGCGCGTCCGGACTCGTAACTGTTGAAGAAATAGAAGTCGGAGCAATCCAGTTTCGGTGTGGAGGTGATCCCGGGCGCTTCGCGGTGACTGGAGGCGAACAAGGAGGCCGCGGACAGCGTGCAACACGCGGCGAGCAGCCGCGACGGCGAGGGAGGTGGGAAATGTTTCATGGGATTCGACAGGGTTGAGTTCAAGGTCATGGTTCGGCATCAAACAACGGAGCCCGCCCTGAAAGGCGGCCTGTTACTACACCCTTAACGAAGCCGGACGGAAATCGGATGCATGGAGATCAAAAGAGGTGATTTCGCCTCGAGCCCGGCCGGTCCTTCAAACGAACTCACCGCCCCAATGCCTTGTTCCAACCTTCATGCGGTGGAGACCAAGTGGGGAACCGGCATTCGACGGCGGACCCAACCCGCCTTGGTCTTTCCGACACCAATAAAGGGCTCGCTTTGCCCAAGCTCAGGGTAGGCTGGACGACCCGAGAGTGGCATTTTCCTACCGATGAAAGGATTGGGCTGTATATGAAAAAGAAAGTTGCTTCCAAGGTTTCCAAGCCGGTCCGGAATGCCGGCACCCCTCGGTTGAGAAGGGTGGAATCGATCCTGGTGCCGGTCGATTTTTCAGACTGTTCCATAAAGGCCCTCTCCTACGCCGTTCCGATGGCCAAGCTGCTCGGGGCCAAGATCGCCCTCCTGCATGTCGTCGAACCCTTGGCCACCCCCGACTTCGTGGGAGCATTTCCTTTGTCCATGGACAACGACCGCGCCGCCGCCGAGGCGAGGAAGTCACTGGCAACCACGTCCAAGAAACTCCGCATCCCGCCCGCCCTCATCGAGCGGGCCTCCGTGCGCTTCGGAACCGCCTATCACGAAATCGCCGAGGCTGCCCGGGATTTGAAGTCGGACCTTGTGATCCTTTCCACCCACGGGCACACCGGGATCAAGCACGCGTTCCTGGGGAGCACGGCGGAACGTGTGGTGCGGCATGCTCCCTGCCCTGTCCTGGTGGTCCGCGAATCGGAGAAAGACTTTGTCGCCACTCGAAAACCCTCAACCTGATTCATGCCATGAAAGCCAAACTGGGAAAAAAAGCTGGCGGTGTTGTGCTCGAATTGAACCGCAAAGACGAGCCCATGATCAACGCGGCCGAACGGACGCGGCCAAACTCGGCCTTCCTCATCAAGAGGGTGCTGGTGCCGGTGGACTTTTCGGAGTGTTCCCGCAAGGCCCTGCGGTATGCCGTTCCTTTCGCGGAGGAACACGAGGCGGCCATCACCCTGCTTTACGCGGTGGCGCCTCTTTACGCGGCTTCCGAATTCGCGGTGCCCGACTACACCGAATTGCAAGCCAGCATGTCCGCTCATGGCGAGAAGGAGCTGGCCAAGCTCGCGTCGGAAGAAATCGGAGGCCGCGTGCCCTTCACGCTGCGCGTCCGAACCGGCCAACCCACCGGCGTCATCACCGAAACTGCCAAAGAATTGGACGCGGACCTGATCGTCATCTCAACCCATGGACGCACCGGTCTGAAGCATGTCCTGCTGGGCAGCGTAGTGGAAAACGTGGTTCGCCGCGCACCGTGCCCAGTGCTGGTGGTGCGGGAGGATGAGCATGAGTTCCTCGCTCGCTGAAGCCTCCTCACCCGCACCCGCTCATGTTCCAGAGGCCAGGCGGCGAGATGCCGTGAAACCCTCCACCGCGTTCGGTTGTCCCCGCGACCCACTGAATCATCGTTACGTTTACGCGGTCATTTCGTCCCGTGCCCGGGGACTCTCGCTGGGAGTGAATCTCAACCCCAGGCGCGTCTGCAATTACGATTGTGTGTACTGCGAAATCGACCGGGGCGGTGAAGGAGCCGAGGAGATTTCGGTGGACAGCCAAAGGCTTTCCTTTGAACTTTCCGAAGGTCTCGATCTGGTCCTGTCCGGCCGCATTCAATCCCGGCCCGCCTACGCGCATGTGCCCCGGGAAATGCTGGCCCTCAAACAGGTGGCCATCAGCGGGGACGGAGAGCCAACGCTCTGTCCAAATTTTACCGAAGCGGTCGAAACTGTCGTTCATTTGAGGGCGGGCGGGTGTTTTCCCTTTTTCAAATTGGTCCTGCTGACCAACGGAGCGGGATTACAGGAGCGCGACCGCCTTGAAGCGCTCGATTTGTTCGGACCGCGCGACGAGGTGTGGCTCAAACTGGACGCCGGCAGCCCGGAACATTTCCAGCGCATCAACCGAGCCCCATGCGAATTCCCCGCCATGATCGAATCCGTGCGACGAATCTCGCAGCGTCGCCCGGTGGTCATCCAAACCATGATGCCATCCCTGGACGGACGCGGCCCGTCGGGCGAGGAAATCCAAGCCCTGGGGCGCACCTTGCACGAACTGAAGGAGTCCGGGGCGCGGATCACCGAGGTTCAGGTGTATTCCGCCACCCGTCCTTCTCATCGTGGTCACTGCGGCCATCTCCCGTTGGGCTCGCTGACTCGAGCGGCCCGTCGAATTCGGGAAATCTCCGGACTTCGTGCGGCAGTTTACTGATCCTTTCGCGGGCCGACCGCGGCCTCGTGGTCAGTGCTTGGAGCCGATGCAGTAGAGATTGCCCGCGGTGCGGATGAACAGTCGCCCGTTCGAAACCGCCATGCTGGCCTGGGTCTTCTCTTGAATCGCGTTCCGGGCGACGACGCTGAATTCCGCACCCTGGCGAATCACAACCGTCTCGCCATTCTCACTCAAAAAGTAGATGTGTCCGGCGCCGGCCACAGGCGAAGCCGAGTAGTTCCCCCCCACGCGCTCGGCGTAAATCACCTCTCCCGAGGCCGCTTGATAACAATGCGCAACCCCGCCGTCCGTCACGCTGTGCAAATGGGGCGCAAGGTAAAGGAGCGATGGCTGTGACGGCACCCCCCGGCGCTGCTCCCACGCCACGTGCGTCGAAGTCACATCGCCACGCCCGCCCAACCGCAACGTGCGAATGGTCGTCTTCTCGAATCCCGAGGCGGTAAAGACAAGCCCTTCTCCCATGGCAAAGCTCGGCGTCACTCCTTCGCCCTGGCTGTAGGCCGTCCACAACCGTTCTCCTGTCCGGAGATCGAATCCTTGAATCACATCTCCCGCGGGACTGATCAATTCGGCCTTGCGACCGGTCCCGTGAATGTTGGGGGTCACATGCGCGATGCGTGACTTGCCTCGAGACGCCGTCCAAATCCGTCGTCCCGTGCGGGCGTCCACGGCCACAATGAAGGCCTTGTCCCACGGAATCTGCCAGCCCAACCGCTCTTCATCGGAGGTGTTCGGCCAGATGCCCGCCTTCAAGACTCGGTTGCTGCCGTCGAACGGCATGATCAACAACCCGTCGTGCAACACCGGCGAAGCTCCCAAGCCATGCCGACTGTAAAAGGAGATCTCACGGTTAGTCCAAACGACGCCGCCTTTGAAATCCAACGCGGCCATGCTCCCATCGCCGAATACCGCATAAACGCGCTTCCCATCCGTCACCGGGGTGGGCGTTGCATAGGAATTCTTGCTCTCCTTGCGCAGCGGTACGATCTCGAAGACCGTCCGGTCCCAAATGAGCTCACCCGAATCACGGTCCAGGCACAGCACACGACATCGCGTGGATTGATCCGTCACCGTCGTCACAAACACGCGCTTACCCCAAACAATCGGAGAAGACCAGCCTTCCCCGGGAATCGCCACTTTCCAAACCACATTGGAAGTCGCGCTCCAATGCAGCGGCAGACGCTTCTCCGTCGAAAGTCCCTGGCCGGAAGGACCTCGAAAACGCGGCCAATTCTCAGCATGCATTAGGCCGATGCCGCCCAAGAAGCAACTGAGCAAGAGGAGGGACTTCAGACGGGCCGGTAGGGGGGAGGATCGCGTTGTCATGGTCGTCAAGCAAAGAGTCGTTGGATCAACTAAGGATTTTTCTCGGATTCCATCCGTCGGATGTCCTCCGCGAGAAACTGCGCCACGTCCTTGAACTTGGCGACATTGGCGGGATTCAAGGACATCAAGATCTCATGGGCCTCGAGACACGTTTTGGAAACCTCGGTCTTGCTCGCCGCGGCCGAAGAGGCTTCCAGGAGTGGCCCCGGAGCTGGCGGAACAGCCTCGCCGCGCACCAGCGTGAACAGGTGGGCCACTCCGAGGCTCTCGAGCAGATCCGCGACGCGAGGGGCGGGATTGACCAACTTGACCAGACAGGGAAACGCCCCGGCGGCCCGTTCCATCCCAAAGCCCGCCATCACCCCCATGAACGTGCTGTCCATCAACGGACACTCGGACAGGTCGAAGATAAATTCGGTGTGGCCACGCTGAACCAGGGATTGGAGGGCGGTCTTGAGATCGACGCTCACCGAGAATGAGGCTTTGCCGACCACCTTCACCCACACCTTCGGGCCCGAGACCGCAAGCAAGATTTTGGCGCCAGGAACACTCATATGCGTCAACAGAGGCGCTGATCCTTTGGTCCGATTCGGGCCATGTCAAGGCACAGACCTCACCCCCAGTCGTTCTCATTTTGCCCGGAGCGCGGCTGGGTTGTCCTTCGACCCGCCGCAGCACGTTGAAAAATCGGGAGTATTCCGCCCCGTCCGCGCGCTCCGGCGTCTTCGGAGCGCGACGGTGCTGAAAGCCAGTCGCAGCAGACCGAGCAGAATCACTTCGTTGTTGGGGGACGATTGCCCAGGACAACCACGGCGTGCATGCGGATCTTCCGAGGTGTCCATGCACCTCGGTTCCGGGAGGGCGGCGTTCCACCGCCGTCCCACGTTTTCCGAGGGTGATCAAGATGGGCTGCGGTGGAACGCAGCCCTCCCGGCGTGGCTCCCCGTTTGCGCACCTCGCCACGACGCCCCGCCCCCGCTTCAAAAGCGAAACCGGTAACTCGCGGAAGCAAGATGCACCTGCACCTGGTAGCGTCCGTTGAAAGCGGGATTCATCGCCGCCGTAATGTCGCGGTCCTCGTAAAAGATCCCCCCGTAAGCCAGTCCCAACTCTTGCCTTCCGAAATGAAACGTTCCGCCCACGGTGAATACCTGCTGATGCGCGTCCGGAATCGTCGGCGAAAAGGCTCCATCCGGAACCGGCGACTTGTAGAATTGATAACTGGCCCGAAGCGTGAAATGCGGGCAAACCGCCCAGTCGCCCCCGATTCCCGCCGTGAAGGTGTTATGCCAATCCTGGGGAATCCGCGTGGAGGGAAACAACGCTCCGTTCGCTCCCAACTCCAGATTCAACTCGTCGAATTGTGAGAACTGAATCCATTCGAAATCGACACCCAACCGGACGCGCTCGCCTCACTTGAAGCCGTAGCCGACGCCGGCAATGGCCGGAAACGTCACTTCAGTGTCCATCGGCCCGCGCTCCATCGCGCCGGCATGTTGCCCAATGTGGCCGAACCCGAATAGTCCACTTTCATCGGCGAGCGAAAGGTCAATCCCAAGGCGTGATCATCCGCCGGACGCCAGGTCAATCCCACGTTTCCACCGAAACCCACTCCATCCCCCTTCAACCGCACAATGCCATCCGGATCCGCGCCGGTCCCTCCGGGAAAAATCGCCCAGGGATAATACTGTTTCAGGGTCAATTCCGACCAGAGCACATTGAAGCCCAACCCGATGTCGAGGCGTTCCCCCAGCTTAAAGGCCAGCGTAGGCTGGGCATTCACGGTCTTCAACTCCGCGAAGTAAGGTGCGGCATAACGCAAAGAGCCGAAAGGCGCCGCGAACGCCCCATCCTGTTCCCATTCATTGGAGATCCCGAACGGGCTGGTCAAGCCGAGTCCCAAGGTCCAGCGCCTGTCCTCACCCACCGGCATGGAGGCAAAGAGGGAAGGGAGCAGCTTGAACGGTTCGACGGTAGAGCTCCTCGCCCCCGCGGGCGAATCGTACTACACGGAGAAATGCACCATCGTCATTTCCACCAGCGCCTCGGATTCCGTTTGCCCGGCCAGGTTGGCGGGGTTGATCCAGGCCGCCGACGCGTCATCGACCAGAGCGATCTTCGCCCCCGCCTGCCCCAGCCCCAGCGTTCCCGGTGGCGGATTGCGAAAGCCTTCTCCCACAACCAGGATCGCGGCGACCGGAAGACTCGCAGCGGCAACCTAACGTCTCCCCGAAGCTCCTAATAACCTCCGCGCATCGTTGAATCGGGCGGTCATAGCAGCGGGATCGGGCTTCGCACGGGGCGTTATTTATCCTCCAGAATGATCTTGCTGCCCACCCACCTGAGGTCGGCGCGATCCTTGTCGGTCTTGACCTGGACAAAACCGCCCGTGTTTTTGAATAGAGGCGTGCTCTCGCCAATCCAGCGCTTCACTTCGGCATGACCGTCGGCAAACGACATCCCCGCCGCCTTGTTGTGCCTCGAGGAGGGATAATTCTGCCAAGTCGTCGTGCTGAAGGCGTCGATGATGAAATACCCGTCGTCGATCACATACTCGCTCTCGTCGATGAAAACCAGCGCGCCAGAGGGATCGGGATTGGTGATCTGGGCGACTTTGTCAAACGCTCGGTGCGACTTCACCTTGGCGCTCGGCTGCAGATCGATGAACAAGGGATTGGGGCCGCCCATGCGGCCTTGAATGGAGTAACTGCGGTTCCGCTTCTGCTTGATGCGCGCCTTGGGCGGCCAGAGCGGATCCGTCGGGCATTGGTAAATCTCGTAGGAAGTGTTGTAGTTCCAGAGCTTGCCGCGCGAGATGATGTTCCGGTTCGTGGCGTCCGGACTCATGGTCGTCAGGTCTCCGCTCAGGATCCACGCGTTGTCGATCCACGAATTATTGTCGAATGTGTTCGGCACAATCCGCTCGTTGTTATCGCCGGAATACAGCGTCCACGCCAACACCAACTGCTTGCTGTTGCTCATGCAACGGATGCCGCCCGCCTTGCTTTTGGCTTTGCTTAAGGCCGGCAGCAGCATGCCCGCGAGAATGGCAATGATGGCAATCACCACCAGAAGTTCGATCAGCGTGAAAGCCCGCGAGCGCGAGAAGAGGCTCGGAGCGGAAAAGGAGCGAATCATTTTCATAGGGTTAGAGGGTTGAAGGGTAAGGGCCTCGCCTTCGCGGAAAGCTGGCGGGTCAGCGCTACGCCATGGTTTGGGAGATTCATTTGGATACCAATCACTTATCTCAAAACCCACCGCCAAGACAAGCTTTTCGTGGCTCACCCCGGCAAGTCCCGTGTATCCCGATGTTGTTGGTAGGGCGCGTCCGTCCCAGCCCGCCGCCCACGGGATGCAAAACATCATGCTCCGGCGGCGCGCCGGGACGGACGCGCCCTACCTGCATCACCGGCAACATCGGGATGCACCGCGGCAAGTCTCATTTTGGGGAGCGCGGCTGGGTCGGCAACCAGCCGCAGCGCGCGGACAATTCGGAAGACTCCAGATTTTTCAACGTGCTGCGGCTCGTCGAAGGACGACCCCGCCGCGCTCCGGGGCAAAATGAGAACGACTGGGCTCACCCCGGCCACGATATCCGCGCAGACCACGACTCTGGTCCCGAATTGCAGTTGGCTTGACCGGGTCAGCGCCAGTAATGTGGCCCCGCGCAACGCGAAATTATTCATGCGAAAAATCGGTGAAATCGTTGGCGAATCCAAAGCCAGGGTGTTGAGCGATTACCTCTACGTCGAGGGAATCGAAAACCAGGTGGAGGAGGAATCCGGCGAGGAATGGAGTGTCTGGGTTCATGCCGAGGAACATGTGTTGCGAGGGCAGCAATTGCTCCACGATTACCTCTCCAATCCCGCGGACCCGAAGTTTCCGAGGATCGTGCGGGAAGCCGCCGAACGCCGCGCTGAAGAGGAAAAGTCCGAGGAGAACTACCGGCGCAAAGTCCATTCCCGCGAAGAAACGCTGCGTCGCGCCGCGCGAGGCAGCCTCGCCCCCCTTACGCTGGCGCTGCTCGGCATCACGGTCGCGGTTTACGTGCTCCAACAAATCAAAGGCGAGATGGGTGTGCGCAGCCTTGTCATCTCCCAGTTCTATCCCATCGGCTCCTTGGTGGACCGTCTGCTCGGCCTCACCGAAATCCGGCAAGGTCAAGTCTGGCGGCTGTTTACTCCGATCTTCCTGCATTATGGGATCCTCCACATTCTGTTCAACATGATGTGGCTGGTGGACCTCGGCAGCGCCATCGAGCGCAAGGAAGGCGCCGCCACCCTGCTGCTCTTCATCCTCGTCGTCGCGGCCATCTCCAACCTCAGCCAGTTCCTCATTTCCGGACCGCGTTTCGGCGGCATGTCCGGGGTGGTTTATGGCATGCTCGGATACGTCTGGATTCGCGGCAAATACGACCCTTTTTCAGGCTATTTCCTCAATCCACCCGTGGTCTATATGATGCTGATCTGGCTGGGGGTTTGCATGGTGGGCTGGATTCCGAACGTGGCCAACACCGTCCACGTCGTCGGCCTCGTCACCGGCATGGCGTGGGGCTACATCGCCTCGTGTTCCCGAAGCTGAAGTTCCCCGAAACCGAGGAGGTCTCCCCCCTCCGAATTTCCCTGTCCCTCAGGGGGATCCCACGACGAAGTTGACCAACTTCTTGGGCACCACCACCACCTTGAGCACGGCCTTGCCTTCGAGAAATATCCGGACTTTCTCCGAATTCCTCGCCGCAGCTTCAATCTCGGCCCGTGTCGCCTCCACTGGCACACGAAGGACGTCTCTCAGCTTGCCGTTCACTTGAACCGGGATCTCGATCGTGTCTTCCACGAGGCAAGCGGGATCCCATTTCGGCCACGGCGCGTAAGTCAGGCTCGGCACCACGCCCGGAGTATCGGCGTGCAGTCGGAGCCACATTTCCTCGCTCAGATGCGGCGCGAAGGGCGCCAGCAACTGGATAAACACCCTCATGACCTCCATGGGACGCGTCTCCCAGGAAGTGGCCTCGTTCACAAACACCATCATCGCCGAGATGGCCGTGTTGAAGCGCAGGCCTTCCAGGTCTTCCGTGACCTTCCGCACACAGGTATGCAGAGCTTTCTTCTGGGCCGGAGTGGATTCGACCGGGCGAATCGATTCATGGAGTTGGATCGCATCCAGCAAACCCGCATGAGCGGGCGCGGACGCGGCGGTTCGGGCCTGCTCGAAAGCGTCTTCGGACTTCTCATTCACCATCAGCCGCCATACCCGCCCCAGAAAACGATAGACCCCTTCAACCCCCTTCGTGCTCCAGGGTTTCGAATCCTGCAAAGGACCCATGAACATTTCGTAAAGCCGGAACGCATCCGCGCCGAATTCCGCCAAAATGTCGTCCGGATTCACCACGTTGCCGCGGCTTTTGCTCATCTTCTGGCCATCCTCACCCAGGATAAGTCCCTGATTCACGAGCTTATGGAATGGCTCCGCCGTGCTCACCCATCCCAAGTCAAAAAGCACCTTGTGCCAAAAGCGTGAGTAAAGCAGGTGCAACACCGCGTGCTCGGTGCCGCCCACATAAAGATCGACGCCCGGCACGGACTTCATCCCCGGTTCCCCACCCCCGGCGGGTTCGCGCCCCATCCAGTAACCCTCCGCGTCCGCTCCGACAAACCGCTTCGCATTGCGCGCGTCCAAATATCGGAGGTAGTACCAACAACTGCCTGCCCATTGCGGCATGGTATTCGTTTCCCGCGCAAGTCCCGCCGCCGGCCGGACCCAGTCCCCCGCCCGCGCCAAAGGCGGCTGGCCGTCCGGAGTGGGCTTGTAATCATCCAACGCCGGAGGCATCAGCGGAAGTTGAGACTCGTCAATCCCCTCGTGAAAGGTTCCCGAGGCATCCTGCTTCCAGACGATGGGAAACGGTTCGCCCCAATAACGCTGGCGGCTGAACAGCCAGTCGCGCAGCTTGTAGTTGACCGTGCGCGTGCCCAGCCCCTTCGATTCCAACCATTGAGTGATAAGACGCTTCGCTTCACCCGTGGGCAATCCGTCGAGGGCGATCTCCGCGTTCGAGGAGTGCACCGCCGTCCCTTCGGCCGTGTAACCGCGCCACTCGGCCTTGGGATCCGCGGGTGCCACCACTTGCACGATGGGCAGGTTGAATTTTTGGGCGAATTCCAGATCGCGCTCGTCATGAGCGGGCACCGCCATGATGGCGCCGGTGCCATACGTCGCCAGCACGTAATCCGCAATCCAGATGGGTATGTTCTTTCCCGTCACGGGATTCCTCGCGAAGGCTCCCGTGAACACGCCCGTCTTCTCCTTCGCCAAATCGGTTCTTTCGAGATCCGATTTCTTCGCGACGGCTGCCCGGTAAGCCTCCACCTCCGCCTTCCGTTCCCCGGTGGTGATGCGCTCCACCAGCCGGTGCTCGGGCGACAAGACCATGTAAGTGGCGCCAAACAACGTGTCTGGACGTGTCGTAAAAACCCGAATCCTGGCCTCCGCTCCAGCCCGTCCAGGTGGGTCGCCCGCCACCGTGAAATCCACTTCCGCCCCCTCGCTGCGCCCAATCCAATTCCGTTGCATCTCTTTGAGCGAATGGCTCCAGTCGATGGTCTCGAGATCAGACAACAGCCGCTCCGCGTAGGCCGTGATCCGGAGCATCCACTGCCGCATCGGCTTCCGCACCACGGGATGCTGGCCCACCTCGGACCGGCCATCCACGACTTCCTCGTTGGCCAGCACGGTGCCAAGGGCTTCACACCACCAAACCGGTGCTTCCGTCACATAGGCGAGCCGGTGGGAATCACGAAAGGCCCGGCGCTCAGGTTCGCTCTCGCATCCTTCAGGATAACGGAGCGTCGAAATCGGCTCCGCCCTCCGCGTCTCGGGGTTGAACCAGGCGTTGTACATCCGGCTGAAAATCCACTGCGTCCATCGAAAATAGCCGGGATCCGTCGTGTCCACCTCCCGCGACCAATCATAGCTGAAGCCCAAAGACTGAATCTGCCGCTTGAACGTGGCGATGTTGGTCTCCGTCGTCTTGCGCGGATGCTGGCCCGTCTTGATCGCATATTGCTCCGCCGGCAACCCAAAGGCATCCCAACCCATCGGATGCAACACATTCAACCCCGCGGCCCGACGATAGCGGGCAAGGATGTCTGTCGCCGTGTAACCCTCCGGATGCCCCACGTGCAACCCCGAGCCCGAGGGATATGGAAACATGTCGAGAATGTAAAACTTCCGCGGCAGCTCCCCGGACCTCGGCGCCCTTCCCCCCAGCCCGTGCCGGATTGCGAACGGATGCTCCGCCGGAATAACCTCGCCCGGATTCCAGGCCCGAAACGTCTCCTGCTCGCTCCAAAATCGCTGCCACTTCGGCTCAATCAAATCAAAAGGATACTGCTTCCGGCTCGACATAGGGCGGCGATCTTGTGGGAACCCTCCGTGCACCCGCAACCCCAGAATCAAGCTGTCCCGATCCCCGGGCGGGCGGTCAACACCGTCGCGTTCCGACAAACACCTTGCGGATCCACCCGAGAGCCAGCGCCAGCCGTTCTCATTTAGGTGGGTAGGGCGCGTCACTCCTTGCGCGCCGCCTTTGGAAACACCCGGTTTCGGCGCGCAGCGGAGTGCGCGCCCTACCTTGATCCGTCAAAATGAGAAATGCTGAGCCAGCGCGGTCCGACATTGGCATTCCGACGCAACTATGCTGTCCTCTTGAGATGCGTCATCCCCTTCGCGCCGCCCCCTTGCTGCTGCTCATTTTCCTGGGCGCTCTCTCGGCTCAGCCGCACTGGAAAGCAGGCACCGCTGCCTTCGACATCACGCCCCAGCAACCGCTCTGGATGGCCGGCTACGGCGCGAGGACCAATGTCGCGCAAGGCACCGCGCAGCCGCTCTGGATCAAAGCGCTCGCCCTCGAGGACCAACGCGCCCAGCGTGGACTCATTCTCTCGACGGACACCTTGGGCATCCCGCAATCGATCCACTCCAACGTCACCAAACGCCTGCAGCACGAACTGAATCTGGAACCCCGCCAGATGATGCTTCACGCCTCGCACACGCATTGCGGCCCCGTCCTTCGTCGAGCGCTCTACGACGCCTACCCGATCGCCAGCCCTGAGATCGCCCGCATCGAGCAATACTCGAACCAACTGGAGGAACGCATCGTGTCCACCGTCAAGGAAGCTTTCTCGCGATTGGCCCCCGCCACCCTCTTCGCCAGTTCCGGCCAAACCCGCTTCGCCATCAATCGGCGCAACAACCTCGAAGAACAAGTCCCCACGCTGATCGCCACCCAGGCTCTGAAAGGACCCGTCGATCACGCGGTCCCCGTCCTCAGCGTTCGTGATCCTCGCGGTGTCTTGAAAGCCGTCGTCTTCGGCTACGCCTGCCACAACACCACGCTTTCTTTTTATCAATGGTGCGGGGACTACGCGGGTTTCGCCCAATCCACCCTGGAAAAAAGCCACCCGGGCGCGCTGGCCATGTTTTTCATGGGATGCGGAGCCGATCAAAATCCTCTGCCCCGCCGCGAACTCCGCCTGGCCGAACGTTACGGCAATATGCTCGCGTCCGCGGTGGAAGAGACGCTTCTCGGACCCCAAGACAATCTCGAACCAGAGCTTCGTTCTTCCATGGAATCCATTCCTCTTCCGCTCGGACCCGCCCCCACTCGGGAGGAGCTCAAGCAAATGTCTGCCGGACCCGCCGGCGGGACCACCCGCTGGGCGTCACGGTTGCTTGCCGAGTTGGAGGCCGGACGATCCTTTCCGCGGCATTACGACTATCCTGTGCAAGTCTGGAAACTCGGCGCCCGCCAATGGTGGTTTGCCCTCGGCGGCGAGGTCGTGGTGGATTACGCCCTTCGATTCAAGAAGGAGCACGGCGAATCCACCTGGATCGCCGCCTATTGCAATGATGTCATGGCCTACATCCCCTCGGAACGCGTGCTGCGCGAGGACATGCCGCCCCGGGCGAATCCGCGTTGGGGATACGAAGGCAACACTTCGATGTATGTTTATGGATTTCCAGCCCACCGTTGGGCGGAAGGCATCGAGGATCGCATTGCCGCATCGATTCGAAGACAGACCGAGGCCCTCCGGTAACGCTCTCACCTGGAAGCCGCGGCTGGCACGGCCGACAAGAGGGAAGGCCGGATCCCGCAAAGGAATCCGGCCTCACCTGGATCCAAGTTTGTGCGGCGATCTTTGAACCGCCGAAGGGGTTGAGTTAGGGCTTCACCAGTCGGTAAAACTTGGCCGAACCCGTGGCGCTCACTTCCAACACCGCCTGCGCGCCCTCCGTGGTGGGATTACCCCCCACAGGCTTCCAAGCCGGCGACGACAGCGAATCCGTCTCCTGCCAGAACGAATCCCCCTGCGCCGGCGGGCCAGGCCAGCCGAATGCGTCCGCCCGCGGTCCGCGCCGCGCCGAGCGTCACATCGGTCACCGGCTTGCAACCTTCGAGCAGGTTCTTGTTGGCGTTGGGTCCGCAGGGGCGGATGACCGCGTAACGCACGCGGGTGATGGGGATCTTGCCCGACATCACGAAGCGCGCAGCCGCCTGAGGTCCTTGATTGACCCCATTGAATTTCACGTCCGGCAGTTCAAAATAAGCATCCTTCCAGGTCCCGGAACCTTCGAGCACCACCGCAATGTTTCCAGGAGTAAACGCGAAGGTCACCAATCCATTGCGCTCGGATTGGTAAACCTCGGGACGAAAACTCGCCCCCGCCAGTTCCGGCGCGTCATAATACGTCATGCAGATCGCCAGCTTGGCGTTGGGCTGGCTGTTGGGACCCAACTTCTCGTCCGTGATCGCCAGATTCAGATAAATGTGGCGGAAGGCGGGCGAACCGTCGTCCAGCGCGGCGCGAATGGATGGACGACGATCATTGGCCGGCCCCGCTTCTTCTTGAATCATTTCCTGATCCCCGCCACTGGAACCCGGCGCCAGGCCGTCCAACAGACCCTTCGCCAAATCCATCTCGGCATAGTCACCGTAGAGTCCCAGGCAGATGTTCGGATCCGTGTAGCAATCGGCGAGCGGATCTTGCCCAGCCAGCGGGTGGGTGCCTTCACGGAGCACCGCGAGATCGACCCGGCTGACGAAAACCGCCCCCCCTTCGAAAGCGAGGCGGGGTCCGCCCGTGTGCGGAGCCGTGTTCACACCCCGCAGATTCACCGCCGGCACGATCCACGATCGACGCTGCCATTTCCCCGACCCCTTCAGTTTTTCGCGGCTGGCCGCCGGGTAAAATCCAATCCCGCCCAGCGCGTCCGTGGCGTAAGCCTCCGGGCCGAAAGTCACGACGTCCTTCAAGGCCGCGTCATCAAAATATTCGACGCAGATCTTCACCGAGCGGGTGTCGTTGCAAGGTTTGCCCAGAAAGCTATCCGTAATGCCGAAATTCATGTAGAGGCCGTTCGGACGCGAGGCACGAGTGGGGAGAGAGCCGGAGAGAGGGGCATTCTCAGCCTACCCCTCCTCGGTCCTCTCCCCGCTCATGGTTCGCAGGGAGAGGAAGAAGTTCTTCGGGGACAGCGATCTCGGAGATGATCCAAATCTTGCCCCAACTCCCTCTTCGCTGGCTTCATGAACTTCGGTGATTCCGCTGTAGGTTTGAACCCGACATGAAGCCGTGACCTTCGGAGCACGCCGTTCACGGCGCCTCATCGTGGACAGCCTGACGACGTGGTTGGGCCATTTGAGCTGTGGCTGATCTGCGGGGGAGTTCTTCGGGGACAGAGATCTCCGGTTGCTTCCCGCAGAGGAAGCACCGTGCCCATGATGAACACCGCAGGACGACCTTTCCCGGTCCGTCCGCCATTGCCACCGACCGCGTCGTCAGGGTGGATGCGCCACTCTGCCGACCCCATCGGAAGGTGCGCATCCGTTCTCATTTTGCCTGGAGCAAGGTAGGGCGCGCACTCCGCTGCGCGCCGAGACCGGCTGTTTCCAAGAGCGGCGCGCAGCGGAGTGCGCGCCCTACCCGGCCAAATGAGAATTGCTGGGAAGCGGGCCCGATCGCTCTTGGCGTGCGGAATTCGCTAGGGACAGCGGAATTCGCTGGGGACAGAGATTTTGGATTCGTGCGTCGCAACCGACGTCACGCAACTCAGATTCGTCCCGACAGGAATCCCAGCGGGATTCCGTCCCGCAGCCCAAGGTTGCGAGGAACGCGCTACCTTGGATCAGAGTTTGCCCACGGAAACCAATCCAAATGGAAGGTTGTGCGGAGGCAGCTTCGATGGTATAGGTTCCTGGTCGTAACGTTCAACTCCCGCCGAACTCCCTGTGGTGCATCCTCTCGCTTCTTCACCCCGACGGGTGGATCCCGGCAGCATCAGCGGCGGCACGTTCATTCGACCACCGCGTTTCTCCCCGGCCGTTCAAGCACCCCGGCAAGCTCGATGGAAGCCTTTCCTGCATTCATCCTCCCGCCTGGGATTCTCCTTGATCGAACTTCTGGTGGTGATCGCCATCATCGCCATTCTGGCCGGACTGCTCTTCCCCGCCTGGTCGGGCGCCAAAGCACGCGCCCAAAAGATCAAATGCCTCAGCAATCTCCGCCAACTCGGCCTCACCTGGCAACTCTACGCCGCCGACCATCAAGACACCATGGCACCCAACGGATACGGCCTGCCGGATTTCCTTGCCGGCGGACGCCTCTGGGTGGTCGGCGCCACCCACCAGCAACCCTGGGCCGTGACCAACACCGATTTGCTGGTCAATCCGGCCCATGCGGCCTTCGGCGCCTACCTGCAAGACCCCGCGATCTACAAATGCCCGGCGGATCGCGGCAAAGCCGAACTCGAGGGCCGCTGGCATCCCCACGCGCGAAGTTACAGCCTCAATGCTTATCTGGGCTGGCAGTTCCCAAGCGCGAGCTTCAACAGCTCGCGATACTGGACTTTCTATAAAATGTCCGAACTCTCCCAAGGCAGCCCGTCGCAGATCTTCACGTTCCTGGACCAAAACCCGGCCACCCTCTGTCATTCCGCCTTCGTGGTCCACCTGGGCGCCCTCGAAGGGCTCTACTATCACGTTCCCTCGTCGGAACATCGCGGTTCGGGCGTGATTGCTTTCGCGGATGGCCACGTGGAAACGCGGAAATGGAAGGATCCCCTGGAGTTTCACGCGGAAAAGCGGCCGTTTCCAGGCCACTTCGGCATGTATTTTCACGGCAATCGCGACCTGCCTTGGCTCAAGGAACGCGCCTCCATGCTTCGAACCGAACCCTCCAATTGACGGCCTTCTGCCGGGGAAATTCGGGGCCGGATCTCCAGCCACCTCCAGGCGCGCGGCACCGCGAAACTCCCCTTCGATCAGGGCCGGTGTTGAGGCGTTGAGGCTTCGTCCACGCCGCCCTCCGACCCGCCAGCGCCTTTGCGCAAGGCGCCGAATTCAGACGGTGCGTCCAGAGGTTTTCGGTGACCGGGTTGTCGTGGTCACGCAGACAGCCCTGTCTGCTGTTTCGCAGGCTGCCTAGCCTGCGGGGCGACGAAGGGAAGCCGGCGGGTGGAGAGCATGGAAGGGCCACGTTCTTCACCCGCCGGGCCGCCGGGCCGTCGGCGATACGGCAGGCTGGGCAGCCTGCGCCCCACGACAGATAACTTCGGGATGCACGGAATTAATACGTATAGGTATAAATTATTTGCCTCGCCTCCCTTCCTGAGCCAAACTCAAAGGGTATGATGGCCTGGAAGATGAAGCGTTGGTGCATGGGGTTCGGCAGACGGCCCAGACCCTTCCTCGCCGTCCTGGCCTGGCTCCCCCTGCTCACGCTCAGTCTCGCCCAAAATGCGCCCGCCACGGCCACGGATGCAGGTGATTGGCCCATGTTTAGAGGGCATCCTTCTCTGCAAGGGGTTGCCTCCGGCAAACTGAGCAGTTCCCTCAAATTGCTCTGGACCCATCCATCGGGCGGACCCGTCAAAGCCTCGCCCGCGATTGTCGGAGGCCAGGTTTTCACCGCTTCCGGCGACAGCAATATCTATGCGCTGAATTTCCAAACCGGCGCCAAGCGATGGTCCTTCACCACCCAAGCCGAAATCGAATCCTCACCGCTCGTGCGGCAGGGGCGCGTGTTCGTAGGCTCCAGTGATGGCATCCTTTACGCCCTGGATGCCCAATCGGGAGCCTTGATTTGGAAATACAAGACGGACGACAAAATTCTCGGCGCACCGAATTGGTTCCGCGCGGAAGGCGCCAAAGAAGACTGGATCCTGGTCGGCAGCTACGACTTCAAACTGCATTGCGTGGGGGCCGAAACCGGGCGAAGCAACTGGGTTTATGAAACCGGCAACTATATCAATGGCTCGCCGGCGATTGCCAGCGGACGCACCGTGTTCGGAGGCTGCGACGCGATCCTTCATATCATCGGGCTCGCCGATGGCAAGAAAGTCAAGGAAGGGGACGCCGGGGCCTACGTGGCCGGATCCGCCGCCCTGATCAATGGACGCGCTTACTTCGGCAATTATGAAAACGTCTTTCAATGCGTCGACCTCGAGAAAGGGACGAACCTTTGGTCCTATCGAGATCGCGCCTTTCCCTACTTCTCTTCACCCGCGGTAACCACGGACCGGCTCGTGTTTGGCGGACGCGACAAGCGCCTGCATTGCGTGGACCGCGCGACGGGCGAGGCGAAGTGGGTTTTTGGCACGCGGGGCAAGGTGGACAGTTCCCCGGTGATTTGTGACGGCAAAGTGGTGGTCGGTTCCGAGGATGGGCGTGTCTATCTCGTCTCCCTCGCCGATGGCAGCGAGCTTTGGCAGTATGACATCGGACAGGGTGTCACCAGCTCCCCGGCGGTGGCCCATGGACGCGTCGTCATTGGGAGCGACGATGGTTCAACCTATTGTTTCGGACCCAAACCTTGACCCTGCTATGAGCGCCCAGACATCCCCCGCACCGCCGCTGGCCAGAGAGACCAAGGCGGGGAACTACTTTGTCTCCAACTATCCCCCGTTCAGCTCCTGGCGAACCGACGCGATCGGTGAACTCGAAGCAGCGCTGGCGCGCCCGCCCTTGCCCGGCACGGAACTCGGTGTTTACTTGCACATTCCGTTCTGCCGGAAACGCTGCCATTTTTGTTATTTCAAAGTTTATACGGACAAAGACTCGTCCGAGATCCGCGCCTATCTGGACGCCGCCTTGAAGGAGTTGGAGTATTACGCGCGGCAACCCTTTGTGGGAGGGCGCCACCCCAAATTCGTCTATTTCGGAGGCGGCACCCCGAGTTATCTATCGGTGGATCAATTGCTGTGGCTGACGCGGGGCATGAAAGCCCAACTGCCGTGGGATCAGGCAGAGGAAGTGACGTTTGAGTGCGAACCGGGAACATTGACGGATCACAAGCTCAAGGCATTGCGGGAGATCGGGGTCACGCGCTTGAGCCTCGGAGTGGAGAACTTCGACGATCACATCCTGGAAATCAACGGACGCGCCCACCGGTCCAAAGAAATCGCCCGCGCCTACGGCTTCGCGCGTGAGCTGGGTTTTCCCCAGATTAACATCGACCTCATCGCGGGCATGGTCGAGGAAACCGACGCGAACTGGAAGACCTGCGTCGAAAAGGCCATCGCGCTGAATCCCGACAGCGTCACCATTTACCAGATGGAAGTGCCCTACAACACCACCATCTTCAAGCAGATGAAGGCCGAGGGACGTCTCACGGCGCCGGTGGCCGATTGGGAGGTCAAGCGGGCCTGGGTGGATTACGCCTTCTCGGAGTTCGAAAAGGCGGGATACGCGGTGGGCAGCGCCTATACCGTCGTGAAAGACAAAGCGAAAACACGCTTCGTCTATCGCGACAAATTGTGGGCCGGCGCCGACCTCCTGTCCCTCGGTGTTGCGAGCTTCGGACACATCGGAGGCACGCATTACCAAAACCAGCACGACTTCGAACCCTACCTCGCGGCTCTGAATGCGGGCAAGACGCCGGTTTACCGGGCTCTGACCCCCACCCCACAAGAACGCTTCATTCGGGAATTTATCCTCCAAATCAAACTCGGCACGTTGAATTTCGATTATTTCACCCGCAAATTTGGCGAAGACCCCCGCCAGCGGTTCGCCGAACCGCTCGCGCGTCTGGCGACCGAAGGATGGTTGACCTTGGAACCGGATCAGGTCCGACTCGACCGGCGTGCCTTGTTGCAAGTCGATGTTTTGATCAAGGAATTCTTTCTGCCGCAGCATCTGGGCTCGCGTTACACATGAGCGACCGCGCCATGACTCCCTCCACCACCACCCCGCTTCCGCGCGTCTTGCCGGTCGCCCATCCCTTGGACGACTTTTACGCGCGCGCCGGCCTGGCCCTGCCTCCCATCGAACCCATCGAACCCATGCGCATTCCGGAACCCGCCCGAAGCCTGCTGGTTCATGACGCGGACATGACCCCCACTCTGGAAGCATTCCATGGAGGGGAAGTCGAGTTGAGCGTTCTGGGGCGGGAGATCCGCGGTGAAACTTATTTCCGCGAAGTCGTCCTGAGGTTGAAGGATTCAGGAAAGCCCGTCGAATTCGGAGCCATCAAAATCTACCTCAACTTCTTTTCGACCGAAGCCCGCCGTCTGATCCTGGAGGAAAGACTCCCGCTGGGCCACATCTTGCGCCAATGCGCAGTCCCCCATCAGAGCCGTCCAAAGGCCTTCCTCCAAGTCACCTCCGACGAAGTGATCAACCAGGCGCTGGGACTAAGCGGCGCGGTCACCCTCTATGGACGCCGCAATACCCACTGGGATCCGCAGCAACGTCCACTCTCGGAAATTGTCGAAATCCTTCCCCCCGTCATTTTTCCCCGCACATGAATCAGGAACTTTCAACCCATTGGGACGCGATCATCATCGGGGCAGGGCCTGCCGGCAGCGCCGCGGCCACCCTGCTCGCGGAATACGGCCATCGAGTGCTGGTGGTGGAACGCGAGAAGTTTCCACGCTACCACATCGGCGAGTCGCTCATTCCGTTTACCTTTCATCCCTTGCAGCGGCTCGGGCTCATCTCCCGCATGAAGTCCTCTTGCTTCGTCAAGAAGTACAGCGTCCAGTTCGTCGCCCCCAACGGCAAGACTTCACAGCCATTCTACTTCTTTAATCGCTATGACCGCGAAACGGTGGCTCAGACGTGGCAGGTCACCCGCGCCGAGTTCGATCAGATGCTCGCGAATCACGCACGCAGTCGCGGCGCCGTCGTGGTGGAGGAAACCAAAGTGCTCTCCCTCCTGAGGGAAGGCGACGCCGTCGTGGGTGTGGAAACCCAGGGGCCCTCGGGCGAAACACGGGTCTTCCGGGCACCCATCACCCTCGATGCTTCCGGCAAGGAATCGTTCGCCTCCGCCCGCCTCGGCTGGCGGATGCGCGATCCCTATTTGAACAAAGTCGCGGTGTGGACCTACTACCGCGGAGCCCAGCGCGATCTCGGGCTGGATGAAGGCGCCACGACCGTGGCGTTCGTTCCTGACAGGGGCTGGTTTTGGTACATTCCCCAACAGAACGATCAAGTCAGCGTCGGCGTCGTTGCCGAAGGCAACTACCTCACGCGAGGAGGCGTCAAGTCTCCCGAAGACATGTTCAAGCGCGAGGTGGGCCAAAACCGCTGGATCGAAGACCATTTGTCGTCTGGACGTCAGTTCGGCCCTTATTTTCTCACGAGTGAATACACCTTTCACTCGAGGCATTGCGGTTGTGAAGGGTTGCTGCTGGCCGGGGACGCCTACTGTTTCTTGGATCCGGTTTTTTCCTCGGGATTGATGCTGGCCTTGAAGAGCGGGGTCATGGCGGGCGACGCGATCCATGAGGCCATCGTCGCGCGTGATTTCTCGCCGGGCCGCTTCGCTCCCTACGCCGCTTCCTTGCGCGAAGGCATCGAGAACATGCGGAAGCTGGTGTACGCGTTCTACAATCCTGACTTCAGTTTCCGCACCATCACCGAGCGCTATCCCGAAATGGCCGGTGACATCACCGACTGCTTGTCGGGGGACCTCAACAAAGACTACACCAGGCTCTGGGAAGTCATCCGGGAATTTGCCCCGCTCCCCGATGCCCTGCCCGTCGGCATGCCAAAAGCAGCCACACCCACCGGCGTCGCCGCTTAGGCTCCACCTCTCTCACACGCGATCGGACTGGAAAAGGATCATGATGGAGTCGTCGCCGAGCGGGCCAACCGTGGAGAACGAAGACCTTCCGTGAACTGGGTCCAGATCACACCGGGCGCGGGGGGGATGTATTGCGGAAACTGTTTCCGCGACAACGCGCTCGCCGGCGCCTTGCGTCGGCAGGGACATCAAGCCTTGCTGATCCCATTGTATCTGCCGATGACCCTGGACGCGCCGGACCAAAGCTTGGGAACCCCGGTGTTCTTCGGTGGCATCAGCGTTTACTTGGAGCAACGCTCCGCGTGGTTCCGAAATCTTCCCGCCTTCGCCCGCCGCTGGTTGAGCCATCCGGCCTTGCTGCGCTGGGCCTCGGGCAAGGCGGCCAAAACACAAGCCGCCGACGTGGGTGACCTCACCGTCTCGATGCTGCGCGGTGAACAGGGTTTTCAAGCCTCGGAACTCGACGCCCTGATCGCCTGGCTTCGTACCCAGCCCAAACCCGATGTCATCAGCCTCTCGAACGTCATGCTGGTGGGTCTGGCACGGCGGTTGCGCTCGGAAATCAATGCGCCCGTCTACTGCATGATGCAAGGCGAGGACGCCTTCCTCGACGGACTGCCAGAACCTTTTCGAAGCCAAGCCTGGACCGAACTCGCTTCGCGCATCCGTGAAGTCGATTATCTGGCGGCGCCCACACGGTACTTTGCCGAACACATGGCCCGGCGAATGAACCTCCCGCCGGACCGTGTTCAAATCATCGCCAACGGCATCAATGTCCAGGACTATCATCCTAATCCCCACCCCAGGAATCCTCCCGTCGTGGGCTTCTTCGCCAGGCAATGCCCGGAAAAAGGACTCGACCTTCTGGTGGAAGCCTTCATCCGGCTTCAGACCAGGGCAGGCATGGGGAATGTCCGGCTCAAGATAGGCGGCAGCCACGGACCCTCCGATGCTGCGTTCGTGGAAGCACAGAAGCGGAAACTGGGTGAAGCCGGCTTGCTCGATCGCGCGGAATTCCATCCCAACCTCGATCGCGCCTCGAAAATTCGGTTCTATGAATCGCTTTCCGTATTTTCCGTGCCCGCGCATTATGGGGAGGCTTTCGGACTCTATCTGGCCGAGGCGTGGGCCGCCGGGGTGCCGGTCGTGCAACCCAAGGTCGCCTCTTTCCCGGAGTTGATCGAGGCTTCGGGCGGAGGCGTTTTGTGCGAACCGCGCAACTCCGAATCCTTGGCCGAAGGCTTGGCGCGATTGATCAACAGTCCGGAGGAAGCCGTCCGCCTCGGCGCATCGGGGCGAACCTACGCGGAGCGCTGCCTCACGGAAGACGCCATGGCGGAACGGCTGGTCCGCTGGATTGCTCCCCAACCGAAGTCCTCTCCCTCCCCACGTGCTCCGCTGAGCCCGGCCCTTTCCTAGCCATGCCCTTCGAACATCGCATCCGTCGCCGTGTCGAGTTTTCGGAAACCGACATGGCGGGCATCATGCATTACTCGAACTATTTCAAATTCATGGAAACGGCGGAGCACGATTTCTTTCGTTCCTTCGGTTTTTCCATCGTCACCCGCCAGGTCGAGCCTCCCGTGGGCTGGCCGCGAGTTCACGCCTGGTGCGATTTCCACGCGCCCCTGCACTTCGAGGACGAGGTGGAAGTCCGGTTGCTCGTCGCCAAGAAGCGCTCCAAATCCATCGACTATTTGTTTCGCTTCTCCAGCCTTGGAGGCCCGGAACCCGTCGAAACCGCACGGGGCGGTTTGACCGTTGTATGTGTACGAAGAGCCTCGAACGGCGCCATGAAGGCGGCCTCCATCCCTGATTCCATCGCGGTTCACATCGAACCGGCGCCGGGCGAACTGCTCTTCGACCGGCGCGTGCATTGAAGGGGAAGTCGCCCCTCGGCCCGTGGATCCCAAAGGGGTCTGTCGTGTGGCGCAGGCTGCTCAGCCTGACGTATCGCCGACGGCCCGTCGGCCCGGCGGGTGAAGAACGAGGCCCTTCCCTGCTCTCCACGCGCCGGGTTCCCTTCGTCGCCCCGCAGGCTGGGCAGCCTGCGCCACAGCAAACAGGGCGGTCTGCGTGACCACGACAACCCGGTCACCGACATCCTCTGGAGGCACCGCTCCTTGGCGTCACCACGCAAGGGTTGCATCCGAGGGAGACAAGGTGTTGGATCATCGCATGAAGCTCGAAGCCCTCACCCGCAGGGCGGCATTGCGCCGCGCCGCGGCAGCCACCGCCGCAGTTTGTGCCGCCCCCTTGATCCCGCCCCTCGCAGCCCATAGCGGCCATCGGGGTCGCTCGTTCTTCGCCTACGTAGGCACCTACACCGGCGGCAAAAGCAAAGGCATCTTCGCTTTCCGGTTCGACGCCTCGCACGGTGTATTGGAACCCGTGGGTTGGGTGGCGGAAATCGCCAGTCCGGCGTTCCTCGCGGTGCATCCCAGCAAACCCCTGCTCTACTCGGTCAACGAAATGGGCGAGTTCCGAGGCAAGAAAGCGGGGGGCGTCAGCGCCTTTCGCGTCAATCGAAAGGACGGAAAACTGACCCTCATCAATCAAGTTTCCGCCGGCGGACCGGGTCCCTGCCATCTGACCGTCGATCGCACGGGACGTTGTGTACTCGTGGCCAATTACGGGGGGGGCAGCGTCGCCTCATTCAAGATTGGCCCCGGCGGCGAACTCAGCGAGGCGGTGAGTTTCATTCAACACCAAGGTTCCTCCACCAATCCCAACCGCCAAAAGGAACCCCACGCCCATTCCATCAATGTCTCGCCCAACAACCGCTTCGCCTACGCGGCGGATCTGGGGCTGGACAAAGTCTTGATTTACCGGCTGGACGCCAAGGCCGGAACCTTGAAAGCAAGTCAGCCCGCCGCCGCCTCGGTGGCGCCGGGATCGGGTCCGCGCCATTTCACGTTCCATCCGGGCGGACGTTTCGCCTACGTCATTAATGAGATGGTGTGCACCATCACCGCTTTCGAACATGACGCCAAGTCCGGGGCGCTGCGGGAGATCCAGACGCTTTCCACTTTGCCCGATGGCGAACCTCTCAAGCCGGAGTATTCGACCGCCGAAATCGTGGCGCATCCCAGCGGCAGGTTTATTTACGGATCGAATCGGGGACACCACACGATTGCCGGATTCCGCGTCCGGTCCGATGGCCGACTGGAGCCGGCCGGCCACGCCTCCACGGAAGGCAAAACCCCGCGAAATTTCGCGATCGACCCGACGGGAGCCTATTTGTTGGCGGAGAACCAGAGCAGCGACACCATCGCGGTGCTGGCCATCGATCCAAGCACGGGTGCCTTGCGCTTTTCCGGCCATAAAGTGGATGTTCCGAGCCCGGTTTGTGTGCGATTTGTCAAAACCGCGTGAGACGTTGACACCCCAAGAGGTCGTGAGTAGTGTGCCCAACACAGTTCAACACCCAACCATCATTTTCCAATGCTTAGAGCCTGTTTGATCGTCGGCCTCCTCTCGAATATTGGGGCGCTCGTCATCGCCTTTCTCGTTGTCGGATCGGGATTTAAGGAGAAAACCCAGCAGCTCGAAGAAGCCACGGCGGCCAAAACCACGGCGGAAGGCAATGAGCGAACCGCGAAGCAGAACGAAAAGAAGGCTTTGGACGAACAAAAGAAGCTCGTCGCCGAACGGGATCAGCTCGCCGATGAATTCCGCACGGCCAGCAACGATTTGCAAAGCACCCGCAGACGCTTGAAGGAAGTCAGCGACAACCTCATCACCTCGAACGAGGAACGCGAAACCGCTCGCGCCGGCTTGGCCCGCTGGAATGCCACGAGTGTCACCATCGAACAGATCAACCAACTCAAGATCGACCTCAAGAGCGCGCGGGAAGAAAAGGAGGCGCTCGCGGGCGAAAACACCATTTTGGAACGTAACACCCGCATTCTGCAGCGCAAATTGGCGGCTTTCGAAGGCGACAAAGAACCCAAAGTCACGTTGCCCGCAGGGTTGAAAGGCAAAATCGTGGCCATCGATCCCAAACACGATTTCGTCATCTTGAACATCGGCTCCGAACAGGGCGCCGAGGAACGCGGCGAAATGCTGGTGAATCGCGCGGGCAAACTCGTCGCCAAAGTCCGCCTGACCAAAGTTCACTCCGATCGCTCAATTGCCAACATTCTCCCCGAATGGAAACAGTCGGACGTCGTGGAAGGCGATGCCGTCATCTCCGGGCTGTAATCCCATCCCACCCCCAACATTGTTGAGTCGACCATGAAGCGAGCCGCGCGACGAGGTTTGGGGATGATTGGAATGCTGGCCGTGGTCCTGTGGATGACCGGGTGCGCCAGCACGGACAATCAGGTTTCAACCCGCCCCTGGAATTCCCCGCGAGGCTGGGAACATGGCCTTCCCACTCAAATGCTGGAAGGCCGCTGATTCGCGACGGTGAGCGGTTATCTTCTGGCGGTTCTCGCCGGTTACCTCCTGGGATCCCTTCCCACGGGCTATTGGATGGGTTTGGCCAAGGGCGTCGATATTCGCAAAGTCGGCAGCGGAAACATCGGAGCCACCAATGTCTTTCGAATTCTCGGAAAACCCGCCGGTGTTTTTGTGCTTCTGGGGGACGCCGCCAAAGGAGTCCTCGCCTGTTTCGCCGGGCCTTGGGCAGCGGCATGGATCTCCACCGCATCGGCTGATCCGGAACTCGCTTCTCGCCACGCGTTGGCAGGAGGCCTCGCGGCCATCCTGGGGCATAATTACACCTTCTGGCTGAACTTCAAAGGTGGCAAAGGAGTCGCCACCACCGCGGGAGTTCTCGGGGCCTTGATCACTCCCGTCTTTCTCGCGGCGCTCGGCATCTTCGCCGTCGTCTTCGCCCTTTCCCGCTTTGTTTCACTCGCCTCCATCTGCGCCGCCGCCGCCCTCCCTTTGCTGGCCTGGCTCATGAATCGCGGCTGGGGCTGGACCGCGATCCTGGCTGCCATCGGAGGACTCGCGATCTACAAACACAGGGGCAACATTCAACGTCTGCTCAACGGCACGGAGAACCGCTTCGGCTCGAAAAAGACGGAGGCAGCGACCCCGGAGGTTCGCCCGTGAAAGTCGGAGTCTTGGGATCGGGTGCTTGGGGAACGGCGCTGGCACGCCTCCTGGCCCTGGCCGGAAACCCCGTGATCCTCTGGGGACACGACCCTGGGCACATCGAGGAACTGGCCCGCCGCCGCGAAAATGTCCGTCATTTGCCCGGCATCGCCATTCCGGAGCCTTGCGCCTTCGAGTCCCAATTGGAACGAGTCGCCGGGGAGGCAGAACTCATGGTGGTGGCCGTTCCCAGCCAGGCCGTGCGATCGGTGGCCCTGGCGTTGTCCGACTTCAAAGGCATCATCGTAAGCGTCACCAAGGGCATCGAGTACGAAACGGGACTCACGATGTGCGGCGTGATGCGTCTGCTTTGTCCCCTCGCATCACCCGTGGCCTTGTCGGGACCGAGCCTGGCCATGGAAGTAGGCCGCGATATTCCGACAGCAGTGGTTTCGGCATCCGTCGATCGCGACGCGGCGGAAGCGGTCCAGCGTTTGTTTCATCGCCCGGCGTTCCGTGTTTACACGAGCCCGGATCCATTAGGCGTGGAATTGGGCGGCGCGTTGAAGAACGTGGTCGCCATCGCAGCCGGGGTCTGCGACGGATTGGGCTTCGGGGACAACTCCAAAGCCGCGCTGATCACCCGGGCCATCGTGGAGATCCGGCGCCTGGGCGTCGCGTGCGGAGCCCAGGCCGAAACATTCGCCGGACTGGGTGGGCTGGGAGACTTGACCGTGACCTGTTTTTCAAGACTGAGCCGCAATCGCGCCTTTGGGGAGCGGCTCGGACGAGGGGAAACTGTGGACGCCATTCTCCGGACCTCAACCCACGTGACCGAGGGGTTCCCAACCTCGCGCTCGGCGTTTCACCTGGCCCGCCAACTCGCGGTGGAAACCCCCATCATCGATCAGGTTCATGCCATGCTCCACGAAGGCAAAGCCGCGACGATGGCCGTGCAGGACCTCACCTCGCGCGAATCAAAATCGGAGCAGTCCTGAGCCGGGTTTACGCATCGAAAGGGTTGGGTGATCCGCAACGCGGTTCCATCTGGACGGCGCGGTGGATACCCGCTTGATCCGGCTTCCCGTCCCATCGCAAACACACCACGCGGGCGAAAGGAAAGGCTAGGCAAGATACGGAATCGTAAGCGGGCCTTGGGGAAGCACGGCCACGCGGGCGCCGGGCTTGTCACGATCCAAATGGGCCCTGACTTCGGCTCCAATGTCGTGGCACGGTTCGAGGTGGCATCGGCGAATGACCTCATCCGGCAGCGAGCTGTACACCAGAAGGCGGGCCTTGCGCTGGATCAGGGATTGAATCTGGGCCTGCCATTGTTCAGGACGGACAAATCCGGGCGTGGCCAGCATGGCCAGAATTTCCTCGGGGCTCGAAGCGCTGCGCAACAGCTTGTCGAGAGGACTTCCATCCGGCACGCCTTCACGGCATTCGCAGGCCAGGATGATCAAGCCCTTCTCGCACACGACGCGGGCGGCGGCGCTGGCCCCCTTGACGCCCTGATAAAGATTGAGATCGAGCGGGTATCCGCTGTTGGTGGTGACCACAACCTCGTGAGGTTCCTTGACCTTCTGCATCGCGGATTCCCGGACAAATTCAGCGCCCGTCCGGTGCGCCTTCAAGAGGTCCCCCGCAAAGACACCCGTAATCTGGCGTTGTTCGTTGAGGGAAACGTTCAGGAGAAAACTCGGCCCCACGCGCAGGGCGATGTCCCGAATCTCCTCCCACAGCGGATTGCCGTCGAGGATGCCAAAAGCCGCCCGCGGATCGCCGATGTTCTGAACGCCATGGTTGCTCATCACCGTTTCAAGCCCCGCGCAGCCCGGCATGATCCCTTTCGGTCCGCCGCTAAACCCCGCGAAGAAATGGGGCTCGATGAATCCGGTGATGATCCTCACGTCCGCCGTGGCCAGGTGTTTGTTGATGAGAGCGGGCACGCCTCCGCGAGTGACACCAAAGGCGGCCAGTTCGCCGGGGTTCTCAGGTTCATGGTTGAGCACGCGGTAGTTCCTCACCACTTCCGGGGTGAGCATTTTCTCGAGCTCGGCCTGAGTGTTGGGTCGATGAGTGCCGAGCTGGTTCAGCAGCGTGATGTTCTCGCGAGGGATCCCATCCAGGTGTTCGAGCAGCCAGGGAATCAAACGATGATTGGGCGTGGCACGCGTGATGTCGGTAAAGGCGATACAGACCTTGTCCCCGGGCTTGATCCAGTCCCGCAACGGCTTGGCGGCGATGGGAGAGCCGAGGGCGTCGTGAATCGCAGCGCGTTCATCCGCCAACCCCGGAGCAGAACGCGGTTCAATCACGGTCGTGCGTCCGTCAGGGAGATCCACGTCGAGGTGGCCTTGTCCGTATGCGAGTGAAACCTTCATGGGTGGCGAATCGTTGTGTCAACCTTACGCGGACTTCAGTGACTAGGCCAGCGGCCTTTTGACAGACGGCGAAACATCCCCGGAGCACGACGGTGCTATCGGCCTGTCACATCGCATCGCACAGTGGCACGAATGGAACTTGCCGGTTACCATGCCGCCCATGGAATCGAGCGGTTCACCACCGTGGGCTTGCCACAAACCGCACGATTCGCGGATGCTCCCGACCCTATCCCGCTCTGCTTATGAACGAATACGTCGAACGCGTGGTGGATCTCCTGGATCCCGCCCTCAACCACATCCACAACATGACCGAGGACGAAGCCCGTTCCCGTGTCCTGTCCTGCGACCCGGAAGCCGTCCGGGCAATCGGGGGATCTTTCGCCCTGCTGGCCCGGGACGGCAAAACGGTGCGCATGTGCCGCTCCCTGGACCGGCCGATGCGCTACTTCCTGGCCAAACGCCACGAGGGTCCGGCGTTGATCGTGGCGGACCGCATCGATTCCATCCACGCCCAGTTGAAAAAGGAGGGATTACACGAACAGTTTCACCCGAGCTACACCCGCATGGTGCCAGCCCACTACGTCGTGGAAATCAAACTGGTGGGATGTCCAGACCCAGATCCGAGCTACACGCGCTTCTTCACACCGCGGCGGAACGTTTTGCCGCCGGATTTGGACGCCATCGGGCGGGAATACGTTGGGGCGCTCGCCGAAATCCTGCGGATGCGGCTGGAACAAATCCCAGAGAAAGAACCGGTCGGCGTCTGCTTCTCGGGCGGCATCGATAGCGGGGCGGTCTTTCTCATGACGCTGCACGTCATGAAGAAACTCGGCATGCATCCCGGGCGGCTCAAGGCATTCACTCTGAGTTTTGAGGACGGCCCCGATCTCGATCAGGCGCGCCGTTTCCTGGAGGCACTGGACTTAGGAATGTTTCTGGAACCGATCGAGGCCGATCTCGCAATGCTGGACGTCGCGGAAACCATCCGCATCGTGGAGGATTACAAGCCGCTCGATCTCGAGTCGGCCAGCATGGCCATCGCCCTCTGCCGGGGGATCCGCCAGCGCTACCCCCACTGGGTGCATCTTCTGGACGGCGACGGTGGTGACGAAAACTTGAAGGATTATCCGATCGAGGAAAACCCCGAACTCACCATTCGAAGCGTGGTCAACAACCTCATGCTGTACCAAGAAGGCTGGGGCGTGGGGAAAATCAAACATTCGCTGACCTATTCGGGTGGACTGAGCCGGAGTTATACCAGGACCTACGCGCCGGGCCGCTACTTCGGCTTCGACGGATTCAGCCCATTCACACAGCCTGCTGTCATCGAGGTGGCGGAAGGGATCCCTTTCATTGCCTTGACCGGATTCGACGTGCCAACGCTTTATAGCCTCAAAGGCGAAATCGTGGCCCGAGGGGTGAAACACTGGACAGGAAAGACCATGCCCGTCTTCGAGAAGCGGCGATTCCAACATGGCGCTGTGAGGAAAGAAACCATGCGATCGAGACTGCCCTCGGAAGAGGCGCACTATCGGAAGCGGTTCCTCGCGCTTTACGCTTGATCTATCCCGAAGGGAAAAGAGAGAGGGACGCCTGGGTCCTCGCACAGCGTCCTGCCGTGTCCCGGCCCCGGCCAGGAATGGGCCGGGCGGAAGTGTTGCTTGAAACTGAGCCCGACGGCTGCCGGGAGGCAGCAAGGGTCGTTACGATTTTTCTGATCAATCGCGAATGTCCGTGGCGTTGCACGATGTGCGATTTGTGGAAACACACCTTCCCGGAGGCCACTCCCTCGGGTTGGGTTTCCAGCCAGGTCCATGAAGCCCTGAACCGTCCAGAGGTTGTGGAATGGATTTCCACGTCACCGGCGGAATGCTGGGTCAAACTTTACAATGCCGGCAGCTTCTTTGATCCGCGGGCCATCCCTCTCGCGGATCAGGAAACGATCGCACGGGAGGTGCGACACTTTGACCGGGTCGTGGTCGAATGCCACCCCAGGCTCGTCGGCGCAGGCGTAATCAAGTTCAAAACTCTCTTGAAATCAGGCTTCTCCCCGCCCCTTCCTGCTCAACCCTCGAATACCACGCCGAACGCCGAACGATCGGGGCCAAGGCTGGAGCTGGCGCTGGGACTGGAGACCGTCGAGCCGCATGTGTTGAATCGCTTGAACAAAGGGTTCGAAGTGCGCGATTTCGACCGCGCGGCGGACTGGATCAAGCAGCAGGATCTGGATCTGCGCGCCTTCCTGCTGGTGCAGCCGCCGTTCATGGATGCCGCGATGACGCGAAAATGGACGCTGCGTTCCGTTCGCCATGCCGTCGAGCAAGGAGCTCGTGTCGTCACACTCATTCCAACCCGGGCGGGCAACGGCGCGATGGAATCCTTGGCAGCTCAAGGGCTGTTCACCCCACCCTCTCTGCCTCTGCTCGAAACCTGCCTGTCGGACGCTTTGAACCAGACCTTCCGCCCCGCGGTGATCCTGTCCGATCTTTGGAACCTCGATGAATTCAGCCGTTGCCACCATTGCCTTGAGGCGCGCCGGCAGCACCTCGAGAACATGAATCGAACACAGAGGACGAGCGCTCCGGTGCTTTGTCCCAAGTGCGACGCCTCGGCGGACTTTCCGAGGGAGTGACATGAGAGCTTCGCGGCAAACAGACTTCGACGTCGTGGTGCTGGGCGCGGGTTTCGGCGGATCCATCCTCGCGTCGGCACTGGCGCGGCGCGGCCGGCGAGTGCTGTTGCTCGAGAAGGGCCGGCATCCGCGATTCGCCATCGGCGAATCCTCCACCCCGCTGGCCAATCTGCTCCTGGAGGAGGTCGGACGGCGGTTCGATCTGCCTGAACTGATCCCGTTCACCCAATGGGGCACCTGGCAGCGGCATCATCCCGAGGTAGGTTGCGGACTAAAGCGCGGCTTTACTTTTTATCATCATCGCCCGGGTCAGAAATTCGAACCGGGGACCTTGCGTGAAAACGAGATGCTTGTCGCCGCGAGCCCCAACGACGAAGTGGCGGACACGCATTGGTATCGTCCAGATTTCGACGCTTGGTCCGCCCGGCTCGCGGTCTCGTGCGGTGTCCACTACTCGGATCGATGTGCTCTGCAATCGGTGGAGCTTGATGCTTCGCGCTCGCGCTTGCGATGGTCTCACGAAGGCCATGACCAGTCTTGCACCGCAGGCTTCGTCGTCGATGCAACGGGTCCCCGCGGCGCGCTGTCGCGGCTGTTGCCAATCGAAGAGTCTCCTCCGCGCTGGATGCCGGCGACGCAGGCCGTGTTCGCGCACTTTTCAGGTGTCGAACGGATCGACCAGCGCTTTCCGCCGGGACCCGGAGCGCCTTATGCGCCGGATGACGCCGCGGTGCATCACCTCTTCGACGGGGGGTGGGTGTGGATCCTGCGGTTCAACAACCGCCTTACGAGCGCGGGCGGCGTCTGGACCGGGCAAGCCAAACGCAAGCACGGATGGCGGCCTGGACCGGAGTCCTGGGCGGAACTCTTGAAGACCTTCCCGGGGATAGCCGAAGATTTCGCATGCTCGCGGCTGGAAACGGCTTTGCATTGGATGCCGGAGGTGGGCTATCGCGCGAGTCGCGTTGTCGGGCCTGGTTGGGCGCTGCTTCCCTCGGCGGCGGGGTTCATCGATCCCTTGCTCTCCACGGGGTTTCCCCTGGCCTTGTGGGGGATTCTCCGGCTCGTGTCCTTGCTGACTGAACGTGACGGGAATGAATGGGATGCCAGTTTGAGAAACTACGAGGAAGACACTCTTCGGGATTTGGATTCTGCAGAAGACTTGGTTTCGGCGCTCTATGCAGTGCTGCCCGACTTCACGTCGTTCAAGCGCATGGCCCTGCTCTATTTTGCAGCGGCGAGTTACTCGGAACTGGCTTGGCGTCTGGGTGTGAGCGAGAAAGCCACAGCCTTCTTGCTGCGAAAAGAGCCGCAATTCTCTCGAGCATGCCGGGAGCTTTGCGAACGTTCCCGCCAAGCTGCGGCCCAGGGCGCGTGGGAAACTCTACGCTCCGAACTGGCAACGGCCATCCCCCAAGCCATCGCCCCCCTCGACGCGGCAGGACTCAGCGTTCTCCGGAAGCCCTGCTGGTATCCCGTAGACGCTCAGGACGTAATACGCAACGCCGACAAATTCGGATTACAACCGCAAGTGGTGGAAGCAAGGTTGAAATCACTCGTTGGAGCGTAGCGATCGAGCTGATCGATTTCCCCTCGTCTGCGATGGCATGCAGGGCACGGTGATTGGGGATATCATCACAGTCTCGATCCGAAGTTTCACCCTTCTCAATTGCTTTTACCCACCTTCATCCCGTTCCGGCACTCGCACCACCTTTAACCTCAAAT